>Ga0315542_1003016_pt1 | contig 10025 bp, 7 predicted proteins | sample SalMarSW160120MG_FD_202541 | JGI IMG/M metagenome (GOLD analysis project Ga0315542, IMG submission 202541) | Salt marsh sediment microbial communities from the Plum Island Ecosystem LTER, Massachusetts, United States - Salt Marsh Sediment SW1601-20 ... | reverse complement strand
GTAGAAAAGGAATTTATCGTAATTATTATTATATTTAATTAAATTTCGAACCTAATATTTACTTTTCATGATGATGTATTTAATGATTCGAACAAATACCTCACTTACATTATGCCCCGTTTTTGAGGATGTTTGTATGTAGTCAATCATGTTGAAGGTATTCCTGACATTTAGCGCTGTTTCTTTATCAACAGATATTGCGTCTTCAAGATCTAATTTGGTCCCCACCAAGAGAATTGGTAAGTCAAAATCGTGAATTCGAACGATGTTGACCCATTCCAAAATCTCAGTTATTATAGACATCTTGGTCATGTCGAACAACAAAAGTGCCCCACGAGCACCCATGACAAAATTTTCCAGCATGTATCGAAATCGGTCTTGACCACCCAAATCCCATAGTTGAAGGGTGCAGTGGGCATTAATATCTTCAATAAATACTTCTTTAATGAAAAAATCAACTCCCACTGTTTCAATCGTAGAATCATCGAAAACTCCATCTACATAACGGCGTAAAAGAGTGGTTTTTCCAACGCCACCATTGCCAGCAACGAGGATCTTGAAAACGAAATTCTTCATGAGTTCAGTTTGATGCTCAGAGGTTCACTTATTTAGTATTTAATAAGTAATAGAAATATGAATTAATATAATTTAATGTAATATTTCCAAATTATTCTTTAGGTCAAATAATAAGTATAATTTCTCATCTATCTCAGTAAAAATAGATTTTAACTTTTTTTCTAATATTTTCTGTAACTTAAACTTTGAAGTGCGTGGATTTTTATTTAAAGTGCTTTCCACGATTTTTTTTGCCTTTTGATGCCCAATTTTTCCTAAATTTGCGAGGTCTAAATGAATTTTGTCCTTCTTATTATAAGGTGGAATAGGGATGCCTAGTGGAATTTTGAAAATATGTCGTGAACTCTTCTTAATTCGTATTTGTTCATTCATTACTTTAGAATTCAAAATCGCTGAAAGGTAGTACGCTTCATTGATGTCATTAGTATCGAAAAAACTTAAGTCTCCTGTAACTAAATAATTATCAATTATTACTGCGGAGGTCAATATCGATCCTGAATTATTATAGACAACCTTGATCCTGGAAAGTTGACGTTCAGTGATCAATTTCTGCCAATGGTTTAAATTTTCAAGAAGGGATGTCATTTTGGTACTCTTCTTTTTATGATTAAGGTAATAACCATTAATGAGATTATAAAAGCGTCTTGAATTCTGGTCTAGAGCCTCAAAATCAAACTCAAGATTATTTTTATTGAGGGGTAGGAAAACGGAATAATGCGAAAATAAGTTAAATGAGACGAGTTCCGTACTTTTTATAGCATTAAAGATATAACGTTTATTTACGATTTGTTCCGTGAAAATAATTTCATTCCATGGTGCTTTTGCTCTTTTAAAAATTCTCTCATCTGGATTAATTATTGCATTCTCATTATCAACATTTTTGACTTTTACAAATATAAGGTTCCTTGGATTTAAATCTGCTCCCTTATGGAACAATTTTTTATAAGCACTCTCTCCAGAGGGAATAAGATGCTTAATTTTATCTTTTGAGATAAACTTCTGAGTATAAGCTCTGCTATTTTTGATGAATTTTGAATAAGGTAGAAGAAAATCTTTTTTCGATACGATTAATCTCATATCATCAGAATATAGACTTTTAGTTTTCTCTTTCTTAAATTTCCACGTAATTTCTGGAACTTCAACTTTCCTCAACTTTAGTGGATCAGATAATTTTGAATCTTTTTCTCCATAGAGACAGATAAAATCAATATTGAAAGTCTTCATCACTGAATCATCAAAGTTCCAAATTAAGATATTTCTAAATCCATCAAAATTACGAAATCTTGAAGCATGAGAACCAGTTAAAACTCCTCGTGGTAAAACGAAAAAGATTTTTGAGTTTTCTCTCATTAGAGTCTCTTTAGTTTTATAAAAGAAGACTGATGCGATCTCTATATTTAAAATATTTTTTGGTAAAGGTTTGATATCCAATTTTTCCGCAAGCTTTTTCACTTTTTCTTGATATTGGGGCGAATAAATATCGCGAAGAGTATACCAAGGGGGATTACCAATTACTAATTCAAATTTTTGTTTAAACTCGTCCTTTTCAAAAAAAAGAGAATCCACTATTTTCAAATTGTCTTTTAGATCTACATGATAATTTCCACTTGCCTCCAAAAGGTTTACTCTCGCAAGAATAAGTGAAACAGGATTGATATCAAAACCATGAATATTAGATATTGCTTCAAATTTAGAATTTTGGCTTTTATCAGAGTGAATTACCTTTTTAATAATTTCTAAAAGAAAATTTCCTGTTCCACAACTAGGGTCAACAACCGTTTCTCCGAAAATATATGCTTTATCAATCATTTTCTTAACTAAAAAGGAAGGAGTATAAAATTCGCCTGATTTATGCCTAATAACTGGAGATATAAGTGTTTTGACTAATTCATCAAAATATGTATCAAGTGGAGTTTTGGCTGTTGGAAATATTTTATCCATTAATTGTTTATATTTTGATTTTTCATCTCTTGCAAACACGTTAATGAGTTCGTTGAAAAAGGGGAGTGAAAATTTATCATTCATTTGATGAATTCTGTTTACTAAATCGTTTAGATCTTTTGAACTTTTATAAAAAAAGTCATATCCATCAATAACATTAAAGAATGTTTTCCATCCAATGAAATAAACAAGAGAAAAAAGTAAAAATAATCGTATTTCCATGCTAGATTCGTCGTAAATTTCGACAAATTGTGTTCTCCAACTATGATATGCCTTGGACTCCTCAAACATCCTATTAATTAAAATTTTTTCCAAGCCATCTAAATCAGTTTTGATCTCTGGAAAGTAAGACGCATCAATTTTCATGATTTGATTAGTTGTAATATCTTATTAGATTGTATAGTCGCTTATAAAAAGAAATCAATTCCCTAATATTAAAATATTAATTTATTATTTCTATATTATTATTTAGATTCATTTTTAATTAAATTGTATGATACATTATATTGACATCTAAGGTAATTAAACTTTCAAAAGCTCTAGAAAATGGAATTGGCTTTTCCTGCAAAATGTGCGGTGATTGCTGTCGAGGTCTCGATGAGGGTGAAGTGTATTTATATATGGATGATATAAAAAAACTGGTAAAATTTCTGAATCTCAACGAAAGATCGGGATTAAAGGATTTTGCTCAGAAGTACTTGAAAGCCATAGACCAGACATTTTATTACAAAGAACCTGGAGCTCAGAAGGGAAAAAATTATCGAATAAAGACACTAGCTTTCAAGTTTGAAGGTGAAGATGAACATTGCAAATTCCTAGTCGGTAATGAATGTACTGTTCACGAAGCCCGTCCTTTTCAATGTCAATGTTTTCCATTTTGGCAAATGATGGTTGAAAGTCGAAAAAATTTCGTAGATTACTCCAAAAAATGTCCTGGTTTGAAAAAATCACTTGAAAATGAAGGTAAGCATCACTCTCGGGAGGAAATAACATCTTGGGCATTAAAAGAATATGAGATGGAAGAAGAGTATTTTCTCCAATTAAAAGCCAAGGATTTTAATATTTATAAAGTCTATCCCTTTTTGCCCAATGATTTTGTAAAGGAATGACTTTAACAAAGTGTGATTTTTGGAAGATAAAGAGATTATAAAGCGTTTTGGGACCTGTTCTAAAGATTGTTATGGTTCTTGCGTTTTTACTGGAGAATGGGATGACGACGCTGAAGAAAAAAAATTTTTGAGAGCAATTCCTTCGAAAAGTCATATATTCACACGAGGCTTTTTCTGTCCTAAGTTTAGTAAAAGAGAGGATCTAATTTACCATTCAGAGAGGTTAAAGCATGCATTAGAACGGGTGGGTCCTAAGGGTGCGAATGAATTTAAAGAAATTAAAACTGAAATAGCGATAAATAAAATCTCTCAAAAAGTTATAGAAGTTCTTAATGAATTTGGACCCGAATCTATTGTTGGAAGTTATTATGCCGGGAATTTCGGGCTTATATCAAAATTAAGTCCTCTAAGATTTTTTAATGAGTTAGGAGCAACTATTACGACTGGAGGAATATGCAATGAAGCGGGTTCACATGCTCTTGAACAGATGTTTGGTTTATCCTCTCTCACAAATCCTTTCCAACTTAATAATGAAAGGACGAAATTAATAATAGTGTGGGGTAGTAATTTATCAGAACGGAATATCCATGCTTACACTCTTATAATGAATGCGTTAAAAAGGGGAGTAAAGTTGATAGTAATAGATACGAGAAGGCACGAACTAGCTGATAAAGCTCATATCTTCTTGCAACCCTTTCCAGGTACAGAATTATTAGTTGCAAAATTATTAATTTCTCAACTAGTAAAATCTCGAGATCATGACTATGAATTTATTTCAGCTCATCTCGAAAATGCTGCAGAAATGTTAAAAATTGCTGGTAATCTTGATGAAGAAAAATTATGCATCAAAACAGGTCTTAAAAGTGCTGAAATCATTCAAGTCAGTGAGTTATTAAAAAAATATAAACATGAGACTATCTTTAATCTTGGTTTTGGAGTTCAAAAGTATCATCATGGGGGAGACACTGTTCAATTGATTGCGTTAATTCAAGTGCTTATGGGTAATCTTGGAAAAAAGGGAACGGGAATTATTTATGATCAAGGGAGTTTCAGTGATTATTACATGAATCCAATCAAGCAGTATATTACAAAACCTCCAGATTTGTTAACTGATAAAGAAATTAAACTAATTGATCTGGGGTGGGCTCTAAACTCATTGAAATACAAAATGTTATTTATCTATAATTTCAATCCTGCAAGTTCGTTACCAAATCTGAACCTTGTAAGGAAAACTCTTTCACGAGAAGACCTAACCATTGTCGTTTTAGAGCCATTTCTTACAGAAACCACTAAATATGCAGATTTCGTTATTCCCTCTAAATTAGGTGTAGAAAATGATGATATATATTCACCTTATTATGTTCCCGGAGTATCTATTAACGAAGGAGGGCCGTGTCCTTATCCAAATTGTATGACTAACTATGAATTCTTTCAAAAATTGGCATATAAAATTGGCTTAGAAGATCTCCGAGAAACCCAAAAGACAATTTTTAAGAATTCTATTAAATTTCTCCCTCAAAACATAAAACAGAATGTAATTAATCAAGGATATCACGTTCTTTTTAAAGAAAATGATGTTCCATTAAAAGAATGGTTTTCTTTAACTTCCAATAAAAAAATAAAGATTAATCCTAAAATCCTATTGCAAGATCCTTTCATATTGGAACCCGAAGATATTAGTGATTTTTATCTTATCTCTCCCTCTCACAGGGAATATATCCATTCGCAGTTTGGGCAGATTAACAAGAAAAGCTTAGAAGATTTTGAACATGTTTTTTTGCATCCGTTAGATATTAAAAAATTAAATTTTCAAAAAAATGAGAAAGTATTAGTGTCAAATCGATATGGTAAAGCTGAATATGTGGTAAATACATTTGAACAATTACGACCTGGAGTTGCATTAATATATTCGGGATCACCACGTCATTCTGAGAAAGGAATTAACGTGAACCTTTTTACACCACAAAATCCCGAAAAATCCAGATTATCAGGATCCTATTACTCTACAATGATAAAGATCTCTAAAATAGATAATTAGTAAATCTATATGATATGCTCATCAGAATAATTAATCTAGTTTCCTTGGTTTTACAAATTTTTTATTTTTGGTAAGAGTTAAGATTATTTTTAATTAGTAATTATCATATCTTAAGATTATCAAATATTATTTAATCCTTATTTGAATTGAACTTGAGGAAAGCAATGAAAATTGGATTATTTGTGTGTGATTGTGGGAAGAATATTTCTGGTGTTATTGATAATGAAATGATTCAGGAATTTTACAAGAAAAATAATCCCGAGATTGAAGTTTTTAGTGATCAATATCTCTGTTCTGAACTTGGTGTAAGTAAGATAATAGATGAAGTCAAAGAAAAAGAAATTGATCGTGTAGTAATTGCGGCTTGTTCGTTCAAACTACACGGTTCTCTGTTTCAGAGAACGATTGAAAAAGCGGGAATAAATAAATTTCTAATATCTTTTGCTAATATTCGGGAACAAAATTCATGGGTGCATCCCGATGAACCAACTAAAGCTACTAAAAAGGCTATTGATCAAATAAATATGGCAATAGAACGAGTAAAATTACTGCAACCTTTAGAAGAACAATATGCGAAAGTTAACCCTTCAACTTTAATTATTGGAGGTGGTATAGCTGGAATAAAAGCTGCCATGATAATTGCTAATGCAGGATATAAAGTTACTTTAGTTGAGAGAGATGCAACGATTGGAGGAAAAATGGCATTATTTGATAAAACATTTCCTACACTTGATTGTAGTATTTGCATTCTAGGACCATTAATGGCAGAAGTTAACGACCATGAAAATATTGAACTCCTTACTTATTCAGAAATAGAGGAGGTAAAGGGTTATGTTGGTAATTTTGAAGTAAAAATTAAAAAAAAGCCAAGATTTATCGTGGAAGAAGATTGCGTGGGATGTATAGATATCTGTCGTGAGGTATGCCCTATTGACGTGAACGAAACATTTTATCCTAGAAAAGCAATAGATATTCCTTATCCTCAAGCTATTCCCCTATTTCCGAATATATTAGAAGAGTATTGTATTGGATGTAAAGCTTGTGCTCAAGCATGCGACAGAGATGCTATTGATTTTGATCAAAAACCTGAAATAATTTCACGAAAATTTGGCTCAATTATCGTTGCTACGGGATTTGAAACTTTCGATCCCTCATTATTAGGTGAATTAAATTATCAGAAATACTTAGATGTCATTACTACCATGCAAATGGAGCGTTTATTAAACAATGATGGGCCAACAAAAGGAAAAGTTGTAAGGCCATCAAATGGGAACCCTCCTAAAAAAATCTCTTTTATTTTATGTGTAGGTTCACGTAATAAGCAAATTCATAGAGAATATTGTTCACAAGTTTGCTGCAATGCTTCGATCAAGCAAGCAGTGCTCATAAAAAAAGAGAATCCAGATACCCAGATTAACATTTATTATAATGACATTAGAGCAGTGGGTAAAAATTGTGAGGAATTTTATAATCGCGCTCGAGAGGTTTTTGGAATACATTTTATTAAAAGCAATATTTCTTCAATCCTTAAAAGCGATACTTCTGATGACTTAATCGTGCGTGGTGAGGATATAATTGAAGATGCATTATTTGAAAACAAAACCGATTTAGTTGTGTTGGCTGTTGGAGCTGAACCTGCTGAAGGTACTGATGAATTGAGCCAGAAATTAAACATTTCTCTCGATCAAAATGGGTTCTTACTTGAAAAACACTTGAAGGTAAAACCCTCTGAAACATCCGTTAATGGAATATACTTAGCGGGAATGATTCAAGGCCCCAAGGATATACCAAGCAGTATCGCTCAAGCGGAAAGTGCGGCTGCAAAAGCTATTGCATTGATATCAAAGCGCAAAGTGGAATTAGATCCTCATATCGTTTACTTTGATGAAGAAAAATGCACTTTATGCCGATTATGTGAAAATGTTTGTGATTTTAATGCTATTGAAATTAAAAATCAAAAATTAAATTTAACTCAACTTAATTGCGTAGGGTGTGGAGCATGTGCTGCTATGTGCCCCGAAGATGCTTTATACGTGCCAGGATTTAAGAAAGAACAAATATCTGTCCAACTGAAAAGTATTTTAGCAAAAGAAAAGAAGGATTCACCATTGATAGTTGCTTTCTTATGCAATTGGTGTTCATATTTAGGAGCGGATTTAGCAGGAACCAGCAAAATTAGTTATCCTTCAAATGTAAGATCGATTCATGTTATGTGTACTGCGATGCTTAACCCTTCTTTAGTATTTGAAGCGTTCTTTTTGGGTGCTGACGGAGTTTTAATAGCAGGATGTCATGAACAAGATTGTCATTATGATCGGGGCTTCATAAAAGCTAAAACCAGATATGAAAGTATAAAGGAAATGCTAGCAGAAGCAGGAATTAACGAGAATCGTCTAAGAATTGTTAGTATCTCTGCTGGTGAAGGAGAAAAGTATGCACAAACTATAACCGAGTTTAAATCTTTACTTGAAACTATGGGACCAATCAAACCTGGGGAGTATATAAAACCTGTCGTGAAGGAAGAAAAAATCACACAAAAAGCAAAATTAGATGAGCTCTAAGAAAAAACCTTTAAAATACAAATACTTTATTCTCTTTTAAGATCTTTTTAAACTCATATAAATTTTGAGTATCACAATGAAAGTAAGAGCAATTACCATTGGGCAGAATATACCTTTTTTATCTAAAAACATTGTTCTTGAGAACTTCTTAAGAGAAAAATTAAGCAAATTTAAGCTGTTTAATCAAGAATTAGAAGAAGCTTTAAATAATGTTGATATTGAAGTACAATCAAAAAGATTGAGTACCCAACCTATTCTGTCTTATGAACAACAAGTCTATCAACATAATCTTAATCAGACAATTCTTCAACTTCATGATGAATTTGCACTTATCGAGAGGTATATCGAAAATTACGATTTTAACTATTTTGCGTGCTGTACTGTATTAGCGGACCAACAAATTGAAAAATACGGGATATATGAAAAATTATTTCTTAATGAAGTTCCTAGTTTTATTAAACGGAGAAAAAGTTTATTCACATCTATACCTGTTGCATCTCATGAAAATGGAATTAATTTATCAGCTTTGCGGTCAAGTGCTAAAATTATTAAACAACTTTCTAATCCTGACCCATTTAAGAATTTAAATTTCTGTGTTAGTGCTAACGTAAAACCAGATATTCCTTTTTTTCCCGCTTCATTTCATCTTGACGAATTACCTTGTTTTTCTTTAGCACTTGAGATGGCTGATGAGGTAGTAAAAGTCTTTGAAGCAACACAGAGTTTTAAAAGTGCCCAAGAAAGATTACGAGAGCGATTTATTCAAATTTATTCTTTATTAAACGAAATTTGTACGGATTTAGCTTCGAAATTTGATTTAAATTTTCACGGTATGGATTTTTCACCCGCGCCTTTTCCAACAGTCAATCAAAGTATTGGAACCGCATTTGAAAGGTTAAATTACGAATATTTTGGTTCCCCAGGGTCCTTATTAGGTGTAGCGATAATTAAAAATGCGATTCCTCACCAAAAAAACATAATTGGCTTTTCTGGATTTATGCCTCCAGTATTGGAAGATTTTACAATCGCAAGAAGTTTAGCAGAGGAAAAAATTAATTTAGATACACTACTGCTATATTCGACTATGTGTGGTACAGGTTTAGATTGTGTTCCTTTACCTGGTGATATAACTGAGCAAGAACTATTTTATATTTTATTGGATGTATGTACCATAGCAATTCGATTAAATAAACCATTAACAGCAAGACTAATGCCCGTAATAGGAAAAAAAGCAGGTGATGATGTCGAATTCGATTTTGAATACTTCTCTTCTTCAAAAATAATGAAAATAAGAAGGATCACTGGTAAAAAAAAGGAAGATTTATTTAACAGTAAAGAAAAAAGCTTTAATTTTAAAAATTGAATGTTGACTTCCTATCTCTCTAAAAAATCAACTACTTCTCCACTCTGAGTGATCATGTAATATTTTTCTCCATTATGATTATTAGTTACCTCTTTAATGCATAAAGCTTTGATTAAGTAATTGAGATTATATTTTAAAACCTCTTCGTCGGAGATAATCCTCTCTTTAATAAGAATACTCAGTAATTTATGATACTCAATCGATTTCTGGTTAAAAATAATTTTTAAGATCCTTCTCCTTATAGGATGGGATACTGCTTTCATATAAAGAGAGTGATAATAATTTGTCCCCTCGATAGTCTTACTAAATTCTTCAATGGATTTATAATCCTTAAAATCGTGTTCGTCTGGCATTGATATACAAAAATGATATAATGATTAAAAAGAAAAAAAGATTAATATTTTTCAACTACTTTTCCAGCAGGCAAAATTTCATAT
>Ga0315542_1003015_pt1 | contig 10025 bp, 7 predicted proteins | sample SalMarSW160120MG_FD_202541 | JGI IMG/M metagenome (GOLD analysis project Ga0315542, IMG submission 202541) | Salt marsh sediment microbial communities from the Plum Island Ecosystem LTER, Massachusetts, United States - Salt Marsh Sediment SW1601-20 ... | reverse complement strand
ACCAGAAGCTTAACCCTTTGGGTCATATAATGCAAGGTCGAATGTCACCGGAAAGTTATTTAATTCTCAGTCCTAAATGCCTGATCACAGCCTGATTGCCGACCACCGCAAGGAAAACCCCGCCGCTTGCCAGGCTGAGCATGAAAAGCGGAATCCCGGCGGCCAGGATAAGAATCAGCAAGCAGCCCAAGAGCACTGAAAAACCGATATTACGTCCAAGCATAACTGCGCTGTTACGCAGTGCATCTCGTACACCGGGATCCTTTTGCTCGAACAGGAACGGCAGCGCATAAAGCTGGATGAGCAGCCAGGCCGCCAATACCGCCAGGTAAAACCCTTGCACGAAGTGGGCCCAATTTGATTGGCTCAAATGGCCAGTTAATCTGTAATCTCCCCACAGGATAGCGATCAAGGCCAGATTGATCAGCCCCCAGCGCCATCCCACCCACCAATATTTTTTCAATGCAAAGAAGAAATCGCCCACGCCGGTCACCTCCCCGTGAGCCTTGCGGTTGCCATAGTAAAACAGGGCAGCCGTTGCCGGAGGTCCGGGGATTACCAGCAGCATGCTAACCAACCAGAGCAAATTACATAAAGCCGTGCTGAACAAATCGCTCCATAAGGCTCTGAAACCCACTCGTAATGTATTAAGGGTATCTGCGATCAAAGTACAAACCTCCATTTCCAGCGAGTAGTTAACCTTTAACACCCGCGTAAGCCACACCCTCAATATAATAGCGGCTGAAGATAAAAAACAGCAGCAATACAGGGATAGCATTGAACATGGCACCCACCAGGGTCAGGTTCCATTGTGCTTTAAATTGTTGCTGAAAGATGCTCAAGGCCACATTCAAGACGTATTTATCCGGGGTGTTCAGATATAACAGCGGTTGTAGAAAGGCATTCCACATCGCCTGGAATTGGAGGATAAAAACAGTCAGCAGCGCAGGCCGTGCCAGGGGCAGGATCACATCTTTGAAAATTTGCAGGTGGCTGGCACCATCGATCAACGCGGCTTCCTCCAGGTCGCTCGGAATAGATTTAAAAAACTGGGTCAGCATAAAAATGCCGCCCGCGCTTACCATGCCGGGCAAGATCAACGACCAGAAAGTGTTCAGCAAGTGTAGCTTTCCCATCAATACAAACCCTGGAATCAGGGTCACTGCCCCCGGGATCATCAGAGTACCCAACATGAAGTTAAACACCAGATCGCGACCGGGAAATTTCAGCCGGGCGAAGGAATACGCTGCCATGGAGCAAAAAATCACCTCCAGAACAGCCACTGTCACAGCCAGAAAGGCCGTATTGAACAGCCAACGTGGGAAAGTGCCTCCCTGGCCCAGGTCGGTGTTCCAGACTTTGGCCCAGTTCTCCACCAGCCAGTTTTGCGGCAGGAATTTAGGTGGGAATGCAATGATCTCCGCATCTGTCTTAAACGAACCCAGGGTGGCCAGGATGAACGGCGTGAACAGCACCAGGCCGATGGCGATCAACACCAGGTAGCGCAGTGCCATGCTAAGGTAGAAGCGCGCCGGGCGCGGGTTAGCCTGGCCCAGCGGCGCCAGATTGACATTTTTAGCAGTCGTAGACATAAGAAGCCTCCTCCCCGCCTAATACATCTCGGTACCGGTTTCAAGGAAGCGGCGCTGGAGAAAAGTGAAGAAGAAAATGATCACCGCCAGAATAAAAGCCAGGGCGGAGGCATACCCCATTTGGATCGGGCCTTGCTTGCCCAGCGCCTCGCTGAACACCAGGAATACCGGCACCTGCGAGGTGCCTAATGGGCCTCCTTGGGTTGCAAGGTAAACCTGGTCAAAAACCTGCAAGGCGCCAATGGTCCCCAGGACGACTACCAGCAAGATGATCGGGCGCAGCAAAGGCAAGGTGATTTTCCAGAATTGGTTCCAACCCGAAGCGCCGTCGATGCTGGCAGCCTCGTAAAGTGTGGGGTTGATATCCTGCAAAGCTGCCAGAAACATGATCATGAAAGTAGGCGCGGTGGTAAAAATGTTTTGGAACATAATGGCGCACCAGGCGATGCTCGGCCCGCGCAGGTACCATTGGGTGGAGGGGATATTGCCGCCGAACGCCTGTACCACCAATTGGATCAGGCCACGCGGATCGCCAAGCCAATTGACATTCTGCCAGGTCAGGCCCACCAGGCCGAACACTTTGGCGAAAAGGAAATTGATGTATCCCGTTTTGAGATAAAACCAAATGAAAATCAGCGTGATCACCACCGAGGACGTAACGCTGGGAGCATAGAAGATCATGCGGAAGAACTGGCGAAAGCGCATCGGTCTGTTTAACATCACTGCCAGGAAAATGGCCGCTGCCGTTTGGATCGGCACTACGATCAGTGCATACCAAAAGACATTGTAAAGGGATTGAATGAAAGCCTTTTGAATGGGATCGGTCAGGCCGCGAAATGCCTTGGCATAATTCTCCAGGTTCACCCACTGGGGTGCGCTAAAAATATCGTATTGGGTAAAGGAAATATAGAAGGCGAACAGGATCACCCCGACGGTGAATACCAGCGTCACCAGCAGGTAAGGTGCCAGAAAACTGTAACCGACGATCAATGCCTGGCGTCGCCTGGGATTGGCCCATTCGCGTCGCACTACATTAGCGGCAATACCTCCCAATACGGCTGCAAGAATACCCACAGCGATCATGAAAGGTATCGCCGTTTTGCCCACTTCGGCCAGATAAGAGCTGGCGCTGGCCATTACCTGCGGCCCGCCGCGCGTCGGCGCGTTGAGCAGGGCGATTCCCAGTACGATTGCCAAGATCAGCACGAAGGTGACGATCGCCGCCAGGTTCCCGCTCCGGGTTGTGTTACCCATCTGCTTCTGCATTGTTCTGCCTCCTTCCAACTTCCGCAGGCGGATTTCCTGACGGTCCATGAGAGGGCCGGTCGGAGGTTGCGAGGTGATGATGACGTAAAAAACCGCTGCGAAAATCCTATAAGATCCGAGAGGAGAGCAGACCGCCTTATTTTTTACGTAGAAAAAAAGTAAATGGTCTGCTCTCCACTTATACGAAAGGTTTACTGGCCGTTCAAAGCTGCTTGAGCTTCTTCCTGCGCTTGAGCGAAGGAGGTCGCCACATCCTGGTCACCCAGGAAAACGCGGCTCAAAGCATTGGAGACGGCCGCTTCCAGTTTACCGGTGTAAGGCCCCCAGTAAGCCACCCGGCTGTCAGGCAGTACGCCGCCCTGGGCGATGGCCTTATCGTTGGGATCAACCACCAGGTTGACCTGATCGGGGTGTGTACTGTAGGCGAAGCCGGTCTTGACAATCTCAGCCTGGTTCTCTGATCCGGTGATGTAAAAGTCGAGTGCTGCCGCTGCCATCGGATACTTGGTGTTCGCGTTGACGCCCAGGCCATTGGTGAAAATGATGTCGGCGCGTGTTTTCGGCCCCTGGGGGATCAACACAGCTTTCCACTGCACATCAGCATAGCTTTGCTTCATGAAGTTCACCATCCAGCCGCCTTCGGTGGTCATGGCGACCAGCTTCTTGCCGATCGCTTCACCGCACCAGGAAGCGCCCACATCGGATGGCTGCACCAGGCTTTTCTCAGTATACATATCGGACACCAGGGTTGCCATGGTCGTCACTTCCGGAGTATCCAGGGTAGCTGTCTTATTGTCAGAAGAAGCAAAATCGCCGCCGTTGGATAAGACAAAAGGCGCGAAGCGTGCCCAATCAGCTCCCATGCAGAAGCCACCATAGGTGCCCTTATCGGCGATGGTCTTGGCTGCCTGGCGGAGATCGTCCCAGGTCCAGTCTGCCGTCGGTTCGGGAATACCTGCGTCGCTAAACGCCTCCGGCAGATAGATCAAGCCCAGGGTGCCCCAGTCCTTGGGCAAGGCATAAGTCTTGCCATCCAGGGTGAATTCGGACATCAATGCCGGGATGAAATCGCTCTGCGAGACGCCGGCCTGTGACATCAGATCGTCCAACGCCAGCAGTTGTCCGGAAGAGGCGAAAGCCGTCATCAATTGATCGTCCACATAGAAAACGTCCGGAGCGGTGCCGGCGGCCATCTGGGCTTTCATCTTGTCCTGGAATTGGTCCGGTACAGGCACATAATCGACTGAAACGTTGGGGCATACGGCATTAAAGCGGGCGATCGAATCGCGATAGATCTTCTGCTCGGTCTCATCGCCCCAGCCGGAGAAAGTGATCTTGGCGCCATCTTCGACTTGTAGCGGGCATCCGCCTGAGGCTTGCATGGCCTCTGTGGGGGCTGAGGTGGCTGCTGGTGCTTCGGTCGCAGCAGGGGCCATCGTAGCAGCCGGTGCCTCGGTCATCGCCGGGGCTGAGGTCGTCGCAACCGCCGCAGGCGGTTGGGTCGGTGCGACGGTTGTTGCAGCTCCACCTCCGCAGGCACTCAACAGCATGGTGGCTGCCAGTAGCACGCTCACAAAGAAAAACAACTTGGTCTTCATTAATTAGCTCCTCCGAATTTCGAAATAGATAGTCTGGTTTAACTGTTTTGGCAATATCTTCCAGTTGTTCCTTTCACTTTCTTTTGCCACCTCCTTTTTTGAAATGGGACCAAGAATCATTTTTTATAGCACACACAGTGCGCCAAACCTTTTGACCCTGTTAGCGGGTCCTGAACTGAGTAAAGAGGCTTTAGTTTTCACTTCGCTTCAATCCCTGGCGAATGCTTTCCCATGTGACATTTTGAAAGCCTTTCAGTACCAGATGTGCCCTGCCAACGCGGTCCTGTGGGCCGATTCCCACTACCCACATATTGCCTGCGAGCGCGGCCTCAATCCCAGCTTCGGCATCCTCGAACACCACGCATTGTTCGGCTGGTAGATCCAGCATCTTGGAAGCATGCAGGAACAGGTCGGGGGCCGGTTTTTGTCGCTCGACAGCATTGCCGTCTGCAATCTTGTCCACCCAGGATGCCAGTCCCAAACTTTCGATCACCTGCTGGGCGTTTCTACTTGCTGAGCCAATCGCCACCTTGATCCCGGCTATATGCAGCTCTTTAAGAAAATCCAGGCAGCCGGGGAGCAGATCTTGTGGCGTAAGATGGCTGATTGACTGCAGGTAATAGCCATTTTTCCGCTCCATCATTTCCTGAAGCTGCGCCTCAGGGTAGCTGCGGCCATCCAGCAGAAGCTCCAGTGATTCCCGGCGCGACACACCCCGCAGAGCTTCGTTTTTCCGCCGGTCAAATGGAATACCTTCCTCATCCGCCAGGCGCTTCCAGGCCAGGTAATGCAGCTCGGAAGTATCCGTCAGGACCCCATCCAGGTCAAAAATTGCTCCCAGGACGGGTAATTTTGGACTTCGCACGCTTGATTTCCCTGACTGGAGTTGACCATTTTCTCCTGGACGAAGATCGAACTTATATTCCTGGCCACGATATTGGATATTGAACTTCAGACGCTGCCACCCTTCAGGCAGTTGGGGGTTGACTGCAGGGATACTATTGGCTATGCGCAAACCACTAAAACCGAACACGACAGCCTGCCATAAACCGCCTGCCGTAGCAGCATGGAACCCATCTGCCGTATTGCCACGTGCATCTTCCAAATCGGTGCTGGCGGCATGCATAAAGTGCTGGTAAGCCTGCTCTATTTTTCCAATACGCGTCGTCACCAGGGCTTGAATCGCTGGCCCCAAGGAGGAGCCGTAGCTCAGGTCGGTGCGTGCTGTGTAATATCCCCAATTCGCTTTCAGCACCTCAGGTTCGAACTCCTGCTCCAGTAAATACAACATCATGAGCACATCCGGCTGCTTGATGAACTGGTATTCCTGAACCCCCTCGATCCCTAAAAGCGCTTGCATGGAAATACTGCGCGGCTCGTATGTCTTCAGATCGACAAATTTCAGGTCGAAGTACCCATCGAACTGCTCGAAAAGCTTTGTGTTCGCGTCATAACCGAGCGCCATATGTTCGCTGATCTCCTGCCAGGTGTTCAGCCGCTCGGAGGAAATGTCTAAAGACTTCTCCAACTCCCGGGCTTTCCCTGGATCGCAGTTCCGCAGCCAATCCAGCACCTCGAAAGCGGCTCGCAGATTCCAGCGCGCCAGGTGATTTGTATAGACGTTGTTATCGACCCGATCGTGATATTCATCCGGGCCGATCACATTGGTCAATTCATATCGACCTGTGGTTTCATTCCATTCGGCGCGCGAGCCCCAAAACCTGGCAGTCTCAAGCACGATTTCAGCTCCGTAGTTGCACATGAAATCTTCGTCACCGCTGACGCGCCAGTACTGCATCACTGCGTAAGCCACATCCGCGCTGATATGGTGTTCGATATCTCCGCACCAGATGCGGATCAATTCCTTACTATGGGCGGATGGCACCCAACGTGGAGTCGTCTCATCTCCGCTAGCCGCACTTTCCCAGGCGTACATGGCACCTTCGAAGCCATTTTCCCTTGCCTTCTGGCGAGCCCCTGCTAAGGTATGGTAGCGGTATAAAAGCAGGTTACGGGCGATCTGTGGTTGGGTGTAGATAAAAAATGGCAGTACGAAGATTTCGGTATCCCAGAATACGTGGCCGCGATAGCCAAAACCGCTCAAAGCCTTGGCCGGAATGCTGACCCGCGTGTCATGGCGCGGTGCGGCAATTAAGAGTTGGAAAAGGCTGTAACGTAAGGAGCGATCCGCCATATTATCCCCCTCGATGGTGATATTGCTTTGTTGCCACTCCTTTTCCCAGGCGGCCTCATTCTGCTCATGCAAAACAGCATAACCTGACTGCCTGGCCCTTTCGAGCAACCCATGCGCAGCCCCCATGAGATCATCTGTGTCCCGGCTGGTGTATACCGTGACCAGTTTTTGGGCGCGAATGGTCTGGCCTTGCTCGACCGCCACGCTCGCCACCAACGTTGGCGACCAGCGGCTGTCCCAATAAGCCTGTTCGATCAGCTTACCCCCCGATACTTCAAAAGCGAAGGCTTCACACAGCGAGATATGTGTTTTCCTGGTTTCTAGCATCAAATAAGCACTGGACGGTTCAAAAAACCCTTGCTCGATCCAATTCCAATGCATCCAGCCATCGTTGTCCACATGTCCGGGAAGGCCACTGCGCAGCTCCAAGCGACCCGAAAAATCCAGCGCCGTCACCTGATAGCGAATTGCAAGCAGGTGCTCTTCCGCCAGGCTGGCAAAACGTTCGAGTTCCAGATCGACCGTGTCTCCGGCCGGGCTACGCCAGCGAATCACTCGTGTAAGCACTCCGTTGTGGAGATCCAATACTCGCCGGTATGACAATACTCGCCCGCGATCCAGACGGAATGGCTCGCCATTTACCAGTAGCTCCAGGTGAATCCAGTTCGGTGAGTTTACCAGCTCAGTATGGACGATAGGGATGTCGTCGAAAACCCCATGGATCAATGTTGCAGCATCCTCACCCGGAAAGCCCTCTTCAAAGGTTCCTCGAGTCTCCAAATAACCGTTCCCAATTGCATAGACCGTTTCGTTTTGGGAGAGTTTTTCTGGCTGAAAGTCTGTTTCATTGATGGACCAATTATCCGGCATTCAAATTCTCCACTAAATTAAGACGCGCTGAACCAATCGCACCATCTTTGAGGCTTTTCCTACAGTGGGCGGTGTTTGAAAAAAGTTCGATTGATCTTCCCAGTTAGTGAACTATTCGGCGTTCTCTGGGTTGCTTGATCCCCGCACAATCAGTCGCGGCTGCAGAAGGATATTCTTCTGCACCGATTTTTTATCAGCGAGCAGATTCAACAGCATGGCAATCACATGCTGGCCTACGGCCCAAATGGGTTGACGCACCGAGGTCAGCGAAGGTTTCAAGTATTGCACCAGCGGCACATCATCAAACCCGGTAACGGCGATATCTCTTCCGACCTTCAAGCCCTTCGCATGAATGGCATGCATAGCGCCAATCGCCATAAAATCATTGAAAGCCACGATCGCGCTCGGGAATTGGTCCTGGGACCTTGAAAGCAAGCGTTCAGTCGCATCGACACCAAACTGGTAGACACCTTCTCCCCTTAAGATCCATTCAGATGACGCTTGCAGACCAGCCACATCTAATGCACTTAAGAAGCCTTCCATGCGGTTGTTCCCCACGCGTGAGTCTTCGGGCCAACCCAGGGCTGCAATGCGACGATGCCCGCAAGCGACCAGGTGCTCCACTACCTGGCACATCCCATCTGCGCCATCCACATCGACATAAGGGAGATCCCAGTCAGGATTAGAGCGCCCGAAAGCCACAAATGGGAATTCCAACTCCTGCAAGAGTTGGATGCGAGGATCGTTGTATTCGACGCTGGTCAACACAAAACCATCCACCCGGTTCGTGTCGATCAGCTCACGGTAAGCATCGATCCATTTCCCTTCAGGCCGATGAGGAAAGGCCAAAACCTGGTAACCGGCTGCATCCCCTGCCTGAACCATGCTCTGCAGGAACTGGTCGAGGATCGAATTCCCCTGGTCCTTAGGAGAGGGTGCCCAGGAATAACCGACCATCTTGCTGCGCTGAGAGCGCAGACTGCGAGCGATTACGTTCGGACGGTAACCCAGCATACGCACGGCCTCCCAGATGCGCTCCTCAGTTTCCTTGGAGACCTGGGCTTGCTTATTGAGGACTTTAGAGACCGTCTGGTAGCTTACTCTGGCGTGGGCAGCCACATCCTTTATCGTGACCCTTCTGCTCATGGCTTCCTCGAGAATATTTTGCTAAGAACGATCGGGCGAACGTTCAGGCGAACGTTCGCTTAAAGAATACAGGTTTTTTTATGCCTTGTCAAGTACCAATTTTCCTCATCCCTTGGCTTGTTCCCGCGAGTATTCATAGTATTGACAAGCCGTAAGAAGTTTGTAGTATCGGCTTTATCCGTCATTCCTGAACGGTTTCCGATTATAATTCTTTCGCATACCTTACAATGATCAACATCACAACCATCAAAAAAGGTACTTCAGCGTGAAACAATTCAACCCCATCGAACATCCCCACCGGCGTTACAACCCCCTCACAGGTGAATGGATCCTGGTCTCCCCTCACCGCACGCAGCGTCCCTGGATGGGACAGGTGGAGAAATTGCCACCTGAAAAACGCCCAACCTACGACCCAGACTGTTACCTCTGCCCAGGCAATGCCCGCGCCGGAGAGGCCAACAACCCGCAGTACGAAAGCACTTTTGTCTTCACCAACGATTTTGCCGCCCTCCTTCCCACTGCGCCCTCAACCGGGCAGATTTCAAGCGCTCTGCTGCGCATGCAAACCGTGCGCGGCACCTGTCGGGTGGTCTGCTTTTCGCCGCGCCACGATCTGACCCTGGCGGAAATGACTTTACCGGATATTCGCACTGTGATCAATGTATGGTCAGAACAGTCAATCGAATTAGGAGGGCAGTATCGCTGGGTACAGATCTTTGAGAATAAGGGCAGTATTATGGGCTGCTCTAACCCTCACCCGCACGGTCAAATCTGGGCTTTGGATGCTATTCCGAACGAGCCCGCCAAGGAAGACCATCACCAACACCAGTACTTCAGCGAGCACGGCCAGCCTTTGCTGATCGACTATTTTCAGGAGGAGATGCGCGCCCGAGAACGCATCGTGATCGAAAACGAACACTGGCTGGCGGTTGTGCCTTACTGGGCCATCTGGCCCTTTGAAACCCTGCTCCTGCCCCGACGGCACGTTTTGCGCCTCCCAGACCTGCAGGAAAGTGAAAAAAGCGCCCTGGCACAAATCCTCAAGCGCCTGCTGACCCGTTACGACAACCTGTTCGAGACCTCTTTTCCATACTCGATGGGCTGGCACGGTGCGCCTTTTGATATACAGGATGCTGTTCACTGGCAGTTGCACGCTCATTTCTATCCCCCACTGCTGCGTTCCGCCAGCGTCAAAAAGTTCATGGTTGGCTTCGAGATGCTGGGAGAAGCCCAGCGCGACCTGACACCTGAACAGGCCGCCATCCGCCTGCGTGCCCTATCGGATATTCACTACCAAGAACAGTAGGGCGGGTTTCCTACCCGCCAGATGTGTTGGTTTCCTACTCGCCAGATGTGTTG
>Ga0315542_1003014_pt1 | contig 10025 bp, 7 predicted proteins | sample SalMarSW160120MG_FD_202541 | JGI IMG/M metagenome (GOLD analysis project Ga0315542, IMG submission 202541) | Salt marsh sediment microbial communities from the Plum Island Ecosystem LTER, Massachusetts, United States - Salt Marsh Sediment SW1601-20 ... | reverse complement strand
CATTGAATTTCTCACCCCTTATCGATTTAGCCGTACCTTTATAAATGTTGGCAAGTGCCTCATAGATTCCCTCAGGATGACCTGATGGCATTGTATGGCTGGCTTCTGCCAGCTGTTCATTGTATCCATGAGCTGGTTTATAAATTTTGGTCGGCTCTGAATCACTTAGCATATAGAGGTAATTGGGATTTTCCTGTGACCATTTGAAGCTTGCTTTTGAACCATATACGGCAATAGTGAGATTATTCTCCTCTCCCCCGCAAACCTGGCTCGCCCTTATAACACCTTTCAGTTTTTTGCTGAAACGAATGAGTACAGTTCCATCGAGGTCAAGTTTTATTCCCTCCTTTACCTGGTTAAGGTCTGAAAGTACTTCTTTTACTTCAAGACCTGTTGTATACTCTATCAGGTTGAAGGCATGCACACCTATATCTCCCATGCAGCTGCTTGCTCCGGCATGTTTGGGGTCAAGCCTCCATACTCCTGTTATTCTGCTGCCTGTCCCATGAATGATCGAATTTATCCAGCCCTGATAGTACTGTGCATCTATACGTTGAATAGTTCCAAGGACTCCTTTTGAGATAAGATCTCTCATCTCACGTACCATTGGATAACCGGTATAGGTATGAGTAAGAGCAAAAGTAAGTTTATTCTTTGATACGAGCTTTTCAAGTTCCAGTGCTTCCTGAACTGTCATCGTCATCGGTTTTTCACAAACCAGGTGAAAACCATTGACAAGGAGAGTTTTTGCAAAAGGAAAATGCAGTGCATTGGGCGTGACAATGGCAACTACTTCCATCCTTTTATCTGCGGGTAAAGCCAATTCCGCTTTAATAAGAGCATCCACACTTTTGTAGCAGCGATCGGCACTTATTCCCTCCTTTTTAGCAAACTGTTTGCTTTTCTCATAGTCAGCATCAAAAACACCTCCAACCAGTTCGAAGTCATTGCATATCCTGGAGGCACGGCGGTGAGCATCACCAATGAAGGCTCCTATGCCGCCACCAATCATTCCCATTTTTATCTTTTTCATCTTTATCAGCTTTTGTTCCTTGTATACACCTGTTTTCTCTTCCATACATGAAGGAATGAGAAGAATATTATCAATAATGCCGGTACAATGGCAACAAATCTCAACGTATGTTCACCACCTGTAAGCTGAGCTGCAGCCCATGCAGCTGCTTCCTGTGTTCCCTGGGCAGCTGAACGCAAAACTTCAATTGTCTGTCCTGCCGGTATTGCTGCGATGGTCTGTGCATCGAAAATGGCACCCAGAACGGGTTGAGCTATTGCTCCTCCAAGGAAGCCGATACCACCCATTATTGCGAGACCCAGTGCCCCGCTTTCAGGTATATTCTCTGATACGAATCCTAACATGGAAGGCCAGAAAAATGCCACGCCCAGGGCGAAGATGCCTGCTGATGCAAACACCATAGCTCCACTGGTATAGCCCATCAGTATGCAACCGATAAATGCCAGAACAGCTGACGAGAGCAATACAACGGTTGATTTAAGATTATGGATCAGAGTACCTCCGAACTGTCGTGCCAGAGCCATTATACCCGAAATCCAAACTAACAGAAGGATCGGGTTGTTTGAAACATTTGAAAGTAATGCTGCTATCCACTGGTTTGTACCCAGTTCCGTTCCGGCTGTCAGTATCATGCTGAAGGCCATGAAAAGAAAAAGAGGACTTACGCATGATTTCAGCATATCTTTGTATGAGAAACCGGAAACGACGCGTTCAGTCTGCGGAAACTCTTTTTTGAGAAACATATAACCGTAAACAAATGTCGGGAGAAGCATTATCCCCATGGCATAGCGCCAGTCGGTAAGACCGATATTATTAAACAGGTATACAACCAGTCCTCCTATTACGATACCCGTGGGAAACCATGCATGAAAACGATTCAGCCGTCGTGTCTTTTCACCGGTATACATGCTTGTTATCAATGGATTACATGCAGCTTCCACACTGCCGTTGGCAACACCGATAAGAAGTGTCGAGATAAACAGTGACCAGAAGCCGGTTGCAATAATAGTAAGTACTATTCCTGCAACATGGCAGAAGAAGGCAATTGCCAGTATACGGCCAAGACCTATAATATCTACCAGCGGGCCTCCAAACACCATTGCAAGTGTAAAGCCCCAGAAAGCAGTTCCTACGATCCACCCGATTTCAGTGTGAGTCAGGTTAAACTCATTGGCCCATGCTTCCACAAATGAGCCTCGTGTAGCAAAAGTCAGTGCTGTAACAACTAATGCAACGCAACTTGCATTAAATAGTTGAGTCTTTTTAATAGTCTCCATATTAAGGTTAAGGTTAAGGTTAAGATTATTGACTGTCTATTTCTTTTCAAATGCTGCATCAAAAGCGATGTCAGATGAAGGGAAATCAACCTTCCTCACAAAGTCACATGCTTCTTTCGCACCGAATTCCCTGTCCATACCACTGTCCTCCCATTCAACCGATAATGGACCTTTATAGTTGATCCGGTTAAGAGCTCTTATGATATCTTCAAAATTAATGTCACCATGTCCCAGGCTCCTGAAATCCCAATACCGGCCACGTGTTCCGAATTCGGTGTGGCCACCGAATACCCCGGCTTCGACAGGTACTTTTGACCAGCCAACATCTTTCATGTGCACGTGGAAGATCTTTTCGGCGAAGGTGTATATAAACCCTGCATAATCAACTCCCTGATAGCCAAGATGGGATGGATCGTAATTGAACCCGAAGGCCGGATGATTATTAATTGCTTTGAGCGCCCTTCTGGCCGAAACAATGTCGAATGCAATTTCAGTCGGATGTACTTCAAGGCCAAAACGGATACCCATGGCCTGATATTTATCAAGAATAGGAGTCCATCGTGCAGCAAAATCTGCATATCCCTGGTCAATCATTTCCTGGCTGGCCGCGGGAAAGGAATAAAGGAGATGCCAGATGGAACTTCCTGTGAAGCCATTGACAATATTTACTCCGAGCCTTTTTGCTGCTTCACCTGTTTTTATCATTTCTGCTGCTGCCCTTTGTCTGACACCCTCAGGATCACCATCTCCCCAGACATAATCAGGCAGAATCCCCTTGTGTCTCTGATCAATTCTGTCGCAAACCGACTGGCCGACAAGATGAGTGGAAATAGAGTATACTTTGAGTCCGTATTTGTCAAGAGTTTCTCTTTTTTTGCGGCAATAAACCTCATCTGCCTTATTGACTTCAAAGTGATCACCCCAGCAGGCAAGCTCCAGACCATCATAGCCAAACGATCTGGCTTTCTGACAGAGAGTCTCGAAGGGTAAATCAGCCCATTGACCCGTAAAAAGCGTAACTGGTCTGCTCATAATTAAATATTTTAATAATTGTTTGTAATATGTTTTGTTTCAAGTATGAAGTCCGAAGACCGGAGTCCGAAGTAAGTTAGTATCTTCCAACTTCCGACTTCTTTTGACAGCCTAAGCCTTGGCGAAGGCTGTCGACTTCCGGCTTCTGATTTTTTATATGACAAGTTTAAAAAATATTCTTCTGAAAAGCAATAATAATCTTTCCCGGATTTGGTAATTTATTGATAAATCAAATAAGAAGTTAAAAATATAAAAACAAGGCGTCAAAGAACATAAAGTATTAATCAACAGGCTGTTAATAATTATTAAGGATCAACTATGCAGCTTTTCCAAATTAGATAGAGTGTTTCATATATCCAAACTTAGCGTAAAAGATAAGCTAAGATTTTTTGAGATCACTTTAATGAATTTCCATGAAGAATCGCCCAAATTCAACGTTACCCGAGAACTGTCTTTATCTTCGACAAAAGAATACTTTCCTTCTTTCTTTACATTTTGTGTATGAGCCTGAAGAATTTGTGGTATAAAAATGGTCGTCAGTAATATGATCCCTGTTTTGATTATTCTACAGTAGAATAATAGATAAGCTTTCATAATTTAATAAAACTGATTTTGAAAAGGAATATATATATTATCGTTATTTTTTCCATAGCTTCTCTATTTCTTCCAATGTCTTTCCTTTAGTTTCGGGAACCAGTTTCCATACGAATAGAGCGGCCAAAATTCCCATTAATCCGTAGATCCAATAGGAAAAACCATGGTTGAATTGATGCGTGAGCCATTGATTGTCGTTCAAAATGGGAAATGAAAGAGAAACTAACCAGTTTGCAATCCATTGTGCAGCAACGGCGATTGACATGGCCCCGCGGATACTGTTGGGAAAAATTTCGGATAGTAGCACCCATGTCACTGGTCCCCAGCTCATAGCAAAAAATGCTGTATACAAAAGCATAAAAATGAGTGCGATTACACCCTCATTATGTGTATAGAAAGATAAGCCAAGAGCAATCATGCTAACTGCCATTCCTAATGCACCAATAATCATAAGGGGTTTCCTGCCGAATTTATCAACAGTCATTATGGCAACAACAGTAAAAGTCAGGTTTACAAGACCAACAATGATGGTTTGCATTAGTGAACTATTTGTTGAAGCCCCCATATTCCGGAAAATATTCCCGGCATAATATAACACAACATTAATTCCGACAAACTGCTGAAAAATAGAAAGTAAGATACCAACAAAGATCACAAAAAATCCAAATGAAAGCCACGGGGTATTTTTTTCGTGAATAGTACCTTTAATCTCCAGTAGAATAGCAGGCGCATTATTGCTGCCCGAGATTTTATTAAGCACTTTAAGCGCCTTGTCATCTTTACCTTTCATTACAAGATAACGGGGGGTTTCCGGTACAAAAAACAGAAGGATCAGGAATAACCCTGCAGGTATGGCTCCGGATAGAAACATCCAACGCCATCCTTCGTCAATGAGCCATTGCTCGTTTCCCTGTCTGGCAATGAAATAATTGACAAAGTAAATGACCTGCATGCCTAAGATAATGGCAAACTGGTTCCACGAAACCAGTTTACCGCGTAAGTTTGCCGGAGCTATTTCTGCAATGTACATTGGAGAGATCATGGAAGCAATGCCCACACCAATGCCACCAAGTATTCTATAAAAGAAGAAAGAAAAAACAGGCAGGGTACCAAAGATATTAAAGAATTCAGGTTTCCATGCCCCCACGGCTGATAGGAAAAAAGCAACTGCTGCGATGACCAGTCCATTTTTCCTGCCTAAAGATTTGGAAATAAAACCAGCCAAAGATCCACCAATGATACATCCTATCAGGGCGCTGGCAATAACAAAACCTTTGATTATATCGGCAGTATCCTTCAAGGCTGATCCTTCTGTAGGGTTTGATTTGCTAAGGAAAATGACAGCCCAAATTGTTACCACCGTAATGATAGCGATGCTTAATATTACTCCTTTTTTCAGACCCAATAACTTTACAATTTGACCCGAGATAACAAGAAATACCAGATAAATGGTCAGTGTCATTAGTATTTTATACTGACTGATCAGTTTGATCATGTATTCATGGTTAGCCGGATTGAAAATTTTTGTAATAAACAGCGCAACAAGCGATTTTTCAGCACCGTTTACAACGGCAGTATCATATCCAAACAATAGGCCCCCCAGGGTGGCAACAAGGGTCAGGGCCATCACAAAATAAGGATTTCCTTTTTTGAAGGAATTATCGGCGGATTTTGCAGCGGTGTCAATAAATGTCATTATTAAATATTATTAAATATACATATTGATTAATGCTTCATACAATTCCTGTTTGCCGCTGGTTATTAGTGGTTCTCCATTTTTCAATGCAAAGTTTCGTAAATCCTCCAGTCCAAGTTTACCTTCTTCAAACGCCTTTCCATTTCCATTGTCAAAAGATGTATATCGATCTTTTCGCATTTTCAGGTAAGGCGATTTTTCCATTATGTCATGAGCAATAGTCAGGGCACGGGCAAAGACATCCATGGCTGAAATGTGGGCAATGAATAAATCTTCCTGATCCGTCGAATTCCGCCGAATTTTAGCATCGAAGTTGGTGCCGCCAACCTTTAATCCACCGGCTTCGAGAATCACCAACATGGCTTCGGTAAGTTCATAAATATCAATTGGAAACTGGTCAGTATCCCATCCATTAAATGCATCGCCACGGTTGGCATCAATACTGCCCAGCAAACCAGCATCGGCAGCTATTTGTAAATCATGCTGAAAACTATGTCCGGCTAATGTTGCATGGTTCACTTCAATATTCAATTTAAAATCTTTGTCCAGGCCAAAATAACGCAGGAATCCAACTACCGTAGCAGCATCAAAATCATACTGGTGTTTGGTGGGTTCCATTGGTTTGGGTTCAATTAAGAACCAGCCCTTAAAACCGTTTTTCCTGGCATAGTCTTTCGCCATATGAAGAAACCTGGCGAGGTGTTCCTGTTCGCGTTTCATGTTAGTATTCAGTAAGCTCATATATCCTTCGCGACCTCCCCAGAAAACATAATTCTCACCACCCAGGGCGATTGTAGCATCTAATGCATTCTTCACCTGGAGGGCCGCACAGGTCAATGCATTAAAATCGGGATTGGTGGCCGCACCATTCATATACCGTGGATTACTAAACACATTGGCTGTGCCCCACAGGAGTTTTACACCGGATTCCTTTTGCTTCAGTAAAGCATAATCCACCATAGATTTCAACCTTTTTTCATAATCAGTTAAAAGATTGCCCTCATCAACAAGGTCAATATCATGAAAACAATAATATGGAACACCCATTTTAGAAATAAACTCAAAAGCCGCATCCATCTTGTCCTTACCTCGTTGTAGCGCATCAGAACTGTCGTTCCATGGCATAATACGGGTCCCGGAGCCAAATTGATCACCTCCTGTTCCACAGAATGAATGCCAGTAGGCAACGGCAAACCTTAAATGATCCTTCATGGTTTTACCACCCACTACACGATTTTCATCATAGAAGCGAAATGCAAGTGGGTTCTTTGACCCCTGTCCTTCGAATGAAATCTTCCCGATCCCCGGAAAGTATTCCTTGTTTCCAATTGTAACTTTCATAATATTTGATGATTTAGTGATTTATTTTTTGTTTTTCATTATCATTTGAATTACCTGCAGCCACTTACCATAGGCATCATGATAAATATTTGCTTTTGATAAATCCGGCTCCACTGTTTCAATTTTCTTTAATCCCTTGAAGGCTTCAGTAAATGATGAATAAACTCCGGCCCCTACACCTGCACCTTTGGCAGCACCCTGTGAGCCATCGGTATCGTACAATTCTATAGTGGCGCCGGTAACACCGGCCAAGGTATCACAAAAAACTGGGCTCAGGAACATATTGGCATGACCAGCCCGGATGACCGAAGGTTGAATTCCGGTTTGCTTAAGTATCTCCATGCCATAATGAAAAGCAAACACAATACCTTCCTGTGCAGCACGTGCAAGATGACTGTTGCTATGCCGGTTAAAATCAACATGGGCAAAAAAACTGCCGGGATCTGCATTCCCAAGCATTCGTTCGGCGCCGTTGCCAAATGGGAGTATGATCAATCCGTCGGAACCTATTTTAATTACTGAGGCTGCTTCATTCATGGCTGAATAGCCAGATTCGGCAAAACCAGCATTGCGTTTTAACCATGAATTAAGAATGCCTGTGCCATTGATACACAACAGCACTCCCAGTCTTGTTTTATCGATTGTATGATTCACATGGGCAAATGTATTCACCCTCGACAATGGATCATATCGAACTTTATCAGAAACCCCATAAACAACACCTGAGGTGCCTGCTGTCGCAGCAATTTCCCCGGGTTCCAATACATTGAGTGAAAACGCGTTATTTGGCTGATCACCTGCGCGGTATGATATCGGTATGCCTGCCAGTAACCCTAATTCCTGAGCTGCCAAAGGGCTTATTCTTCCCTGTTCAGAGAAAGTATTTTTCAAATCAGGCAATAATTCAGGTGCAAAACCATAATAATCGAGCAGAAAATCAGCTACTGAATTTGTTTTGAAATCCCAAAACATACCTTCACTTAAACCTGAGATAGAAGAACAGATCTCACCTGTAAGCTTTAAGGCAATATAATCTCCTGGTAGCATTATTTTATAAATTTTTTCGTATATATCCGGCTCGTTCTCCTTAACCCATTTGAGTTTTGATGCGGTAAAATTACCAGGCGAATTAAGCAGGTGACTGAGGCATTTATTTTCCCCTATATCCCTGGAGGCTTTGGCACCAATTTCAACTGCACGGCTATCGCACCATATAATTGATGGCCGTAATACCTTATGCTCTTTATCAATACAAACCAAACCGTGCATCTGGTATGAAATGCCGATGGCTTTTATACCATTCCCCTTAATCCCCGATGTGGCCATGACCTCCCGTGTAGCAAGCTTAAGGTTTTCCCACCACATCTCAGGATCTTGTTCAGCCCATCCGGGTTTAATCGCTTTTATAGGCATTTCCTGTTTAGGATAGAAAGCTCCAGCAATACATTCCCCCGATTCTATTTTAACAAGGCTGGCTTTAACAGAGGAACTACCGATATCGTAACCAAGTAGGTACATTGTAATTATGAATTATTTATAAATTAATTATTTTAAAGATTAAAACCATTTAGAATCTTCTTATGTTTTTCAAACAATTTCTTATCAAACCGGTATAATTGGGCAGGTTTGTGGTTAACCTCTATTTCTTTTTCAGGTAAAGGAATAAGAAATTCCAAGGGCCTGATTTTCTTCCGGAAATTGCGATTGTCCATATTCTCGTCCAATATGGCTTCATAAATATTCTGCATCTGACGCAGCGTAAATTTTTTGGGAAGAAATTCAAAACAGAGCGGTTCGTTTCGAAAATCATGCTGCAGGCTTTCCAGCGCTTTACGAATTATCTGGTTATGATCAAATATCAACTCCGGCAATTCATTCACCGGTTGCCATATTGTTTTGTCGGTAATATTGCTTTCGGAGATCTTAATCAGTGCATAGTAGGCTATTGTTACCACTCTGTCAACCATTAATCCGCTGGTTTTACGGAGCCATGATAAATCTTCGGCCGGTGTCAACCTTTCCGGAGAACCAAAAACACCGTATTGCTTCAGGAATATTTCTTCTAAACCCGTGAGTTCTTTAAGTGTTCTGACAGCTGAAATGTCCAAATCTTCGGTTGCTGAAATAAGACTACCCGGTAATTTGAGCTTATGACCACCCAAATGACTGTGAGGAATTTTTTCCCGTTTGATAAGTAAAACTTTCAGCTTGCCTTCTTGAAAGCCAAAAATGACACAATCGACTGATACATGCGGGTTTAAATTCAACATATTAGCCAGTATTTTTTAACCTAAATGCAAGAATTAAAAAACTGGAAAGCCTGCATTCACTTCTTTTGGAGCCCCATTTTTAATATATTCAAACCAGTCATAGTCAGCGCTTGTTGAACAAGTTTTGCCATTACCGGTAGCATAAAAACCAATAAAAGTCCCGGTGAATCCACCAGCTGTTTCTGAACTTAAAAATTTTGAGTCTACTTTTTCAACTTCTTTATAGGGTTCATTGCCCTGAGAAAACAAAAAAGTAAAGGTTGAACGTTCCCCTTTAACCCTCAACATTACAGGACCTGGTTTTAGAGCCATTTCTTCAGATTCATGAATAATCGATCCGAATCTAAGTCTGCAAACCAATACTCTCCTGCCTTTGGATTGTTTAATTAATAAATCAAAGTGCGTTCCATTGTTAAGTAATATTAATCCTGCTTCTTCATTGGCTTTCTTTGGATTAAATTCTACCGGAGTGGTGGCGGTAAAATACATATCCTGAAGCCTGCGGCCGATAAAAGAAGGTGATTTACGATCTTCAATGGTTTGTTCGGAACCTGTCAGCCTCATATAACCTTTGCGTGAGGTGAGCGAATAATTATCAAGAACCGGATTCCTGATATAATTCCATGCAAGGTCCAATTTATCACTGTCAAAATCATCTTTTGTCGGTTTTGCAGGGAATGGTTTTAAAGGTAGGGTAGGGTTGGTCATATTAACTGTAACCGTTCCATTTCCATTTACAACCGGCCATCCGTTCTTTGGCCAGGTAACCGGTGCCAGACAGG
>Ga0315542_1003013_pt1 | contig 10028 bp, 10 predicted proteins | sample SalMarSW160120MG_FD_202541 | JGI IMG/M metagenome (GOLD analysis project Ga0315542, IMG submission 202541) | Salt marsh sediment microbial communities from the Plum Island Ecosystem LTER, Massachusetts, United States - Salt Marsh Sediment SW1601-20 ... | reverse complement strand
TGCACGGTATGAGGCAGCAGCTCCCAGAGACGGATGGCATTCTCCTGCGTGAGGTCTCCGGCTGCCCAACGAGCTTCCAGATTGCCGGTCAAGCATTCCATTACATCACGGAAGGGTAAGTAGGGGCGCCGCTGCCCGCCTGGGCGTTGCACTGCCCACGGGCCACAATTAGGTCCTCATCAGAGTCTTGCGCCTGGCGAGCGAACTCCTGCAGGAGGGTCGTTTGCCGCTGCCCGCTTCTCCCAGGATGAAAACAACCCGGCCGTCTCCATCCAACGCCTTGTTCAGGTGCGCCTCTAATTGTGCCAGTTCGGCCTGGCGAGCAACGAACCGGGGCGCAGGAAGTGGGGATGGCCGCGGCTCCTGGCGCAGGAAAGCGGGAGGGTAAAGTTCGAGCTGTGCTACGCTGAGTGAGGGTACATACTTGCCGCGCGCCATACGCAGGAAGTCTGCGCGCAAGGCACGCGGGACTGTAAGATGGTTCGCCAGTAACTCTGCCATTTGCAGGGAGGGTCGCCTTTCATCGCGCTCGATCTTCTTAACCGTGATCACCGCGCAAGCCAGGCGCTGGGCCAGTTCGGGGCGAGTCCAGCCCATCAATTGGCGACGGTACTGCACCCAATTACCGAAAGAGGCAATTTCACGCATTTCTTCATCCATCTTCTTCATTCCTGTATCCCCCTCTGTATCCCTTGAGGATACCCACCCACATCGATCGGCTGCTTTAATTGATTTATCAGTGAAAGTACTTCCAACTTCTCCGGCAATATTGCCAGAAGGGCTTTCAATTAATAAAAATATACTAAAGAAGGTGAGAGATGTCAAATAACAATGGCGTTCTAGAAAATACAATTACACACGTGCAAAGCGGACAGGAGGCGCGCGACCCTGACTCGCTAAGAGAGGCCCTATTAGCTGCGATCATAACTCAGGATTTCAATCGCATTGAGGCGCTTTTTGCACCGCAAGTGCGCTTCCGCGCCCTGGTGCCTTCCGGGGTTCGGGAAGGGAACACTTCAGCAGAGGCGAGCGCCTGGCTGCAAAAATGGTTTGGTGAAGGGCAGCAGATGCAAGTACTCCAATCTGCAAGCGACACGGTATTTGGTCGCCTGTTTTTGAGCTACCGCTTGCGGCTGTCTTCTCCCGAAAAAGGCCGGCGAGTTATCGAGCAGCAGGTTTACTGTGATACCCAGGAGGGCTATATCAGCGACATGGCGATCCTGTGCTCCGGGTTTCACAGAGACCCGCTGGAGGGGAGCCGGGAATCGACTGCTGGTTATCCGAGGTGCCAGCGCCTCGCCGACCAGTTCTATGATGCCGGATCGAAGGGCTGCGCCGATGGGCCGCTGGACGATATTGCCCACCTGATGGGCAAGATGGAGCCTGGCCAAATCCTGGAAGTGCATGCCAGCGACCCCACGGTTGGCGTAGATCTCCCGGCCTGGTGCCGCTTGAGTAAGAACGAGTTCTTGCAACAAGCAGGTGATCATTATTTGATTCGTCGGAAATAACGTTCTTAAAGGAGATAAAGCTGATGGATAAGATATTCGTGCATAACACGCATGGCAAAGATGACGTGGAACGGGCCTCGCTGGCCATGGTAGTTGCGAACACAGCCCTGACTGCCGGCCAGGATGCCACGGTCCTGTTAACCATTGAAGGGGTGTGCGTGGCGACCGATGGATATGCCGATGGCATGCAAGCCAAGGGCTTTCCGCCTCTGAAGGAATTGGTCAGCCAGTTCATTGAGAATGAAGGCCAGCTTTGGGTATGCGGCGCCTGCGCTAGGCCACGCAATATCAACGAGTCCGACTTAATACCCGGAGCCAGGATTGTAGGGGCGGCAAATGCTGTTGAAGCGCTGGTGAACGGCGCGCATACGCTCAGCTTCTAAAAAGGTTTTAAGAACAGACGGCCAGCGAGCAGGGCTTTTGCATGAAATGCTCGCGTGGCTGCCGTAGAGCGCCGTACTTTGCAGCGATACGTTTGGCGCAGTAACCGGCGCTCTATGGCAGACTGGCTGTTCTGAAGTCCAACTGGTGGCTGGCGGTTAAATTCAATTTTGCGAAGGTCCATGGGGCTGCGCCGAAAACCCAGAATCCCAAGACGGCATAACGGATATAGCGGAAAGTGTACGCGATGAGCGTGTCACCGGATGGGAAGATCGCTTTCAAGCCTGCATAAAAAGAACGCGACGCCGATCAAACCGACCACGAAGCGTGTGACCCGCTTCCAAATCAAACCTGAAGCATTGAAGCCACCACGCGATGCCATCCAGTTATCAGTGCCCTGAAAAGTCGTTTGGGAGCCTTTGGAATAGAAGACGCATTGGGATCGCCCTGCGCCAATTTCAACAGACGATATTTTTCCGCAGCTTTGATTTCATCCCCGCGCCGGTTTATCTCAGCCCTGTAATATCGATACCAGTCGTCCATGATCATTTCCTCTCTTACAAAACATGTTAAAGGTCCACATTGCTGATGTGGGTCACTGTGATCAGTTTGGGGTGGAGCATATTCCCGATCTCGCATTGAATGCTTCACTTGGACCCCATTTGGCGTAAATCATCGAGCCAACGGGAATAATCATTCGCATCAGAGGAGTGCGATTGCCTGGCAATGACTGCCTGGCTGAGACGATGTAAGCTGTCCAGGTATTCGCTGGAGTCACTGGGGTTATTCATCGCGCTGGCATTTGTAGCAGAGATCCGCTCCTCACGAAAGAGCTTTTCCGTATAGGCTGAGAAGTCGTTGGCAACTGCCTGTTCAATGCTCGCGGCCGGCTGCGCCTGCCCGAAGCGTCGCAGATTGTCCAAATAAATCGTATAAGCATTGGCGGTAAGCGGGAAGCGGTTACTTGCGGAGGCGGCGCGGCCCTTTTGTGCCAGGTTTTCGATTTGAAGCGCATACGTGCTGGCGTGGCCGGATCTCGAGACCTGTTGAGCTCGCTGTGCCAGCAGGGCGAGCTGTGCTGAATACGAGTCGGCCGGGCGTATTGCACTCAGCAAGCCATTACTCAAAGATGAACTGCCAACCAATTTTGCATTGTTGGCAGGCTGCTGGGCTTGAGAATCAGGGCCCAAGCTGGGGAGTACCGTTATCTTTAAGATCGAACCTTGTACCAGTAGCATCCCAACCATCAGCGTCAGGAAGATTGCTACCACTGGTATATAATGCCTGCGTCCCATTCTAAATTGTGAAAATAATCCTCTGTCCATGATATTCTCCTTTATTCGTTTGATAAGGTTTGGCGCACTGTGTGGGCCACGCAAATTGATTCATAGCCTCGTATTAAATAAGGCAACCGTTTTCGAACGCAATTCCATCTTACACAAAGGCTCTGCCCAAGACCTGACATTCCTTGCCAGAATGGCAGACGAAAAGGTGACATTTCTTACCAAATAGGTAAATCTGATAAAAATAGTCTTGCTCATCTATGATCGTGGGCATATAATCCGTGCTATTGAACTATCCTTTGGTCTGCAAATGGAGGGTGGGCATGGACCAAATACCCGTATCCAGTTCCCCGCTTTCGTTTACAACTTTTGGCGATCTGCTGAAGTATCTGCGCCGGCGTGCCCGCTTGACCCAGCTCGAGCTCTCGATCGTGGTAGGCTACAGTGAAGCACAGATCAGCCGCCTGGAAAAGAACCAGCGCCTGCCTGATCTCATTGCCCTACGGGCGCTCTTTATTCCAGCCCTGCATCTGGAAGATGATCCCGAACTGGCTGAACGTTTATTAGAATTGGCCCAATCCGCGCGCCAGGAGGATGCACCCGCAGCGGGGATTGCCCCTTATAAGGGGCTGCTGTACTTTGACGAGCAGGATGCAGAACTGTTCTTCGGTCGTGAAACGCTGACCGCTCGCCTGGTGGAACATGTCATGAATCTCTCGATGGAGGCATCCACTCGCTTCCTGGCGGTCGTGGGCGCCTCTGGCAGCGGCAAATCTTCTCTCGTGCGTGCCGGACTGGCGGTGGCGCTCAAGCGCGCCGGTTGGGACACATATGTATTTACACCCACCGTCAATCCCATGCGGATGGTGCCAGCCAATATGAACTTAGAAAGCGCAGAGCGAGTCTTGATCCTGGTGGATCAATTTGAAGAAGTATTCACTTTGTGTCGCGACGAACTGGAAAGGATTGCATTTATCGAGAAACTGCTCGGATTTGCTCAAGAGCGATCGAAGAACATAAGCGTCGTCATTGCACTGCGGGCTGATTTTTACTCGCACTGTGCGCAGAATCCCCTGCTGCGCCAGGCAGTGGCCGCTGAGCAGGAGTACATCGGGCAAATGACAATTGAAGAGCTGCATCGCGCCATCGAGGAACCTGCCAGGCGCGGCGGTTGGGAGTTCGAGATTGGCCTGGTGGACATCTTGCTAAATGATGTCGGTGCGCAAGGTGTCGATGAGCCGGAACCCGGCGCGCTGCCCTTACTTTCCCACGCTCTGCTGGCAACCTGGGAACGCCGGCGTGGGTACACGTTCACACTGGAGGGCTATCATGCCTCGGGTGGGGTGCGTGGTGCGATAGCTGAGACCGCCGAGAGCGTCTTTACCGACCAGTTAAATCAGGCACAGAAAGAGATCGCCCGTGAGGTGTTCTTGCGCCTGACGGAATTAGGCGAAGGGACCGAGGATACGCGCCGGCGGGCCACGTTGAGTGAATTGGTTTGCCAACCAGCAGAGGCAGAACAACTGAGAACGGTGTTGAACACCCTGGCAGAGGCGCGCCTGATCACCATAAATGAGGACAACGCCGAAGTCGCCCACGAAGCGTTGATCCGCGAGTGGCAGCGGCTGCACGAGTGGCTCACACAGGACCGGGAAGGGTTGATCCTGCATCGCCATCTCACTGAGGTCGCCCAAGAATGGGAGAAGCATGAATATGATGCATCTGAGTTGTATCGCGGTACTCGTTTGGCGCATGCATATGAGTGGGCTGCGAGCAACCTGGAAAGATTGAATGCGTTGGAGCGCAACTTTCTCAACGCCTCGATCGAGCAAGAAGAAAACACTGAACTGGAACGAGAGGCACAACGCCAGCGTGAATTAAAAGTCGCACAGGAACTGGCAGAAACCCAAATTCGCGCCGCAAAAAACTTACGCCGTCGAGCGATTTATCTGGTTGGTGTTTTGGCATTAGCCGTCATTGCTGCGCTGGCAGCCAGTATCTTCGCCAACAGGGCCAATGCCAACTTCACTCGTGCGAATGCCCAACGCCTGGCTGCCGAAGCGAACAGCTTGATGCAATCGGGAGCGGATCCACAGTTGGTGGCTCTGCTCGGCCTGCGTTCGATTAATATTCAGCATACTTTGGAAGGTGATACTGCCATTAATGGAGCTGCTCGCCTGGCAATTCCGAAACAGACATTTCTCGGCCATAAGGATGGCATTAGAACTGTGAACTTCTCCTCGGATGGCAAGTACGTACTAACCAGTGGAGATGATAATAGCGTGCGCCTGTGGGATGCACAGACTGGCCGAGAACTGCGCCAATTCCAAGGTGATTCCGAGATGTTTTCTGTTTTCTCCCCGGACGGAGGCAATGTCCTGGCCGGGAATTCAAATGGTAAAGTCTGGTTGTGGGATATCAACACTGGCGAAATGATTCACCATTTCAGCGATCATAATTTTAGGTTATTTAGTATTGCTTATTCACCGGATGGCAAATATGCAGTTACCACAGGTTTTGAGTATCTGGCCAACCATTTGAATTTGAGGACTGGCTACCCAGCCAAGCTATGGGATATTGAAACCGGCCAGGAAGTGCGCCAATTCTCCGGCCATGTCGATTTTGTGACCTCAGCCGCCTTCTCACCAGATGGAAAAACCATTGTCACGACCAGCGCAGATAAAACGGCCCGTTTATGGGATGTGGAGAGCGGGAATGAAATACGCCGATTTACAGGCCACACAGAAGGAGTGTGGAGTGTGGTTTTTTCTCCGGATGGCAATTCCATCGTTACGGGTAGTCGAGACCGGACGGCGCGGATATGGGATGTGCAGACTGGCATGGAGGTACGCCAGTTCATCGGTCATGCTCATTGGGTGAACGCCGTAGCTATTTCACCTGATGGGCGCTTCCTGCTCACAGGCAGCGCTAGTAAGACGAACCTTTGGGATATCCAGACGGGACAGGAGTTGCAGCAGTTCAACGGTCAAACCGCATCGATAACATCGGTGGCATTCTCACCCGATGGTCGTTACCTGATCTCTGGCAGCCTGGATGGCAGTACCTGGTTATGGGACCTGGATCAAATCAGTGGGGAACATCCACTTTTGGAGGTTGGCTATTCAGTTTACAGTCTGGCCTTCTCGCCAGACGGGCAGCGAGTGGTGACCAGCGGAGCTGATAACAGCGCACGCTTGTGGGATATACACACCGGAAAAATGTTGCAAGAGTTTAATATTCAGGAGGGTTGGATATTTTCGGTTGCCTTCTCGCCAGACGGGCAGTCTATTTTAACCGGTAGTTTTGGTGGTGGGGCCTGGCTATGGGATGTGGCGACCGGAAAGGCGTTGCGCCGTTTTTCCGCACAAGGATGGGATGCGAGTAATGTCGCTTTTTCACCAGATGGAAGATATGTAGCAACCAGTGGTTGGGATGGGACCATAAGTCTTTGGGATATAAAAAGTCGCCAGCTTCGCAATCAATTTGTCATCGATCCTAGCATTGAATTCCAATCGATGCCCTCAAGAATTTACGGCATTGCTTTTTCACCGGATGAATGGACTGTACTCGCCCCTGGCGATGGCAGCATCCTTGGGTTATGGGATCCACAGACAGGAACCGAGCTGCGAGAATTTAAGGGCCACACGAAGGAAGTTCTCGGGGTTGCCATTTCTCCGGATGGCCGCTATGCCGCCAGCGCTGGATTAGACAAGTTAGCATTGGTGTGGAACATTCAAACAGGGGAAGAAATCCAACGCTTGTCCGGGCATACGGCTTTCCTATATGATGTTAAATTCTCGCCCGACGGCCAATACATCCTGACAGGTAGCGCAGACAATACTGCTCGGTTGTGGGATTTCAAAACCGGTCTGGAGATACGCCGCTTCACCGGCCACACCGGCCCGGTGAGATGGGGGGCGTTCTCGCCCGATGGCAGCGTTTTCGCCACAGCCAGCGAAGACGGTAGTGCGCAAATATGGGATGTGGATTACCACGATACGGTGCGTTATTTGTGCTCGCACCTGCTGCGCGATTTTACAGATGAGGAACGCCAGCAGTACGATATTACCGGTAACACGCCGACCTGTCCAGCGCAATAAAATTCTAGCTATATTCTATCTTGCCAGGAAACTAGAAAAAATTTTTTCCCGTCTCATCTGGTGATCTTCTGAAAATCAGTTGAATTGCATGAAGTTACTGCTCCGCTTGGATGCACTCCTGATGCGCTCTGCGCCGGGATTTTGTGAACTTAAAACCGTCCGCGGAGCGGACACTGAATGCCCCAACGGAGACCATTGGGGCGAGTTAACGTTCATTTGTCACATGGGCATCCAATCATTCGCAGGTTTATCAGTTAAGCGGATCTGGTTGCTGCCGTCGGGGTCCATGGCATAAAACTCCTGGTAGCCGTCCCGGTCGGACCAGAAGCTGAAGATCAGCAGGGGGTAGCCGGGACCGTCATCTGCCACTGGGAATGTGAAATTATTCCGTTGTAGTATCGAAGATCGATCGAATAATATCGGCAGCTTTGCGGATGTCGTCTTTGGTCCTGGCGCTGATGGACACAAAATCGGCATCGGGATCGAATTCCAGGCGCTCGATCAGGGCGGGGTCTCGTTGCCGGATGGCCTGGCGGATTTTTCGATCGGCGTCGAAGTTGTTCGCGACACCAAGCAAGTCGCTGAGATCCTGGGAAATGTCCCAAAAGTCCTGCTCATGTTTGCGGATTTTCAACGGCCCGGCCTGGATGATATCGAAGGCTTCTTCAGGACTTAATTGGATCACCTGGATGGCTATACCGGGATTATGGCGGCGCAATCTTTCCACCTGGGCGCCATAGTTCCCGAGCAGCCTCACTCGCTTGATCTGCGGCAGGCCGAAGAGGGCGTCCAAACGGCCATCGTCGATTACCGCGCCGCTGATTTCCAGCTCCTCGAGATGCTCCAGACCGCTGATGAAGTCAATGCTCGCCAAGTGAGCAGTTTCCGTGAAGCTGCCGAGAATCAGGCTCAACGAGCGCAGCTCCTCGAGGCGGCCGATCGGGCTGAGGTCTTCCACCTTTTTTGCGCCGGCGATCTTCAAACGGCGCAGGCGGGATAAGCCAGCCAGGGGCGCCAGATCGTGGACCCCGACCCCGCCCAGGAAAAGATCTTCCAGGGCTTCCAGCGCGCCGATGCCTTCCAGCGATTTCACCCCGCTCCCGTTGAGCGCCAGAATATGCAGTTTCTTCCAATTTTTGAAGGCCTTAAGGTTGGCGAACGAAGCTTGCATCAACTCGAGCCGTTCCAGGTTCACCAATCCCTGCAGGTTGCGCAGCGCTTGCCAATATTCGAGGGCCAGCCAGCGCAGTTCTGGTAAAGCGGTCAGCAGTTTTGTATTGCGTCCGGCCGGGGCCCCCTCGATCCGCAGGCGCTCCAGGCCTGCCAGATACTGCAGCGGGTCGAGAGATGCCGCAACCTGGCCCTGGAAACGCAGGTCGCGCAGGCCGGGCATGCGCTGAAGGACACTCAGATCGATCCGGTCCAACGTTGGAGGTGAGGAGGCTGTCTCATGGTCCGATTTCTGGGTCCGCCAACCGGTACCGAGGCTCAAACTCAGCAGTCCGGGCAGGTTGGATAGCGTCTCCTGGTCGACGGTGGCGAGTTGGTTGACCACAAACAGTTCACGGATCTGCGGTAGAGGGCGGCGGGCGGTCACCAGCCGGTCGGCGACTATGGAGACGACGCCGGGGAGATCGGCCAGGGAGTCGATCGCCAGGGGTGGCAGGCGTTCACCCCATCTTCGCTGGATGACCACCTGCTCGTCACCCGGGGTTGCCAGCTCGATGGGCACGATTGAGCGCGCGTAATGAGCCGCCTCGATCCAGTAAGCTCGCGGATATACGTGCTCGAAAGTCAACCGGCGGATGGTCTCGGGACGCCGCAGAGGCTCCCCTTCCCGTAAAGAAAAAGGATCAAGAGGTGCGCCGGAAAGGTGATTTACTCCAATCATTTTGTGCGCCTGCTATTCCTGAGAGAGGATGGGTAGGCTCCATCAGCGTGCCCACCTGTCGCAACCCGCTCTGCAAAGGCGGCATTGCAGGGACTGATGATGCGCGCATACAGGTTGCGAGAGATTCCATAGTACCACGAATTAAACTTCGTGTTTTATTTTTGGTGTGCTAAAATCGGTGGCAGATGTTTATAGGTATTGAGCATTTCAATGATCGGGGGAAAACTTAATCAAACCATGGGGTGGTATATATCCGGTTGGTAAACAACAGGAGGACAGCATGCGAAAAGTAATCTATGCAATGGGTGTATCCCTGGATGGTTTCATCGAGGCGCCGGGCGGCGATTTGAGCTGGTCTTACCCTGATGAGTAGCTGCACAAGCATTTCAACGAGCGCGAGAATGAGATTGGACTCTACCTGTATGGCAGGCGTTTGTACGAGAATATGGCGGCCTTCTGGCCTACGGCGGATGAGGACCCTTCGGCGTCGCAGTTCGAGGTCGAGTATGCTCGCATCTGGAAAAGCAAGCCCAAGATCGTTTTTTCGACGACTCTTGAACAGGTCGGGTGGAATTCGCGGCTGGTCAGGGGGGATATCGGTGAGGAAGTGCGGATACTGAAGGCGCAGCCTGGTAAGGATATGAGCGTCGGCGGGGCAGGGCTGGCGGCGAGTTTCATGCAGCTCAGCTTGATCGATGAATACTGCCTCTATATCCACCCGGTGGTGCTTGGGGTCGGCAAAGCGATGTTTGGAAAACTGCAGGAGAAGATCAACTTGCGGTTGGTTGATACATACACCTTTGGTTCGGGTGTTGTTTTACTGAAATACCAGAATATACAAGCATTGTAACGTTTCATCCAA
>Ga0315542_1003012_pt1 | contig 10028 bp, 10 predicted proteins | sample SalMarSW160120MG_FD_202541 | JGI IMG/M metagenome (GOLD analysis project Ga0315542, IMG submission 202541) | Salt marsh sediment microbial communities from the Plum Island Ecosystem LTER, Massachusetts, United States - Salt Marsh Sediment SW1601-20 ... | reverse complement strand
CTCACCACTACGCTGCCGATCGCCGGCGAGGCGACATAGACCGGCTGCTGCACCACCACGGTCGGGGTGCTTGCCGCCGCAGCCGCCGAGCCGATCGCGGCACCCGCCGCCAGCCCCACCGCCCCGGCCGCCACCGCGGCACCCGCAGCACCGGCACAGCCCCAGCAGCCGCCGTGGTAGACGGTGGCACCGTGATAGCCCCAGCCGTGCCAGGCACCGCCCCAGCCGGCCCGGTGCCAGGCCGCCGTGCCGCCGCGAGGCCCACGCACAAAGCCGCCGCCGTGGTAGCCGACCCAGGCGCCGGCCTCGAGGGGAAGAATCGTGAGTCCCGCAATCAGTGGAATCAGGAAACGCTTCAACATGGCTGCTCTGCCTCCAACGCTTGGTGCCGGGGAAGCACGGCTCGATCCGCCTTCCCCGCACCTCTGGTATTACAACGCCTTACTCTGATTGCCTACGCTCGCCCAGCCGCTGAATGCATCAATGGCTGTGGGTCACCGAATGGGCAAGGGTGCCGAACTCCATGACCCCCGCCCCGCGCGGCTTCGCGCGCGTGAACCGCGTGTGGCGCAGATGCGGGTTCAATCGCCAGTCGAAGTACTCCACCGCGAAGCGCGGCGCCCCCTGCACGTCGAGCAACGCCCCCATCAGGAGACAGGGAAGCGCGGTCTTCTGGTTGATCCAGATCTGCCACTGGATGCCCGGCGAGGCAAAGGCGAGGTGCTCGCAGCGTTCCCCGTGAATCCGCGAATAGCCCGCGTAGAAGGCGCTCGTCAGGTTCTTGGTCAGCACTGCGTAGGGATCGCTGTAGAGCACATCGTCGAACGGCAGCAGGATCCCTGCCTTCTTGACTGCAAAGGGCAGCATCTCGTCGATGCTCTTGGGCGCCTCCGTGGTGGCGTAGAGCTTCTGCACAGGCGCGTACACCGACATGGTGCTGCCGTTGTAGTAGAAGTCGAAGGGCGGGGCGTCGCCGCGCACCTTGGCCTCGAGCTTGTTCGGGCGCTCGACTGCGACCTCGGCCTTAGCGAAGAAGTTGAGGAGCTGGCCGGTCCCTCCCGGGGACTCGATGGTGCTGCGTGATCGGAAGGTAAAGGATTTGGCGTGCGCGAGCCTGTCGCTCATGCGCTTGAGCAGGTCGAGGGCGTGCTGCTCCTTGACTGCCGGCACAGTCGGCTGCTCCGCAGCGAGCACCGGTCCTCCGCTCGCCACGTCAGCTACCGCGATCAGGGCAAACACTAATCCTGCCTGCCACTTCCGCTTGCACATGGTTGCTCTCCTTTGTTGGTTCGGTCGATGTCGATGCGCAATCCAGCAAAACAGCACGCGCCGGCCGCCGAGATCATCGGGTTGGTCGAGCAGCGCGTGTCTCGATGATTCCGACGGTCCGCCCTAGCCAGTAGCGTCCGCTGTGCGGACCTTTCACACCGCTGCCTGCCATCTCGGGGCACGGTCCGCGCAGCGGACCCTTCCACCAGAAACGGTCTCGGAATCTCTGCGCTGTTGCACTAGGGCTTCTCCACCTGCAGCGCCAGCGCATCGGTGATCTGCGCAGTGACTGCGTCCCCTGGGGACACCTTGGTCAGGTCCACGCTCGGGTTGACACGCACTGTTCTCGTCTTTCCGTTCAGAAGCTTCAGGGTGACGCGATGCTCAGCGGCATGGACGGCCACGACGCGGGCGGTCACTTCGGTGGTCTTAACCACAACCCCCCCTGGCATCGCCCCTTTGGGCGCCAACGCAACCGCTCCGCCCTCTCCGGCGCTCGGCGGGGTACCCTGCGCGCGCAGGAACACCGCAAGGGCGGCGGTCACGGTCGCCTTCACACGGTCGCCGACCCGTATCTGGTCGAAGTTAATCGCAGCCTTCGGCACCCTATAGGTCGCCCGGTGCCCTTTCGGTCCAACAAGCGTGACCCGACGGTCGTGTCGATCAATGGCCGCGACCCTTACCGTGACCGTGGCAGTATCCACAGCGATCGCCGCGGGCGCCGGGGGCTGCTCGCTGGTCCCCGTCGTGGTACAGGCGGTGAACGCCAGCAGAGTTGCCAGGCCGAGCCCGGCGGAGGCCAATCTCAATGGGCTTGTGGTCATCGGTTGCAGTGCTCCCCGTTGGTTGATGGGTGAAAGTGCATACGGAACCTGCGCCCGCAGGAGGCGGAGGCTGCCTCCGGGTGGGCCTTGATAAACGCCCTTAGACCGTCCTCCTCATCTTTGGCGAGGGAGGCCCTGATCACCTTGCCCTTGCCTTTGAACGGCTGCAGCACTGTGCAGAACTCGTCCACGGTGACCTTCATGACCAGGATGAAGATGGCCGGGCACCCGATGCCGCGATCATATCTCATGGCGCCGGCGACAACGCGACAAGCTGAGTCGCAGGCGTCGCGTCGAAGCTGCCGCCGAGGGCGAGATGCAGCTTGATGCGGTTCGCGCGCTGCAGGTTCCGCGTCTTGATGACCACGGCCTGAATGGCGAGCTGATCCGCTTGGAGGTTCGCCACCCAGAGCAGGTCCCGGCTGCCGGCCTGGTACTGGAGCCGCGCCAGGCGCACCGCCTCCGTGCTGTTCGCGAGGGCCGCCTGCTCGAAGGGCAGGCGCCTCGCGATCAGCCGTTGGTTGGCCAGCGCATTCTCGACCTCTTGGAACGCGGTGAGCACCGCGGCGCCATAAGCGGCGACCGCCTGCGCCTGCTCGTCGGTCGCGATCCGGACCTTGGCACGCAGCGCACCGCCCTCGTAGATCGGGATCGACATCCCGATGGCCGCCGAGGCGAGCCAGGGGTTGAGTCGCAATAGCGAGAGGACCTGATCGCCGAGGCGCCCGCCCACGAGCGAGAGCGAGAAATCGGGCAGGAGGGCGAGCCGCGCCGCCTCCTGCTGGCGAAAGGCGGCGAGGACCTGCTGCTCGGCGGCGACGAGGTCCGGCCGCCGCTCGAGCAGTGAGGCAGGCACCCCGGCGCCCACCGGCGGCGGCAGGGGAGGCGGCGCGAGTGCGGCCTTGATCTCCGCATCCGGGTAGCGGCCCAGCAGGACCTCCAGGGCACGCTGCGCCTCGCCGTAGGCGGCCCTGGTCGTTTCCACCTGAGCATGCGCCATATCAAGCTTTGCGCTCGTGTCCGCGATGTCCAGATTTGTGTCCTTGCCGGCCGCCTGCCGCACCTTCACAAGCGCAAGCAATTCACCGTACACCTTCACCGACTTCTGCGCCAGCGCTAGTAGCTGGCGCGCCTCGCAGGCGAGATACCAGGCCTTCGCCACCGTGGCCGCGAGCGACTGGCGGGCATAGCCGTAGTCGAGGGCGATCGCGCTCGCCGTCGCTTCGGTGGCGGCCCGTTGTGCGCGCAGCCTGCCCCACACATCCGCCTCCCAGGCGACCCCTCCGTAGACGATGTCGCTGCTGGAGGTGCCGTCATGACCCTGGTCGTGGGTGAATCGTCCACCGGCCTGGGCACCCACCTGCGGCAGGAGCCTGGCGCCCACCACGCGGACCGCCTGCTGGGCGATGCGCACGCGCGCGGCCGCCTGTGCGAGGTCCCGGTTGTTGGCGATCGCCTCGGCCACCAAGGCGTCGAGCACAGGGTCGTTGAAGCTCTTGATCCAGTCGCTCGTCACCGCTCGGCCGGCCGCGGGCGCCTGCCATGCAGGCGGGACGGCCGTTCCTTTCGGCAGGGCATCGTGCAGGATCTGCGCGTGCCCCGGCGGCGTGGAGAGCGCGCAACCGCTCAGCGTGGCAGCGGCGACCAAGGCGCCGGCGGTCAGCGGCCTGCGCATCAGCCCGAGAAGGGGTAGAGCCAGTTGAACCACGTGTAAGCGCGGATGCCGATCTTGCGCAGCCAGACAAAGCCGCTCGTGGGGTTGGTGTAGATGGCCGCCCGCCCCTGGGTCCCGATCGGGAACTTGGCCTGATCCGGGTCGTCGAGACGGATGATGACCACGAATTGTCCCTGGGGTATATCCGTGGGCACGTAGTTGAAAGTCGGCAGGGTCCCGCTGGGGAGCATCTGTCCGGAGCCGCTGCCCTGCCAGATGGCCTCGACGGTACCGCGCCAGATCTGCCCCGGGTAGAGATCGAGCGCCACCTCCACCGGCTGCCCCGGCTCCACGTATTTGAGGTTTTCCTGAAAGTAGTTGGCGCGGAGGTAGCGGTCCGCATCGCAGACGAGGGTGGCAATTGCCCCGAGTCGCACGATACCCGCCACCATGCCCGGGCGCACCTGCAGGTTCATGATGTAGCCGTCCTCCGGGGCCACCATCAGGGTGTTGTCGAGGTAGAAGCGGGCGAGGTCGAGCTCGGCCTGGGTTTCTGCCACGGTGGTGTTCACGCCGTCGATCTCGGATGTGTACTTCAGCCGCGCGCGCTTCTCGTCGGCTTGCGCTTCCAGGATGCCCGCCTCGGCCGCGGCGACCTGGGCCTCCCACTTCTGGGCGTCCTCCTTCGGGCCCGCCCCCCGCTTGGCCAGGTCGGCGGAGAGCTTCTGCTGGTACTTGTCGTAGACGAGCTGGTCCTTGAGCTTTGCGACCTTGTGTGTGGCCACCGCCACGTCGGCCTCGTCGATCAGCACGTTCTGCTTCGCCTTCGCGAGCTGCGCCTCGAGCTGACGGACCTTGTACTCGTATGGGCGGCGGTCGAACCGGAAGAGCGGTGTCCCCTTCTTGACGTGCTCGTTCCGCTCAACGAGCACCGCGGTCACCAGCGTCGGCTCGGACAGGCGCGGGGTAAGCTGGATGGTGTGCTGGACCATCGTCGCGTTGGTCGAGAGAGGCGTGACGAAGCGCAGGCCGATCATGAAAATGATCAGCAGGTGCAGGCCGACCAGCACCGAGACGACGCCCCAGGCGATGCTGAACTTCAGCCACTTGAAGTGGAAGAAGACGAGCCAGATGAGGACGGCGTAGCCGAAGCAGATGACGAGTCCGGCGATCATTTGGGCCGCTCCTCGGCCGGGTCAGGAGCACGCTGGGGGCCCGCTTCGCCCGCTCCCGCCGATGACCTACCGGCCTTGTCGGCCGCCTTCGGCGGGTCGCCCCGGAGACGGGCGATGTCTTCCTCAATCGCCTGCGCTTCCTCGCGCGGATACCGGCGGATGTCGATGATGTTCGTCGGCTTAAAGGCCCAGATCAAGGCCTGGACCCAGGGATAGATGGTCGGCAGCAGTCCGGCCCAGCCGAGGAGCTTCACTGCCTCTGCCTCCGGATGCTTGCGCGCAATTGCGATCCGGCCAGGGAGACCCGCGAGCCAAACCCAAAACACCACGATCGCCGCCCCAGCAAGCGCGAAGGTAAGGAACGTCAGATAGTCCCAGAAAGTAATCTCAAACCCCACGACTGGCACCTTCTAAACGCTTGCTATTCATTCGGAATGTACTCGTTTATCGCGTCAATGCTCAGACGACGCAAAGCGACCGAGTGGTCAGCTGGCGCCTCAGGCCAGGCACTCAGTACCTTTTTCCATGCTCTAGCAAGTGTATTGCTTACATGCTCTTCCATGTTTTCGCCATGTGCGATAATCACTCTTTCTGCATCCCAACTGAGAATTTTTCTCAGGGTGATCTTTACTATTTCCTTATTTCCCAAACCTATTTGATATTCGGGCGCAGCCTTTGGATTGTTCCACGTTCTAATAGCGCCGACTTATTCGGGTGCCGGCAGAGTGGACATTATCAAGGGTGATTACGGTGAAAGTCGCGCGCAGCGCGCTCCGAACCCCCTCGCCTCCTGCGTGAGGGCTGGGGGAAGACACGACACCTGCCGCAGCGCAATGACTGTCGCCCCTCCCCACGTCCCGCAGCGGCGCTACGCCTGGGTCCCGAAATGCTCCCGCAGCTGGGCTTCCTGCGCCTTGGAGAGATTCGACTCGATCAGCTCCATGTGCTCACCCTTGAAGGCGTCTTCCACCTTGTCCAGCGTCACTTCGGAGGTGAGCAGGAAGAGCGCTGAGGTGCCCTCGGTGACCTTCTCCCTGACCTTGGCGATGAAGCCGTCGTCGATTCCGTAATCACTGAAGTGGCCGGACAAGGCACCGGCCAGCGCCCCCACCGCCATCCCAATGAAGGGAATGAAGAAGATCAGGCCGAAGAGCATGCCCCAGAAGGCGCCATCCAACGCCCCCATCCCGGCCAGGTTCGTGGCCTGTCGGGTTTTCGGCTTCTTCTTGCCCGCCGGCCAGGATACCAGGGCGGCATCTGTTATCCCGACCAAGTGCTCCTTCTGTAATCCTCGCAATTTGGCGAGTGCGTCTTCTGCGCCATCCGGTGTACCGAATTTCCATACGGTGAGAGTTGCCATGGTCAGATGCTCCTCTTTGTGCGGTCAGTGTGAGGTCAAACCTGTGCGTCGTCAGGTCGCGGAACGCACTTCGGATCCGGGCAGGGTGGATCCGGATGGACCGTGCCCCCTTTGCCCCGCCCGCTTGCCGAGCCTTCCCTTGTCCTCAGCCTTCGGCTTCCACCTTGGCAAGCGCGTCTCTCATCGCCTGAAAGATCAAGGTCCGGGCCTCCTTCTCGTCAACCTCGGCGACGTCCCATTCCATGATGCGGCCGTACTTCTTCACCAGGTGCCGGAGGTCCTCCAGGATTTCGCGGTGGTAACGGGCAAGCTCAATCTTCTCAATGTCAGTCATCGCAGATCTCCTCTTTCTTGATCACAAACCGGCACATTCCCGGCATCCGTTACCGCTCAGCGCAGGCGGCTGTGGGGGAATGCTGAGGGGAAGCCGGTCTTCACGCCGCCAATGGTTCTTGTGGTGCCGCCTTGCGTGCGGCCAGCGCAATGAAGATGTAGGACCAGCCGTGGAAGATGAGCTCGACGGCCACAAACAGGCCAATCACCCACAGGCCCGATACCGGCCAGTGAGCGATGATGATGCCGCCGAGCACAATGGAAACGATGCCGGAGAGGAGCGGCCAGTACCACCCGCTCACCGACGCCCGGAGCTGGAAGGCCATCTGGATGCGGATCACCCCCACTGCGATCAGGACCCCGGCCAAGGCAAGGGTCAGCACGCTCGAGGCGAGGATAGGGTCAATCAGGATGAGGATGCCCGCCGCGACATAAAGGAGCGAAATCAGGACATGCCCCACCACACTCTTCCAGCCTCTGCAGGTGAACGCATGGACCAGCTGCAGCACGCCGCCCGCGAGGATCAATACCCCGAACAGCAGGACGGTCGCGAGCGTCAAGGCAAAGGTCATATAGAGCCCCACCGTGCCGAGCACGATTGAGACGATGCCCAGGGCCAGAAGCCAGCCCCAGTTCTTCTTCACTGTGCCGAAGACGGCTGTTACAGCAGCCTCGTCGATTGCGGACATAGCGGTCCCCCTTCCTTCTTGCGGTTAATCTCAGGGTGTCGATGGGTGCAGCTTGTATCCCCGCCCTGCTGGAGCTCAGCGTCCGGGCGGCTCGGCCAGCCTTGCGGACGGCTGGCCGAGTGCTCATCCCAATCCTGCCGGGTGTCGTCCGCCACCAGCCGATGGGTGGACGTGGCGGTGTTGTAACCCCCTGCATGTTGGCGGGGACCGATGCGTGTGGCCTGGCCCGTGCTGAGGACCAGGCAACCGGAGACCGCGGGCACACAGGAAAGGTGTCGCAGGGTGCCTGGTGATAGTCGCGACGGTCGCCGGGCCATCATGCGGGTACCTCGGCTGGTTAGCTGACAAAGAGGATCGATGCGCAGCGTTGCCCGGCCAAATCTCCCCCTTTGGTGGGCAAACCGCAGGGTTGTACTTTAAACCAGCCATCCTGATCGGAGCTTAACAATTCGCGACAAAGGCGCCATGAGAGATCCAAGTCAGGGCTTCCTGATCGGCACCAGGCGCTCACCGGACGCCAGGAGACGGACAAGCGGGGAAAGGCGCCGCAGTCGTGCCGGCAGGTCCTCCATCGCCGCCTCGGCGGCGACGCGGTCCGTGAAGGCACCGAGCAGTACCGCATGCCAGCGCTCCGCAGCACCCTCCGATTCCAGACGGAACGCCTTCCCGATCAGGCCCTCGTCTCGCGCGAATCGCACAAGGCTCGCTTTCTCACGGAAGCTGATCAGCTGGATACTGTAGCGTGCCTCTGCCCGGATCGCATCGACGTGGTCACCCGTTGTCGTTGTCAGAGGCCGATTCTCGGGCTCTTCGTCTGCCTGTGGCTGCTCACCTGGTCGTGCGGAGCCGGCAGATGGCTGGGGTGCAGGATCGGATGCAGGCTCGTCTCGTGAAGCCAACTGTTCGCGAAACCTCGCATCTGGGGGTGCCTCCCGCACTGGCAACGACGCGGGAGCAGGGGCACCGGTCCTGTCGTGGGCCGCTGCGCTGGCGCCCGGCTCGCGATCGGCTCTTGCGTCACCGCTGGCCTCGGTTCCCGCGGGCCCTGTCGCCCTCGGCAGCGCCTTCTCCAAGGTCGCCGCGGGTGACGAGCGCGGCGCGGCCCGGGCTTCATCTCTCGGAATGCTCGCGCGCGGGATCGGCTTCTCCGCTACCACCCGCGCTGGCGTGTGAGTCTCTACAACGATCTTGGCCGGCCCCATCCCGGCGCCCTTCCAGACCACGTCGATCCGCTCGACTGCGATGAAGGCGATGAGGATCATCGCGGCGGCGGCAATCCGCCGGACCGGTGCACGCGGCGCTGGCCGCGTGCCAAGCCCGAGCAGCGAGCTGTAGATCGGGCGTCCGCCCATGCCCTGGGCGGTGAAGGTGGCGCTGAGGCAGGTGAGGATGATTGGCAGGGTCACGGACTGCGCGTCGGTGAGCTCGATCACCAGAATGATGCCGGTGAGCGGTGCGCGAACAGTCGCTGCGAACAGCGCACCCATCGCCGCGACGGCAAACACCTCCGGTGGCATGCTGAGCGCCGGTGCAACGATCGAGACCAAGGCCCCAAAGGCCGCGCCGCAGATGGTGCCGAGTGCGAGCATCGGCGCGAAGATACCCCCCGGCAGCCCCGCGCCATAGCTGCCGACCGTGGTCAGCATGCGCACCGCGAGCAATGCGAGCAGGAAGAGCAAGGCCGGTTGCCCGTGCAGGAGGCTCTCAACCAAGCCCTCACCCCCACCGACCGTGTTGGGGGCAAACCAGATCAGCCCGCCCAGCATCAGCCCCGCGACGCCTGCGGTGGCATAGGCGCCCGCGCTGCCGAGCGCGCGGAACGCCGCTACCGACCCCAGCACCAGGCGGTTGAACAAGACACCGAGGGCACCGATCAGGACACCGAGCAAGGGGAACAGCGGCAGTGAAGCCAGCGGCGCCATGTCCAGGTCAGGCAACGGCATGTCCGGACCCTTGCCGAGCATCCAGCCGCTGACGATCACGGCTGCGCAGCAGGCGAGGATCACCGACTGGACGGTTGCGAACCCGTAGTCGAAATGCTCGCGCAGCTCTTCGATCACGAAGACGATCGAGGCCAGCGGGGCGTTGAATGCAGTGGCCAGGCCAGCGCCCGCACCGGCGGCGATCAGCGCGTGGTTGTCGCCGAGACGCGGCGCCAGGCGCTCGCTCGCCATCTGTCCCAGCGCCGCCCCCATGTGGATCGTCGGCCCCTCGCGGCCGAGCACCAGGCCCGAGCCGACGGCCAGGGAGCCGGCGAAGAACTTCACCGGCAGCACGCGCTGCCAGCGCAGCTTGCGCTCACCCGCAAGAATCGCCTCGACCTCCTGCACACCGCTGCCCGCCGTTTCAGGGGCGAAGCGGCGCACAAGCCGCATGGCGCCGACCAGCACCAGGGCTCCAAGCGCCATCAAAACCAGCCATCCGGGGACCGGCGCGGCGCTGAGCAGCGCGTGCACTGTGCGTCGGGCAGCGACCGCTTGGTCCAGCAGGGCGTGGAACACGGCACCGATCAGCCCGGCAAGCACGCCGACCAGGCTTGCCGCAAGATAGAGCCGCCAGGGGACCTTCTTCGCCAGACGTGAAAGCTCAGGTCGATTCCTGTCAAATAACATATCGGCCTGCTTGTCCTTTCGGGGACCTCGAAAAAACCGCCGTCCTGGTGATTTCTCAAGTCGCGGCGCGGAGAGGCGATTTCCGCGCCGTTCCATTTTCAAGCTCGGGCTA
>Ga0315542_1003009_pt1 | contig 10036 bp, 8 predicted proteins | sample SalMarSW160120MG_FD_202541 | JGI IMG/M metagenome (GOLD analysis project Ga0315542, IMG submission 202541) | Salt marsh sediment microbial communities from the Plum Island Ecosystem LTER, Massachusetts, United States - Salt Marsh Sediment SW1601-20 ... | reverse complement strand
AAAGCAGCCCACCCGGGGCAGGTTTGGCGTCAAATATGGTCACCTGATGACCTTTTTGTACCAATTGTTCGGCGCAGGCCAGACCGGATGGCCCGGCACCAACAATGGCTATCTTCCGACCACTGGCCTCGCCTTTTGGAATGTAAGCCTCTCCCATCTGGCGCTCGTAATCGGTAACAAACGCTTCCAGCGCGCCTGTCAATACAGGCTCGTGGCGCTTACTACGGACGCAGGAACCCTGGCACAATTGCTCGTGTGGGCAGACTCGACCACAAACCTCGGGAAGTGAGCTGGTTTGACGATATAATTTTGCTGCCTCAAGAAATTTACCTTGTTCGATCAGCCACATCGCTGAAGGGATATCGTTGTTTGCCGGGCACGCTTTCATGCATGGAGCCGGATCCGGGCAGTGAATGCAGCGGGTGGCTTCTATTTTCGCGCGTTCAGGATCTAGAGAGATTACGACGTCGTCAAAATCACAAATACGTTCTTCTGCAGGGCGAATATCCAGATCTTGGAAGGGCACGCGCATGCGTGCTTTTCGATCGATCGCCAGGAAGTCGCTCGGGATTGCTTGCATGTTTAGGCCTCCTCTGATTTGCATGTAAGCAAATTACAACTTTACACTCATCTACGGTAGATCATTTAAAGACAACTCGAACCGTTTAAGATAATAATGAGGAAAGAGGTTTAATTTCAGTCCCAGATGTCATTAGTTTTTGTGACGGTTGTCACTGATTCATACGCGTTTCTTACAGGTTTAGGATAAAATCATGGGGATTCGATAATGGTTCGTGTTGTGCAAATTGTTTTTCCTTCAGGCGATGTGTGAAAGGTACAGACCTGGTATGTGGAAATATTATGTTGGAGGATTGAAAGAATGAAGAGAGTGATTACGGTTATCATCGTCCTGGTAATTGTCGTAGGTGGAGGCTACGCGTTTATGCAATACCGGGCAGGCCAACAGGCTGCGGCTGCCAGCGATTATCAGACGGTTACTGCTCAGCAGGGTGATTTGACAGCTACGGTAGGTGCGACCGGCAGCGTGCATTCATCCCAATCTGCCGTGCTGACCTGGCAGACCTCCGGCACCGTAGATCAAGTCAACGTGGAGGTTGGCAATGCGGTGACCAAGGATCAGGAGCTCACCAATCTGGTCCCAACATCGCTGCCCCAAAACGTTATTTTGGCTCAAGCCGACCTGGTAAACGCACAACAGGCGTTGAAAGATCTTTACGATACGGAACTGGCTTTAGCTCAGGCGGAAGACAATTTATCTCAAGCGCAAAAAGCGGTTGATGATGCACAACAATACCTGGATAACCTGAACTCAGATGCGCCTCAAGTAGATATCGACCAGGCCGAATCCAACGTGGTTTTGTTGAAGGATAAACTGACCAAAGCCCAAAAGAATTTCAAACCCTACGCGAACAAACCCGAAGATAATGTAGTGCGCGCCCGTTTGCAGAACCAACTGGCCGAGGCGCAGCGGAATTATGACAATGCCGTCACTCTTTTAAATAACTTAAAGGGGCAGGCAAACGAAACGACATACTCGATTGCGGAATCAAACCTCACGCTGGCAAAAGCACAACTGGCCGACGCTCAAAAGAAATATGATGATCTGAAATCAGGCCCTGCGGCGGACGATGTCACCAACGCAAAGACCCGCGTCCAGGCTGCCCAGGCAACAATCAAATTGGCGAGCATCACTGCACCTTTCGCTGGCTCGGTCACCGAAGTAAACATCAAACCGGGCGACCAGGTCAGCGCAGGGGCGCCTGCTTTCCGCCTGGACGATCTTTCACAGCTCCTGGTTGACGTCCAGGTGTCAGAAGTGGACATTAACCGCATCCAGGTCGGCCAGGATGTTACCCTATCCTTCGATGCCATTTTGGGCAAACAATACAAGGGAAAAGTGAGCGAGGTTTCCCTGGTTGGGACTTCCAACCAGGGAGTGGTAGATTTTACTGTAACTGTGGAATTGATGGATGCAGATGATGCCGTTAAACCGGGCATGACTGCCGCGGTGAATATCGTTGTTGAACAGCTAAAAAATGTTCTGTTGGTCCCTAATCGGGCGGTGCGGGTGCTGGAAAGCAATCGGGTGGTTTACGTATTACGGAATGGCGCTCTGGAGCCGTTAACGATCACCCTGGGTGCTTCATCAGATACGAACAGCGAAGTCGTGAGCGGAGATTTGAAAGTTGGCGACCAGATCGTGCTCAATCCTCCGGTCGTTTTCGATCAATCCGGTCCGCCACCCTTTGTTCAGAGGTAGCCATGGCGGATTGGGTTATTGAAGCGGAAAACCTGACCAAAGTTTATAAAATGGGGGATGTCGAGGTGCACGCGCTGCGCGGTCTTTCCATGAAGGTAGCCGATGGTGAGGTGATTGCTATCATGGGGCCATCCGGTTCGGGCAAGTCTACCTTGATGAATATCATTGGCTGCCTGGATCAGGCGACCTCGGGTAAATACATCCTGGATGGTGAACTGGTTTCCAATTTAAAGGATGACCAGTTGGCTGCGATCCGGAACCGGAAAGTGGGCTTTGTTTTTCAAAGTTTCAATCTTTTGGCGCGCCAGTCCGCACTTTCCAATGTGGAATTGCCCATGCGCTATGCCGGTATCAATCGAGGGCGCAATGCGCGTGCACAGGCTGCCCTGGAATCGGTTGGCCTGGGGGATCGTATCCATCACAGGCCGAATGAGCTTTCGGGTGGCCAGCAGCAGCGGGTGGCGATCGCGCGCGCCCTGGTAAACGATCCAGCGATCATCCTGGCAGATGAACCTACCGGCAACCTGGATACTAAATCCGGCGATGAAATTATGAATATTCTGCTTACTTTAAATAAGGATCGCGGTACGACCTTGATTATCGTGACGCATGATCCGGATGTCGCCGCGATGACTCAGCGAGTCATTCATATTCGTGACGGTGTGGTGGAGGTATAGGTATGCAAATGTTTCAAGCGTTTATCGAGGCCCTGGAGAGTCTGTCCTCAAATAAACTTCGTTCCGGACTGACCATCCTGGGAATCGTGATCGGTGTGGCGGCGGTGATCGCCATGGTATCCATAGGGCGTGGAGCCCAGAACGAAATTACCGGCTCTATTCAAGGAATTGGTACCAACCTGTTGTTTGTTTTTCGTGGCGGAACGACGGATGTCAGCAACCCGAAACCGATCACGCTGGGGGACGCGGAAGCGATTGCCGATCCATTTCAAGCCCCTTCTGTCTCTGGTGTGGCACCGGTTTTAAACGGCAACGTCAAGGTGACTTTTGGGGGCGAGTCGACCACGACCTCGATCATGGGGGTTACGCCGGATTATGGCGTCGTACGCAACACCAAAGTCAGCGAAGGTGAATTCATCACTGAGGAACAGATCCTTGGGCGCTCCTCGGTCGTGTTGTTAGGTACTGATGTGGCGGATAAATTATTTGGCCGTAAATCCGGCCTGGTGGGGGAGACAGTGCGCATCGAGGGCCAGCCTTTTCGGGTGACAGGCGTGTTGGAATCGAAAGGGGGTTCGGCTTTTTCCAATGAGGACAATCAAGTGATTGTCCCCTTGACGACTGCCCAAACGCGCCTGCTGATACGTTCAACGCGTGATCGTGTCGATATGATCATGGTGTCGGCGGTCAGCGCGCAGGCGGTGCCGTTAGCCAGCGAGGAGGTTTCTCAAATTTTGCGCGCGCGTCACCGTACAGCAATCGGTGAGGATGATTTCACCGTACTGACACAACAGGACTTCCTGTCGACTGCGGAAACGATCACCAGTGTGCTGACGATTTTCCTGGGGGGTGTGGCGGCCATTTCGCTGCTGGTAGGTGGGATTGGCATCATGAATATTATGCTGGTATCGGTCACCGAACGGACGCGCGAGATTGGCCTGCGCAAGGCGTTAGGGGCCCGCCGCTCGGATATCCTGATCCAATTCCTGACCGAATCGGCCGTGTTGAGTATGATCGGGGGGCTGGTTGGCATCGGATTGGGGTATACGATTTCTTATGCAGTGGGCCGGATTGCGGCCGCCAATAACACACCAATCACTCCGGCGATTGGCATCGATACTATATTGTTGGCGACTCTTTTTTCTACAGCAGTCGGGCTTTTCTTTGGATTGTATCCGGCTAATCGGGCTGCCGGATTGGAGCCAGTGGAAGCGCTGCGCTACGAGTAGTGGCATAATTGATTTCTGAATCGAAATCATAGGGACAAAGCATAGATTGTCCCTATGATTTCGATCGTTTAGAGCGTTTGCAGGGCGGCTTTCATCCGTTCCAGCGCCTCGCTGAGCATGCTGCGCGGGCAGCCGAAATTCAAGCGTACGAATCCCTCTCCACCTTTGCCAAAAGCTGAGCCTTCGTTTGTGGCGACCTGCGCTTTTTCCAGAAAGAATTCGAATGGGCTGCCCTCGATCCCCGATTGACGACAGTCCAGCCAGCCCAGGTAGGTCCCCTCGGGCTTAGCCATCGAGATGCCAGGTAATTCACGCTGCACGTAATCATACAAGTAATCCCGGTTTGATTCGAGATAGGCCAACAGTTGGTCCAGCCACTCCTGTCCCTGGCGATAAGCGACCGTTCCGGCTAGCATTCCCATTAAATTAACCCAACCGACCAAGCCTTGTCTCGCTCTCTGGAATTTTTCGCGCAAATCCGGATTTTGGATGATTGCCACAGAACATTCCAACCCGGCGAGATTATAAGTCTTGCTTGGAGCGATTAAAGTGATCGTATTTTGCGCGATTTCCGGATCCAAGGAGGCTATCGAAATATGCTGGTTTCCATTGAAAACCAGGTCACAATGAATCTCATCTGAGCAAATCACGACATTGTGGCGTAAGCAAATCTCCGCCATGCATTCCAATTCATCCTGGCGGAAGACACGCCCGACGGGATTATGCGGATTGCACAAGATGAAAAGGCGGGTCTGATCAGTAATAGCGGATTCAAAGGCCTGCATGTCGACTGCATAAGTGCCATCTTCCAGGCGTGTGAGCTCCATTTCGTCCCGAGCCATGCCGGCATTTTGGGGCGCGCTCAGGAAGGGAAAATACACGGGTGTCTGAACCAAAACGCTGCCATTCGGATCTGCAAGGGCGTGGCTGGCCATATTGAAACCGGTCACCACACCAGGGACAAAGACCAAATCTTCGGGCTCGACACACCAGTGATGAAAACGATCCAGCCGATCGATAATCGTTGCGCTCATTTCCGGGGGAGTAGTTGGGTAGCCGAAGACTCCATGGGACACGCGCTTCTGCAGTGCCTGGATTACAGGCTCGGGGGAAACAAAATCCATATCTGCTACCCACATGGGAAGTACATCCGGTCCATATTTTTGCCATTTTGCGCTTTCCGTGCTGCGGCGATCGATTATTTTGTCGAAGTCATAAATCATGTGATGCTCCTGATAATATATTTTCCTTACACTCCTTATTGTAAAACTGAAAACGGATATTTGGGAACCTGGCAAATGAATAGCCGGAATTGAGAGCGTTTTCGGGTAAAATCAGTTGGCGCCGGGCAAAGCGCTCCGCCGCTCAGAACAAATTATGCTCAGGAGTTGCCTAGATGACGGATTGGAAGATTCTAATAACGGATGGCCTGGACGAGCAAGGACAGGCCATTTTGCGCGCCGCGGCCCAGGTGGATGACTGCAGTGGGGTATCAGCTGAGGAACTGGTGGAATCCGTAAGTGGGTATGACGCTCTTATCATTCGTGGCCAGACGAAAGTAACCCCTGAGGTGTTCGCTGCTGCCGACCGGCTGAGAGTGATTGGCCGGGCTGGCGTGGGTATCGATAATATTGATCTGGCGGCTGCCCATTCCCACGGTGTGACGGTGGTGAATGCCCCTACAGGGACCACGCTGGCTGTGGCCGAATTAGCTTTAGGACTGATGCTGGCGCTGGCGCGTTCAATCACCTACGCAGACAGCAGCATGAAAAGTGGGCGCTGGTTGAAGAAGCAGTTGCAGGGTATCGAATTAAATGGGAAGGTCCTGGGTGTGGTTGGGATGGGCCGGATCGGAGCGGCGCTGGCGCAACGGGCGTCCGCTTTGGGGATGAGTGTGCTGGGATACGATGTTGCGTTGAGCGCTGATGAAATCCGGCAAGGTGGCGCGGAGCCGATATCGCTTACGAATCTATATGCCCGCTCCGATTTTATCTCTTTGCATGTCCCACTTACGCCGGAGACGCGTGGTATGATTGGCGGGCAAGAGTTGGGTCAAATGAAGCGCGGAGTGCGCCTGGTATGCACGGCGCGCGGGGAAATCATAGACGAGACGGCGCTTTTAGGCGCCCTGGAATCCGGACAGGTAGCTGGCGCGGCTCTGGATGTTTTTTCGAAAGAACCGCCGGGCTTGAACGCCCTTGTTGCACATCCGAATGTGATTGCCACCCCCCATATCGGTGCTCAAACGCAGGCCGCTCAGATACGTGCCGCTGTAGATATAGCCAACGAAGTACTGGCTGCCTTACGAGGTGACCCTTTGCGCTGGAAAGTCGTATAAAAGCCTCCATTGCCGGATCAAATCACAATCAAAACTTAGGATGAAAGGAAAGCCAATGGAACAGAAAATTGAAGAGCTCAAAGCAATTCTCGCCGAGGTTTCGGATCTGAACGAGGTCGCTGCCCTGCTCGATTGGGACCAGCAAACAAATATGCCGCCTATGGGTTCTGAAGGGCGTGGCAACCAATCTGCCACTGTCAGCCGGCTGGCGCATATAAAATTTACTTCTGCCGAAGTGGGCAAACTGCTCGATAAACTTCAGCCTCATGTTGAGCAACTTGATCCCGATTCAGAAGAAGCTCGCCTGGTTAAAGTCACCCGGCGCGAGTATGAAAAGCAGACCAAAGTTCCTCCTGAAATGGTGAGCGAATTTGCGCAGCTTACGACGGTAGCACACCGTTATTGGGAGGAAGCGCGGGCAGAAAACAATTTCGCAAAATTCAAACCCTACCTCGAGAAAATCGTTGCCCTGCGCCGCCGCTACGCAGCACTTTTCGAGCCTTATGATCACGTTTATGATCCGCTGTTGGATGACTTCGAACCGGGATTGAAGACGGCGGATGTAAAAGCGATCTTCAATGCGCTGCGCCCGCAACAGGTAGCTCTGATCCAGGCAATCTCTGAGCAGCCCCAGGTGGATGATTCATTCCTGCACCAGCATTTTGATGGACAGCAGCAGTGGGACTTTGGTGTCAAGGTGATCACAAAATTCGGTTATGACTGGCGGCGCGGGCGCCAGGATAAGGCTGCACATCCTTTCACAACCAATTTCGGTATCGACGATGTGCGCATCACGACGCGAGTGGATTCGGAATACTTCAGCTCGGCCTTTTTCAGCACCACCCACGAATGCGGGCACGCACTTTATGAACAGGGTGTGGATCACGCCCTGGCACGCACTCCCCTGGCAAGAGGTGCTTCGCTTGCCATGCATGAATCCCAATCCCGAATGTGGGAGAATCTGGTTGCGCGCTCATATCCTTTCTGGGAGCACTTCTACCCGCTTCTGCAGCAGACCTTCCCGGAACAGTTGCACGGAGTGAATTTGGATACCTTCTATAAGGGTATCAACAAGGTCGAGCCATCCCTGATCCGTGTCGAGGCAGACGAAGCCACATACAATCTTCATATCATGTTGCGCCTTGAGATGGAGATTGCTTTGATGGAAGGAAAGCTCGAGATTGATGAACTGCCTGAGGTCTGGAATGCTCGAATGCAGGAATACCTTGGGATTACCCCATCAAACGATGCGAAGGGTGTGCTTCAAGATGTGCACTGGTCAGGCGGCCTGATCGGCTATTTCTCGACCTATGCGCTGGGCAATTTGATCTCTTTACAGTTATGGGAATGCCTCAACTCTGATATCCCTGATCTGCCGGAGCAGATTCGCCAGGGCGAATTCTCAAGCTTATTAGGCTGGCTGCGCGAAAAAGTCCACCGGCATGGTGGTAAGTTTGAGCCGCAGGAGCTGGTGCAACGCATTACAGGCTCCAAGATCGATCCCGCTCCTTACATGCGCTACTTGCAAAATAAGTATGCGGAAATTTACGGACTATAGTCTAATGAACCAAACTGATCCACATTCCTCTCACACGGTTGTTGTAATGCATGGCGACCAGACCGGGGAAGAATTGTTACAGCAAGCATTGCGCGTGCTCGATCCTTCCCTGATCCGCCTGGATCTGAATTTTCAGCATTTCGATCTCAGCCTGAAAAACCGCCGGGACACAAAAAACCAGGTTGTCTATGATGCTGCGAACGCGATGTGCAAATCCGGGCTGGGCATAAAAGCAGCTACGATCACACCGGGTAACCCCGACGATGTAGGCAGCCCCAACGCGCTGCTGCGCGACGAAATTGGTGGCAAGGTTATTCTGCGCATCGGGAGACGACTGCCTCGTATCCATCCCCTGGCAGGGGTGCATTCACCGATCGCGGTTGTGCGTATGGCAGTTGATGATGCCTATGGGGCCAAAGAATGGCGGGAGAAGGTTTCAGACGACAAGGATGAAATCGCATATCGCACCTCACATATCAGCCGCTCTACCTGCAGATGCGTGGCTGATTTTTCTTTCCAGCTTGCAGAGCGCATGCATGCCCGGGTGTTTGGAGGGCCTAAATACACAGTCAGCCCTCTATATGAAGGAATGTTCAAGGAAGAATTGGATGCCGCTGCAGCCCGGCATCCATCCGTTTCTTACGAACCGCAGTTGATCGACGCCACATTTGCCTTGCTTTTGAAGACGGGTGGGGAGTCCCTCGTGATCCCAACGTTGAACCGCGATGGGGATCTGATGGCGGATATGGTGCTCCAAATGTTTGGCAGTATCGCTGGCTCCGAAAGCCTGGTCCTGGGTTTCGATGAGACCGCCACACAAATCAGAGTGGTCATGGCGGAAGCACCGCATGGCACCGCACCTGCATTGGAGGGAAAGAATATTGCCAATCCTATGGCGATGATCCTGGCAGGGGCGGGATTATTGTCTTACACACCCTCAAGGCGAGCTGAGCGCGCCTCTCGAGCCATTTACGAATCTGTTTTCGAAGCCGTTTATGAGGGCCAGGCGACAACTGATCTTGGCGGAGGCATGAACACCAGTGAGTTTACCGATGAGGTGATTCGGCGGGTGAATGCCAAGCTGGAAGTCTGGGAGGACCTTGGAACTTCGTAAGGTTTAAGAATCGAGAGCCAGCACGAAACTGCCCTATGGTAGAATTTCAAAACGAATTGTGGCAGCTGCAATTATTTCTACCAGATCAGGCAAGAGGAGTGTATGGCGCGTATCCTGTTTGTCGACGATGACCCTTTCACCCTGGAAACTCTAATGCATGCGGTTGAGCTTTTTGGTCACCAGGCCATATTGGCGAGCACCGGGGAGGATGCCCGCGCGATCGCACACGAGCAAAAACCTGATCTGATCATTGTCGATATGATGCTGTCTGATATGGAGGGGGTCGACCTGGTGCAATCATTGCATGATTGCGATGAGACGAGCCAGATTCCAATGCTAATGCTCTCTGCCAGTCCGGAGCTTGACGCCACCGAGCGGGCCAAGGCAGCAGGAGCCCGGGCTTATATCAATAAACCGGTTCGCCTGCAGGCACTGCTTGATACGATTCAAAAATACGCCGCAAAATGAAATTTTTGCGCAGTTTCTCAATTGTATTGTTTGCAAGCTTGCTCAGTGGCTGCGCCGGGCTGCTGGTAAGTGATCTTCCCACGCCACTGCCTACCGAATACTTACCTACTGTGATAGCGCTCACTTTGCAAGCCGGCGAAGCTGAGCATTCCCCAGCACTTACATCCGCGGCAGTAGTCCCCGAGCCAGGTACACCACAACCTGAGAGCGTTGTTGATACCCCGCTTCCACAACTTAGCGCGACACCCTCCATCGAACTGCCGACAGCGACACCTTATCCGATCACGCTGCCTCCACCTCCAACAGAAACCCCAATGCCGGAGATTCCTGCTGCCTCCGTTCAAATCTTTAATCCCGGCGATCTTTCGCGA
>Ga0315542_1003007_pt1 | contig 10037 bp, 9 predicted proteins | sample SalMarSW160120MG_FD_202541 | JGI IMG/M metagenome (GOLD analysis project Ga0315542, IMG submission 202541) | Salt marsh sediment microbial communities from the Plum Island Ecosystem LTER, Massachusetts, United States - Salt Marsh Sediment SW1601-20 ... | reverse complement strand
GAGGCCGCGGACAAGGCGGGCTTCTCCACCGTCTGGCTGACTGAGCATCACTTCCTCGAGGAGTACTGCCACTCGACGGCCCCGGAGATCTTCCTGGCCGCCGCCAGCCAGCGGACCAAGAACATCCGGCTGGGGTTCGGCATCATGCACCTGCTGCCCGCGGTCAACCACCCCGCCCGAGTGGCCGAACGCGTTGCCACCATCGACCTGCTGTCCAACGGGCGTGTGGAATTCGGGACCGGGGAAGGCTCCTCCGTCGGTGAACTCGGCGGCTTTGACGTCGATCCCGCCGACAAGCGCGCGCAGTGGGAGGAGTCCCTCGATGTGGCGATCCGCTGCATGATCGAGGAGCCCTTCACGGGCTTCAAGGGGGATCAGATCCAGATGCCGCCCCGCAACGTCATTCCCAAGCCGATGCAAAAGCCGCACCCGCCGGTCTGGGTTGCCTGCACGCGGCCGGCCAGCGTCGCGATGGCCGCCCAAAAGTGCATCGGCGCACTGAGTTTCGCCTACACCGGTCCCGGGCCGCTCACCGAGCGGGTCAACGGCTACTACACGGAATTCGAGGAGAACGGGGTGCCCATCACGCCGGCGATCAACCCGAACATCCTGGCCATCGGCGGTGACCTGTCGATGATGGTCGCCAAGACCGACGAGCAGGCGCTGCAGCGCCTCGGGCAGGGCGGCGGGTTCTTCTCGTTCGGCATCATGCACTACTACCTGACCGGCATGCACACACCCGGGCGGACCGGGGTGTGGAACCGCTACCTCGAAGAGGTCGAGAAGGACCCGACGCTGGCCTACGGGCCCGGCCGCGGCGCCATCGGATCCCCGGCCACGGTTCGAGAATTCCTGCGCGGCTACGAGGAAAGCGGTGTCGATGAGATCATCCTGCTGCTCAACCCGCGCAGCCACGAGGGCACCATGGAGTCCATCGAGTTGATGGGCAAAGAGGTGCTGCCCGAGTTCATCGAACGCGATCAGAAGGCCGTCGCCGACAAGGCCAAGCGGCTCGCCCCCGTCATCGAGAAGGTCGAGGCGCGCCGGCCGAAGTCGACTGCTCCGCTGTTCGACGAAACCTACGCGTTCGGTGGCCTGCCCACCGGCCGTGACAAGTTCACCGCCAGCGAGATCCCCGAGGCCATGGCGGAGATCAACGAGGGCCGCGTCCAGGCGGCGCAGCGTGCCAGGGACGAGCAGCAGAAGTAGTCGCTGAAAGACGGTGAAGCGTTGGGACAGATCGACGAGTTGTGGCGCTACGACGGCCGCCGCGCGGTGGTGACCGGATGCGCGTCGGGCATCGGCGAGCACGTGGTGCGGCAGCTCACCGAACTCGGGGCTGAGGTCGTCGGGCTTGACCAGCGCCGGCCGGCATTCCCGGTCAACGACTTTCGTCAGATGGACCTGGCTGACCCGGGCTCGATCGATGCCGCGGCGGCGTCGATCGCCGAGCCCGTCGACGCGCTCTTCAACATCGCCGGCGTCTCCTCGGGCATCGGGGACCCGCTGCTGGTCACGACGGTCAACTTCCTGGGGCTGCGCCGGTTCACCGAGGCGCTGGTCCCGCTGATGCCGGCCGGCTCGTCCATCGTCAGCGTGTCGTCCCTGGCGGCGGCGGGATACTCCGAACATGCTCATCAGGTGGCCCCACTGCTCAACACCGTGACCATGCAGGAGGGCATCGACTGGTGTCGCGCCCACCCCGATGCGCTGGGTACCGGCTACCAGCTGTCCAAGGAAGCGATCATCTTCTACACCATGCGAAATGCCACGCCGCTGGGCGCGCGCGGCATCCGCATCAACTGCACCGGACCGGGCGTGACCGAAACCCCGATCCTCGATCAGCTGCGGACCGCGTACGGCCAGGGTTTCCTCGATGACATACCCAAGCCGCTGGGACGGGTCAGCGAGCCGGGCGAACAGGCTTCGGTGCTGGTCTTTCTGAACAGCCGGGCCGCCAGCTACATCTCCGGTCAGGTGATCTGGGTCGACGGCGGTAACATCGGCGCCGCGATCGCTGCGCAACTCGAGGAAGGAGCGCCATCCCGATGACCAGGGCCGGCTTGACCGACTTCCGGCGGGTCGCTCGTGACGTCTCCAACTGGGGCCGCTGGGGTGACGCCGACGAGCTCGGCACGCTGAACTTCATCACCGCGGACAAGGTGGCGCAGGCGGCGAGCCTGGTGCGGCACGGGAAGGTGTTTTCGCTCGGCGTGGACTTCGGCGCGTCGGGTCCGCAGGGCGCCTTTCATTTTCGGCACAACCCGGTCCACGTCATGACTGTCGACGGGGGTGACGCGAACACGTTGGCGCAGTACGGTCCGGGCTGGACGAGTAACCCGCTGGCGGAGCAGCTCAGTGGTTACATGAGCGCCGACAACCCGTTCCGCTTCAACGACGACCTGATCATCATGCCCCTGCAGGCGGCCAGCCAGTGGGACGCGCTCTCGCACGTCTACTACGAAGGCCAACTCTACAACGGATTTCCCGCCGACTCGGTGACCAGCATGGGCGCATTCCGTTGCGGCATCGACAAAGTCGACGGCAAGGGCATCACCTCGCGCGGGGTGCTGCTGGATCTGGTGCGCCACCGCGGCGCGGAAGTCTTCCTCGAGGCGGGCAACCCGATCACGCCGGAGGAGCTGGACGACGTGGTGCGCGCCCAGGGCGTGACCATCGGGCGCGGTGACATCGTGCTCATCCGCACCGGCTGGTGGACAAGGTTTCTCATGACCGGCAACAAGACGGAGGGCTACTCCGGGCTCGACTGGCGATGCGCCTCGTGGCTGCACGACAACGAGGTCGCCGCCGTCGCCGCCGACAACCTCCAAGTCGAAGACCTGGTGTCCGGAATCGAGGGGATCACCTTCCCCCTGCATCTGCTCTGCCTGCGGGACATGGGAATGATGTTCGGGGAGTACTGGGATCTTGCCGCGCTGGCCGACGACTGCGCCGCCGACGGTGTCTACGAGTTCCAGCTCGTCGCCCCTCCCCTGAGAGTCGTCGGGGCCGTGGGCTCACCGGTGAACCCGATCGCGATCAAATAGAGAAGGCGGGCGATGGAGATTCATCGCAACACCATTCAGGTCGACGGCATGGCCACCAGCTATCTGGAGGCCGGCGAAGGCGACCCTGTCGTGCTGCTGCACGGCGGCGAGTTCGGGGCCGGCGCCGAACTCGGCTGGGAGCGCAACATCGGGGCCCTCGCCGAGCGGTACCGGGTGCTGGCGCCGGATCAGCTGGGGTTCGGGCAATCGGCCAAAGTCATCGACTTTGTCGACGGCCGTGGAATGCGGATCCGACACGTTGCGAGGTTCTGCGAGGCGCTCGGCATCGACGACGCACACTTCGCCGGAAACTCGATGGGTGCCATCAATCTGCTGACCGACACCACCTCGGAGACACCGCTGTTGCCGGTCCGCAGTCTGGTGATCATCTGTGGCGGCGGGGAAATCCAGCAGAACCGGCACTTCGAGGCGCTGCAGCAGTACGACGCGACGCTGCCGGCGATGCGGCGCATCGTCGAGGCACTGTTTTACGACGCCGGCTATCCGGGCGACGACGACTACGTCCGGCGCCGATACGAGTCGAGCACCGCGCCCGGCGCATGGGAAGCCGTGGCCGCGGCCAGGTTTCGCCGCCCCAACGCGGCCCCGTCCTCGACGCCATCGAGTGCGCGTCCGTACGAGCGCATCGGGGTGCCGACGCTCGTCGTCGAGGGCGGCAACGACAAGCTCCTTCCGCCGGGGTGGGGGGCGCAGATCGCCAAGCAGATCGACGGCGCTCGCTCGGTGGTGGTCGACGGGGCCGGGCACTGCCCGCAGATCGAGCAGGCGTCGACGGTCAACGACTTGCTGCTGGGCTTTTTCGGGACGGTCTGACGGCTCGGGGACTCAGAAGAGGTAGTCGAGCCGGGTCTCCATACCCGCCACCATGTGGTAGGTGTTGTGGCAGTGCAGTTGCCACAGGCCGGGATTGTCGGCGACGAGCACGGCGTTGACCTTCTTCTTGGGCAGCACGATCACGGTGTCCTTGCGCGCTCCGAGCCTGCCATCGGCGTTGATCAGCTGAAAAGTGTGACCGTGCAGGTGAATCGGGTGATACATCATGGTCGTGTTGTCGAACGTGATCGTCGGCCGCTCCCCCTGGCGGACGTGCAGCGGGTTGGTCTTGCTGTAGGGCTCGCCGTTGATCGTCCAGCTGTACTGCACCATGTTGCCGCCCAGCACGACGGGCACGGTGAGGCCGGGTTGGGGCCGGCCCAGGTTGACCGGCGTGCTTGCGGTGAACATCTCGACGGTGCCCACCCGCTTGTTGAGTTCATCCGGCCGGAATTGCGGGTCGGGTGGGCTGCCGGTCCCGGTGGTGAGCAGCGCGCGCGCCAGCGCGCCTTTGCCCTCGGCGAGCGCGACCAGGGGAAAGACGCCGCTGGCGGCGGTCACGATGACGTCGTAGCGTTCGGCCATACCGATCAGCACGGCGTCGACCTGCCTGGGCACCACGGGGTAGCCGTCGGTGTGGGTGACGGTCATCGAGTGGCCGGCCAAGGCGACGCGAAACGCGGTGTCGGAACCGGCGTTGATGATGCGGATCCTGATCCGCTGGCCCGGCTTGGCCTTGAAAGAGGTTGGCGCCGTGGGGACGCGGCCGTTGATCAGATAGTACGGGTAGTCGATGTCACCCGCGTCGCCGCCGAGCAGATCGCTTTTGCCAGCGCCGCCTCCCGACACTTCCGGCGTCCCGCTGGTCGTGGTCGTGGTCGTCGGGCTCCCGCTGGTCGTGGTGGTGGTCGTGGTCGTGGTGGTCGTCGTGGTCGTGGTGGTCGTCGTTGTCGTGGTGTTGCTCGTCGTGGTGGGCTTGTCCGGAGCCGTCAGTTCCTCGTACAGAAAGCGAGGGCTCTTGCCTACCCCGTCGGTCCAATCGTCAAGGACGACAATCCATTCGGCGTCATAGTCGGATTCGGTCGGGTCATCGACGATCACCGGCAGGTACAGACCCGTGTCCTCCATGAGTCCGGTGTGCGGATGGGCCCAGTAGGTGCCCGAATTCGGAACGGAAAACCGGTAGGTGAAGTCCTGCCCGGCGTCGATGTTCGGGGTGGCGGGCGCGGCGCCGTCCATGTCATTGCGGATCACGATGCCATGCCAGTGGACCGAGGTGGGCTTGTCGAGGCGGTTGGAGACGTCGACGACGATCTCGTCACCGATCCGGGCGCGGAGCAGCGGCCCCGGGATGCTGTCCCCGTAGGCCAGCGTGCGCACGACCGGCCCGCCGAGGTCGACCTCGACCTGCTGGGCGGTCAGGCTGGTGGTCACGGTGCGTCCGCTGTGCGGCCGGGCCGCCTCGGCCGCGGCGATGGCGGCGGCCATCTTCGCGTCGGTCCCCGACAGCTGGGATTTGGACTGCCCGCAGGCCGCCAGCGTCAACCCGCCGGCGATCCCGGCGGCCATGAAGCCGCGCCTGGTCAGCAGTGCGCTGTCGAATAGGCCTCCGCCGTCGGGCAGCACACGCATCGAGGGCTCCTTGGTCTTGTCCTGGGATCGTCCCAACTGTCTTATACCGTGCTTGGACACCAGGCGGGGCGCAAACGCTGACACCAAAAACCGTCAACGGAGTGTCGCAACGCGCGTCAGTCGAACCGAATCCGCGTCGACGCGGGCATTGGCCGACTCCCGCCGGTCGCGGGGCGACTATCGGCGGCGCCAGCCGTAACCGCTGGAAGCGGTTGGCGGTCAATGACTGTCGTACTGTCGGGCGCGGCTCGTGACGTTGGCTCTGACGTGTGACGTTGTAGGCGGTGGACAACGCGCCGAGGTTGGCCTCCCCTAATGCGCGGCACCGGGCGTCCGGGAGGCCATCCAGTCGTCGAAGCGGGTGGGGTAGATCGTCAGTGAGCCATCGTCATCGCCGGGAACAATGCTGTTGTCGTCGATCACCGCGCCGAAATAGGGCGCCGACTGATCGGTCACGACCCGGCGGCGGTCGCCGGATGCGGCAAAGCGGGTCCGGACGAAGTCGTCCATGCCCAGCCGTTCCGGGCCGGCGATGTTGACGATGCCGTTGGTCGGCTCGCCCAGCGCTGCGCGGGTGACGGCGGTGGCGACGTCCTCGGCCGCGATGGGCTGGAACGCCGCATGGGGCAGCCGGACAGTGTCGCCGTCGGTTGCCGAATCCGCGATGCCGTCGACGAATTCGAAGAACTGAGTGGCCCGCACGATCGAGTATGGGAAACCCGATTCCTCGATCAGCTTCTCCTGGGCGACCTTGGCCCGCATGTAACCACTGTCCAAGGCACGGTCGGCGCCCACGATCGAGAGCGCGACGTGGTGCCGCACGCCCGCCGCCCGCTCCGCGGCGAGCAGGTTGGCGGTGGAGGTGGTGAAGAAGTGCAGTACGGGTTCGTCGTCGAAGGAGGGTGAGTTGGACACGTCGACCACCGTGTGCGCACCGGCGACGGCTTCGGCGAGGCCCTCGCCCGACACGGAGTCGACCCCCGACCGCGGCGAGGCCGACACCGCCTCGTGTCCCAGGTCGGTCAGGTTGGCGATGACCCGCGCGCCGATGAGGCCGGTGCCGCCGATAACGAGGACAGTCATGATCACGCCTTCCCGGGGCTTTTGCGCAATTGGTGAGATCAGTATCGCTCCGGGACGCGCCATTTGGCCCCCTGAAAATCCGCACTCGCGCGCGGTCACGGGCCGGACGAAGCGACCGCCGTTAAATCAATCGCTTGACTTAAGATGCGGGGCGCCGATTAACTCGTCGGATGGGCAACGAACTGGACGGCAAGGTGGCCATCGTCACCGGGGGTGCGTCGGGCATCGGCCGGGGCGCCGTGGAGAGGTTTGTGGCCGAGGGGGCCAGGGTGGTCGTCGCCGATGTCGACGACGACCTGGGCGAGGGCCTGGCCGCGGCACTGGGCCCCGGTGTCGCCTTCCGGCGGGCGGATGTCTCCGATCCCGAGCAGGTCGGGGCGCTGGTGCACGCCGCCGTGCAGGAATTCGGTGGCCTACACGTCATGGTGAACAATGCCGGCGTATCGGGCACCATGCACCCCGGTCTCCTCGACGACGACCTGGCCGACTTCCATCGCGTCATGGCCGTCAACGTGCTGGGCGTGATGGCCGGGACGCGCGACGCCGCCCGGCACATGGCCGCCCACGGTGGGGGATCGATCATCAACGTCACCTCGATCGGCGGGATCCAGGCCGGCGGCGGCGTGATGACCTACCGCGCCTCCAAGGCCGCGGTCATCCAATTCACCAAATCCGCGGCAATCGAGTTGGCGCACCACGACATTCGGGTCAACGCCATTGCTCCGGGCAACATCCCCACTCCTTTGGTCGCGGCGTCGGCGACCAACGTGGATCCGGAGAAGCTCGAACGGTACGAGGCGAAAATGCGCGAGACCATGCGGGCCGATCGGCCGCTGAAGCGTGAGGGCACCCCGGACGACATCGCCGAGGCCGCGCTGTATTTCGCCGGGGACCGATCGCGCTACGTCACCGGGACCGTGCTGCCGGTGGACGGGGGGACGGTCGCCGGCAAGGCGATCCGCCGTCGGCGCGAGTGAAGCGGACCGTCAGGTGCCCAGTGCGGGATGCCCGGCGCGGGCCTCCAGCCGCAGCTTGGCCAGTGCCTCGGCCCGCTCGAAGTCCGGGGCACCGAGGGTTTCCATGACCACGCAGTGGGAATGGGTCAGCACGCCCAGCACCGCCTCGGTGGGCAGCCCGGGAAACTGGGGCCCCAGCGCGTCGGCGGCTTTCCGCAACCCCTCCGGCTCCAGCAGGGCCGCCCGCCCGCCTGCCGGCGACACCACACGGGTGATGTCCTGGACATGATGTAGCGCGGCGACGGTCTTCTTGGCGTCCTTTATCGGGGAATTCACCGGAATCCACACTTTGTAGACGAACTCGCCGGGACTCTGTCGGTTGGGAACGTCGTAGCGCTGCACGCCCATCCAGTGCCGCGTTCCGCGGTGGAAAGCCACCTCAAGCGAGGCGGAGAGGTTGGCCACGCCGTCGGCCTCGGGATGGTCCGGATTGTCGGGAAAGACATCGAACAGCGGCCGGCCGACCATGCTGTCGCGCGGTTGCGCCGATACCCGTTCGTAGGCCGCGTTCACCGCGCGGATCCGCCGCTCAGCATCGATGAGCGCGTACGGCGCCCATCTCGCCTGAAACCACGCGGATTCCTCGATCGCCGCCACCTGCCGCGCTGACAGCATGCATTTCCTCCCCTACCTTTGCTTTGGCCGCCCGGACACCCTTGCTTCAGCGCCGCGACACGGAGGCTCCAGCATGGCGCAACCCGCCCGCTACCCGCGAGGGTCTTTGGTAACTGCGCGATTCGCGGCCCCGGTGCCGCCAACGCGACGTTGCAGTCACGGTGGGAATCGGTTGTGACGGCACCGTCACGGTTGGCGGCGGCATCCGCATCCGGGGCCGACGGGCCGGGCCGCGCACCGCGGCGCTCTAATTTAAATCAATCGCTTGACTTAATCGTTCCGGCGCTGTTGACTGGCGAAATGACCGCAGCCGGCAGGACCGTTCGCACCGAGCGGGCCAGTTCCACCCAGGAGGCGATCCTGGTTGCCGCCGAGCGGTTGTATGCCGAGCATGGCATGTTCGCGGTGTCGAACCGCCAGGTCAGCGAGGCCGCCGGGCAGGGCAACAACGCCGCGGTGGGCTACCACTTCGGCACCAAGGCGGACCTGGTGCGCGCCATCGAGCGGAAACACCGGGGACCCGTCGAGCAGCTTCGCGAGCAGATGGTGACGGGGTTGCTGAAGTCTGGCGATTCGGCGCAGTTGCGGGACTGGGTGGGCTGCCTGGTACGTCCGCTCACCGACCACCTGGCCGACCTCGGGAATCCCACCTGGTACGCACGTTTTGCGGCGCAGGCGATGACCGATCCGGCCTACTACAACATCATCGTCAAGGGTGCCCTCAGTTCGCCGTCGCTGGTCCAGGTCGTCGAGGGCATCAACCGCTGCCTGCCGGATCTGCCCGCCGAGGTGCACTTCGACCGCAACATCATGGCCCGAAACCTGTTGATGCACACGTGTGCCGATCGTGAACGTGCCCTCACCGCCGGCGGACCTGTATCGCACCGTTCGTGGCGCGCCGCCGCGTCCGGCCTCATCGATGCGATCGTGGGGCTGTGGCTGGCGCCCGTGACTCCGTACGAGTGAAGGGGGTTCGCAGATGAAAGTGACTGTTGACCAAGATGTTTGCGCATCGTCAGGGAACTGCGTCATGAATGCTCCCGAGCTGTTCGACCAGCGTGACGACGACGGCGTCGTGGTCTTGCTCAATCCGAATCCCTCGGCCGAGCAGGCCGAGGGCGCACGCCGGGCGGCAGCCGCGTGCCCCGCACTTGCCATCCACATCGAGGAGTGAAATGTCGGACACACTGACGACAGCCACCACCGAGACCGACTCGGAGATCCCCGACTACCCGATGGCCCGGGAGGCCGCCTGCCCGTTCGCCCCGCCGCCGGATGTCATGGCGCTCGCCGCGTCCAAGCCGCTGTCGCGGGTGCGGATCTGGGACGGCAGCACGCCTTGGCTCATCACGGGGTACGAGCAAGTGCGGGAACTGTTCTCCGACTCCCGGGTCAGCGTCGACGACCGGGTGTCCGGCTTCCCGCACTGGAACGCGGGCATGTTGTCGACGGTGCACAAGCGTCCGCGCTCGGTCTTCACCTCGGACGGTGAGGAGCACACCAGGTTTCGGCGCATGCTGTCGAAACCCTTCACGTTCAAGCGGGTCGAAGGCTTGCGCCCGACCATCCAGCAGATCACCGACGACCACATCGACGCCATGCTGGCCGGACCGCAGCCTGCTGACGTCGTGGCCGCGCTGGCCCTGCCGGTGCCGTCGCTGGTGATCAGCCAACTGCTCGGGGTGCCCTACAAAGACGCCGAGATGTTCCAGCACCACGCCAACGTCGGTCTCGCGCGCTATGCCACCGGTGAGGACACCGCCAAGGGTGCGATGAGCCTGAACAAATACCTTTGTGAGCTGGTCGAGGC
>Ga0315542_1003006_pt1 | contig 10037 bp, 6 predicted proteins | sample SalMarSW160120MG_FD_202541 | JGI IMG/M metagenome (GOLD analysis project Ga0315542, IMG submission 202541) | Salt marsh sediment microbial communities from the Plum Island Ecosystem LTER, Massachusetts, United States - Salt Marsh Sediment SW1601-20 ... | reverse complement strand
TTCCTACCTGATGCGCAACCGGTATGAGACTGAATTTGTCTCTACCTTCCTGCTTGCCTGGGATGCGGAAATACATATCAACAGGCAGGAGCTATCCGAGGGCAGGTTTTTCAGTGCCGGGGAAATTAAAGAAAAACTGGGCACGGGCATTTTTACTCCGAACTTTGAACAGGAGTGGGCCCATCTTTGTGCCAACGGAATATTTTAATGGCAAATAACAATGTTGGGGCCGATCCGGCGCATCTTGCGGACAGCGATCCTGTGGTCCGGACCGCGGCGGAGCGCTTCGGTATACCGTATCTCTATCCTTTTCAGCGTCTCGTGATTGCCAATACCCTGGAGGCGACGGACCAGATTGTCATCCTGCCGACGGGCGCGGGGAAATCTCTCTGTTTTCAGTTGCCCGCCTGCTTTCTGCCGGGGTATACATTGGTGGTGGTCCCGCTGCTTTCATTGCTGCATGATCATCTGCGGCGGCTTTCGCAGTATGATATTCCTACGGGTGTGTTAAAAGGCGGCCAGTCACAGGCGGAAAGACACCGTTTGTTCGGCGGCATGACAAACGGCAGGATAAAACTCGTCTTGGCTACCCCCGAAGTACTGTTGGTAAAACGTGTGGCGGACCGCATCAAAAACATCCGCCTGTCTCACCTCGTATTCGATGAAGCGCATTGTGTCAGCGAATGGGGAAACAGCTTCCGGCCCGCGTACCTGGAAATGGGCCGGCTTGTACGGGACCTGGCACCGGAAACGGCCACCGCTTTTACCGCAACGGCTTCGGCCGGTATCAGGGAGCGGATCAGGGGCATACTGTTCGGTTCACGCGCGCCGCGGGTGGTAATGGACCTGCCGGACCGGCCGAATATTTTTTACCGTGTGCTTCCGGTACTTTCCAAAACCGAAATGTTGACCCGGTTAAGTATGAACCGGGAAACCCCGCTCCTTGTGTTTTCACGCAGCAGGACCGGGGCTGAACAGTACGCGCGGCATCTGCGCCGACGGCTGCGGCGTGACGATGTGTTTTTTTACCACGCGGGGCTGGATAAAAATGAGCGTAAAACTATTGAGCAGTGGTTTTTGCACTCAAAGTCCGGCATTCTTACCGCTACATCGGCTTACGGCATGGGTGTGGATAAACCGGACATCCGTACGGTCATTCATGTTGATGTTCCTCCGTCCGTGGAAGCCTATCTGCAGGAATCGGGCAGGGCCGGGCGGGACACAAAGCCGAGCAGGGCGCTCATCTTGTTTTCGGTACGTGATCTCATTTTCGGGCATACCCTGCAAGAGGACTACAAGCGGTTGCGATATACCCGCCTGCTGCAGGCGCTGCGGTCCGCGGCGGTCTGCAGGAGACGGGCCCTGCTGTCCCTGTTGGGGCATACTCCCGAATATTGTGCCGGCTGTGATGTCTGTAACGGGGAAGCAATACCTGAACCGCCGGAAGAAAAACCGCTCTTACAATTTTTCCGGCACAACAACCGCCGTTTCAATCTGCGGCAGGTTGTCGGATTTCTTCATGGTGATGCCGGGTACGACGGTGCCCCGCAGGGGTACTCGGGATACCCGGGATTCGGTATGTTAACGACTTGGGAACCGGAAGATATCCGGGAAGCCATCCGGCTGCTATGCGACGCAAAAAAATTAGCTATTCCGAAACGAGGTCCGTTTAAACACCGAATCCACTTTCGCCGGCCACCACATATAGAAATTTAGTGCGAGGTGTGGTATTGTTACGATAGGGGAAGGAAAACTATGAAAGTAAGTGAAAAGATAATAATTGTGTTGGGTATACTCACGGTCCTGGGGCTGGCCGTACTTATTACCATCTTCACGGTAAAAACACCGGAGTCCCAAAAAGCCAAGGTTTCCCTGGCCGCCCTGCAGGCGCCGACCCCGGACCAGGCCCTGATTACTTTCCTTTCGGGACGGGTGTATATTTACCGGCATAATAACTGGACGGTCGCCCAGATCGGGGATGCCGTAGAAGCGGCCGATTTTGTCAGGGTATTTCGTGATTCCTACTGTGAGATACAGTTCGGCGATCGATCCGTGATCTCGCTTCAGGAAAATACATTGGTAAAAATGAGCCAGGTGTATAACGCGGATACGGGGACCGATATTGAAATGGATATAAAACTGGGAACACTGCTGTGTAATGTAAACAAGCTTACCGGTGATTCCAGATTCAGGATAAAATCCGATACTTCGGCATTCGGCGTACGCGGTACCAAGTTTCTGATACAGAAGACCAAAGATAAAACGTTGCTTGCGGTAAAAGAAGGGACCGTGGCGGTAACTACCCCGCTCATAGACTCGGCCGAGCTCCTGGTGGGGCACAACAAGCAGGTTGAGATAGACAATAAAACGGGAAATCCGGGAAAACTCCAAGACCTGTCCGCCCTGAGTCAAAGCCAGCTTGAATTGGTGGAAAAGCTGAAACTGTTGGCGTTGAAAGAAAAATTTGTAATAGAGCTGGTAAAAATCGCGGTGGTGGTTGATCCGCTTGACGCGGAAATATACCTTGGCGGGCAGCGGGTAGGATACGGTGTGTACGCGGGTCTGTTTACCGATGGGGAGAAGCTTGATTTTACGATAAAACACAACGGGTACCAAGACAAGAGTATTTCGGTTGCCGTAAAAAAGGGTGAGGACAGCGAATATCGCGTAAAACTGAAGCTTGCCGAGCCCCTGGCCGGACTGGAAGGCGCAAAAATCTCCGTGGACCTGAGGGCCCTGGCCGACGAACTGCAGGATAACATCGAGCTCTTGAAAAACAAACTGCAGGTCACCGAGGCGGAAAAGGAAAAGTTCAGGAAACAAATGCAGGATTTAAACGACAATCTGAAAGATCTTTCCAAACACGATTCCGATCTGGAGGTGCAGGTGAAAAAGCTGAGCGATGAAAAAAGCAAGCTGGAGCAGGACCTGCAGGCAATCAGGGAAGAGATGAAATCCGTGCGGACGGAACTGGACCAGAAAAACGAATTGCTGCGCTCCATTCACGAGCAGTCAGGGAACAATCCCTAAAACTACAAACCGGCTGCAGCGCTGCCGCCGGCGTTTTCAATAGTGCCTCAAAGGGCATTGACATTCCCGTGTTGTTTATCATAGTATGCAAAAACTATGACCGGCAGGGAATTAAAAGAAAAATATATTAAATTTTTCCTCACCAAAAATCATGTACAAATTTCGGGAAAGTCGCTTATACCGGAGAACGATCCGACCGTACTGTTTACCACGGCGGGTATGCATCCCCTCGTCCCCTATATCCTGGGGGAGCCTCATTCGGCGGGCAAGCGGCTGGTAAATTTCCAGAAGTGTATCCGTACGGGTGATATTGATGAGGTGGGAGACCTGGGGCACCTGACCTTTTTTGAAATGCTGGGAAACTGGTCCCTGGGTGATTATTTCAAGCGTCAGGCAATCGAATACAGCTTTGAATTTCTTACCGGCAAAGAGTGGTTGGGATTTCCCGTGGAAAAACTTTCCGTAACCGTATTTGCCGGCGATGAGCTTGTGCCCGCGGACGATGAGTCCGCCGGGATCTGGATGTCTCTGGGAATACCCAAAGAACGTATTTATTTCCTGCCCCGCACGGACAACTGGTGGGGCCCCGCAGGCATGACCGGACCCTGCGGTCCGGATACGGAGATGTTTATCGATACGGGCAGGCCGGTCTGTTCGGCGGACTGCCGCCCGGGATGTTCATGCGGAAAGTATTTTGAGATATGGAATGACGTGTTCATGCAGTATAATAAAAAGGCGGACGGCACCTACGAGCCCCTGGAGCGCAAGACCGTGGATACGGGCATGGGGGTTGAGCGGACCTGTGCCATGCTGCAGCATAAAAAAAGCGTGTATGAAACCGAGCTGTTCTCTCCCATAATCAGCGTGCTGGAACGGGCCTGCGGAAAGGTATACGGAGAGGACGAGCGCACCGACCGCTCACTGCGGATTATCACCGACCATATCCGTGCGGCCACCTTTATTCTGGGTGATGAAAACGGGGTAAAGCCCTCCAACCTGGGGCAGGGGTATATTCTGCGCCGCCTGCTGCGCCGCTCCATCCGCCACGGGCGCAAGCTCGCGCTTGAGGGAAAGTATCTGCATGCCGCCGCCGAACAGGTTATCGACATCTTTGCGGATCAGTATCCGGAACTGACCAAGAACAAAAAAGACATCCTGGCCGAGATTGATCTTGAGGAAGACCGCTTTCTGCAAACGCTGCACAAGGGAGAGCACGAGTTTGAGAAGCTGCTTCCCAACCTGCTGAAGAATCCCGCCAAGATTATTCCGGGCAGGGTGGCCTTCAGACTGTATGATACCTACGGCTTTCCCCTGGAAATAAGCGAGGAGCTGGCCGCGGAACACGGGCTTACCGTAGACAAAGAAGCGTTCCAAAAGGCCTTTGAAAAACACCAGGAGCTTTCCAAACAAGGAGCGGACAAGACCTTTAAGGGCGGCCTGGCCGATCATACGGAAATGACAAAAAAACTGCATACGGCTACACACCTGCTTCACCGGGCGCTGCGTATGGTCCTGGGTGATCATGTAAAGCAAAAGGGCAGTAATATCACCAGTGAGCGCCTGCGCTTTGATTTCTCACATCCCGAGAAGATGACCCCGGAGCAACTGCGGCGGGTGGAACAGATCGTCAACGAACAGATTGACAGGGACCTGCCGGTCAGTATGCGGATGATGCCGCTTGAAGAGGCGGTTGCCGCGGGAGCCATGGCCCTGTTCGGCGAAAAGTATGAGAAAAATGTTAAGGTCTATGCAATCGGAGATTTTTCCAAAGAGGTGTGCGGAGGACCGCATGTCGAACACACGGGTCTGCTGGGTAGGTTCAAGATTACCAAGGAGCAGTCCTCGTCTGCCGGTGTACGCCGTATCCGTGCGGTGCTGCAGGATGGACAGGATAAGGATTAGTCTTTCAGTTTATCCAGCATTTCGCTGACACGCGCGTTTCGCTGGCCGGTCCGCATAAAACGCGAGAGTATTTCAAAGGCTTTTTCCTTTTTTCCCAGCTCCATATAACACTCGGCGATTTCAGTGTAAAGACGCGGGTTTTTTGCTTCGTTCACCAAAAGTCCGGTCAGGGATTCCAGCGCTTCCAGAAAATTCCCCTTCTGTTTGTTGATCAGGGCCAGCCCCAGGACGGCATATGTGTCAAACTCAATATTGAGTGCCCGTTTATAATATTCTTCGGCCTTTTCAAGCTGGTCCAGGTTGCGCAGCGCGTCTCCGGCCCGGGTAAGGATGACCTTGTTGTTCGGATCGTTCTCCAGGATCCGCAGCCAGTACTCCAGGGATTTTTCATGGTTATTCAGGCCCCTGTAGCAGTCGGCCATACCGAACAGGGCATAGAAATTCTTGGGTTCGGCCTTTAAGGCCTCGTCAAAATAATGGATTCCCTTCTCAAAGGTTTTTAATTTTCTATGGCAGTTGCCGATCGAGGTAAGCACACGGATGTCGATGTTTTCTCCGTGTATCAGCATCATCTTTTCCCAATATTTCAATGCCGCTTCATATTCCTTGAAATCGTAGTGCAGGTGGCCCAACCCGATGAGTGCGTACGCATTGTCCGCTTCCTTTTCCAGGACCTTCAGGTAGACCTCTTTTGATTTTTTAAAATTCTTTACCTTGCGGTAGGCATCCGCCACCCTGGTGAGTACGGTAATATTGTTTTCATCATGGACAAGATATTTCTCCCAGATCTCAATGGCTTTCCCGTACTCCTGCAGGGCCTTATAGCAGTCCGCCAGTCCGAATAACGCGTAGTTGTTGCCTTCGTGATGCTGCAGACACTGGCGGTAATACTCAATCGCGCGTTTATAGTTGCCTTTTTTCCGTTCCACATCACCGATGCCGACCAGGGCATAGTTGTTTTCCGGCTCATACTCCAGAATTTGAAAGAAATTTTCTTCGGCCTCTTCCAACAGCTCTTCTTTGAGATAGTTATAACCCTTCTTTGAAAGCTCCGAAACAAGGTTCGCCGTATCAACTTCGGGGGTAGCATCATCGTGCGGTACTTCATGATTTTCCATTTTGTATCACCTCTCTTCTTTAATCCATTTTTTAATAATCGCCGCCATTTTTTCGATCATTTTGTTCACCTGTTCCGGTTGTTTCGCCAACCAGTACATGCGGAAGGCCTCTAAGGGGTTTTTTTTCTTTAAATAATATTCTCCCAGTCTGGCCAATCCATCGGCATAATCAGCGGTAAGAAAAATCTTTTTTGCAATATCATACTTACCCTGATTAAAATATTCGTTCCCTTTTCGGATTAAAGCAATTCTTTTTTGATCGCCGAGCTCAATTTTTTCTCTGGTGAGCTTTAAAAACCCGTTCTTCGGGATCTTTTCCAAAAATTCTTTATGTTTCATGCCACATAGTTACTTTATCTACCATAAATAATAAATAATTCTCCCACCTAAATCAATTGCTTTTTGGAAGGAGAACATATGGAAACAACTACAAAACTTTTAGGATATCGTACCTTTTGTTGATATGTTTGCTGTTTTTTCATTGTACGCATAGGCCCGGCCTAAAGCCTTCCCCAGGGCCTTGAACAAGGATTCCGCCATATGATGACTGTTTTTCCCGTTCCTGGTTTGTGCATGGATACTGATTTTGGCCCTGCCCGCCAATGCAAAGAAAAACTCTCTCAAGAGGTGCAGATCAAATGTACCGACGGTATGTTGGGGAAAATTCACGTCATAAACACATGTCGGCCGGCCGCACACATCAATGGCCACCTCGGAGAGCGCCTCATCCATGGGAATGACCGCGTGACCGAAGCGCGCAATGGCCTTGTTTTCCGCGGCCAGGGCGGCAAGGGTATCGCCAAAAACGAGCCCGGTGTCCTCAACCACATGGTGTGCGTCCACCTCAATATCTCCCCCGGCCTTAATAACCAGGCTGAAATTACCGTGAAACGCCATGGAATGCAGCAGGTGGTCCAGAAACGGCACGCCGGATTCAATCGCTATTTTCCCCGGTGCATCGAAGTTAACCTCAACATTCACCCGGGTCTCTTTTGTTTTTCTTTCGCGTTTCACCTTTCGTTGGTTCATACCGGGGTGCATTATATAAAAAATCACCAACAAACGCAATACTAAGAGTGGGGGGTTGGTTTTTTTTAGTAAAATAAAACGTAAAATGGGAATCACTCCTCTTGCAAGCCTACCCTATTTTCGGTATTTTTTTACATAAACGGAAAAACAGGGTAGAGCAAGTGAAAAATATAGTAATAAAAGGCGCACGGGAACATAATCTTAAAAATATCGATCTGGTGCTGCCCCGCGATGCATTGATCGTGGTTTCGGGAATCAGCGGCTCCGGCAAGTCCTCGCTGGCCTTCGATACAATCTTTGCCGAGGGACAGCGCCGCTACGTTGAATCGCTGTCAGCGTACGCGCGGCAGTTTTTGGGACGCCTGAACAAACCGGACCTCGATTATATTGAAGGGTTGTCTCCCGCCATTTCTATAGAACAAAAGACCACCCACAAAAATCCCCGTTCAACCGTGGGAACGGTTACCGAGATTTACGATTATCTGCGGCTGCTTTTTGCGCGGGTTGGTATTCCCCACTGCCCGCAGTGCGGCAAAGAAATAAAGGAACAGTCCCTTGACCAGATTCTGGATACCATTCTTGCTTACAAGGAAGGTTCCAAAATCCAGATTCTGGCCCCCCTGGTAAAGGGAAGAAAGGGGGAACACCAAAAACTGATCGATGACGCCCGGCGCTCGGGGTTTGCGCGTCTCCGTGTGGATGGTGAGATTGTCTTACTGGAAGAAAACATAAAACCGGATAAAAATAAGAAGCACTCGATTGAAATTGTCGTTGACCGTCTTGTGATCCATTCGGAAAACCGCCAGCGCCTCGCCGAATCGGTGGAAGCCGCGCTTGAGCTGGCCTCCGGCAAACTCATCATTCTCAGGGATGTTGACGGAAAAGAGGAGGAAAATTTTTTCTCGCAAACACATGCCTGCGCGCAGTGCGGCCTCAGTATCCCCGAGCTGCAGCCGCGTCTTTTTTCCTTCAATAACCCGTACGGCGCCTGTCCGGACTGCTCGGGGTTGGGGGTTACCCTGGAGTTTGATCCGGAACTGGTCGTCCCCGATCCCAGCCTGTCCTTTAATGAAGGGGCAATCGCCCCCTACAATCCGGAGGCAAACTGGTACAGCAGTATTTTCAAATCCATCGCCAGGCACTATCACTTCAGCCTGGATACGCCCTTTGACAAACTGCCCCGGCGCGTGTTCAACGCTATTCTCTACGGGACAAAGGAGATCATCGATTTTACCTATACGCACAAGGAGCGCAAGGGGAAGTGGGAGTATTCGACCAATTTCAGGGGGGTCCTGCCGGACCTCAAGCGCCGTTACCTGGAAACCAGGTCGGATTACATTAAGGACTGGCTGGAGGGGTACATGCGGCAGAAAGAATGTACCACCTGCCGGGGAAGAAGGCTTCGTCCCGAAAGCCTTGCGGTTACGGTAAATAAAAAAAACATCTACGAGGTTTCCCTGCTTTCCGTAAAAGAGGCGCATGAGTTCTTTCGCCACCTTGACCTGTCTGAAACGCAGGTGAAGATCGCCCAACAGATTTTAAAGGAGATCCGCTCTCGCCTTGAGTTTATGGAAAACGTGGGCCTGGAATATCTGACCCTGGAAAGAAGGGCGGCCACGCTTTCCGGAGGAGAGGCACAGCGTATCCGTCTGGCAACCCAGATCGGATCATCCCTGGTCGGGGTGTTGTATATCCTTGACGAACCGACCATCGGCCTGCACCAGCGTGATAATACCCGGCTGATAAACACCCTGAAACATCTTCGTGATATCGGCAATACACTGGTGGTGGTGGAACACGATGAGCAGACCCTGCGCACCGCGGATTATATCGTGGACCTGGGGCCGGGGGCGGGAGCTCACGGCGGGTATATTGTGGCGCAGGGCAGCCTCAAAGATATTCTTGCCGATAAAAAGTCCCTGACGGGAAGGTACCTTTCCGGCACACTGCGTATTGAAAAACGAAAGCAGAGAAGACAGCAAACGGACAAGGCCATAACCTTGACCGGTGCCCGTGAACATAATTTGAAACAGATAGAAGTACGTTTCCCGCTGGGAACGCTTACCGTAATTACCGGCGTTTCCGGTTCCGGGAAATCCACCCTGCTGTCCGATCTGCTGTATCCGGTGCTGGCCAATAAAGTCAGGAGGAGTCATTATCCGGAAGGGGCCTATACGTCCGTCAGCGGGGTGGAACACATCGACAAGGTCATAAACATCGATCAAAGCCCCATCGGCAGAACACCGCGTTCGAACCCGGCCACCTACGTCGGCTTGTTTACCCCGATCCGTGACCTGATGGCCAAACTTCCGGAATCCCGGGCCAGAGGGTATAAACCCGGCAGGTTTTCCTTTAATGTAAAGGGCGGACGCTGTGAGAACTGCAGCGGGGACGGGACCATCTGCATCGAAATGCACTTTTTACCCGATGTCTATATCACCTGCGATGTCTGTAAGGGCAAACGCTATAACAGGGAAACATTGGAAATCCGCTATAAGGGCAGGAACATTTATGAAATTCTGGAGCTGACCGTGGATGAGGCTTATGATTTTTTTAAAAAAATTCCCGCCATCGAACGGAAACTGAAAACCCTGAAGGCCGTCGGCCTGGGGTATATCCGGCTGGGGCAGTCGGCCCTCACCCTCTCGGGCGGGGAGGCCCAGCGGGTGAAACTGGCGCTGGAGCTTTCCAAAAGGAGCACGGGGGCCACCTTCTACCTTTTGGACGAACCGACCACCGGGCTGCATTTTGCCGATGTAAAGAAGTTGATGGAGGTTCTGCACCTGCTTGTGGACCAGGGGAATACGGTGGTTTTAATAGAACATAATATGGATGTGATAAAACAGGCCGATTATATAATTGATCTGGGACCCGAGGGAGGAGACAAGGGCGGAGAGCTTGTCTGTGCGGGAACACCGGAACAGGTTGTGCAATGTGCGGCATCCTATACCGGCAGGT
>Ga0315542_1003005_pt1 | contig 10038 bp, 10 predicted proteins | sample SalMarSW160120MG_FD_202541 | JGI IMG/M metagenome (GOLD analysis project Ga0315542, IMG submission 202541) | Salt marsh sediment microbial communities from the Plum Island Ecosystem LTER, Massachusetts, United States - Salt Marsh Sediment SW1601-20 ... | reverse complement strand
TGCGTTCACCCGCTCGAAGGTCCATACCCGGCAGTCGTCCGGGACCGTCACGACCGGCCACCGTTCGGCCTCGGCCACGAGCAGGTAGAGGTCGATCTGGTCGCGGCTTTCCAGGAGCGTGGTGCGGATCCCGTCGCCGTGCAGGCGGTCGGCCAGGGTGGTCAGGCGGACCCGCGCCCCGTGGCCGGCGAGCTCGAAGAATCGGGTCTGGATGCGGCCTGATGCCATGTCCCCAGTGTAGGGGAGAGGACGCGGGCAGGGGCCGCGCTTTCGCTCGGCGCCGTGCAAGAATGTGCGTTCGCTCGCTTCTGGGCCGCCGGGCATGCGTGCTACCATGACCCATGCAAGGCTTGTGAGGCGGCGCGGAGAGCAGATCCCGCGTCGCTTTCGCTTTGCGGCCCGTCTGGTACCGCCAGAGCCCTCCGGAGGTGGCGTCATGGACGAGCGTGGAACCGGTCCCCGTCATGCGCAGCGCACGCCCAGGCCGCGCGGCGCGTTCCATCCCCCCAAGAAGCGGACGCTATCGGACCTCCGGCCCCTGATGAAGCAGGGGCGCTACCGGATCGGAAACCATGCCGCCAAACACGCGACCTGCGAAGGCTTCACCGAGACCGACATCGTGCAGACCGTGCTGTACGGGCGTGAGCTGATGCGCTACCTGGAGGATCAGCGTCTCCTGGTGCTGGGTTACCTCCCCGTCAGTGCCGCCGTGAAGATTCCGCTGCACGTGGTGGTGGAGTACAGCGCGCATCGCTGGGTCGACGTCGTCACCGCCTTCATCCCGCACGATCCGCACCGCGTACCGTCACGGGCGCGCCTCGCCGAGGCCTTGCGCTACGATCGCGATGAGCCGCGGAGCCGCGTGGTAGGGCCGTCCGAGCCGGGACGCTGAACATCGGCTGCCGCACGGGAGCGCCGGCTCCGGTTGCGCACCTCAGCTCTCGTTGAGCGGCGTCAACCCCATGGTCAACATGTAGGTGTCCTCGCCGTCGCGGCCGTCGTAGCGCTCCACCAGCGCGACCAGGTCGCGCTGCAGGCGCTTGGCATCGGCGTGGCCGAGACGGAGCGGAAGGTTGGCCATGTACAGGGCCGGGTTCCCCTCGTCGAGCAGACGGCGGAAGAGCGGCTCGTCCCCTTCCGGATCCTCCGAAGGGCGGATCGAGAGGCGCTCTTCGCGGTCGAGCTCGAGCCGCCACCCCCAGCGGTGCAGGTCCCGCTCGCTGCCGGCGAGCGTCTCCACCAACCCCCGGACGAGGCGGCGCTGCGGCCCGCGCAGCAACGCCTCGACCATCTCCTCCAGGTCCCCCTCCGGCACGCTCGTGAAGGGGATGAAGAAGGCGTTCGGCGCTCGGTAGAGCCGTACCGGCCGGCCGGCGCGCCTGCGCTGGCCCGTGCAGGTGACCAGACCCAGCGCCGCCATGCGCTTCACGCGGTAGGCCATGTCCTTCACCGAGACGCCGACCTCCTGTGCGGCCAGCGCCGTGCTGCGCTCCGCCAGCATGAACGGGCGCAGGAATCGGATGCGCTCGGGATCGAGCAGGAAGCGGGCCGGCGCTGCTTCCACGACGGTCGTCGCGTCCCTAGTCGAGACAGCCTGTTCCATCTCGACTAGCCTACCGTCTAGCGTGACGACATGAACGCGTCCCAGACCCCTTCCGCGAGACCGCTCGCGGTCCGCAACTTCCGATTGCTATGGCTTGGCGAAACCGTATCCGTCCTCGGTGACCAGTTCTACCTGGTCGGCCTCCCCTGGTTGACGCTGCGCCTGGGCGGAGACGGCTTCACGCTGGGCGCCGTCCTGATGACGGCCGCCGTGCCGCGCGCGTTGCTGATGCTCCTTGGCGGGGCCGTCAGCGACCGCTTCTCACCCCGCCAGCTGATGCTGGCGTCCAACGTGCTGCGCGCGATGGCGGTCGGCGTGCTGACCTGGCTCGTGGCCGCCGGCACCATCGAGATCGTGCACGTCTACCTGCTCGCGGCATTGTTCGGGACGGTCGACGCCCTGTACCACCCGTCGCTGATGACGATCGTGCCGTCGCTGGTGGCCAGGGACCGGCTGGAGGCCGCCAACGCCCTGGTGCAGGGCAGCGAGCAGCTGGCGTTGCTGGTCGGCCCGGCGCTTGCCGGTGTCTTGATCGCCGCGTCAGGGCTGGCGCCCGCGTTCGGCGTCGATGCGCTCACCTTCCTGTTCACGGTGTCGACCCTGCTTGCCATGCGCGTCCCGGCCCGCGCCGGCGACCGCGAGGAAGCGAGCGTCTTCCAACAGATCCGGAGCGGCTTGCGCTACGCCTTCCGGGCGCCCGCCATGCGCGCGATGCTGCTCGCAGTTGCCCTCTTGAACCTGGCGATCACCGGTCCTGCGGCGGTCGGACTTCCCCTGCTGGCCGAGCAGCGCTTCGGCGGGGCGGCGTCGTTCGGCGTGATGATGTCAGCCTTCGGCGGGAGCACACTGGTCGGAGCCCTGCTGGCGGGCAGCTTGCTACGGCGGCTGCCGCTCGGGCGCCTGATGACGCTGGCGCCGCTGCTCTTCGCGGGTGCGTTGGCCGCGGTGGGCTTCGCTGTGACGCTTCCCACGGCGCTGACGGCGCTGGCCGTGATGGGGCTCGGCGCCGGCGCGCTCAACGTGCGAGCGGTGGCCTGGTTGCAGGGGGCGACGGACCCCGCTTACCGGGGGCGCGTCATGAGCCTCGTGTTGTTCGCCGCGGTGGGTCTGTCCCCGCTCTCGCTGGTCGCGGCGGGCGCGCTGACGAAGTACGGCTTCCCGCTGCTGTTCTCGGCGGGCGCGGGCCTGATGGTGCTGGTCACGCTGATGGCGATGGCGAACAGGCCGATGCGCACCCTCGGATCGGCGTCGGTCAGCGCCTGAGGTTGTGGCCGCGTCAGCCGGTCGGGAGGCCGTAGACACGGGCCGCGTTGCGGTCCAGCGTCCTCTCCAACTCGTTCACGGCGACGCCACGCACCTGCGCCAGCATCTCCGCCGTGTGGTGCACGTACGCCGGCTGGTTGCGCTTTCCGCGCATCGGCACCGGCGCCAGGTAGGGGCTGTCGGTCTCGACCAGCAGGCGGTCCTCGGGCACCAGGACGGCGGCCTCCCGCAGCAACGGCGCGTTCTTGAAGGTCAGGTTGCCGGCGAACGACACCATCCACCCTTGCTCGAGCCCCGCCGCCAGCAGCCCGGCATGGCCGTTGAAGCAGTGCAGGATGCCTCGTCGATGGCCCGCGTCGCGCACGGCGCGCGCTGCGGCGAGCGAGGCGTCCTCGCGGCCCTGGGCGTCCCGCACGTGGAGGATGAGCGCCTTGTCCAGGCGGCGGGCCAGCGACGCGTGCCAGTCGAACGCTCGGCGCTGGGTGTCCAGGGTCTCGTCGTCCCAGTAGGTGTCGAACCCGGTCTCGCCGATGCCGACGACGCGCGCCGCTTCGGCGAGCGCGGCCACCGCGTCGCGCACCTCGGGCACGTCGGCGTCGGACGCGTTGTTCGGGTGGATCCCGACGGCGGCCCACACGTTGGCGTGGCTGGTTGCCAGGCGGACGGCCTCGCGGTCGCTTTCGACGGTGGTGCCCACGGTGACGATGGCACGCAACGCCGGGTCGACCGCGGCCTCGGGGTCGTCGCAGGCGTCGAGATGGCAGTGGCTGTCGATCATGGTGTCACCATACCGGCGCCGTCGAATCCGTGCACGACCTCGGTCGGGGCGCCTTCGGGCGTCGTGCCGGCCCGCGTCCGCAGCGCGGCGAGCAAAGCGCCGGACGCGCGGCGAGAGAAGTGTGAGAATCCTGTAAGAGAGGCGCTGCTAGAGTCGGTCCATCTCGGGGAGACGACCGCATGAAGCGAGAGCGAGGAGCGAACGTGGTCCAGACAGCAGCGGGTACCAACAGGCAGAGCCTGCGAGCTCTGAGCAACGAAGAGCTCAGCGACATCATCGCGAAGTGCGAGAGCGCGATCGCGGAAGGCACGGCGGAGATCGAAGATTTCGAGGCCTTCGTGCTGTGCCAGAAGGAGCTCGCACGGCGGACCTGGGCCTGAGGCCGGGGCCGTCGACCGGAATCCTTTCACAACAACCGACCGTGACGCGTGCGTAGCATGGGCCGTGCTACCACGCGTTCTCATCTGGTTGGCCGCCGCCGCCCTGCTCACCCAAAGCCGGGCGGCGGTCGCACGGGCCCGTCGGAGCGTGCGCGGCGGCATACCGCTCGCCTCGCTCGGGCTGGTGCTCGCCGCCTGCGCCCCTGCCTTGACCGCCGCGCCGGTCGTGTCCGCCCAGGCGGACACGGCGCCGCCACCGACACCCTCGGTAGGTGAGACGACGCCCTCTGCCGGGACGCCGGCCATCCCCCAGGTGCCGGACCCCAGCGCCGATGTCCAGGTGGGGAACGCCTCCTGGTACGGCCCGCACTTCGCCGGTCGGCTCACGTCGGACGGGGAGGTGTTCGACCCCAGCAAGCTGACTGCGGCGCACCGCACGCTGCCGTTCGGGACCCTCGTCCGGGTGACCAACCTCGTCAACGGCAAGAGCGTCGTGGTCCGCATCAACGACCGCGGACCGTTCAAGCCCAATCGCATCATCGACCTGTCGAGGGCGGCGGCCGAGGCGATCGGCATGAAGACCATGGGCGTGGCCAAGGTGAGGCTTCAGCCACTCGCCCTCCCGGATGGCGTCGTTCGCGTCGGCGTCGACCAGCGCCTGCAGGGCTACCAGGTGGAGTCGCGCTTCCACCGCGTCGGGCAGCTCCTGGTCATGTCGCGCCGTAGCGGGGCGGACGCGGTGATCGTCCGGGTGGTGGGAAACGAGATCCCTCCGGGTGCCGGCGTCGACGTGCTGGTCGGCCACGATCTCTACGCCAAGCTTGGCGACCAGGCGAACGTCACCGAGCGCTGATACCAGCGACCGTCAACGACGTCTGGGCTCCTTCCGGGGCTCGATGCACGGCACGACCTCCACGGCCGGCCCCGCGAGGAGGCCGGCGTCGCGACAGCGTGGGCGCCGGGCGGCTCACGCCCCCGGGTCGGCATGAGCCTGGCGGCCCTCAGCGGCGGCACCCCGCAGCGAGCTCCGCCGCGAGCGCGGAGACGCGCTCGACCGCACCCTCCGGGTGGCCCCGCTCCGCTTCGTCCTGGATCGCCCGGATGAGGGCCGAGCCGACGACGACACCGTCGGCGATCGCCGCGACGCGAGCAGCGCTCGCGCGCGACCCCACTCCGAAGCCCACCGCCACCGGCAGGTCGCCGGCGGCCCGAGTACGCTGGACCAGCGACGCAACGTCGTCGGGAACGGTATCGCGCGTTCCCGTCACCCCGGTGACCGATACGGCATAGACGAATCCTCGGCACGCCCGGGTGACCGTGGCGATGCGCTCGTCGGTCGAGGTCGGGGCCACCAGGAACACGGTGTCGAGGTCGGCCTCACGTGCCGCCGGCACGAGCGCACCCGCCTCGTCGGGCGGCAGGTCCGGAAGGATGATGCCGTCGGCGCCGGCTTCGGCCAGATCCCGCACGAACGCCTGCTCGCCGCCACGCTGGTAGCAGAACACCGGGTTGTAGTAGGTCATGAGTGCCAGCGCCTTGTCCGACTCGCTTCGCAGGGCACGGATCATCGCCAGCGTGCCCGCGGTGTCCATGCCGCCGGCGAGAGCGGTCTCGCTGGCGCGCTGGATGGTGGGGCCGTCGCCGAGCGGGTCGGAGAAGGGGAGGCCGATCTCCAATACGTCGGCGTGCTCGAGCAGCGCGCGGGCGTACTCGAGGGAGCGGTCGAGGTCGGGGAAACCGGCCGTGAGGAAGGCAACGAAGGCGGCCCTGCCCTCGGTGCCCGCGCGTTCGAAGGCCCTCTGGATCCGGCCCACGCTCACGCCGCCGATCCTTCTGTGCGCAGGCGCATGACCTCGGCCACGTCCTTGTCGCCCCTACCGGACAGGTTCACCACCACGACCTCCTCCGGGCCCATGGAAGGAGCCAGCTCCCGGAGGTAGGCGATGGCGTGCGCGCTCTCCAGGGCGGGCACGATGCCCTCGGTCTGCGCGAGCAGCTCGAAGGCCGCGAGGGCCGATGCGTCGTCGACGGCCACGTACTCCGCCACGCCCGTGTCGGCGTAGTAGCAGTGCTCCGGACCGACGCCGGGGTAGTCGAGGCCGGCGGACACCGAGTGCGCCGGGGTGATCTGTCCGTCGTCGTCTGACAGCAGGTACATGAGCGAGCCGTGCAGGACGCCCCGCTTGTGCGCCGAGATGCTGGCGGCGTGGGCGCCGCTGGACAGTCCACGCCCGGCGGCCTCCACGCCGATCATGCGCGGCCTCTGGGCGGCCGGGAGGTAGGCATAGGGGGCGAACAGGCCGATGGCGTTGCTGCCGCCGCCGACGCAGGCCAGCAGCGCATCCGGCACACGGCGCCCCTCGGCCGCCTCGAGCTGGTCCATGGTCTCGAAGCCGATCACGCTCTGCAGGTCGCGCACCACCATGGGGTAGGGGTGCGGGCCGACCACGGAGCCGAGGATGTAGAACGTGTCGCGCACGTTGGTCACCCAATCGCGGATGGCCTCGTTGGTGGCGTCCTTGAGCGTCCGGGTCCCACTCGAGACCTCGCGCACCTCGGCACCGAGCAGGCGCATGCGGAAGACGTTCATCTGCTGGCGCCGAACGTCCTCCTCGCCCATGTACACGACGCACTCGAGCCCGAACAGGGCGGCTGCGGTTGCGGTCGCGACACCGTGCTGGCCGGCCCCGGTCTCCGCCACGACCCGGGCCTTGCCCATGCGCCGCGCCAGCAGCGCCTGGCCGATGGTGTTGTTGATCTTGTGGGCACCGGTGTGGTTGAGGTCCTCGCGCTTGAGGTAGACGCGGGCCCCGCCGAGCGCCGAGGTCAGGCTCTCGGCGCGGTACAGGCGGCTGGGGCGTCCGACGTAGTCGCGCAGGTAGTCCTCGAGCTCCCTTCGGAAGGCGGGATCGGCACGCGCTTCGGCGTACGCGCGCTCGAGCTCGTCGAGCGCGGGGATGAGCGTCTCGGGAACGTAGCGACCGCCGTAGGCGCCGAAACGCCCACGTGCGTCGGGAAGCGGGAACATAGGGCCTCCTCGGTTGTGGAGAGGGTCTAGGGCCGGCTGGGATCTACGGATGCAACGCGCGACGCCCGACGCCACCACCGTTGATGGTGCCACTTGAAGCTACGGGGAGTGCGCGCCCGTGCTCTCGGCCTCATGGCGTCAGTGTAGGCCCGGCGCGCCGCCGTGGCAAGCACGGCGGGCCGGCCTAAGCCCTTCCCTCGAGCAGCCACGCCCGCTCCTTCCGGCCGATCGGGACGGGCCCGCGGCGGGGTACGCGGGTCAGCTCGAAGTCGGCCACCAGCTCCGTGGCGGTCACCTCCTGGAGGCTCCCGGTCAGCCCCAGGCCGTGGGCGAGCAGTCCGACGACCCGCTCGGGGCGCACGCCGGCGTCCCGGAGGGCGTGCAAGGTGAGGGAGCCGCGCCGCTTGGCGAGGCGCTGCCCGCCCTCATCGAGGAGAAGAGGGAGGTGAGCGAACCCGGGCGGCCGGTGGCCGAGCGCGTCGTAGAGAAGGAGCTGCGCAGCGGTCGCGGGCAGGAGGTCGTCGCCGCGGACGACCTCGCCGACCTGCATGGCGGCATCGTCCACGACCACGGCGAGCTGGTAGGCCCAGAGTCCGTCGGCCCGCCGCACCACGACGTCTCCGACGTCACGCGTAATGTCGAACCGCTGGGGCCCGGCCAGGGCGTCGACGAAGCGCACCGTGCCCGGGGTGACCTGGAAGCGCAGGCTGGGCAATTTGCCCTCGGCCTGCTTGGCGGCGGCGACCCGTGCGTTCGCCCGGCGCTCGGCGGGGCCGTACACCGGTGTGCGGCCGTGGGGGGCGCTGGCGATCTCGGCCAACTCGCGCCTGGAGAGGTAGCACGCGAAGACTCGGCCCTGGCGCTGCAGCGTCTCGAGCGCGTCGGCATAGCGCTCGCCGCGCTCGCTCTGCCGGTAGGGCCCGTGCGGCCCGCCGACGTCCGGGCCCTCGTCCCAGTCGAGGCCCAGCCAGGACAGCTCGCGCAGGTTGCCCTCGACGGCCTCGGGAACGGTGCGAGGACCGTCGAGATCGTCGACGCGCACCACGAACGCTCCCCCCAGACGGCGCGCCCGCAGCCACGCTGCCAGCGCGGTGCGGGCGTTGCCGAGGTGCAGCCAGCCGCTCGGGGAGGGGGCGTAACGCCCCCGGTACGGGCGTTCGGCGCGCGTCGTCACGGTCCCGACGTGGGTCGACGGCTCGCGCCCGATCCGGCGAGCCTTTGCGTCAGGCCTTTCCGGCCCTGGCCATCGACTCCAGCATGGCCGCCCCCATGTCGCTGGGGGTCTGCGCGACGACGACACCGGCCGCCTCGAGCGCGGCGATCTTGTCCTTGGCCGTCCCCTTGCCTCCCGAGATGATGGCGCCCGCGTGCCCCATGCGCTTGCCTGGAGGTGCCGTGGTGCCGGCGATGAACGCAGCCACGGGCTTCGTCATGCTGGCCCGGATCCACGCCGCGGCCTCCTCCTCGGCCGAGCCGCCGATCTCGCCGATCATGATCACGCCCTCGGTGGCGGGGTCACTGTTGTAGAGCTCGAGGACATCGACGAAGTTGGTTCCGTTTACGGGATCGCCCCCGATCCCTACCGCGCTGGTTTGCCCCAGGCCGGCGTCGGTGAGCTGCTTGACGGCCTCGTAGGTGAGCGTGCCCGAACGGCTGACCACGCCGATGCGACCGCCCTGGTGGATGTAGCCGGGCATGATGCCGATCTTGCACTCGTGGGGGGTGATGACGCCTGGGCAGTTCGGACCCACCAGACGGGTGGCCGAGCCTTCGAGCACGCGCTTGACGCGCACCATGTCCATGATCGGGATGCCCTCGGTGATGGTCACCGCGAGCTCGATGCCGGCATCGGCCGCTTCGAGGATCGCGTCGGCCGCGAACGGCGGCGGGACGAAGATCACGCTGGCGGTTGCGCCCGTTGCTTCGACCGCGGCCCGGACGGTGTCGAAGATCGGCAGGCCGACCTGGTAGCGGTCCGCGCGGCCGGGGACGCCGCTCGTGTCGGTGTCGCCCTCGAAGCGCTCTTGCTGACCGCCCCGGCCGGGGTGGACGGCGGCGACCATCCGTGTGCCGTAGGCGATCGCCTTGTCGGTGTGGAAGCGGCCGGCGCTGCCCAGGCCCTGCACCAGCACCTTGGTGTTCTTGTCGACGAGGATGCTCATTGCGCCAGCTCCACGATCTTCTTGGCACCGTCCTTCATGTCGTCGGCGGCGATGAGGTTGAGCCCCGACTCGGAGAGGATCTTCTTCCCGAGGTCGACGTTGGTGCCCTCCAGGCGGACCACCAGCGGCACCTTCAGGCCGACCTGTTTGACCGCCGCGATCACGCCGTTGGCGATGGTGTCGCACTTCATGATGCCGCCGAAGATGTTCACGAAGATGCCCTTGACGTTCGGATCCCGCGTGATGATCGTGAACGCCGCCGTCACGTTCTCCTCGGTGGCGCCGCCGCCGACGTCGAGGAAGTTGGCAGGCTCGCCTCCGACCTGCTTGATGGTGTCCATCGTCGCCATCGCGAGCCCTGCGCCGTTGACCAGGCACCCGACCGTGCCGTCGAGCTTGATGAAGCTGAGACCGTACTTCCCGGCCTCGACCTCGGCGTCGTTCTCCTCGCTCAGGTCACGCATCTCGACCACGTCGGCGTGGCGGAACAGGGCGTTGTTGTCGAAGCTCATCTTTCCGTCGAGCGCCATGACCTGGCCGCTCTTCGTCACCACCAGCGGGTTGATCTCGACCAGGTCGGTATCGAGCGCCTCGGCGGCGGCGGCGAGCGCCTCGAGGAAACGCACGCCGTTCTTGAAGGCATCCCCCTCGAGGCCCAGCCCGTACGCCAGCCGCCGCGCCTGGAAGTCGGCCAGCGACACGGCGGGATCGACCGTCTCGCGCAGGATCTTCTCGGGCGTGCTGGCCGCCACCTCTTCGATCTCCATGCCGCCCTCGGTGGAGGCCATGACCACGTTGCGTCCGGTGGCGCGGTCGAGCACGAC
>Ga0315542_1003004_pt1 | contig 10038 bp, 8 predicted proteins | sample SalMarSW160120MG_FD_202541 | JGI IMG/M metagenome (GOLD analysis project Ga0315542, IMG submission 202541) | Salt marsh sediment microbial communities from the Plum Island Ecosystem LTER, Massachusetts, United States - Salt Marsh Sediment SW1601-20 ... | reverse complement strand
GGAAGATCTTTCTCGCGCACGGCCATCAGGGTGACGGGATCAACGACCGGCGTTGGAAGTTCGGCCGATTTTGGGTCCGATATATCTGGAAGCCGTTTCAGCTTTTCGGTTTCAATGACCCGACACGGCCTGCCAAAAACTACAGGAGGCGCAGCAAACTCGAAGAAAAAATTCAGGCTTGGGTGGAGAAGAATCATCAGCCGGCTATTTTTGGGCACACACACAGGCCTTACTTTGCATCGGAAGACCAGCCGCCTTATTTCAACGACGGCAGCTGTGTTCATCCTCGCTGCATCACCGGCATCGAAATAGACAGGGGGAATATCCAGTTGATCAAATGGTGGCTCTGTCCGGACAAGACTGGCCGTTTGTGCGTCACAAGAGAGATATTGGAAGGGCCAAGAAAAGTCGCGTCTCTGTTCGAATAGCTACAGTGCAGTAAACAGGGAATTGTTTTCTAATTCGATTCAATTGATTCACCGGTCCAAATCCAGAAAATTTTCAGCTATTCTCGTTTGAAGCCATACTTCTATAAGAATGTACCAAGCCTGCTCATTCTGATTCCGGTATGCCTTTTGAAAAACCACGGTCTGTTCAGGTATCCTCCCAAGTATGTTTGCATAGATACTATTTTACAGGTTCCGGTATTTCTGACGGTGAATCCGGTGGTTTTTGAAAGCGAGAATGATGAAAAGACGGCCCGCGGGTTAATTTGGATCTTCCAAGAAACATGCTTTTTTGCAGCCTCTGTCTCTGTTCCTCAGTAAGGATAGAATCAATATCGGTTTTCAAACTATCCATCAGGTCGCGAAACGCCTCATGCTGTTTATCCATTTCCTCAAAATGTTTTTTCAACACTTTTTCCAATTGAACGCGCTGCACTTCTGTTGGTTGAATGAGATCCTCAAAGCGTTGAATAAATCCATCTTCGGTACGTAACCTGTGAATATGCTTTCTGAACTGACCCCGTAAAAAAGTAGCATGAAGCAATATCCCAACCACGACTCCAATGATTAACGTACCAAACAACAACCCGATTGTTTTGTATCTTGTTTTCATAATTCTACTCCTGTATCCATTCTACTCTTAAGTCAAATGCTTCATCGAGCGTGATATCGGAATGATTCACCACACCGGCAAAAGCCACATCGCCGTTCCGAACCGCCTGATAAGACAACATAATGATGATGAAAATCACTGCTCCAATAGCGACAGGACGAAAAACCTCCTTCAGCGCAAAAAAGAATGTCTCCTCGGCAGGTTTGCGCTTTGTAAACGTTTCGATACGGTGCATGACACGTTCTGCAAAGAACGGGCGGAATTTGTATTTTCCACTCTTATGAATGGATTGTCGCATGATTTTGAGCTGCTCCAGCTCAAGTCTTAAAGTTTCGGAGCAATTAATTGCCTCTTCAAACCGGTGCTGTTCTTGAGGGGTCAGTGGTTCGTCAAGAGAGCGAAGCAGTAGATTGTAAATTTTCTTGCTCATTGCTTACTCCAAAATATGGGGTTAACAGTTCCTTCAATTTTTTCTGGGCACGTGCCAGACGCGAGAGTACAGTACCCACGGGAATGCCAAGCATCTTTGCAGTTTCTCGAGTCGAATAACCTTCAATAATACGAAGAATTACGATGGAACGGAAGGATGGCGTCAGCTGTAGAATCGCTTTCCGTACAATTTCTTTATCTTCGTTATAGAGGTCATTGGATCTGATAGAATAATCAGAAATTTCTGATTCGATCGACTGATCCCAAAATATAAACCGTCTCCTCTTTTTCCGCCCTAAGGCATTTAATGACAGATTGATGGCAATGCGTGTTAAATACGTCGTCAATTTCGCCTCTCCCCGAAATTGATCCAGATGCTTGTAAAACCGAATAAATACCTCCTGACCGACATCTTCCGCTTCTGGTCCGAAACCAATCATGCCGATTACAATCGCAGCCACACGATCTTTATAACGTAGAACGATCTCCCTGAATGCATCGTGATTGCCTGAACGGCTTTCCAGAATCAACTCTTCGTCTGTGCGTTTTGACCATTCCATATTTCTAAATATTGGACAATAAATTCATCCGTTATATTCCAAAAATAGAAGTTCAATACCTGGCTCATCCCATTGGGCCTCCGCCATTCAACATGCAATCTAAATTAATTTCATTCGAAATTCAAGCGATTTCCGATGATAGGAATTTGAAAAAATGTTTGATAAATTGCTAATTTCTTCCTATTTTGGCATTTGAGAATATTGCATTTTAATATATTTTTATTAATCCAAGAGACAAAATGGCGAATAAAAAATTTACTGTGGCCATTTCGTGCATCGGCTCGGGAATAGGACAATCCATTATAAACTCTCTCCGCTTTTCTCCTCTGCCGATTCAAACAGTCGGATTCGGCAACAATGCCTTTGCTTACGGAGCGTACGATTGCGATCTGCATGAATATGTCCCCTCTATCTATGCCCCCGATTACGCGGAATACCTGCTGGGAAAATGTCTTCTTCATCATGTGGACCTGATTATACCGGGAATGGATCACGATGCATGGATCCTGTCGGAAAATGCAGAACGGTTCCAATCGTCTGGAATTAAAGTTCTGACATCAGATAAAAAGCTCCACGCTATGTGCCGGGACAAAGAATCCATCTGCAAAGAATTGAGAACCTTCTCCGAACATTTTATCAGATGCTATAATAAAATGAATTTTCTTGAAGGTATAAAAAAGGGAGAATTGTCCTGTCCCTGCATCGCAAAACCCCGAAACGGATCGGGATCAATAGGAATCAAGATATTGAATAAGGAACAGGATTTTAATACGATCACAGATGATTATTTCATTCAGGAACTCATTTATCCGAACAGCAAAGACTCAAATCGCCAAAAATTCATGGACGAACTTAAAAATGGCCGCGTCTCGCAGCTGTCCGAAATATCCATACAAATTGTCATCGATGTGAAGGGCAGAGAAATTGGAAGAATGGCGAGCCGGAACAACTTAAAAAACGGCGTTCCCATTGAAATCATTCCTGTCGCTGATCCAGCCATCTGGAATGCTGTGGATAAAATTCTCCCCCGTCTTCTGGAACTGGGCATGCGAGGACCCGTGAATATTCAAGGACGTATCACGGATGAAGGAATGAAATTTTTCGAAATCAATCCAAGATTTACAGGTATCACATGGCTGAGAGCGATGATGGGATTTAACGAAGTTGAAGAATGCGTGAAGAGCTGGCTCGGCATCCCTTCAGCAAAGGGTAAAATGGTTATCAATAATAAAAAATTCGGAATCAGACAGGTCGCCGATAAAGCAATTCCGGTCGTGCGGGAAGAAAACGTGCATCACCTTTGTTCTCATTTAAATAAGGAAAAAACAGAAGACCGGAAAGTGCTTCTGATCACTGGAAGCAGCGGATATTTGGGAAGAAATTTTATTAACGTGATTCACAGCTCCGGCCTTTACACAATATGGGCGCTGAGTCTGGATAAAGAGAACACCCGTAAAGTGTTGGATCATAAAGTGGATCGATACTTTGACAGGAATGATTTTCAAAACGGCAATATCGCTATCGGCAATATCGACACACTGCTTCATTTTGGATTCGCGCGCCCCCACTGCGGTAACGATCAAATCGCGGACAGCCTTACTTTTACAAACGAGCTTTTCAGATATGCAGGAACATATCATGTTCCCGAGATCATCAATATTTCATCTCAAAGCGTTTACGGTCAGGGAACAATCCCTCCCTGGAAAGAAAATACAACCGTCTTTCCGTCCACACCCTACGCATCTGCAAAATACGCCACCGAACTGATGCTCGAGTCGGAAAAAAAATTGAATAACCACATCCATATTACATCCATACGATTGGCCAGTTTGACCGGCGGCCAAAGCGGACTGCAGCTCATTGATATTGTCGCCAAATTTGTTATTCAGGCGCTTGAGGGCAAACCGATCGAAATTGACGGACAGCATATTCTTGAAAGACTCGACGTAAGAGACGCTGTGGACGGTTTAGTCAAACTTTTTTCGCTTCCGTCCGGCACATGGAAGCCGGTTTACAATCTTGGACGAGGAGAAACCTTCAGTGTTGATGAATTGGCCGAAAAAGTGATCGAACAAGTCCGTCTTGTAAAAGGTGAGACTGCTTCCTGTATTATTAAAAAAGAGGGAAACAAAAATTCAAATTTCGGTATGGACAGCAGTGCCTTTTTTCAGGCTACACACTGGAAACCCAAATACTCCCTGAGCGAGACGATTCAATCTTTGATTGAATATCTGGATGATAAAATATAAAACTGACCTTTTCCCTTACGGATGTATTCTAAATGATATAAACAAATTAGCAAATATAAACGATATCAGATAATTTCAATGAACTTACACGATAACAATTCCAAAAAAATTAGAATACCCCGCAATGTCATTGCGCTCGGCATCGTGAGCCTGTTCACGGACGCAGCCACAGAAATGATCTATCCGCTCGTACCCATATTTGTGACAATGCTCGGTTCGAGCGCCATTATTCTGGGAGTGATAGAAGGAGTGGCAGAAACGACGGCGGCCATGCTGAAACTGGTCAGCGGAATTATTTCTGATAAGATCGGGAAAAGAAAATTTCTGGTTGTAATTGGTTATGGCCTATCGACGCTTGTACGCCCCTTCACAGGCGCCGTTTCTGCCGCATGGCAGATTGTATTTGTCAGAATGACTGACCGGATCGGCAAAGGGATACGCACGGCTCCCCGCGACGCACTCATCGCTTCATCGGTGGATGACCGTATCCGCGGGAAAGCATACGGATTTCACCGGGCCATGGATCATGCGGGTGCGGTCACTGGACCGTTTCTCGCTCTCTCTGCCCTGATTGTTTTGGTTCTTGTTTTTCATATACAGGACACCCTTTCGATTCTTCGCTGGACATTTTATCTCGCACTTATTCCGGGACTGTTTGCTGTTTTGGCGCTTGTATTATTTGTCCGTGAAAAAGTCGATTCTGCCGCCTTGAAAATGAAAACAAAATTTTCACTCAGCCAGTTCGATAAAAATTTCATTCTTTATTTGTCAATTGTCCTGTTATTTACTTTAGGAAACTCATCAGATGCTTTTTTGCTTTTAAGAGTTCAGGAAACCCTTCATCACAGCCAGTCAATATATCACACGATTTACTCGGTCCCAATTATCGGTGAGTTGATCGGCAAGTTTGGCAATCCGGAAGCGCAAAAAAAATTGATTGACATTTTATTCATCCCGATGGTCTGGGCATTTTTTCATATCATCAAAGTTATCTTTTCAACCCCTCTTGGCGCGCTTTCAGATAAATTGGGCAGAAAAATAGTCATAAATATCGGCTGGGGAATTTATACGCTTGTCTATCTCAGTTTTGCTTTTCTGGATAAATTACCGGACGTTCTGGAAATTACAGCGACTTTTATCTTGTTTGCCATTTACGCGCTCTATTATGCGTTCAGCGAAGGAGCGGAAAAAGCGTTTGTCGCAGATGTCGTCAAACCGGAACAGCGCGGCAGCGCATTTGGATTGTATAACTTCGCAGTCGGCTTGGGCGCGCTCCCGGCAAGCATTATCTTCGGTCTGTTTTATAAAGAGTTCGGAGCCGCGGTGGCATTTGGAACAGGCGCATCCATTGCCTGTGCTTCTATGTTATTATTGGCTGTCTTTGTCAAGGAGAAATAGCAAAAAAGAAAACCGGATTGTTTCATTCACAGTTGATTGATGCAATCCTGATTGACATGTGCATCTTCTCCCTGAACAACGGCCAATAGAGAGCAGATCCTATAAATTAAAAATTGTTACCGGATTTACCATTTTTAAAAAAACAAAACCAATCTGTATCTTGTTAATTTATGAGGTGAAATAATGTCTTCATTCAGGTTTTCAGCAGGACCCTGGAATGTACATGAAGGCGCGGATGCATTCGGTCCCGAGGTGAGAGCACCTATCCCGATTGAACAGAAAATAGCAAAATTTAAAGAGATTGGGATTGACGCCATGCAGTTTCACGATGATGATGCTGTGCCCGATCTTAATTCACTGTCGGAAAGACAAATTATTTCGCAAGCCAGAGACATGAAAGCATTGTTGGATAAATATAATCTGCAAGCCGAATTTGTCGGCCCTCGTCTGTGGGAAGATATCCGAACCGCGGATGGGGCATTCACTTCCAATAGTGCAAGTGACCGTGAGTACGCTCTCTGGAGAGGTTGCCGCGCGATTGATATTGCAAGAAATTTGGGGACAGATAAAATCGTGCTCTGGCCGGCACGTGAGGGAACGGTTTGTTATGAAAGTAAAAATCCGGTTCAGGGACCCAAATATTTGATTGATGGCATCAATAAACTATTGAAGTATGATCCCCAAATTAAAATTCTGATTGAAACCAAACCGAATGAGCCCATCGACCGCAGTTTCTGCCCGACGATGGGACATGCCATGGCGATTTCATCCTGTACAATTGATCCTTCGCGAGTCGGAGGACTCCTGGAGACTGCCCACGCTATTTTGGCAGGTCTTGATCCTGCCAGCGAGATTGCCTTTGCTATGGTGTTTGGTAAATTATGGAGTGTTCATCTCAACGATCAAAACAGTCTGAAATATGATCAGGATAAAGCCTTTGCGGTAGAAAATTTGCGCCAGGGCTTTAATCAAATAAAAGTACTGACAGAAAATGGCTTTGGTAAAAACGGTGAATATATCGGCCTTGATGTGAAAGCAATGCGCACAACCAAATTGGAAGACAGTTATAAACATTTGGAAAATAGCATAAAAATTGTAAAATTACTTGAGTCCAAAGTCCAAAAATTCGATTATCAATTCCAAAAACAATGTATCAAAAATAGAGATTACGAAGCGTTGGAAATGTATGTGATCGAATTGCTATTAACTGGTTAATCCCACAGGAGACAACCTGACATGAACAAATTCAAAAGAGGCATCGCCTGTGGAGGCAACTGGATTATTGATCATGTAAAAGTTATCGATTATTATCCCAAGGAAAATGCCGTTACAGATATCGTTGATGAAACGATTGGCGGGGGCGGATGCGCCTATAATGTAATTATCAACCTTGCGAAATTCGATGCGACCCTGCCGCTTTCTGCAGTGGGGATGATTGGAAATGACATCGATGGAAATTATATCATCGATGAATGCAATCGCCATCGGAATATCTGTCTAAAAAATTTGAAGAGGACATCGGATGCGCGTACATCCTATACGGATGTTTACAGTGTAAAGGACAACGGCAGCCGTACTTTTTTCCACTGTCGGGGTGCCAATGCACTCTTTAGTCCGGAAACTGTGGATATCAATCAAATCAATGCCGATATTTTTCATCTGGGATATTTATCGATTCTTGACGGCATGGATGCAAAGGATAAACAATTCGAACGAGCCAGCGCAAGATTCCTTGCAAATTTAAAATCACAGGGTATGAAAACCTCGATCGACCTTGTTTCTGCAGAAACACCTTACTTTTCGGATATTGTTTATCCCGCACTCAAGCATACCGATTATTGCATTATTAACGATTTTGAAGCTGAAAGATTGACAAACATATCTCTCAGGGAAAACAAACAACTGATAACAGAAAATCTGGCTCGGATCGGAGAAAAAATATTTCAGGCCGGTGTTCGGGAACTTGTTGTGGTTCATTTTCCGGAAGGTGCATATGCCCGAACACGTGACGGAAAAGAGCAAATACAGCCGTCTCTCCAACTGCCGGAAGGATATATTGTCGGAGCCACAGGAGCCGGAGATGCTTTTTGCGCCGGGATATTGTATGCTTTGTATCATGATTGGCCGATGGACCGGATGCTTCGTTTTGCTGTCTGTTCAGGCGCTCAAAATTTACAGGATTTGACGACAACCGGCGCAACCACCCGTTGGGAAAAAATTCTGCATTTGCAGAATCAATATCCCTTTCGATCCAGTTTGAACCATTGAAATGATCAACGATATAATAAAGTACTGTTTATCGTATTGAAATATTTTAAAATGTCATTTCCATTCTTTGAATAAAATAAGGATAATCATTTATGCCTTTGGTTCCGATGTCCCCAGTTTTACAAAAAGCACGCAGTCAGGGTTATGCCGTAGGCGCATTCAATGTGGTCAATCTTGAATTTTTGGAAGCCATTATTGAAGCCGCAAATGAAAAGTCGTCTCCGGTAATAATCAACATTGCAGAAGTTCATTTACCATTTATCTGCCTTGACACGCTCTGCGCCGCCATTCATGCAGCTGCCAATCAAACACCGGTGCCAGTAATTCTAAACCTGGACCACGGCATCACACGGGAAGCCATTTTTAAAGCGTTACGATATGGTTTTACCTCTATCATGTTTGATGGTTCAAAATTGGATTATAATAGCAATCTCTCAAGAACAAAAGAAATAGTTGAAATCTGTCACCCTCTCGGCGTTTCGGTCGAAGGAGAATTGGGCGCTGTCGGCGGTGATGAACATGGCGGTCTTGAAGCTGACGCAAATCCAGATCTGTTTACAAATGTTGAACAAGCTAATGATTTTGTTCAACGCACGGGTATCGATGCGTTGGCTGTCGCCATTGGCAACGTGCATGGGAAATACAAAGGAGAGCCCAAACTCGATTTTGAGCGTCTGAAAGCGATTGGTGAAATAACAGGCATTCCATTGGTCATGCATGGGGGCTCTGGTATTTCGGAATCCGATTTTCAGAAAGCAATCCGGCTGGGCATATCAAAAATCAATTATTATACAGGAATGTCTCAGGCAGCCCTGTCAACAGCGTACTCATTTCTGCAGAACAGCGGCACCGGCTATCACGATTATCCGGCAATGATTCAACAAGTCAAAAAAAGTGTCAAATCTGTTGTCTCACAACAGATCGATATCTTTTTGTCTGCATAAAAAAACACGTTTATCCGCTCGAAGAGGTAATAGTAGCCTCACTGAGTGATGATAAAAAGGGAACGACACTTTCTGCGGAGCACCAAAATACATACACTTTTAGTATTTCGCATCATTATTCGCCTCTGAACACCCTGTAGGAATGCGGTTTAATTCGGGTATCGAATGCCGATTTATCCTCACCAAATTGACGTCCCCAGAACAGGCGCGGTTTGATTCGTTCGGAAATCGAAAGCATTTCTCCGGACTCAAGATCGTTTAATTTTGTGTATATCGGATCAAGCATGATCCGCACATCCGAGGTTTCGTCACGGAACGAATGCACGATAAAGGTTTTATTATCATATACAAAAAGAGCAATGCCGGTCGGGCCGTCCACGCGCACAAAAATGTCTCTCATCAGGATCTGTTTGATATTTTTCCAGACTTCGGACGGATAGTGATATAAATCGGCGAAATTGTCCGGTATGGTGAGAATATAAAGTTTGCCATCCGCGTAGTCCGCGCTGTGAAAAATCGGCCAGCCGTTTGGGCCGTTGATTGCTGAAACCTCCTCCCAGGAATCATTTGTAAGATAACTGATTTGCGGGATGAGAATCTCCTGTTCACCCTCGATCAGGCTCCGGCGTACGAGATAATTCTTTGCGATCGCCTTACGTTCGGTGACCCGTATCTCGGCGATGTCTTCGATCCCTTTACTCTGCAGTACCCGCAGCAGTCCCGAAGTAATAATCACAGTCTTGCCTTTCATCAACTGGCCTTTAATCTTTGGGACAATCTTGGAATCAAATTTGGCAGTCTCCGCGAGGAATATCACATCCTCGTCCGCAGGAAATTCAGGAACGAGTTCCATCGGAACACCTGCCATTCCAAGATAGTTATGCAGAAAGTCCTCACCGGTGGAGTGATAGGGTTTGTAGCTCTTGATACCGACCGGATTCCCCAATTCACCGAGGATGCCATCCACCTTGTCAAGCGCATAACCTGCCGCCAGTGCCATTGTGGTTTCTTTCGGCCACGTGCCATCCGCCAGACGAGCCGGTTGAATCATCGCGTCAAAATCAAAGCTGGTCTGCTGTCCCTGCCACGGCCCCCGAAAGCTTTCCTGAATGGGCCACTGCATCTGGCGGA
>Ga0315542_1003003_pt1 | contig 10044 bp, 12 predicted proteins | sample SalMarSW160120MG_FD_202541 | JGI IMG/M metagenome (GOLD analysis project Ga0315542, IMG submission 202541) | Salt marsh sediment microbial communities from the Plum Island Ecosystem LTER, Massachusetts, United States - Salt Marsh Sediment SW1601-20 ... | reverse complement strand
CACCCACCTATGCGGCACCGCGTCTGGAGATCGCCGCCCAGCAGGCCGCGCCCCTGGTGCGGCAGGCGGCCAGCCTCGAGGGCGGCGAGTCGCCGGCGGCAGCGCTCCATCCCGTCGCCATGCCGGCCGCTGCGACCCCGTCGTTGATAGCGCTGGGGACCGGGCCGGGCGGGGTCCCCACCGCCGGCCCGGATCCAGCGCGCGTGCTCGAGCAGGTGCTCGACCAGCTGCTGGTGCGCGAGGCCGAACCAGGCGGCCACGAGCGCCTGACGCTCAAGCTGGAGCCGCCCGAACTGGGCCGGGTGGAAGTGCGTCTCGAGGTGATCGGCGGGCGTCTGGAGGTCACGTTGAGCGCGGAGACCCACGAGGCCGAGAGCGCCCTGCGCAGCCGCTCCCACGAACTCGTCCAGGGTCTCGCCGCCAGGGGTGGGCGCTGGACCGACGTCCAGGTCCGGCTGGAGCGGCAGGAGGGGCAGGGGCGCCAGGAACAGCGCCAGGAGACACGCCAGGAGGGACGCGGGGGAGAAGAGCGCCCGGATCCGCGATCCGGACAGGACAGGCGGCGGCGCGGGCAGTAAGAGCCGCGCGCCCCAGCAAGGAGGAAGGTCCATGGCGGTAGAGGGAGTCAGCAGCGATTACGGCGCGGTGGTCGGAGCGCAGCCTTCCGCCACCGACGGGCTGGACAGCACGGCTTTCATGAACCTGCTCATCGCCCAGATCCAGCACCAGGATCCGCTCAGTCCCATGGACAACCAGCAGTTCATCGCGCAGCTCACCCAGTTCACCACGCTGCAGGAGCTGCAGGAGATCCACGGCAGCCTGGACGATCAGATGCTCATGACGCAATCCCTGAACAACACCATGATGGTGGACCTGGTGGGGCGGGACGTGACGGTGGAGGGCAGCAACCTCGGCCTGGAAGGCGGCGTGGCGTCCCGCAACGAGATCGAGGTGGATCAGGCCGGAGAGGCCCGGATCGAGGTGCGCAACGCCAGCGGTGCGCTGGTGGACACCTATACCGTCGGCTTGCACGCGGGCCGCAACGACGTCACCTGGGACGGCATCCGCCCGGACGGGGAGGCCGCCGCCGACGGCCGCTACTCGCTCACGATCGCCACCATGGACGCCGCGGGCAACGCGGTCTCGCACCTGGCCCTCATGACCGGACCCGTCGAGGGCCTCCGTTTCCAGAACAACCTGGCGATCGTCCAGGTCGCCGGTGAAGAGTACTACGTTTCCGAGATCTACGCGGTCAGCAGGCGAAGCTAGCGTCGGGCGCCACCGGCGCCGGTTTCACGAGGAGGTTCCCATGTTCCGCTCGCTCTACTCCGGGGTCTCCGGATTGAACTCGAATCTCGTGGAGATCGATGTCATCGGCAACAACATCGCCAACAGCAATACCATCGGATTCAAGTCGGGCCGGGTGACCTTCAACGAGATGCTGACCCAGAGCATCCGCGCGGCCAGCCGCCCGATCTCGGGCGGCCGCGGCGGCACCAATCCCCAGCAGATCGGACTCGGCACCCAGGTGGGCGGGATCGACACGGACTTCACGCAGGGCAACTTCCGGACCACCGGCGTGAAGACGGACCTCGCGCTGCAGGGGCAGGGCTTCTTCATCGTCTCCGACGGCGTCTCGAACTACTACACCCGCGCCGGGGTGTTCGGTATGGACAGCTCGAACATCCTCGTCAACCCCACGACCGGCCTGCGCGTCCAGGGCGTGCTGGCGGACGAGGACGGCCTGATCCAGGCCGGGCCGCTGGAGGACATCTTCATCGATCCCTCCCTGGTCATGCCGGCGGAGGCATCCACGACTCTCTCGCTGAGCGGCAACCTGGATTCCGATTCCGACGCCACGGAGACCATCCTCGAGTCCAACTCCTTCCTGGTGGCCGCGCAGGGCGGCGACGAGCTGGTCCATCTGGCGGGCCAGCGCGACGGCTTCTTCGACCTGCACGAGGGGGACCTGATCTCGGTGTCGGTCATGGTCAACAGCACGCTGGTCAGCCCGGCTCCCTTCCTGGTGGGCGGGATCTGGCCCCAGGGCGGCACGACCTACCAGGACCTGGTGGACTGGCTCAACAACACCTTCCAGGTGGGCCAGGGGATGAACCTGGCCTTCGGCATCGGCGCCAACGGCGAGCTGACCGTCCAGAACAACACGGCCGACACTCTGGTGAACCTGAACCTGGCGGTGGGCGGCAAGGCCAATTTCAACGTGAACTTCCAGTTCCCGAACGCCATCCTGGCCGGGGCCAGCGGCAGCACGTCCAACGGCGAGACCGGCGAGATCCGGGCTCCGGCCGAGGCCGGCGATCTCTTCAGCCAGCTCTACAACGAGGACGGCCAGAGCCTGGGGCTGGATCTCACCAGCGGCTCCACCACCATCGAGATCCGCGGCACGCGGGGCGGCGAGGCCATCACCCGCCAGGCCATGACCGTCGATGCCTCCACCACCTTGGCGGACTTCCTGGTGGCGCTGCAGGCGGCGTTCCGCATCAGCTCCAACCCGGTGGCCGTCAACGACGACGGCCAGATCATCATGCACGGCGAGGTGGGCACGGCCAACGCCCTGGGAGACGTCTCGGTGACGGAGGTGCGGGGGGCCGGCGACACCAACTCGGTCATCGAGTCCTCCTTCACCTTCCTGCAGACCCAGCAGGCCCGCGACGAGCAGCAGTTCTCCACGGCCACGACTGTCTACGATTCCCTCGGCGGCGCCCACACCATCAACTTCACCTTCCAGAAGGTATCGGGCCTCAACGAGTGGATCTGGTCGGCCGAGATGGAGGGCAACGAGGAGATCCTGATGGGCAACACCGGGCGGGTGAGCTTCACGGAGACCGGCGCGATCAGCAACTTCTCCTTCGACGACGGCTCGAGCACGCTGGTCTTCCGCCCCCAGCCGATCGGGGAGGAGGGAGCCGAGCTGGTCTCGCTGGCCATCGATTCCGGCGACATCGGCGGCGTCAACGGCCTCACCCAGTTCGAGGGACGCGGCAGCCTGCAGTCCATCGCCGACGGCATCACCGCCGGCTCCCTGGTGGACTTCGAGATCGACCAGAACGGCCTGGTGATCGGCCAGTTCTCCAACGACTCGGTGCGCAACCTGGCGCAGATCGGCATCGCCCTGTTCAGCAACCCGTCCGGTCTGATGCGGGAAGCCAACAACACCTACCGGCGCAGCGGCAACTCCGGCCAGGCCATCATCAGCTTCCCCGGCGAGGATCACGGTACGACCATCGTGCCGGGGACGCTGGAGACCTCGAACGTGGACCTGGCGGAGCAGTTCACCCGGCTGGTCATCGCCCAGCGGGCCTTCCAGGCCAATGCGCGGGTGATCACTACGAGCGACCAGATCATGCAGGAGCTGGTGACCATCATCCGGTAGGGGGTGCCGGCGGCAAGGAGCTAAAGTCCATGATCAAAGTCACGAAACTGAATGGGAATGAGATCGTCGTGAACGCGGATCTGATCGAGTTCGTGGAGAGTACGCCGGATACCCTGATCAGCCTGACGACGGGGCGCAAGCTCATGGTGCTCGAGCCCATCGACGAGGTCGTCCAGAAGGCCATCGGGTACCGGAGCACCTCGCGCTGCTACCCGGTGCCCACGGGCGGCTCGGGATCGGTATACGAGGGTTGAGGGCTCGCCGGCGATCCGCAGCGGATAGAGAGGCAAGCGAGTGGACATTGCCACGCTGATCGGGACCGTGATGGCCTTCGGACTCATCGTCTGGGCCATCAACATCGGTGGCAGCCTGAACCAGTTCGTGGACATGCCCTCCGTGGCCATCGTGGTGGGCGGCACCATGGCGGCCATCCTCTCGCACACGCCGCTGGCCAAGGTGATCGGCATGATCGGCGTGATCAAGAAGACGCTCTTCTTCACGGCGCCCGAACCGGATGCCGTCATCGCCAAGATGGTCGGCTACGCCGAGCGGGCCCGGCGGGAGGGGATCCTGGCCCTGGAGGAGGACTCGGAGACGGAGCAGGACCTCTTCCTGCGCAAGGGGCTGCGGCTGGCCGTGGACGGCACGGACGTGCAGCTCCTCGAGAAGATCATGGAAACGGACATGGGGAAGATCCAGGCGCGGCACCGGGAGGGGAAGAAGATCCTGGAGGCGGGCGGCACCTTCGCACCCGCCTTCGGCATGATCGGCACCCTGGTCGGGCTGATCAACATGCTCGCCACCCTGGACGATCCCACCAGCATCGGCGCCGGCATGGCCACCGCCCTCATCACGACCTTCTACGGGGCCGTGCTGGCCAACGCCTTCTTCCTCCCGCTGGCCGGCAAGCTGGAATCTCGGTCGGAGCAGGAGATGCTGGTCAACGAGATGATCATCGACGGCATCATGGCCATCCAGAGCGGCGACTCGCCCCGCGTGGTGGAGGAGAAGCTGCGGTCGTTCCTTTCGCCGGCCATGCGCCGCAGACTGGATGCGGCGAAGGATCAGGTGGCCGCCTAGAGACGGCCGGGGGGACGCGGACATGGCGCGCAGGAAGTCAGCCCCCAGCGAGAAAAAAGGTGGAGACTCCTGGATCATGACCTACGGGGACATGATGAGCCTCCTGCTCACCTTCTTCGTGCTCATTGTCAGCTTTTCGTCCATCCAGGAGTCCAAATTCCAGCAGGTGGCGCTTTCCCTCCAGGGGGCCTTCGGGGTCATGAACAAGCCCCCCTCGGTCGTGGAGATGCCCCAGCTGCTGATTCCCGAGATGTCGGCCAAGGAGCGCGAGGACATCCTGCAGGAGATCCGGCGTCTGGAACGATCCCTGCTCGACACCGGGCTGGACAAGGAAGTCGACATCAAGGTCACGGAGCGGGGCATCGCCTTCCGCATCAATGCCCCCTTCCTGTTCGACACGGGCCGGGCGGAGCTGAAAACGCCCAATATCGCGGTGCTGGGCAAGCTGGCCGGATTCTTCCAGCGGTTCGACTATCCGCTGCGAATCGAGGGCCACACGGACTCGGTGCCGATCCACAACGAGCGCTTCCCCTCCAACTGGGAGCTCTCGGCGGCGCGTGCGGTGGCGGTCGCCCGCTTCTTCCAGTCCGAGGGGGTCGCGCCGGAGCGCATGGCGGCCATCGGTTTCGGGGAGTACCACCCGCTGGCCAGCAACGACACGGCGGAGGATCGCGCCAAGAACCGGCGCGTGGAGATATTCCTGCGGCTGGAGAAGAACCGCGCCAGCACCACGGAGTTGCCTCTCGTGGACGAGGAGCGTGAAGATGGCTGACGAGAAGAACGAAAGCCCCGAAGAGGGCGGCGAGAGCCGGAAGCGGGTCAACCTGCTGGACAACAAGGCGGTGCTGCTGGGCGTGGTCGTCGTGGTCCAGGCCCTCATGGCCTTCGCCATCACCCAGTTCGTCATCGTGCCGAGGCTCTCGGTGCAGGACGCCGCCATAGGCGGCAAGGAGACGAACATCGAGACGGCGGAGAACCAGGACGGCATCATCGTGGGCCTGGAGGAGATCATCGTGACCCTGCGCAGCGAGGATGGTCGCACCAACTACCTGCGGATCAACGTGGCGCTGGAGGTGTCGACCCAGAAGGTGGCGGACCTCGTGATCGCCCGCCTGCCGCAGCTGCGCGACATCGTGATCCTGACCCTCTCCAGCAAGCGGGCCGGCGATCTCCTGACGCCGGAAGGCAACATGGCGACGCGCACGGAGATCTTCAAGCGGCTGGCGGAGAAGTTGCCGCCCGACTCCCTGCGCAACATCTACTTCTCGGACCTGGTGATCCAGTAAGCGCGGGGCGCGCCCGCGGTGGAGGACGGCAGGCGTGGATCAGGAAGCGACGGACAGCTCCCGCGAGGCTGAGGAGACCTCCAGGGACGCCGCGACGGCCACGGACCTGGAGGACGCCGAGGCTCTGCTCGGCAGCACGGGCGAGGACGATCTGCTGCCCGAGGGGCTGCAGGACATCCTCGAGGCCACCGACGGGGTCGACGGCGCCGGTGCGCCGGAGGCGGTGTCCTTCGACTTCAACCGCCCGCACAATCTCTCCAAGACGTTCGAGCAGAACATGCGCAATGTCGCGGAGAACTTCGCCAAGCTGACCTCCTTCACGTTCGCCAACCTGCTGCGCGCCAACGCGGCGCTGGAGTTCTCGCAGCTGAGCCTGCGGGCCTGCGGGGACTTCCTGGCCGGGCTGGGCAATCCCACGTGCCTGTGCATGATCAGCCTGGCACCGCTGAAGGGCCAGTCCCTGATCCAGATGGATCTGGGCTTCTGCTTCACGCTGCTCAAGAAGCTCATGGGCGGGACTGCGGAGAAGGAGGACCTGGCCCGGGAATTCACCGAGATCGAGAAGAAGATCGTGCAGAGCGTCGTCGACCGACTGCTGACGATGTTTCGGGACGCCACGGCGAAGCTGGCGGAGCTGAAGCCGGAATACCTGGGCCTCGAGAACAATCCAGATTACCTAACTGGTTTGGCGATAGGTGATACCCTCGTCATCTTGAAGTTCGTCATGAAGCTCGAGAACCAGGAGGGCGATCTCCACATCTGCATCCCGCTGAGCGGCTTCGAGCCGTTGCGCCAGCTGTTCGATCCCGTGGACAAGGTGGAGCTGAGAAGCCCTCAGGAGGTCCGCCGCGATCGCCGCCAGATCCTGGAGCTGATCCAGGGGACCGCGAGCGACGTGGTCGTGCGCTTCGACGAGCTGCGGCTCAGCCTGCAGCAGGTCGTGGAGCTGAAGGTCGGGGACGTGCTCCCGCTGGCGCAGCCGGTGCAGGCCCCGTTGGTCGTGACGGTGGCCGGCAAGCCCCTCTTCCTGGGCGAGCCGGGCAGGATCAACCAATTCCGCGCGGTGAAGCTCTTGAAACGCATTCCCGAGGAGTGAAGCATGGCAGACGAGGACGTCATCGGCGTGATGGACGAGCCGGCCGCGAGCGAGACGAGCCCGGAGCCGCAGCCCGCCGGGGGGAACCCGGTCGGAGGGCGGCCGGGAGAGCCGGCGGCGCTGGCGCAGGATCTGGCGGGGAGCATCGGCGATGCGGCCAACCTGGACATGCTCATGGACGTGAGCCTGAAGGTGACCGTCGAGCTGGGACGCACCCGTCTGAAGTTCCGCGACATCCTGAATCTCGCCAACGGTTCCCTCATCGAGCTGAACAACCAGACCAGCGAGCCCGTGGACATCCTGGTCAACGGCGCTCTGCTCGCGACGGGTGAGGTCGTGGTCATCGACGATCACTTCGCCGTGCGCATCAACCGGCTGCTCAGCCGCCTGGAGCGGCTGCAGCGCGCGGTCTAGGTCATGCTGCAGGGTCTCGTGCCGCAGCTGGCCACGGCCACGCCCGCTCCCTGGCAGTCCGGGGGCTTCTCCTGGTGGCAGGCCGCCGGCGCGCTGCTGGTCGTCTTCGCGCTACTGCTCCTGGTGCTGCGCCTGCTGGCCCGCTGGCAGGCGGGGGGTGGCCTGCCGGCGCTGCGGCTGCTGAAGGTCGTCCCGCTCGGCCGCGGTCGCGAGCTGCAGATCCTGCGCCTGCGGGATCGCGTGCACTACGTCTACCGCCAGGACAACGGCCTCGTGCTGCTGGAGACCGAGTCTTACGCGGCCTACCGCAGCTCCGCTCCCCTGCGCGAGACGGAAGCGGCCGGGCCGCTGGCGGTGCTGCGCGAGCGCATCGCCGCCCTGGTCCATGCGGGGCCGGACCGTGCCGACGCCGCGGCGCTGGGCGAGAAGCCGCCTCTTTCCTGATCCGAACCTGACCAAGCCTTGGCCGGTTTGCGGCCGCGCGCGGCCGGCGTGCCACCGCCGGGCCGCCGCGGGGCCGTCCGGCGAGCGGGCTCCGGCAGGGCATCCCTTGGCATGGTTGAAGTTACAGGTCCGGCCGGCCCTCCGGCCGGGCCCGCGGCATGGCACATCCATTGCGTTCTGCACGCCCGGACACCGGCCCGGAACGGCCGGACCTCACAGGAGAAGGAAATGCCGGCAGCCCGGAAGCGCCCCGTTCTCATCGTCTTGTTCGCGGCTCTGCTGGTGCTGGGCCCCGTGGCGGCCCGGGCCCAGGCGGCCGCTGCCGACTCGACGCAGGGACCCGCGCTGACCGTGAGCCTGCAGGGCCTGAAGGGCCCGGGCTCCTGGGACGTGGCGCTGCAGATCGTGGCGCTGATGACGCTCATCTCCCTGGCGCCGGCCCTGCTGATCCTGCTGACCAGCTTCACCCGCATCGTCATCGTGCTCGGCTTTCTGCGGCAGGCCATCGGGACCAACCAGATGCCGGGCAACCAGGTCATCATCGGGCTCGCGCTCTTCCTGACCCTGGTCATCATGGCGCCGGTCGTGCAGCAGGTGAACAGCGAGGCGCTCCAACCCTACCTGCACCAGGAGATCGCCCAGAAGGAGGCCTTCGCCCGCGCCCAGGTCCCGCTCAAGGAGTTCATGCTGCATCAGCTGCGCGAGAAGGACGTGGGGCTCTTCCTGGATCTGACCGACCGCGAGGCTCCGGAGACGCCCGAGGAGCTGCCCATGCTGGTGGTCATCCCCAGCTTCGTCATCGGGGAGCTGAAGACCGCTTTCCAGATGGGCTTCATCCTCTTCATTCCCTTTCTCATCATCGACATGGTGACGGCCTCGGTCCTCATGTCCATGGGCATGATGATGCTGCCGCCGGTGCTGATCAGCCTGCCCTTCAAGGTGCTGCTGTTCGTGCTGGTGGACGGCTGGTACCTGGTCGTCCGGTCCCTGGTCATGGCTTTCCAGTGAGGGGACCGAGGAGGCGATGATTCCATGACGCCGGAACAGGTGATCGAAATCGGACAGGCGGCGGTGCGCACGACGATCTTCGTGGCGGGCCCCATGCTGGCCGCCGGCATGCTGGTGGGCTTGATCATCAGCATCTTCCAGGCGGCCACCCAGATCAACGAGATGACGATGACGTTCGTCCCCAAGATCATCACGGTCTTCGTGGTGCTCGTGCTGGCCCTGCCCTGGATCATCAGCCAGATGACCAGCTTCACCACCGGGATCTTCGAGCGCCTGGCGGCGATGTAGGGGGGGCCGTGAGCTTGCGCCTGGATCTGACGCACGTGGCGGTCACGGCCGCCCTCGCTCTGCGCTTCAGCGTGCTGGCGGCCACCCTGCCCTTCCTGGGGCACCGGGGGGTGCCCGTGCTGTGGCGCGTGGCCCTGGCCGTGGTGCTGGCCACCGCCGTGGCCCCCGCTGTGCAGGAGCAGCTGGGTCCCCAGCCCTTCGTGCTGGACTGGAGCACCGTGACGGCGGAGGCGGCGCGCTCCCTGCTGGTGGGCGCCCTGCTGTCGGTGGCCACCAGCATTCCCTTCGTGGCCGTGCGCTACGCCGGGCAGCTGACGGGCGTGCAGATCGGCTACGCCATCGTGAACACCATCGATCCCCAGAGCGGCGCTCAGATCTCGGTGCTCGCCCAATTCTACTACCTGCTCGGGACCATGCTCTTCTTCGCCGTCGACGCCCATCACACCGTGCTGGCCGCCCTGGTCCAGTCCGGCACGGCCCTGCCGCTTTTCGCCCCCCTGGACGGCGGCGCTGGCGCCTGGCTGCTGCTGCAGGACTTCGGCGTCGTCTTCGGCCTGGGGCTCAAGCTGGCGGCCCCCTGCGTCATCGTGCTCCTGCTGGTGAGCGCCACCATGGGCGTCATCGTCAAGACGGTGCCGCAGATGAACGTGCTGGTGGTCGGCTTCCCGCTGCGCATCGCCGCTGGACTGCTGACCCTGGGGCTCTCCCTGGTCTTCTTCTCGGAGACCCTCGTGAACGTGATGCAGGGCATGGGCGGCCAGTTCGAGAGGCTGCTGCTGGCCCTGCGTTGAAGCGGCCGCCGAGACGGGCGGCAGCGGGAGGTGAGGGATGGCGGACGGGCCGAGCGGTGATCGGACCGAGAAGGCGTCACCGAAACGCCGGCAGGAGGCGCGCCGCAAGGGCCAGGTCGCGCGCAGCCAGGAGCTGAATGCGGCGGTGGTGCTGCTCGCCGGCATCTCGCTGCTCCTGCTCGGCAGCGGCCGCATGGGGGAGATCCTAGGCTGCAACGCCAGCTACCTGCTCGGACAGTCCTA
>Ga0315542_1003002_pt1 | contig 10049 bp, 7 predicted proteins | sample SalMarSW160120MG_FD_202541 | JGI IMG/M metagenome (GOLD analysis project Ga0315542, IMG submission 202541) | Salt marsh sediment microbial communities from the Plum Island Ecosystem LTER, Massachusetts, United States - Salt Marsh Sediment SW1601-20 ... | reverse complement strand
CACGAACCTGGAGGTGGAGCTGATCACGCCGATCGCCATGGAGCGGGGTCTGCGGTTCGCGATCCGTGAAGGTGGCCGCACCGTGGGCGCCGGTTCCATCACCGACATCATCGAGTAGCAGGACGAATTGTTGCCGGAGCTCGACGCGGGCGAGACGGAGTGGACGACGGTGCAGGCCAGTAGCTCAATTGGCAGAGTCCCGGTCTCCAAAACCGGTTGTTGGGGGTTCGAGTCCCTCCTGGCCTGCCAGCTCAGGGCGCTCGGGGGAGTGTGACTGAATGAACTGGTGGAGACGACTGAAGGCCTTCCTCAACGAGGTTGTGGTCGAAACCAAGAAGGTGACCTGGCCGACCAAGCAGGAGGTCGTGAACACCACCACGGTGGTGATCATCGCGTCCTTCATCTTCGGCATCTACCTCTATCTCTGCGACCTGGTGCTGGTCTTTGTGACGCACAGGATCTTCAGTGTCTTTGGGGTGTTCTCATGAGCGGGGGTCGCTGATGGCCAAGGAGTGGTACATCATCCACACCTACTCCGGCTTCGAGGATCGGGTGAAGAAGACCCTCGAGCAGCGGGTCGAGGCCCTCGGGATGCAGGAGTTCTTCGGCGAGATCCAGGTCCCCACGGAGACCGTGGTCGAGGTCAAGAACGGCAAGAAGCGCGAGGTGCGGCGCAAGTTCTTCCCCGGCTATGTGCTGGTGGAGATGGACATGACCGACGACGCCTGGCACCTGGTGCGGAACACCCCCAAGGTGACCGGTTTCGTGGGTGCGGGCAAGAAGCCGACCCCGCTCACCGAGGAGGAGGTCAACCAGATCCTTCACCAGTCGGTGGCCACGCAGGAGAAGCCGCGGCCCAAGGAGATGTACGAGAAGGGGGAGCGGGTCAAGATCACGGACGGCCCCTTCGCCTCGTTCAACGGCGTCGTCGAGGAGGTCAACCTCGACCGCAGCACCGTCAAGGTGATGGTCACCATCTTCGGGCGCGACACGCCGGTGGAGATGGAGTTCCGCCAAGTGCAGAAGCTGACGTGAGGGTGTAAGAGATGGCCAAAAAAGTCGTCGGACAGATCAAGCTGCAGTTGCCGGGTGGCCAGGCCACGCCGGCGCCGCCGGTGGGCCCCGCGCTGGGCCAGCACGGCCTCAACATCATGGACTTCTGCAAGGCCTTCAACGCCAGAACGCAGAGCCAGCAGGGAATCATCATCCCCGTGATCATCACGGTCTACGCGGACCGGACGTACTCCTTCATCACCAAGACCCCGCCCGCGTCATTCCTGCTGCGCAAGGCCGCCGGCCTGGACAAGGGCTCCGGTGAGCCGAACCGCGTCAAGGCCGGCACGCTGACCATGAGCCAGGTAGAAGAGATCGCCAGAACCAAGCTCCCCGACCTCAACACCGACACCCTGGAGGGTGCGGTGCAGACCGTCCTCGGGACGGCGCGGTCCATGGGGATCGAGGTCTCGGGCTGAGGAGGTGGGGGATGGCATCCAACGGCAAGAAGTACCGTGCAGCCGCCGCCCGCGTCGAGCGACGACCCTACTCCGTGGAGGACGCCGTGGGCCTGGTCAAGGACGTGGCCTACGCCGGCTTCGACGAGACCGTGGAGATCGCGCTGCGTCTTGGGGTCAACCCCCGTCACGCCGACCAGATGGTGCGTGGCACGGTGGTGTTACCCCACGGGACCGGGAAGAGCCGGACCGTGCTCGTGGTGTGCGAGGGGGCGGACCAGAAGGCGGCCGAGGAGGCCGGCGCCGACTTCGTGCTCTCCGGCGAGGACGCGACGGCCAAGATCCAGGGTGGCTGGTTGGAGTTCGACGCGGTGGTGGCGACGCCGGACATGATGCGGCAGCTGTCCAAGGTGGGCCGGGTTCTCGGGCCTCGGGGCCTGATGCCGAATCCCAAGTCGGGAACGGTGACCCAGGACGTGGCGGCCGCAGTGGCCGACATCAAGGCCGGCCGCGTGGAGTTCCGCGTCGACAAGACGGCGATCGTGCACGCACCGGTGGGCAAGGTCTCCTTCGCCCACGAGAAGCTGGTGGAGAACACGCGCAGCCTGGTGGACGCGGTCCAGAAGGCGAAGCCGTCTGCGGCCAAGGGCAAGTATGTGCAGAGCGTGTACCTGAGCTCGACCATGGGGCCGGGCGTACAGGTGGACCCCGTCAGCCTGGACGTGAAGTGAGGATGACAGCATGCTGACCAGAGAGCAGAAACAGGAGCAGTCGGAACGGCTGCGTTCAGCCCTCGCGGACATCGGAACCGTGTTCGTGCTCGAGAACACGGGGCTCTCCGTCAACGAGGTGAACCAGCTCAGGTCCCGCGTCCGGGGCATAGACGCCACCTACAAGGTGTTCAAGAACTCGGTGGTCAGGCTGGCGGTGGAGGGCACCCAGCTCGACGTGCTCAGTGACCACATGGTGGGCCCCAAGGCCTTGGCTTTTACGGGTGGCGACGGCGTCGCGCTGGCCAAGGTCCTCAAGGAGTTCATCAAGGACCATCCGGCCCTCAGCCTGGAACGAGCGTACCTGGAGGGAGAGCTCCTGGGTGCGGAGCAAGCGAGGGAGATCGCCGATCTGCCCACGCGCGAGCAGCTCGTGTCGAGGCTGCTGTACGTGCTGCAGTCGCCGATCCGACGGCTTGCCGTCGCGTTGGCGGCCCCCACTCGTGGCCTGGCGGTGGTGGTGAACCAGATCGCAGAAAAGAAAGAAGCCGAAGGAGGATCGCAGTAACATGGCTCAGATCGAGAAGCTCATGGATGACATCAAAGGCCTCACCGTGCTGGAGCTCAACCAGCTGGTCAAGGCTCTCGAAGACGAGTTCGGTGTGTCCGCCGCTGCTGCCGCCGCCCCGGTCATGGTGGCGGGTGTGGCTCCTGGCGCCGCCGCCGAGGCGGCGGAGGAGAAGACCGAGTTCGACGTCATGCTGAACTCCATTGGTGACAAGAAGATCAATGTCATCAAGGCGGTTCGCGAGGTGACGTCGCTCGGCCTCAAGGAGGCCAAGGAGCTGGTGGAGAGCGCGCCTACCAAGGTGAAGGAGGGCGTCAGCAAGGACGAGGCCGAGAGCATCAAGGCCAAGTTCGAGGAGGCCGGCGCCCAAGTGGAGATCAAATAACCACGATCCGACCTCTGACCCCTGGCTTGCCGAAGCCGAATAGCGATGACGCGGGGAGCGTGTACTCCCCGTGTCTCCATTGCGTGGATTGACTGGGAAGGGAGCCTCCATGTCAACGAGCCCCAACGGGCGGGTAGACTTCTCCAAGACCCCGTCGTCGATACCCCTGCCGAATCTGATCCAGGTGCAGCGGGCCTCCTATGAGGACTTCCTGCAGATGGACCTGCTGCCCGAGGAGCGGGGGTCGAGCGGTCTGGAGTCGGTCCTGCAGTCCATCTTTCCCTTCACCGATTTCCGGGAGACCTGCGAGCTGCAGTTCGTCAAGTACGAGATCGGTAACTGGACCTGTCGCTGCGGCCGTCTCGACGGCCTGCACCATCTGCGCCTCACCTGCGAGCACTGCAGCACCGTCTTCAAGGCGGCGGATCCGCACGAGGAAGAGGTGGTGTGTCCCCACTGTGGGAAGGCGAACCGGAACCGCATCCAGACCTGTGGGGTGTGCGGTACCGCGGTGGGACTCCGGCTGCCGTTCTCTGACGACGAGTGCCGTGAACGGAGCATGACGTACGCGGTCCCGGTCCGTCTCACCTTCCGTCTGGTCACGTTCGACACCGAGGAGGACGGTACCCGCCAGGTGCGCGACGTCAAGGAGGAGGAGCTCTACTTCGGCGAGCTGCCCCTGATGACCGACACCGGCACGTTCATCATCAACGGGACCGAGCGTGTCATCGTCTCCCAGCTCCACCGCTCGCCGGGCGTGTTCTTCACCCTCGAGGGACCGAACCACTACCTGGCGAAGGTCGTGCCCTACCGGGGCTCGTGGATCGAGTTCGAGTACGACACCAAGCAGGTCTTGTGGGTGCGCATCGACCGCAAGCGGCGCCTCCCGGGGACCGTCTTCCTGCGCGCCCTCAGCCCCGAGCTGGAGATCAACTCCCAGATCCTGCGCGCCTTCTACACGGTGTTCGACGTCCGTCTGGACCCCAAGCAGCAGACTGCGGCCACGCTGCTCCTGGACCATCGTCTCCTCGACATCGAGGCCGAACGCCAGAAGGCGATGCGCTTCCGCAAGATCGCCGAGCCGCACCTGGTGGCCGGGCTGACGCTGAACGACAGCATGCGCAAGCGGCTCGACAAGGCGACCCTTGAAAAGCCGGCGCGGGTGGCCGTGGAGCGCGCCGAGCTGATCGGCGCCATCATCGTCGACGACCTGGTGGACAAGGAGACCGGCGAGGTCATCGCGGCCGCCAACACCCGGGTCACCGACGACGTGCTGGCCCTGGCCGAGGAGGCCGGCATCGACGCGCTCAGCCTGGCCTTTCCGGACTGGGACCCCGTGGGTGAGATCCTGCACCAGACCCTAGAGAAAGACTCCACGGTCAGCCAGATGGAAGCTCGGATGGAGATCTATCGCCGGCAGCGGCCGGGCGATCCGCCCACCGAAGAGTCGGCGACGACCCTGTTCAACGGTCTCTTCTTCGACGAGCGGCGCTACGACCTGTCGCCGGTGGGACGCTTCAAGTTCAACGCCAAGCTGTCCCTCAAGAAGGAGTTGGACCGCCGCATCCTGGACGTGGACGACTTCCTGCATCTGGTCCGCTACCTGCTGCGCCTGCACCGCGACCTCGGTCGGGTGGACGACATCGACTCCCTGGCCAACCGCCGGGTCCGCACGGTGGGCGAGCTGCTGGAGAACCAGTTCCGCATCGGTCTGGTGCGCATGGAGCGCGCCATCAAGGAGAAGATGTCGATCCACCCCGACATCGACTCGGCCATGCCCCGTGACCTGGTGAACTCCAAGCCGGTGATGGCGGCCGTGGACGAGTTCTTCGGCTCCTCCCAGCTCTCGCAGTTCATGGACCAGACCAACCCCCTGTCCGAGGTCACCCACAAGCGGCGGCTGTCGGCCCTCGGGCCGGGTGGCCTGTCGCGGGAGCGAGCGGGGTTCGAGGTCCGCGACGTCCACTCCACGCACTACGGCCGGATCTGTCCCATCGAGACCCCAGAGGGTCCGAACATCGGTCTCATCTCGTCGCTGTCCTGCTATGCCCGCCTCAACCCCATGGGCTACATCGAGTCCCCCTACAAGAAGGTGGAGGGCGCCCGGGTCCTCGAGCACATCCAGATCACCCAGGTGGGGGACACGTCCTTCACCCTCGGTGAGGTCGTGCCGCGCAGCGACTTCGAGAAGGAGAACCGGCGCCTGGCCAAGGCCGGCAAACAGGAGGCCTGGGGCGAGCCGCACTCGTTCTACCTGCCCGCCTGGGAGGAGGAGAACCTCAACATCGCCCAGGCCAACGCCCAGGTGGACGACAAGGGCAAGCTGTCGGATGAGAAGGTGATCGCCCGCTCCGGCGGCGAGTTCCTGGTCATCGACCGCGACCAGGTGGACTTCATCGACGTGTCGCCGCGACAGGTGGTGTCCGTGGCTGCGTCCCTGATCCCGTTTCTGGAGCACGACGACGCGAACCGCGCGCTGATGGGCTCGAACATGCAGCGTCAGGCGGTGCCGCTGGTGCGTCCCGAGGCACCCATCGTGGGCACCGGCATGGAGTCGGTCGTGGCCCAGGACTCCGGTGCGGTGGTGATCTGCCATCGCGGCGGCGTCGTGGACAAGGTGGACAGCCAGCGCATCATCGTCCGGGTGGAGGGCGAGAGCGAGGGGGAGGGCGAGTTCGGCGCCGACATCTACCAGCTCACCAAGTTCCGGCGCTCCAACCAGAACACCTCCATCAACCAGAAGCCGCTGGTGGCGGAGGGCCAGCGCGTCGAGAAGGGCCAGGTCCTGGCGGACGGACCCAACACCGAGCGCGGCGAGCTGGCCCTGGGCCACAACGTGCTGGTGGCCTTCATGCCCTGGCGGGGGTACAACTACGAGGACGCGATCGTGGTCTCGGAGAAGCTGGTCAAGGAGGACCGCTACACCTCCATCCACATCGAGGAGTTCGAGACCTCGGCCCGCGACACCAAGCTCGGGCCCGAGGAGATCACCCGCGACATCCCCAACGTGTCCGAGTCGGCCCTGGCCCAGCTGGACGAGGCGGGCGTGATCCACATCGGCGCCCAGGTGCGTCAGGGCTCGATCCTGGTGGGCAAGGTGACGCCCAAGGGAGAGACCCAGCTCACCCCAGAGGAGAAGCTCCTGCGGGCCATCTTCGGCGAGAAGGCGGGGGACGTCCGTGACGCCTCCCTCAGGTGCCCGCCGGGCATCGAGGGCGTCGTGGTGGGCGTTCAGGTGTTCGCGCGCAAGGGCGTGGAGAAGGACTCCCGGCAGCTCGCCATCGAGAACGAGGAGATCGCACGCCTGCGCAAGAACTCCGACGACGAGCGACGCATCATCCTGGAGGTGCGTGACTCCAAGATCCAGCGCCTGCTGGACGGGGTCAAGGTCACCGACGACGTGACCGCCGGTCGCGGCGAGGTGCTGGTCAAGGCCGGGGAGAAGCTCAACCTGGAGACGCTGCGGCGTCTCACGAAGAGCCATCTCCTGGCCCTGCCCGTCAAGGACTCCAAGCTGCTCGACAAGGTGCGCCTCATCGTCCGCCAGGCCGAGTCCCAGATCGACGTTCTGGAGCAGGTCAACCAGGAGCGGATCGAGCTCCTGCGCCAGGGGGACGAGCTGCCGCCGGGGGTCATCAAGCAGGTCAAGGTGTTCATCGCCATGAAGCGCAAGCTCCAGGTGGGGGACAAGATGGCCGGCCGTCACGGCAACAAGGGCGTGATCTCCCAGACCCTGGCCGAGGAGGACATGCCGTTCCTGCCCGACGGGACGCCGGTGGAGATCGTGCTCAACCCCCTCGGGGTGCCGTCGCGCATGAACGTCGGCCAGATCCTCGAGACTCACCTCGGTTGGGCGGGCAAGGAGCTCGGCGAGACCTACGCGTCGCCGGTGTTCGAGGGCGCCACCGAGGACGAGATCGAGGCCATGCTGGTGCGCGCGGGGCTGCCCGAGGACGGCAAGACCCTGCTGTGTGACGGCGTGACCGGCGACCACTTCGAGCAACGGGTGACGGTGGGCTACATCTACATGCTGAAGCTCAGCCACCTGGTGGACGACAAGATCCACGCCCGCTCCATCGGTCCCTACTCGCTGATCACCCAGCAGCCGCTGGGGGGCAAGGCGCAGTTCGGCGGCCAGCGCCTCGGCGAGATGGAGGTGTGGGCCCTGGAGGCCTTCGGCGCCGCCCACACGCTGCAGGAGCTGCTCACCGTCAAATCCGACGACGTGGAGGGACGGGCCAAGGTGTACGAGGCCATCGTCAAGGGCCAGGTGCCCGAGGAGCCGGGGCTGCCCGAGTCGTTCAACGTGCTGGTGCGGGAGCTGCAGGCGCTGGCCCTCGACGTCGAGCTGCTGCAGCAAGAGGAAGACTGAGAAAGGGGTCAGTGAGCATGGAGCGTTCGACCCTGTCCGAAGTTCGGAGCTTTTTCGAGAAACCGAAGCCTCTGAACGACTTCAACGCCATCCGGCTGGGTCTTGCCAGCCCCGAGAAGATCCGCTCGTGGTCCCACGGCGAGGTGATCAAGCCGGAGACCATCAACTACCGGACCTTCAAGCCGGAGCGGGACGGCCTGTTCTGCGCCAAGATCTTCGGCCCGGTCACCGACTGGGAGTGCCTGTGCGGCAAGTACAAGCGCATGAAGTACCGGGGCGTGGTGTGCGACAAGTGCGGCGTCGAGGTGACCAAGTCCAAGGTCCGCCGCGAGCGCATGGGCCACATCGAGCTGGCGGCGCCGGTCTCCCACGTGTGGTTCTTCAAGGGTCTGCCGTCGCGGATCGGCCTGCTGCTCGACATGACCATGCGCGAGCTCGAAAGGGTGCTCTACTTCGAGGCCTACGTGGTCACCGATCCCGGCGACACCTCTCTCGAGGAGAAGCAGGTCCTCACCGAGGAGGAGTTCCGCGAGGCCCGCGAGGAGTACGGCGAGGCCTTCGTGGCCCAGATGGGCGCCGAGTCCATCCGTGACCTCCTGGAGCGCCTCGACCTCAACGAGATGGCGGCCGAGCTGCGCATGATCATGCGCACCGAGACCTCCATCATGCGCCGCCAGAAGGCGGCCAAGCGGCTCAAGCTGGTGGAGGCCTTCCGGCGCTCGGGCAACCGTCCGGAGTGGATGATCCAGGAGGTGATCCCGGTGCTGCCGCCCGAGCTGCGGCCCCTGGTGCCCCTGGACGGCGGCCGCTTCGCCACCTCCGACCTCAACGACCTGTACCGGCGCGTGATCAACCGCAACAATCGCCTCAAGAAGCTCCTGGACCTCAGGGCGCCCGAGGTGATCGTGCGCAACGAGAAGCGGATGCTCCAGGAGGCGGTGGACGCCCTCTTTGACAACGGCCGCCGCGGCCGCGTCATCAAGGGTTCCAACAACCGCCCCCTCAAGTCCCTGTCCGACAACCTCAAGGGCAAGCAGGGCCGCTTCCGCCAGAACCTGCTCGGCAAGCGCGTCGACTACTCGGGCCGGTCGGTGATCGTGGTCGGCCCGGAGCTCAGAATCAACCAGTGCGGGCTCCCCAAGAAGATGGCCCTGGAGCTGTTCAAGCCCTTCGTCTACCACGAGCTCGAGAAGCGCGACCTGGCCAGCACCATCAAGATGGCCAAGGAGCTCGTGGACCTGCAGACGCCCGAGGTGTGGGACGCCCTGGAGACCGTCATCGCCGAGCACCCGGTGCTCCTCAACCGCGCCCCGACCCTGCACCGCCTGGGCATCCAGGCCTTCGAGCCGGTGCTGGTGGAGGGCAAGGCCATCAAGATCCATCCCCTGGTCTGCGCCGCCTACAACGCCGACTTCGACGGTGACCAGATGGCGGTGCACGTGCCGCTGTCGCCCAAGGCCCAGCTCGAGGCCCACATCCTGATGATGTCAACCCGCAACATCCTGTCCCCGGCGTCGGGCCGCCCCCTCGCGGTGCCCTCCCAGGACATGGTGATCGGGGTCTACTACCTGACCACCGAGAACTTCATGGCCAAGGGGGCGGACAAGATGTTCTCCAGCCAGGAGGAGGTCTTCCTCGCCCACAGCGCCGGCATTCTCGGCACCCAGGCTCCCATCCAGCTCCGTTTCTCGGGGCGCCTCATCGACCTGGTGGCCCAGGGAGGCTCCCAGGACATGCTCCACGCCGACATGATCGAGGTCGAGAACATGCTGCTCGAGACCACGGTCGGGCGGGTGCTGTTCAACATGCAGCTCCCCGAGGATATGCCGTTCATCAACGGCCAGCTCAAGAAGAAGGGCCTCCAGAACCTGGTCGCCTACTCGTTCATGGAGCTCGGCAACGACGCCACCATCCGGCTCCTCGACACCCTCAAGGAGATCGGCTTCGGCTACGCCACCACCTCCGGCCTGTCGCTGTCCAGCAAGGACATGCTCATTCCGGAGGGCAAGCAGCGGCTGCTCGACCAGGCGTACGCGGAGGTGGAGGAGGTGGAGCGGCAGCGCACCGGCGGTCTCATCACCGCCGGCGAGCGCCACAACAAGATCATCGACATCTGGCACCGGGTCACCGAGGAGGTGGCGCGGGAGATGTTCAGCCAGATGTCCAGCCTGGACCCCGACACGGGCGCTTTCAACCCCATCTTCATGATGGCGGACTCCGGCGCCCGGGGCTCCAGAGAGCAGGTCCGGCAGCTCGCCGGCATGCGCGGCCTCATGGCCAAGCCGTCGGGCGAGATCATGGAGACCCCCATCACCGCCAACTTCCGCGAGGGTCTCAGCGTGCTCCAGTACTTCATCTCCACCCACGGCGCGCGCAAGGGCCTCGCCGACACCGCCCTCAAGACCGCCGACTCGGGGTACCTGACCCGACGCCTGGTGGACGTGGCCCAGGACGTGATCGTGGTCGAGCACGACTGCGGTACCGAGGACGGCATCGAGGTCACCGCCATCACCGAGGGGGGCGAGATCCTGGAGCAGCTCCGCGACCGGGTGGTCGGCCGGGT
>Ga0315542_1003001_pt1 | contig 10050 bp, 4 predicted proteins | sample SalMarSW160120MG_FD_202541 | JGI IMG/M metagenome (GOLD analysis project Ga0315542, IMG submission 202541) | Salt marsh sediment microbial communities from the Plum Island Ecosystem LTER, Massachusetts, United States - Salt Marsh Sediment SW1601-20 ... | reverse complement strand
AGCTTGATCTGCAGGTTCAGCGGAAAGTCGCCGATCTCGTCCAAGAAAATGGTGCCGCCGTGCGCCCATTCGAAGCGCCCGATCTTGCGCTCCAGCGCGCCGGTGAAGGCCCCTTTTTCATGTCCGAACAATTCGCTTTCCAGGAGGCTCTCCGGCAGCGCGTTGCAGTTGACCTTGATCAGCGGCTGGTTGGCCCGCGGGCTGGCGTAATGAATGGCGTTGGCCACGAGCTCCTTGCCCGTGCCGCTCTCCCCGCGGATCAGCACCGTGGAGGGGCTGTCGGCCACCTGGGAGATCAGGCGGTAGACTTCCTGCATGGAGTTGGAATTGCCGACCATGTTCTCCACGTTGAACCTGTCCCTCAGGTCCTTTTTCAGGCGGAGGTTTTCGTCCCGCATGCGCTCCCGGTCCCTTTCCATGCGGCGGCTCAGCTTGACGGCCTGGGCGATCATGGGACCCATGATGTTCAGGATGCGGTGGTCGTCCTCCAGGCTTTTGGCGCCCGCAAACTCCTTGTCGACGCTCAAGGCGCCGAGTGTCTTGCCCTCGCTCTTGATGGGAACGCACAGAAATGCAATGGGGCGGTCGCCCAGACCCGCGCGGGCTCCGGTCCGGTTCAAGAAGCGGGTGTCCTTGCGGATGTCCGGAATGATGACCGTCCGGCCGGACTGTACGACTTTGCCCGTGATCCCTTCCCCGATGCGGTAGCGGCCCAGTTCCTGGGCCTTGGGGCTCAAGCCGTGGGCGATCGAGATGCTGATCAAGCCCGTCTTGTCGTCGAGCAGGGCGATGGTGCCGCGGTCGAGTTTGCGCTTGTCGGAAAGCAGCTTGAGAATGGAGCGCAGCATTTCGTTGAGATCCGTCTGGTCGGCCACGATTTTGGCCGTGTCCAGCAGCAGCTGAATTTGTTCTTCGAACACGTTTCGGACCATGCCGGCAGGCTCCCGAGAAATTGGGGTTAATCTAGCGCAGATGAAACCGTTTGTAAAGATTTATTACAATTTTGTTTGTTTGTCACGAGAGAAAAATATTTCTCCGGCCCAAGCGGAAATGTCCTCCGTACGCTTGAATCCTCACCCGGCGATTTTTCGACAATTACCCTTAATTCACAACCTAAAAATCGGCACGCGTTTTTACTGGTTTTCCGCGATTTAATTTCCGGCCGGATGAATCCATGGCACATATTTTGCTGTTTATCAACTGTTTAACCACATGCGACTCAGGCCGTGACAGGCCTTATTCTTATTGGGGAGAGGAGATAACAGCGTATGCTTAATCTGCCTGCCGCCCTGTGGGCGAAAATCCGGAAACACAAGGGTTTGACGGCCTGCCTGGTCTTGCTGGCGTTGCCTTCCGTAGCTTCGGCGGCCGCGGGCCAGCCGCTTTCCGCGGGGGATACCGCCTTCGTCATGGTGTCCGCAAGCCTGGTGATGCTGATGACTCCGGGCTTGGGTCTTTTTTACGGCGGCTTGGTCCGCCAGAAGAATGTTTTGGGCACGATCATGCAGAGCCTGGTGGTGATCGGCCTGGTCGGCCTGCAATGGGCCGTCTTCGGTTATTCGCTGGCCTTCGGGGCCGACCACTACGGCTTGCTGGGCGGCCTGAATTTCGCCTGGCTCCACGGCGTCGGCGCGGCGCCGAACCCGGATTACGCGCCCACGATCCCCCACCAGGCTTTCATGATTTTCCAGGCCATGTTCGCCGTCATCACGCCGGCCCTGATTACGGGCGCCTTCGCCGAACGCTTCAAATTCTCGGCCTTCGTCGGGTTCATGCTGCTGTGGGCGACGTGCGTCTACGATCCCCTCGCGCACTGGATCTGGGGCGCCGGCGGCTGGCTGAAAAACCTCGGGGTGCTGGATTTTGCCGGCGGCATGGTGGTGCACATCTCGGCCGGCGTGGCCGCCTTGGTGGCCGCCCTCATGATCGGCAGGCGCAAAACCCATCGCACCGGCACCATTCTCCCGCATAACATGACCATGGTGCTGCTGGGCATGTCGCTGCTCTGGTTCGGCTGGTTCGGCTTCAACGCCGGCTCGGCGCTGGCCGCCAACGGCGTGGCCGTGTCGGCCTTCATCGCCACCAACTTCGCGGGCGCGGCGGCCATGCTGTGCTGGCTGCTGCTGGAATGGGGAGTCCGGGGCAAGCCGACCGCCCTGGGCGCGGCCTCCGGCGCGATCGCCGGCTTGGCGGCCGTCACGCCGGCCTCGGGATTTGTGGGGCCCATGTCCGCCATTGTCATCGGCCTGGTCGCCTCTCCCCTGTGCTTCGCCGCCATCCAAATGAAGAACCGGTTCGGCTACGACGACACCTTGGACGCCTTCGGCATTCACGGCGTCAGCGGAACCTGGGGCACCTTGGCGACCGGCCTTTTCGCCAGTCTGGCTGTGAACCCCGGCGGGGCCAACGGTCTCTTTTTCGGCAATGCGAACCTGCTTAAGCTGCAGGCCCTCGGAGCGGGGGTCACCATCGTCTTCGCCGGGGCGGGCACGTTTGTGCTGCTGAAAATTCTGGATGTTCTCGTCGGGATCCGCGTGGCGGATCACGAGGAGACGATCGGTCTGGACTTGACCCAGCACGGCGAGGCCGGGTATCACATGTAGGTTTGATCCCCTCACTTTGAGAGGCTGTGTCGCAATTCGCTGGATATGGGTTCATGCCCTCGATCGTCACCCCGGTGAAAACCGCGGGTCCGGAAAAGACTTTACCTTGAAAGAAACCATTCCTTCCCGGGTCCCGGATCAGGTTCGGGATGACGGCAACAACGCGTTCTGGCGCGGCCGCTTGGGAGGAGAGGGCATGATCCAGCACCTTACTTTCCACCCGCTCCCTGGCCTCGCCCAAGGCGAGGCCGCCCTCTCCCCGCAAGGGAGAGGGAAAAACCGGATCAACAGGAGCATGCGATGAAAAAGATCGAAGCCTTCATTCAGCCCGAGCAATTCGAGGCGGTCAAAAAGGAACTCTTCGCGGCCGAGGTTTTCAAGATGAGCGTGTCCCAGGTCAAGGGCTGCGGGCAGCAGAAGGGGTACACCGAAAGCTTCCGGGGCCAGGCCGTGGACATCAACCTGCTCCCCAAGACCAAGATCGAGATCGCGGTCAACGAGGATTTCGTCCAGCCGACCATCGACGCCATCATCCGCGGGGCGCGCACGGGCAACATCGGCGACGGCAAAATCTTCGTCCTGGACCTGCCCCAGTGCATCCGCGTCCGCACCGGTGAGACCGGGTCCAAGGCCATCGGCTAAAGGGCGCCTCCGCCGTCCCGCCCGGGAAGCCCAAGGCGAGCGCAGGCCCGGCACCCCAGCAGGCATCGTCCCCGGTTCGGGGCGCGGCGCTCGGGAAGGGTTTTTCCGCCCGGGCCGGTTTTACGCCGGGTGAGGAATATTCAGGTCGATGGTCTGGCTTTTTCCGATGGGCAGGTGGTGGACCCGGCCGTTCACGACCACCGGCACCGGCGAGGGCGTCCGCAGGGTTTTGACGCGGCGCGCCTCCACCAGCAGGGTCAGCTGGCCGGGCGTCAGCTCGACGTGGAACCAGCGCTGGTTGTACAGGATTTGAAATTTCGCCTTCCGCCAGGCGGCCGGCAGGCGGGGCTCGAAACACATGCGGTCCTCCAGGATCTTCAGGCCCCCGTAATTCCGGTAGAAGAGATTCATCGCCCCGCCCATGGCCCCGGCGTGGATGCCCTCGGACGCGGTGCCGCCCTGAATGTCGCCAAAATCCGCCCGCAGCGCCTGGAGGAAGAAATCCATGGCGGCCGCCGTATCCCCCGCCTGCTGGGCGACGTAGCTGTGCACCACGTAGCTCAAGGTCGAACCGTGGGAGGTGCGGCGGATGTAGTAATCGTAATTTTTCCGGAGCACGTCCGGCGGCAGGTCATAGCCCAAGCGCGTGAACAGATTCTGCAGTTCCTCCCCCATGAGCATATAGAAAATCATCAGGACGTCGGCCTGCTTGGAAACCTTGTAGGCGTCGGGCGAATGCCCCTCGGCCTTTAAGATCCGGTCCAGCCGGTGGATGTCCTCGTACTTGTGCCGGTACTCCTCCCAGTCCAGTTCCTGCAGGTCCATGTAGCCCTCGAACTGATGGATCAAGCCGTCCGGGTCCATGGGCACGAACATCTCGCGCGTGATCTGGTCCCAGCGGGACAGCTCATCCGAGTTCAGATTCAACTTGGCCCGCAGGGCGGTGGCCTCCTCCGGATCCATGGTGTTCAAAAATTCCAGCCCCTTCGACAAAATCCAGACCGCCATGACATTGGTGTAGGCGTTGTTGGGCAGCCCGCCGGCTTCCGCTCCCGGCAACTTCTCGTGGAATTCGTCCGGGCCCATCACGCCGCGGATTTCGAAGCGCTTCCGCTCGGGATTGAATTGGGCGATGCTCGACCAGAAGCGGGCGATTTCCAGCAGCATTTCCGCTCCGTAGCGGTCCATGAAATCCTGGTCGTGGGTCATGCGGTAGTAGCCGAGAATGTTCGAGGCGATGGCGATGGAAACGTGCCGCTGCAGCGAGCTGTAGTCCTCGCCCCACTCCTTGGACAGGGGGTTCAAATGCAGGGTCTGGGTCTCCTCATAACCGCTGCTGCCGCTCTGCCAGGGAAACATCGCCCCCGCATAGCCGAACTGGCGCGCGTATTCGCGGGCCGGGTTGAGGCGCCGGTAGCGGTACATGAGCAGGGCCCGGCTGATTTCAGGGGCATGCAGGGTGTAGAACGGCAGCGTGAACATTTCGTCCCAGAAGATGTGTCCCCGGTAGGCCTCGCCGTGCAGGCCGCGCGCGGGCAGGCCGGCGTCGTGATCGTCGTTGTGCGTGGAGGCGGTCTGCAGCAGGTGAAAATTCACGAAACGCAGCAACTGCTGCACCTCGGGCTCGCCCGTCACCGCGATGTCGTAGCGCTTCCACAGGGCCCGCCATTTGGTGGTGTGGGGCAAGAACAGGTCTTGAAAGCGCTGGACCTTCTGCAGGGCTTCCTGGGCGGCCATGAGATTGTTCACCACCCCCTGGTCGCGGGAGGTGTACAGGCTCACCAGCTTCTCGACGACGTATTCCCCGCCCTGTTCCACCGGCAGGATGAACTCCTGGAAAACCTTTTCCCGGCCCTGAATGATGGTGCGGCGGTTTAAGGGGAGCTCCTGCTCCCCGGCGAAGACGCGGGTGCGCAGCGCCTCGGTGATCTGGATTTTCGTCTGATTGGTCTGCATCTGAAGGTACACGCCGTCCGGGCCGAAGTTGCCGTGGGACACGGGTTCGAGGTGCTTCGAGTTCAGCTGGCGGTAGCGCTCGACGCCGGCATTGGTGACGGACCCGTCAAGACCGCTGCGGAACAGGACCTCGCCGCTGTAATTTTTCGGCCGGAGGACGCACTGGATGCCCGCGTAGTGGGGCTCCGCCATGCTGACCAGGCGCCGGGTGAGAATTTCGGTGATCCGGCCTTTTTCATCCTGCCAGCGCAGCAGGCGGAGGAGCAGGCCCCGGCGCAGGTTCAGTTCCTGGCGAAAGGCCAGGATCTTCACGTTCTGCAGGTCGAACCAGCGCCCGTCGTTGAGGTGGTAATTCAGGTACAACCAGTTCGGGCAATTGACGAAATCCTCGTTGACCACCCGCCGGCCGGCGATCAGCGTCTCCAGTTTATTATACACGCCGGCGATGTAAGTCCCCGGATAGTGGATTTTCGACCCGCTGGCTTCCGGCATGGCCCCGCGCGTCCCCAAATAACCGTTGCCCAGGGTAAACAGGGCTTCCACCAGGCTCACGCGGTTCAAATCCAGCTTTTCAACGGTGATTTTCCAGGGATCCAAGCTCTCAACCCTCCAGGAGTTCATGGCATCCGCCGCTTCCGGCCCCTGGGCACGGGCCGTCCGCCGCCGGCGCGGAGTGGCTACTATAACGTATTCCGGCCCAAAGATTCAAGTCCTCCCTTGCGCCAGCAGGCCCGCCACCCGCTGCACCACGGGTGGATGGGAGTAATAAAAGGCGGCGGTCCACGGATGAGGATGCAGATTGACCAGGTTGTCCTTGGCAAGCTTGATCAAGGCGCCGGCCAAGGCGGCGGGATCGCCGGTCAGCGCGCAGGCAAAACGGTCCGCCCGCCGTTCCTGGTGCCGGGACCAACCGTTGAAGACCGGCAGCAGGGGAAAGGCGAGCCAGGACAACAGGAACCCCAACAGCGCGGCCTGGGCGAAAAAATCCGCGGCGGGCAGCCGGAACCACGCTCCGGGCAGACCGGCCCGCAACAGTCCGTAGGCCGCCGCCAGGATCGCCAGGCTGCCGGCACCGGTGAGGAGAAGCCGCTGCCGGATGTGATGCAACCGCCAATGGCCGGCCTCGTGGGCCACGACGGCCAGGATCTCGCCCCGGGCCAGGTTGGGCAGCAGGGTGTCGAAGAGGACGATCCGCTTGACCCGGCCGATGCCGCTGAAATAGGCGTTGGAGTGGCGGCTGCGCCGGGAGGCGTCCATCTCGACCACGCGCTCCACGCGGATACCGGCCTTGGCCGCCAGGCCGCGCAGGTCGTCGGCTAAGCTTGCATCCCCCAGGGGGGTGAAGGTGTTGAACAGGGGTTCCAGCACGGCGGGTGACAGAACCAGAAGAATGAGATTAAACGCCATGAACACGGCCCAGAACCACAGCCACCACGTGTGGGGAAAAGACCGGACCAGCCACAAGCCCGCGCCGGCCAAGGCGGCCGCCATCGCGGTGCCCAGCAGCCAGGATTTCACGCCGTCGGACACCCAGGCAACGAAGCTCTGGGTGTTGAACCCGTAGCGGTGCTCCAGGCGGAAAGTCCGATACCAATCCAGGGGCAGATTGAGGGCCGATCCGGCCCAGCCCAGGATCAGGAAAAAGGCCAAACCGGACGGGATGAAGCTCAAGCCCCAGGCGCGGATCCAGGCGGCGTAGACGCCGAGCCAACCGCCGAAGAAGAAAATCAGCGCCCCCGCCGCGTTGACGCCGGAGGAGACAAAACCGAACCGGATTTTCTCCGCCGCGTAGGCTTGCGCCCGGCCCAGGCGCTCCGGGTCGATTTGCCCTGCAAAAGCCGGAGGCAGGTTCGCCCCCTCCCGCCGCAGGTGGGCCAGATTCAAAAAAGCCAGGCCGAACTGGGCCGCCAGCACCAGCAGATAGGCGGCCAGGGCCGCAAACCAGAAAGCCGGCATCCCTTCTCCTTCGGAGCGGGTTCGTCGGCGCCGCGACCGGTCCCGTGGCCGCCGCAGGCCGCCCGTTCAGTGTTTTCCCAGCAGCAGGGCCACGGGAAAAGATTGCAGCGCCTGTCCCAGGCCGATCTGATCCCCGGCCTGAAGCTCGCGGCCGCCGAAAACGTCCTCCCAGACGGCCGGGGCGGCCGCCGGCAACGCCACCCGCGTGTCGGCCCAAATCTCCTGACCCACGGGATCCTGATCCTCGCGGATCACCCCCGTCAGGAATCTCGGGAGGACGGCCACCAGCCAGGAGGAGCCGTCCGTCCGGGCAAAGGCGAATACGTGCTCGCGGAATTTTCCCGCGGCTTCCAGGGGCTGGTAATCCCCGGTTTGAAAAACCGAGGGCAACCGGCGTCTGGCCTGCAGGGCCTGGTAGGTCAGGTAGAGCTTGCAGCGGCCGTCGTCCTTGGCGCGCAGCAGATCCGCCAGCAGGGCCGCCCGGTCGCCGCGCTCCCGGGCCTGCAGGTCCTGCAGCCATGCGTCGCGCAGCGCATAATCCACGGAGCGGCGGTTGTCCGGATCGACCAGGTTCAAATCCCAAAGCTCGCAGCCCTGGTACAGGTCGGGCACTCCCGGCACGGTGAATTTCAGCAGGCTCTGGGCCAGGGAGTTAAAGCAGCCGTAGTGCGCGAGTTTTCTCTGGAACGGCAGCAAGGAGCGGAGAAAGGGGTTGGGCCCGCCGTCGTCCAGGCATTTCTCTAGAAACACCAGGTAGGCATTTTCATATTCCGTGTCCGGCTTGATCCAGGCCGTGTGGACTTTGGCCTCGCGCACCGCCTTGATGACATAGGCCTTGATCCGGTCCCGGAAGGCGGGATAATCCTTTTCCTGGAAAGGCCAGGCTCCCAGCAGGGTCTGGTACAGGAAATACTCGTCGTTGCGGTCCGGGGCTTTCTGCCCGTGGACGTCCCCTTTTTTGCGGGCGTTCAAGCGGCTCCAGACCTTCAGCTGGCGGTCCCATTCCTGGGGGATTTCGGACAGCACGTTGAGACGGGCGCGCATGTCCTCGCCCCGCTTGGTGTCGTGCGTGGCCGTGGTGTTCATGGCCTGCGGCCAATGGCGCAGACGGCGCTGGGCATAGTCGTGAAAGACCCGCGGCTCCAGGCCGAATTGTTCCGGATTGCCGCCGACCTCGTTTAAGGCGATGTGCCGGTTGTAGGTGTAGAAGAAGGTGTCTTCAAAACCCTTGGCCATCAAGGGCGCCGTGAATTGTTGAAAGCGCATGACGTACTGGACCCACTGCCGGCGGTTTTCCTCCGAGAGGTAGTCCTCGAATTGCAGCAGCAGGAATTTTTCCAGGAATTTCAGTTCATACCACAAGGACGGGTTGGCCAGCAGCGAGCGCTCGATGGCCTGGGCCACATAGGCCCGGTCCTGTTCGCGGAAGCCCCCGCCGTCGATGTACGTGCGGTAGACGGGAAACTGCGCCAAGACTTCGACGATGGCCCGCCGCAGTCCGTACAGGGTCAGGTCCCCGGCGTGACGGTGCTGGCTGAAAACGGTCTTGGTAAGATGGGCCAGGTTGTCCACGTCCCCGGCCATGTGTTTGCCGATGATCAGCCGCTTCTTGGCGTTGAGGCGCTCGGACAGGGGCGTGCGCACGCCCTCATAGAGGGAATAGATCTTGTCGAAGGCCCGGCGGTTGGCCGGCTGGCAGAACAGCTCGTTTACGAAATACAGGAAATCGTAGCCCGTGGTGCCGGCCACCGGCCAGGCGGGATGCAGGGACTCCTGGGGTGCCAGGATCTTTTCGACCACCAGGTAGCAGTCCCCCGCCCGTTCCCGCAGCCGTTTCAGGTAGCGGGTGGGATCCTGCAGCCCGTCGACGTGGTCGACCCGCAAGCCGGTGAAGGCGCCGCCGGACACCGCCCCGAACAGCCAGCGGTGCGTGCGTTCGAACACGTCGTCGTCTTCCATGCGCACCGAGATCAGTTCATTGATGCTGAAGAAACGGCGGTAATTGATTTCCTCGGCCGCGACCTTCCAGAAGGACAGGCGGAACCATTGTTCGGACAGGAGGCGGTCCAAGTCGTTGAAGCTGTCGGGAACGCCGGGAGAGCCGTTGTAGGTCCGGATCCGGCCGTCCAGGTATTCACGGACCACCGGGTTCTGGCTGTACAGCTCCCACAGGATCCCCTTGATGAACTTGATCTGGTCGTAGCGGTCCTGGTTGTCCTCCTCGCCGCCGCTGCCACGGTTGCGGGCAATGGACAACAGGCCGTGGATCTTGACGAAGTCGGGATGATCCTTGCCCAGTTCCCGGCGCAGCTGATGAAGCTGAGAGGCGAACACCTGGACATAGGATTCGATCTTGAGCGGAAAGCGCAGGTCGTAATACCGCAGGAACAGGCCCTGGTCGCCGTACTCCAGCTTGATCTCGCCGTTCTCGAGGGCCTCACCGTAGAAATTGCCGAGAAAGGGTGCCAAAACCCGCCCGTGCATGCTTTCGTAGGGATGGTCCCAGTTGATGTCGAAGAGGTTGAAGAACTTGGATTGCCGGCCGTTCTCCAGCACGTCCATGAGGTAATGGTTGTGCGAATCGAAGGCCATGTGGTTCGGCACGATATCCTGGACCCAGCCGAGGCCCAAGCGTTGGGTCTCTGCGGTCAGGGCCTGGAAAGTCTCCTCCGGCCCCAGCTCGGGGTTCAACTGGTTGGGATCCACCAGGTCGTACCCGTGCCGGCTGCCGGGCCGCGCCTGGAAAATCGGCGAGGCGTAGATGTCGCTCACGCCCAGACGCGCCAGGTAGGGCGCCGCGGCCCGCGCCTGGTCGAAGCCGAAGGCGGGCTGGAATTGCAGGCGGTACAGGGCCAGGGGAATGCGCACGTTCACCTCGCGATGCCGGAGTGCC
>Ga0315542_1002998_pt1 | contig 10055 bp, 8 predicted proteins | sample SalMarSW160120MG_FD_202541 | JGI IMG/M metagenome (GOLD analysis project Ga0315542, IMG submission 202541) | Salt marsh sediment microbial communities from the Plum Island Ecosystem LTER, Massachusetts, United States - Salt Marsh Sediment SW1601-20 ... | reverse complement strand
AGGGAACGGGGTTGGGTCTATCGGTCAGTTACGGGATTATCAAGAAACATGGCGGACAGATCACCGTGAAAAGCGAGCCTGGAAAAGGGACCACTTTTACCGTCGTTCTGCCGGCTTCCAACAAAGTGACAAGCCAATGACACCTTAATTGAACAGGCGACAGAATTACCGTTAGTGCTCTACTCTCTTGCACGAGTGATTTTTCCACTATTGCTGTTTATGACCTTAAGATTTGAATGAAAGGAGTTGACATGTCGTGGTTCATCTATTTACCTATTGCGCATCATAGCGTTCTCTTACCGGTAATTGTCGGCCTGGGATTTCTGGTCGGATTGCTGTCGGGCCTGTTTGGAGTAGGAGGTGGTTTCCTCATGACGCCGTTGCTTATTATGATCGGAATTCCTCCAACCGTCGCCGCAGCATCAGATTCCAACCAGATTGTGGCCGCATCCGCCTCAGGAACGTATGCCCATTACAGATTGGGGAATGTTGATGTAAAAATGGGCCTTATTTTGCTGATAGGAGGTGTTATCGGGGGCACTGGAGGAGTTCAGATCATCAAGCTTCTCCGCCAGTTGGGAAATGCCGATTTTCTTATTCAACTTACCTACGTCATAATGCTGGGCGGCGTTGGCAGTTACATGTTCCTGGAAAGCCTGCAAGGCCTGCGCTCGACAGAAGCAAAGGCCGGCACACCAGTCAGCAAGAAAGAATCTGCCTATGCGCGTGTGATACGCCGCCTTCCTTTCAAAACAAACTTTGACAAATCAGGGATCAACATCTCCCTGATCGTCCCTCTTGTTCTCGGAGGATTCGTGGGAATACTGGCCGCCATCATGGGCGTGGGCGGAGGCTTCATCATGGTCCCGGTGATGGTGTATCTCTTGAGAATGCCCATGCACGTTGTTATCGGAACCAGCCTGTTTCAAATACTCTTTACCTGTATAAATGTGACAATCATGCAGGCCCACAGCAATCACACCGTGGATTTTGTCCTGGCCCTGTTACTCCTTATCGGCTCAACCCTGGGAGCTCAATTCGGCGCCAAGATAAGCAGGAAGCTGAAAGGCGAGCAATTGAAAATTTTATTGGCCTCCCTGGTTCTCGTGGTTATGGTCAAGATGCTCATTGGCCTTTTGCTGCAACCCCATATTCTGTTATCATACTATGGAGGTGACTAGAAGATGCAGTTGAGAAAACCGCTCCTGGTGCTGCTGAGCACCGTAGTGCTCCTCGTTGGCGCCGGGCCCGCGTCGTCCGCACAGACACCTGCTCTTGGGATAAATCCTGCGCATCTGGATATCGGCACTTTTTTTTCCGGGCGCCGCATATCCCTGTCGGGGTCGATTCCCTCCGACCGGGACATGGTCATTGAAATCAAGGGGCCGGACGAAAAAGGCGCATTCAATATGAAAGGTCGGGTCGGGCCATTTTGGATGAATCGGGGAAAGGTCGAATTGGAGAAGGCCCCTTTCTTATACATGTTGCTCCTCCCCGAAGGAAAAGAATGGCACGCCTCGTTGTCTTCATTGGGTCTCGGAATCGAACAACTGAAGCAAACGCTGGTCATCAAGCCTCATAACGCGAACCTTGATGTTGTTTTCCCGAGATTCGTCCAACTCAAACAGTCCGAGCATCTCTACGGGGAACTGCAGGACGCCGTACGGTATTCCCAGCCGACAGGAGGAATGAAGCATTTTGACGCGAAATTCTATTTCCCCTCAAGCACCGTTGCCGGGGAATACAGGATCTTAAACAGACTTTTTCATAACGGCAAGGTGGAAGAGACTACCGTCCGCAGCTTTACAGTGGAGGAAGTGGGTTTCATCAAAGCCGTCCGCGAACTTGCATATGACAGAGGTCTTATCTACGGCATACTGTGCGTCCTTATTGCACTGTTTGTCGGGGCTGTTATCGGGTTGCTCTTCAGGCGTACAGAGGCCCATTGATGCTATACCTTGGTAACGCACTTGCGGCATTGAAAAACCTCCTTCTGAGGGAAAAAGAAAACCAGGTCCCTTTTTCCGATCTGTTCGTCTGGTTTCAAAACATACTGAAAAAGAACAATGCCGCAATGGAGCTCATCGCAGACATGGGCGGAAAAATGGGAGGAGAGTTTATATTTGATAGGAAATACCTGTCCGACAGTGTCAAAAAATTACAAGAGCTTGTTCGAAGCAGTGCTTATGACCTGAACTACATTACGGATAATCAGTACCTGGAACTGTACGGCGTTATTGAAGACCTGGCAAAAAAGCTGGAAATTGAACTATCAGGAAAGATGGTGATTCACGGGGCCAAGAGAATATATGCCTTGAACGAAATAGAAGATGGAATGGAGGACCTGGTCGGGTTTAAGACCTACAACCTGTCCAGGATCTTGAATCTCTCAGGAGTCAATATACCTGACAGCTTCGCCGTTACCGTCGGCGGCTTCAGAGATTACATGGCATACAACAACCTCTTCGAAAAAATAGAAGGCTCTATTGAAGAATGCAGGAATGGACAGAGATCTGTCGAGTCGGTCTCCAATTCCATTCAGCTCATGATACTCGGAGGAGAGATCCCTCCCGAACTCAGACGTCAGATCCTTGCTGCTGCAGAACGGATTTCTCAGGGGAAACCGGGGAGCTGCTATTTCGCAATTCGCAGCAGCGGTGTAGGTGAAGATGGAGACCTGAGTTTTGCCGGACTTCACGATTCATTTCTGAACGTCCAATTTGATGAACTGTTATCCAATTATAAGAAAGTACTGGCAAGCCTGTACAACCAGGCCGGCCTGGAGTACCGACTGAGGATGAATATCCTATCCCTGGAAATGGCCATGCCGGTACTCTACCAGAAAATGATAGACAGTCGTGTAGCCGGCGTCCTATTTACGCTCGACCCCAACAGGCCCGACCGACCGGAAAGCCTCCTGAGCGGGACCTGGGGATCCGGGAAAGTCGTCGTGGAGGGAGATGAAGGGGTGGAGACATTCCGCATCTCTCGCAGTCCTCCTTATCCTGTCGTAGAACAACAGACAAACTCAACGCCCCACATGCCGGGTTCTCTTCACACAGGCCCTTCAGAGAAGGGCTCGGATGAACCCAATGCCGGACCTTGTCTCACCTCGAAGGAGGTCCCCCCGATAATGGATGTGGGTCTCATCCTGGAAAGATACTTCAAGAGACCCCTGGACGTGGAATGGAGCATTGATGAAGGTGGACAACTTTGGATACTTCAGGCGAGGCAGCTTCACATACCCCGTCAAAAACGGATGGAATACACCGAACTGAAGGGGGCTACGGAAGGACACCGTGTTCTTTTCAAGGACAGGGGGATGATCGCGTATCGCGGTATCGGCGCGGGTCCGGTGTGGGTCGTAGACAATGACCATGACCTCACCCACTTCCCCAGAGGGGGAGTCCTGGTCTCCCACTATGCTCCTCCCTCATTGGCAAAGGTCATACCCCGGGCCAGCGCGATCATCACGGACGTTGGGGCCGTAACCGGCCACATGGCCACAGTCGCCCGGGAATTCAGGGTCCCCACCATTGTGGGGACCGATGTTGCGACCCGGCTGCTGGCTGCGAACCAGGAGGTAACCGTAGATACCGAAAGAAACATCGTCTATGAAGGCCTCATTCAGGAGCTCATTCGCCACCAACTGCTTGACGGACCCAGCTTTGAAATGACCCGTGAGTTCCAATTGCTGCGGAGATTACTCAAGAAGATCGCCCCTCTCTCCTTGACGGACCCTGATGATCCCGGCTTTGCCCCCAAGGGCTGTCAGACCTTTCATGATGTCATGCGATTTGTTCACGAGAAGGCCTTTCGGGCCCTGGTACAGGCCGGAAAAGATTCTCGATCTTTTCTGCGACGGGGAGGGAAGAGGCTGAGATCCCGGCTCCCTTTGGACCTTGTACTGATTGATATTGGGGGCGGGCTGGCGGAGGGGACCGACAAAGACATCTATGTGGATCCCGATCAGATCACCTCCTTGCCCATGAAAGCAATCTGGAAGGGACTGAGTTCGCCTGATTCCTGGAACACGGAACCGATTCCGGTGGATTTGAAAGGCCTCATGTCCAGCCTCACGAGAACACAGAGTGCGGAGGTGATGGGAAATACCTTGCCCAGTGTCAACCTGGCGGTCCTGGGTTCAAACTATGTGAACCTGAGCCTTCCCTTGGGCTATCATTTCACGGCTGTGGATGCCGCCATTGGATCTTCCCCTGAAAACAATAACATCTCTTTCCGTTTTGTCGGGGGAGTGACGGACATAACACGCCGGTCAAGAAGAGCCGCCCTGCTGGCGACTATCCTGGAAAAGGCCGGCTTCAAGGTAAAGATGAACGGGGATCTTGTCATTGCACGGGCGATTAATCTGTCGGAAGAGCTTATGATGGAGCAACTCTATCTCATCGGAAAACTGATCGGTTTTGCAAGACAACTCGACGTCCTCCTGAAGAATGATGAGGATGTGGGCTACTACTTTCAAAAGTTCAGGGAACAAGCGGAAAAACCTGTCGAAAGATATGAAGGAGGAAAAAATGGAGAAGACGACAGTCTGTATTCTGGATGATGAAGCAATTGTCGGCGATCGGCTGAAACCGGAACTGGAGGACGACGGCTACGAGGTCGAGGTTTTTACCGACAGTGCAAGCGCACTGGCCAGGGTGAACGAAACGTGCTTCGATATCTTTATTACGGACTTGAAGATGGAGGGTGTCGATGGCATGGGTTTCCTGGAGAGGGTGAAAGAAAAATGCCCTGAAAGCGAGGTGATTGTCATCACAGGCTACGCTACGATGGAAACCGCCAGGGAGTCCCTGATCAAAGGGGCGTACGACTTTATCGCCAAGCCATTCAGGATCGGAGAAATCAAGGCAGCCGTCAAAAAGGCCAAAAAGAAGGCACGGCGCCGACGCCAGGCTTGATACTTTCCTTCTTCGACAGGTCTTTTCATGCTATGCCGGAAGTTATGGAACCCGGCATAATGTATCGACTATCTTCAGTAAGGCGGAATGAACATGATCAAGGCACTCGTTTCCTTAAATGCTGATCTCGCTTCGAGTATCGCCCTCAGGTACGCCTGTCAGTTGGCAAAATTGACGGGCATGCTTCTGCAAACCATGCATGTGGTGGAACCCGAACAGGAAGGGCAAAGCCCCGGCACGGGATGGGTCCGCCGAACCTGGGAAAAGGGGTTGCTGCAGACAGCCCAAATCGAGATCTCCCGTCTTCTCAATGCCGAGAGGGCCGCCTGTCCCACGTTGGGTGTTCCCAGGATGTCCATCGGCGTCCGTGAGGATGAGCTTCTCCGTGAGCTGGAAGACGAATCTTATGACCTTTTCGTTGAAGGGGTCTTACATTCCTTTGACTCAACCTCTTTCCATAAGAAGATTCGATCCAGGCTTTATCGAGAGGCCCCCAGTTCGATCCTTCTGGTGAAAAACCTTGTGAGCCCAAAGAATGTTGTGCTTTTGTTGGAAGATAAAGTGCCGCTCCGGGCCTTGATCTCATCGTTCCTCAAGATTGTTGAGGGAGCGGAATTGGAAGTTGACCTCCTGCACTACAAGTTTCAAAGTGAGGGGAGAACGGACTTCAATATCAAAGGAGGAGACACAGCATCAGCACACCTAAAGGAACCGGGCAACACACTCGGTTCGGCGGAAAGAATGCTTGCCGCAGAAGGACGGACTGTAAGAGCGAGCCTGCTGGTCCAAGATACCCCGGTGAAGATTGGTGAACATCTGGAGGGCTATTCCCTCGTGGTATCGTTCCTCCCCCGTCAAACGGCCCTGAAGCGACCCTTGCTGGAGCTGTTGGCCCGTGTCCCGTCAGCTATTCTTCTTTGCCGGGAATAGAAGCTGATCCGTGACAGACAGGTGCCCTTCTTGAGGCGCCGGCCACTCGGAAAAAGGAGCCTCCCATATCCTCATAACTTGCACCTTTCTGAAAGTGCACTTTGACCGGACGAACCGGATGTCTCCTGCCGGCGCCTGCTCTTGCGCGACCCGACTATTCAGGTTTCACGGTCAGGGTTCCCTCTTTGTTTTTTTCCACCTGCGATCGATCAGGCCATGCGTAGTGATAACCGTTTCCGAGATACAGAGGAATCTGATCCCGGTAATGGGAGCTCTTGAGCTGCCCTGATTCTCCGGTAGGAAGCACATGAAGGGCATCTTTCATGTCTGAGAGATCGACGATCATCCGCTGGGAAACCACAGTTTTTCGGCAAGCTCATAACGTAATGTCAAATGCCAAAGCCCCAACGTCAAATCAATGTCAAAGCCGAAATGTCAAAAAAGACCTAGTACGTCAATTCTCCTTCATATGGGACGACAGAGAACATCCGACGTTTTGTCATTGATGATTTGGCATTTGTCATTCATTTGGAATTTGGATTTTGACATTTGGCATTTAAATGGCCTTTATCCTATCGTCACTTAGCTTATGATTTCCGCGGACGCCCTGAGAGAAACTTCTGAAGCTGTTTCTCATAATACTCCCTATTCTCCTTTGCTTTAGCAAGGGCTTCCTTGATCATCTTGACGGCCTCCTGCGGGTATCCGCTCACAAAATAGGCCTCGGCAAGGGTATCCAGAAAGACGGAAGAGCGCTCCAGGGAAACCGCCCTTTTTGCCAGAACAAGGGCCTGTTTCGGGTCCCGAATCCGGGGATTGCTGGAAGTTGCAAGGAGCCAGGCCAGATTATTCAAGGAAACCGGCCGATTCGGGTCCAGTTGAAGGATCTTTTCGTATACTTCTTTTGCCTTCTCATAATCCTCCATCTTCTGATAGACTAACGCCAGATTCTCATAGAGCCCAAGATCGGCAGGATGAGCGCTCAACTGTTCCTGCAAGACATTTTCCAGCGCCGCATAGGTCATCTTCTGCCTCAGAGGACTGAAGTTCAGGATGTACCCAAGCACCAGAAGGAGAAAAACGAACAGGAAAAAGCTCAGGGCCACGAAGCGGGTCTGTCTCTTGAGAAGAGAGGGTTCTCGTGCGGCATTGCGGAGGCAGTCCACACGCTGGCGGATACTGAAGTGGTGCCAGCTCGGAATATTCCTGCTCTTCCCGCTCATCAGGGCGATTCTCTCCAGGGAGCTGATGGTGTACTTCGGGGTCCCCATCACTCTGGCCGAATAAAGATCAGCCTGCCGCTCGAAATGCCGCATAAAAAAGCCCATCACGTACCTGAAATAGATGATCAGGCTGAGAAGCATGGGCAGCGAAAGGGCAAGATAGAAGAGGTTGTTTCCACTTGAATCACCGGAGGAGAGAAACCTGTCAAAAAAAGGTCGTGTCGCCAAAAAATAGAAATAGAAATCAAAAAGACCAAACGCGAGAACGAGGTAGCCGATAATAAACAGGACATAGAAAAGCAGGTGCCTGTATTTTGCATGCCCCATTTCATGGGCCAGAACCGCTTTCAGCTCGTCCACCGTCAGTATTTCAAAGAGGGAATCCGTCACGAGGATATACCGCAACCGCGGGAGTATCCCCATAATGCCCGCCGTCATCATCCTCCCCTCGAAGAGCGGCCATCGCAAGAGATGCCGGTACTTGAAACCTTTTTCGTGGAGAAAGGCCTCAAGTTCCCCAGCCTTTGCCGTGTCTTCCAGAGGCTTGCATCCCCACCATGACTGGATGAATACCGGCAGTATAATCATAAGCAGGGTAAGGAAGACGGCGAAAAATAATGTCTGGCCCGCCATGGTGTTGAAGAAACCGGCGGGCTGTCCCCAAGGACTCAGGCTCAGAAGGTCATAGATGAGGGAGAGGAGTGCCCATGGAAAAAGGATGGGGAGGTTCAAACGGGTATTTGAAAGGATGTAGGATTTTCGTGAAATGTCTATGCCGAAGAGTTCCCGATACGCAGGAACGGCAAAATACCAGATGGTGCAGAGGAAACCAAAAAAAAGGGCCATTGCCAGGAGCCCCTGGAATACCGTGAATGACTTGAATCCAGGAATGCGAAGTATCCAGTATTTGAGATTGAACAGAAAGGTGAACAGGGAAAAGAGGAAGATGGCTAGAAAAGAGAGAGTTACCTGTGCCCGCTGGAACCTGGCAGTCAACCGCCCGTCTTCTCCGGACCCCTTCCAGTACTCTGTGCGTATTCTTTCAAATACCCTGCGGCAATAGAGACCAAATCCGACCCAGGAGAGAAAGATCATACCGGAGGTCAGAAAAAAGGAATTTTCAGGACTCTTTCCGGAATAACTGACACTGAATACGAGGAGAACAACAATAAAATAAATGATGTGGTTAAACATAATGAGAGTGCGCTCTGCTCCTCAATCGCGAAGTCAACCTCCTGCTGTGCTCTCCTGGTCATTGAGCAGATGCGTTCTTCACTTCGATAAACTCCAGTTTCCCGGCTCCCGGTGTCACGGCCGGATCACCCTCCAACTGAATGGATACCCCGTAGCGAGACTCAAGTTGTGAGAGTTCCTTGCGTTTCTTGTTCTGGAGATAGGTGGCTACGTCCAGGGGAAGGATACCCCTGACCTGCGTAATCCCCTCTTTTGCCAGTCCCATCCATATACGCCTCAGAAAGGCGAGCGATCGCGCCTCCACCGACAGAACAAGCCCTCTTCCCTGGCAATACTGGCAGGTCTGATAGCTGCGTGACTCTACAGAAGGCCTGAGGCGCTGCCGCGACAATTCCAGAAGGCCGAATTTTGAGATGTGGGAGAGGTCAATTTTGGCCCGGTCATTTTTTGTTTCCTCCCGCAGGATCCTCTCAATCTCTCTCGTATGCTTCTTGTCCTTCATATCTATGAAATCGATCACGAGCAACCCGCCGATATCCCGCAGCCGGAGTTGGCGGACGATCTCAACCGCTGCTTCCTGGTTGGTATTGAAAGCAGTGCCCTCCACATCTTTTCCGCCTCTTCCCCTGCCGGAATTGACATCTATGGAAATCAGGGCCTCGGTGGGATCAATGACAAGGGACCCGCCTGATTTCAAAGGGACCACATTGCTGTAAATGGTTTCAATCTGCTGTTCAATCTGGTCACTTTCAAATATGGGTCGTTTCTCCCGGTAAATCTTGACCCGCCGCTGGTACCGGGGAGAGATGATCTTCATGTAGTCCCTGATCTTGCCATACGTCTCTTTGTCATCCACCAGGATTTCCGTTACGTCGCTGGTAAAGTAGTCCCGGAGAGTTCTCAGCCAGATGTCCTGTTCCTTGTGAATCAGGGAAAGCGGGGGCGCCTTTTTCACTCGCTTCCGAATATTTCGCCACATCCTCAAGAGCCTGTTGAGATCTCTGGACAGTTCCCGTTTATTCTGTCCGTGGGCCGAGGTGCGTACGATGTATCCGATTTCATCGGGGAGTTTGAGCTGGCTCATGATGGACTTCAGGCGCTTTCGCTCTTCCTCGTCCTCTATCTTTCGCGATACTCCGCCTCCACTCCTCCCGGGAGTCAGGACAAGGTTACGGCTGGCCAGGGACAGGTAAGTGGTGAGATGTGCGCCCTTCCTTCCCGGCATCTCCTTCGTCACCTGGACGAGTAATTCCTGTCCTTTCTTCGCGATCTTCTTGACAGGAGGGACCGGCTGGTCTTTAGAGGTATCTACGGGCGCCAGGTAGTATTCAGGGTGAATTTCGCTTGCCTGGAGGAATCCGTTCTTGTCCGTGCCGATATCGACAAAGCAGGCCTGCAGGCTGGTTTCGACCCGCGCTATCACGCCTTTATAGATGTTCCCGATTTTTTGTTCGGCCGTCGACGTCTCAATGAAGAAATTTTCAAGCTTTCCATCTGTTACAATAGCGACCCGGTATTCTTCCGACTCAAGTGCATTAACGAGCATTTTTGTGGTCATAATCTTCTACGCTGCTTTCCTTCCGTGCTGGTGGAAATGTTGGTACGCCTGGTACATGAAGGTCCTGATGGCCGCTTCCCTTCCCGGCTGGATGCCGGCATCATAGGGTGTGTCAAGGTACGGAATGCCCAATTGATTCATCATGGGTTTGATAATGGACGAGGTGATCGTACTGGGCATGCAGGTGAACGGGTAGACATTTACCACTCCATGATATCCCCCCCTGGC
>Ga0315542_1002997_pt1 | contig 10061 bp, 7 predicted proteins | sample SalMarSW160120MG_FD_202541 | JGI IMG/M metagenome (GOLD analysis project Ga0315542, IMG submission 202541) | Salt marsh sediment microbial communities from the Plum Island Ecosystem LTER, Massachusetts, United States - Salt Marsh Sediment SW1601-20 ... | reverse complement strand
CTGTTCCCCGACCTCAGGCGACGGCACGATCCGGTCCAGCCAGTCCCGCGCTCTCAAGACCGAGCCGCCATAGAGCTCCACCCTGGCCCCGGCCACGGCCACCCGGCCGGCCCGCGGCGATCCGCTATCGGAGGACACCACCTCCCATGCCTTGCCGATCCAGGACCGGGCCGTCTCCAGGTCGCCGGTGTGCACGGTCGCCCAGGCGATGGCGGTGAGCAGATCCAGATTGTCGCGGTCCGACCGCAAGAGCTCCTGGTACCGATCCACGGCCTCCTGATAGCGCCCCAGGGTGGACAGGATGTAGGCCTCCAGGGTGCGCGCCGGCTTGGAGTCCGGCGCCGCTGTCAGGACGCGCCTGACGGCGCGCAGGGCGTCCTCGGGACGGCCGCCGTCGTACAACAGGGAAGCGGCTCGCAGGAGCTGGTCGAGGTCTGAGTCGTCCAGCCAGCGCAGCATCACCTCGCCGGCCTCCCCGGAACGCCCCTGCTCCACGAGCAGCTGGATCAGGCTCTCGCGGCAACTGCCGTGGTCACCGGAGCCGGCCCCGGCGCACTGCGCGTAGAGCTCGGCCGCCTCCTGAGAGCGCCCGAGCTTGCGCAGCAGGCTGGCCTCGTAGGCGAGGAGCTGGGGGTTGCCTCCCCGTGCTTGCCTCAGCTCCGCCACGAGCTTCTCCGCCTCCGCCACCTTGCCCTCTCGCTCCAGGATCTGAGCCAGCGTCAGCTGGACGTTGGCGTCGTCGGGCCGTTCGCCCAATGCCGACCTGAGCGCCTTCTCGGCGGCGGGCAGAAGCGTCTCGTCCGACGCCGAGGCACGCGCCAACGCCAACGCCTTCACCCGTTGGCCGTACGCGTCGAGCTCGCCGCTCTCGTCCAGGACGTCCACCGCCTTCTGGACGAGGCCCACCTCGAGCAGCAGCGCCGCGTACCGCACGCGGATCTCCTGCACCTCGGGCTCTTCCTCGACGGCTCGATCGTACGCTCGGAGAGCCTCGCGATAGTTGTCCCGAGACTCCGCGAGGCGGGCCGCGATGAAGTCCTGCAGACCTGGCTCGACGGGCGCGGACGTCGCGGGCTGGTCCGCAGCCGTCACCACGCTCGCGGCCAGTACCCACAATCCCAGCCACACCCCCGCACGCCGAAATGTCATGTCCTCCTCCGTCGTGGCGCGTCGCCGGGGCCCGGGTGCTCCGGCGGCGCCGCCCCCAGGAGTGTACCGCGATCCACGGGGGCGCAACCTCCTCGCGCCGCGCACGCCCGGTGCCGGGTGTTACAATCCGGCGCGCATGGAGACGCACGACCACAAGAGCGGACTGTTCACCGACCTCAGCTTCAACGACATCGACATCCCGGATGAGCTCCGGCGCGCGGTCGCCGACCTGGGCTTCGAGCACCTCACCCAGGTCCAGGCGGAGGTCATGCCGCTCACGCTCACGGGGAAAGACGTGGTCGCGCAGGCGCAGACCGGTTCCGGCAAGACCGCGGCCTATCTGCTCACCATCTTCGCCCACTGCCTGCGCACGCCCCGGCCGAGCCCGGAGAACACCCCGCGAGCACTGATCGTCGCCCCCACTCGCGAGCTGGTGGTCCAGATCGGCAAGGACGCCCACGACCTCGGTCGGCACACCGGCCTTTCCGTACATGCGGTGTTCGGCGGCATCGACTACCGCAAGCAGCGGAACGTGCTCGCCGCGGGCACCGACCTCCTGATCGGGACGCCCGGTCGGCTCATCGACTACCACCGCCAGCAGGTCTACTCCCTACGCAAGACCGAGCTGGTCGTGATCGACGAGTGCGACCGCCTCTTCGACATGGGCTTCGCCGACGATCTGCGCTGGCTGATGCGGCGCTTGCCCAACCCGAGGCAACGCCAATCCCTCATGTTCACCGCCACCCTCTCCTACAGGGTGATGACCCTCGGGTGGCGGCAGATGAACGAACCCACCGAGATCGTCATCAACCCCGAGCAGCTCACCCCGGAGACCATCCAGCAGGAGCTCTATCACGTCTCATCGCGGGAGAAGCTGTCCCTGCTCCTCGGCCTCCTGGAACGGGAAGGCAGCTCGCGGACCATGATCTTCGTCAACACGCGCTACGGCGCGCGGCGGCTGGTGGAGGAGCTCAGGAGGCACGGCCACGGCTGCCGCGACCTCACCGGCAACGTGGCGCAGACCCGCCGCCTCCGCGTCCTCGACGACTTCCGGGAGGGCAAGCTCCCGATCCTCGTCGCCACCGACGTGGCCAGCCGAGGCCTCCACATCGAGGGCGTGAGCCACGTGATCAACTACGACCTTCCCCAGGATCCCGAGGACTACGTGCACCGCATCGGCCGCACCGCTCGGGTTGGCGCCGCGGGGAAGGCCATCTCCCTGGCGTGCGAGGAGTACGTGTACTCACTGGACGCCATCCAGAAGCTCATCGGGTACGAGATCCCGACGGTCTTCGCGGACGACTCCCTGTACAAGGAGGTCCTCCCCCCGGAGGAGCGCCGTTCCTCCCGCAGCCACCGACGTGATCGCCGGCCCCGTCGCGGCGGAGGCGGCGGCGCTGGCCGGGGATCACGCTCGGGGGGCGGTCGCCGACGCCGGTCCTCCCCCCGCGGCGAGGACTCCGACTCGTCCGACGACTGACGCGAACGGGCCCTGTCACCCCACGGTCGGCCCGGCAGCCGGCCGACCTCTCTCACACGCTGCGGGATCGCCGGGGACCGTGCCAGGCACCCATCGCGAACCCCGCCATGCCCACCGTCCGCGCCCTTCTCGGCGCCCCGACGGCGTCAGCCGGGACCGATCTCGAGGGTCGGCTCCTCCTCGTCCGACCACTTCGGGAGCGTCGGGCCGGGCGCCGCGGGATCGCACCAGACCACGTCCCTGGGGGCCGCCGGAAGATCGATGACCGCCTGGCGGCGCCCCTCCTTCACGTCCAGCACCGCCACCCGCGCATCCTCGAGGCCCACCGCGACCTGGGGCGTTCCATAGGGCGAGACCGCAACCCGCAGGGGCACGCCGTCCAGGGCGGTGCTCCGCTCTCCCTTGATCTTGAGGCCGTGCTTCCCGCGCTTGAGCGACCACCGGCTCACCACGCCACCGCCGGAGGCGCCGGCACATGCGGCCACCAGCGTGCGGCCGTCGGCGAGGAAGGCCACGTCACGGGGGCTGCCGTCCACGGGAAGTGATTCCACGAGGGCGATGGTGGCCGGGTCGAGGAGCCGAATCGCCGCCGTGTCGGTGTCAGCCACGGCGAGCACGCCGAGGGCCGGCGACACCGCCACCCGAACCACGCCGCGGGGCAGCGCGCGGCGGTAGATCACCCGCTCGCTGATCATGTCCACCGCCACCAGGCGGGGGGCATCCTCACCCCGCGGATCGCGCTCCAGCACCAGCAGCACCGAGGCGGACACGGGAAGGACCTGCCAGGGGCTGGTGATGCCGGCGCGGATCCTCTTCATCAGGGCCCGCTCGGGGTAGCTGACCACGAGGATGTCACCCGCCACCACCAGATAGCGGTCCGGCTGGTCGCCGAAGTGCGGCATGGTGACACCGTCGAAATGGTCGCTCGCGGAGCGCGTCGCCAGGTCGATCACCGTGGTCCGCCCGTGCACCAGGTCGGGAGCGAAGAGCACCCCGGCGGGAGCCGGAAACAGCCAACCCACCTCGCCGGCGGGGACGGACGTGGTCCATCCTCCCTGAGGATCTGCGAGAACCACCGCGTCCCCGGCCGAGACCGCGATGACCCCGGCCGGCGGCTGCGTCTTGCCGTAGGCCAACCCCGTGACGAGGGCGATCCCCGCCGCCAGCACGCCGAGCCGCAGCCACCGCTCCATGTCCTTACTGTACCTCGATCCCTGACATACTGGCAGCGATGGATGGGCTGACGACCCGGTTCAAGGAGCGAGCTCGCGCGGAGGGCTTCGACCTGGTCGGAATCGCCGCCACCGGACCGGCCGCCACCGCCGTTCATCTCCAGCGATGGCTGGAGGCAGGAATGCACGGTGACATGGCGTTCATGGCGCGCACCGTCGCCGAACGGGCCGATCCGTCACGGCTGCTCTCGGGGTGCCGGTCCGTGGCGGCTGTGGCCATGAGCTACCACACCCTTCACCCAGTCTCCACGTCGTCGGCGCCCGATGACCGGGCCAGGGTCTGGATCTCCCGCTACGCCTGGGGACGCGACTACCACAAGATCATGAAGAAGGCCCTGGTCCGCCTGGGGCGCTGGCTGACCGCCCAGCGGCCGTCCGCGCGGTGGCGGGCGACCGTCGACACCGCCCCGATCCTGGAGCGGGAGTGGGCGGCCCGCGCGGGGCTGGGGTGGATCGGCAAGAACACCAGCCTCCTCAACCGGCGGCTCGGCTCGGAGCTCTTCCTCGGCCTCCTCCTCACCGACGTGGAGCTGGCGCCGGACGGACCGGTGCCAGAGCACTGCGGACGCTGTACCGCCTGCCTGGACGCCTGCCCGACATCGGCGTTCCCCACCCCTCGTCTCTTGGACGCCAGGCGCTGCGTGTCCTACCTGACGGTGGAGCACCGGCACCAGATCCCGGCGGCGCTGCGCCCCGCCATGGACGCCATGGTGGCGGGGTGCGACATCTGCCAGGAGGTGTGTCCGTGGACCGTCCGGGCCCACGCCACGTCCCACCCGCACTTCGAACCGGCCCCGCACCGCTTCCGACCCCTTCTCGCGGAGCTGGAGGCCATGGATGAGGAGGCGTACCGGCAGTGGCGGTCGGGCAGCCCGTTGACGAGGATCCCTCACGCCCAGTTCCGGCGGAGCCTGGCCGCGGCGCGCGCCAACCAGGGCCGCCATTCCTGACGGACTGGCCCCGGCTCGGGCGTTTGCGGCTACTTCTTCTGCGGTCTCAGCACCATGGTGAGATCGCGGCCCTCCAGCTCGGCCGAGGGTTCGCGCTCGACACGCGCCACGTCGGCGAGGTGCTCACGCACCCGGCGCAGGATCTCGTACCCGTTCTCCGGCCGCCGCAGCTCGCGGAGGCGGAACATGATGGTGACCTTGACGTGCTTGCCTTCTTCCAGGAACTCCTTAGCACGTCGCACCTTGGTCTCGAAATCGTGGATATTGATGTTGGGACGGAACTTGACTTCCTTGAGCTCGACCTGGTGTTGCTGCTTCTTGGCCTCCCGGGCCTTCTTCTCCTGCTCGTAGCGGAAACGGCCGTAGTCCATGATCTTGCACACGATCGGTCGTGTGTTCGCCGCAACCTCGACGAGGTCGAGCCCTTTGCCGCGGGCGATACGCAGGGCCTCGTCTACCGGCACCACCCCGATCTGCGCGCCGTCGTCGTCGATGAGGCGCACCGGTGACAGCCGAATCCGCTCGTTGACTCGCACCTGCGGCGCCTCTGGATCCTCCCGAAAAGCGTACTTCCGAATGACCGTTCTCCTTTCCTCAGAAGTGGCTCATCCGCGACACTCTGATCCATGACCATGTACCCGCGGAGTATAGCAGAAGGTGGGCCTCGAACGACCACAACCCCCTGATAGGCTGGGACCTGGAGAGATTTCCGAGACGTCCCGGAGGTCCTCGGGATCGGGCCGCCTACCGCGCCGGCGCTCGCGGCCTGCCGTAGGATGGCAGCGTGAGCCAGATCTTCGAGCAGGCGCTGGTGCTGGACAGCCATCCCTACCGGGATCGGGACCTGCTCCTGGCGTTGCTGAGCCCACGACTCGGCGTCGTCAGAGGCGTGCTGCGGCGCGCCCGCGGAGGCAGGGCGCCCCAGGCCGCGGCGGCCCAGGTCCTGTCCCTGGTGCGGGTGACCGGCTTCGCCGGCCCCCACGCTGAGCTCGCCACCTTCCAGCGCCTGGAGCTCGTCACCTCGTCCTTCCCGGTCGCTGCGGACCTGGATCGCGCCGCCGCCGCCGCCGTCACCGCCGAGCTTCTCGCCACCTTCTGCTCCCCCGGCGAGGCCGCGCCGCGCCGCTTCCGGCTCGGGACGAGCCTCCTCGACGCCCTCCTCGAGGGGGGACGCCCCGACGCTCTGGTGGCCTACGCCGAGTACTGGATCCTGACCCTCTCCGGGCTGTTCCCAGGTGTCGAAGAGGCGCCGGTGGACGCGAGCGGGCGTCGTTTCCTCGAGGAGTGCCGCGTACGGCCCCCCTCCGAGCTGAACGGGACGCCTCCCGGGGAGACGGCGCGCTGGCTCGATCGGCGGGTGCGCGAGGAGGCAGAGCGCCCCCTTCGGGCCCTCGACTTCCTGCGCCGCCATGGTGGCGCCGACGCCTCCTGATGCGAGCCGCTGCAGGGGTTATAATTGACAGCAGCGCCTGAAAAAGCCGTGGCGGGCGACGGCTGCGGCAGAAGTCACGCGGGAGTGGCCATGAGCAGAACCATCCTCCTCGCCGACGACAGTCTGACGATCCAGAAGGTCGTCGAGCTGACGTTCGCCGACACCCAGTACAGTGTCGTGACACTGAGCAGCGGCGAGCAGCTGCTGGAGCAGCTGCCCACGGTCCGCCCGGACGTGATCATCTGCGACATCATCATGCCCGGCAAGGACGGCTACCAGGTGTGTCAAGAGATCAAGTCGGATCCCGACACCCTGCACATCCCGGTCGTGCTCCTGTCAGGCACCTTCGAGCCCTTCGACCGTGATCGGGCCCTCGCCGCCGGCTGCTCGGAGATCATTACCAAGCCCTTCGAGGCGCGGAAGCTCGTGGACACGGTCGACCGCCTCCTCAGCGCTCCACCGGAAGAGGCCACCATCGAGCCGGACCCGGTCATCCAGACATCGCCGACCGAGACCGTGTACATCCCCCGACCGGAGGCGACGCGCCCACCGCCCATCGGCTCCGAGCCAGTGGCGGCGGCGGAGCCGGTCGCTGACCTGGCGGCGGCGGACGAGAACGGCCTGGACTTCACCGACACCGGCTTCGCCGACATGGAGGCCGCCGGGGAAGGCACGCCGGAGCAGGCCGCCGAGCTCCCCGAGGAGGGTCTGGACTTCGAGTTCGGTAGCGACGAGGAGGAGGTCGAGGCCCCGGCGTTCGACGATGCCGCAGAGGACGAGCCCACTCGAAGCGGCCTGGGCGAAGACGAGCCCACCGACGTCCTGGAGCCCGAGCCGTCCGCGACAACCGATCCAGACCTGGAGCTGGCCGTGAGCGCCCCGACGTTTCCTCCCCTGCCGTCGGAGGAGCCCTTCCCCGCGGAGGATCCGGAGGCGGAGGCACAGAAGCCCATGTTCGACCGCTCCGCTCCCTTCTTCGTCGACACCGGAAGCCCCGCCGCGGACTTCGGGGAGGGCCCCTTCCGGGAAGGAGAGGAGATGGCGACCGACGCGCCCCCCGCACCGAGCGAGCCGGACGAGCGCCCCGAGCCCGCGACAGCCCTCCCGGCCGCGACCGAACCCATCGCTCGCCCCCTGGCCACCTGGAACGGCCCCGGCCACGACACCGAACCCGGAGATCAGGGGGAGGCGGACGGCGACGGACTCGCGGAAGAGGAGGTGCTCGCGGCCGAAGAGGCGGCAACCGCCGCTGATGAGGAAGCGGACACCGCCCCCGTGAGCGCTCCCTCCGAGGAGGAGGTGGCGTTCACGCCCCCCACCCCCGAACCGCCGCCGACCCCGGCGGTGGAGGCCGCTCCACCCGCCACCTCGGGCGCTCTCTTGTCAGACGAGGACGTGGACCGCGTCGCGCGCCGTCTCCTCGAGCTTGCATCCGACCACATCGAGTCCGTGGCCTGGGAGGTGATCCCGGACATGGCCGAGATCGTGGTTCGAGAGCGCCTCCGCCAGCTGGAAGCGGAGGCCGAGAGAGCCTCCTCTGACAGTCTGCAGTGACGCCCGCCGCCGGATGACCGGCGAAGCGCGACGCCGTCACCGACCGTCGCCGGGGGAGAGGCGACCATGTCCGCGCTGCTGAACCGGTTGGCCGAGCAGCTGGCAGGCACGGCCGAGAACATCGTGGTCATGGATGCGCTGGACTCGACCCACGCCTTCGCCATTCGTCTCCTGGAGCAGATGGACGCGGAGAGCGTCCCCCTGCCGGTCACCGTGGTCGTTGCCCGCCGCCAGACCGAGGGAGTGGGCCGCAACGGCCGAGGATGGCGGTCCCCTGAAGGCGGGCTCTACCTGAACTGGATGGTCACCCATCTCCATGCCAGCGTCATCCGGGCGCTCCCCATGCTGGCCGCGGCGGCCGCACACGCCGCGGTGACCACCCTGGGCGTCACCGGAGCCGCCATCAAGTGGCCCAACGACGTCCTCGTCGACGGGCGCAAGCTGGCCGGCATCCTGGTCCATGCCCACCACGGACAGCCCACCTGGGCCACCGTCGGCCTCGGCGTCAACCTGAGCGTCACGCCTCCTCTCGGCGAGGCAGAGGTCCGCCAGGCCGTCTCGGTGGCGGATCTGCTGGGTCCGGCTGGTTGGAACGAACGTTCGGCGGCCGTCGTCACCAGCTTCGTGCGTTCCCTGGTCCACTCCCTGGAAGAACCGGGGCCCGCGCTGGCCGCCTGGAAGACCCACCTCGTGCACCGGCCGGGGGAGGCCATCCAGGTCCGAACGACTGACGGGGCGTCCTTGGTCGGGACATTCGCCGGTGTCACCGAGGAGGGCTTCCTGAGGCTGGGCACATCCGACGGCGAGCGGATCGTCTCGGCGGGCGACGTGATGGAGGGTGACTGATCGTCGGGGCGCTGCCCTCCGCGGAATCGGAGAGGGACCCTACTTCAGACGCTCGAGAAACCGCTCCGGCGCCTCGAAGCCGGTGATCCGGAAGCGTTCCTTGCCGTCGCGGAAGACGATCACGGTGGGCATCCCCATGACCTCGAAGTTCTCCGCGGCTTCCACGTTCTCCGGGACGGAGTGGGTCTGGTCGACCTTGAAGCGCGCGTAGCCCGCGAGGATCCCGGCCACCCTGGGATCGGAGAACGTCTTCTCGTCCAGCTCGCGGCAGGGGGCGCACCAGTCCGCATAGAAGTCCAGGATCACCGGCCGCCCGGAGGAGATGGCCGCCGTCACCGCGGCCTTATCGTAATTTTGCCAGGCCAGCTCCGGCGCGTCTTCGGTGGACGAGCGCGGCAGCAGCAGCACTCCCGCCACCACCAGCCCGATGGAGACCAGGCGCATGAAGCGGTCCACCAGCGCCTGCTCATGGCCGGTGCGGTCCACCACCAGCAGGTACAGGCCGCCGGCTACGAGGACCGCGCCCATGGCCATCGCCCCCACGCTCGGGGGCATGAACGTGCGCGCGAAGTACACCGCCATGGCCACCAGCAGGACGCCGAAGACCTTGCGCACGCCCACCATCCACTGTCCGGACGCCGGTAGACGGTTCACCGCCCCGGTGAACGTGCCGAGCACCAGGTACGGCACGCCGAGGCCGATGGCGAGGGTGAAGAACAGGGAGAAGCCGAGCACGGGGTCTCCCCGCTGGCCGACGAAGGTGAGCAGACCGAGCACGAAGGGTCCGATGCAGGGTGCGGCGACGAACCCCACCAAGAGGCCCATCAGGAGGGCCCCGCCGGCGCCGCTGCGGCCCCCGGAGGCGCGCATCGCCCAGCCCGGGACCCGCAGCTCCCAGAGCCCGAACATGGAGGCGGCGAGGGCGAGGAGGACGGCGACGATGACGCCGACCACGACCGGGCTCTGGAGGGCGGTCCCGAACAGGGAGCCCGTCAGCGCGGCGGTCACGCCCAGCACCGAGTAGGTCACCGACATCCCCAGCACGTAGACCAGCGCCAGGGCGAAGCTCCCCCCCGTTCCGCGTTTCGACTGCTGGGCGAAGAACCCCACCGTGATGGGAATCAGGGGGTAGACACAGGGCGTCAGGTTCAACGCCAGCCCGGCCAGGAAGACGGTGGCCAGCAGCAGGGGCAGGGACAGGTCGGCGAGGGGGCTGGGTGGATCACCCGCCGCCGCTCCCGCTCCCCCCGAGGGGGCCGCCGGACCGAACAGGTCCGTGTGCACCGGGACGGTCTTGGTTCCGGGGGCCGCCACGTCCACCCGCAGGCTGGCACGCTGCAGCACCGGCGGCAGGCACCGGGTGCCGTCGCACGCCTGAGCGGTCACCTCCACGGCGAGGTCAGTGGGCCCGCGCGCGT
>Ga0315542_1002995_pt1 | contig 10065 bp, 3 predicted proteins | sample SalMarSW160120MG_FD_202541 | JGI IMG/M metagenome (GOLD analysis project Ga0315542, IMG submission 202541) | Salt marsh sediment microbial communities from the Plum Island Ecosystem LTER, Massachusetts, United States - Salt Marsh Sediment SW1601-20 ... | reverse complement strand
CCGAAAAGGCATATCGGTACACGAAATAAAAATAGGCATCTTCCAGTGTTTGTTCATGGATCTCTCCTGCCCGATTGATAATGCCAGTATTTTTAAAGGTAATGTCATAAAGAAAATAGTTATCATGTCCTGGCTGACTGAAGGCTAATATTTTTTTTGTAACCGTCACTCCGATTGAAGTATTAATTTTAATGACGATCATCCGGTCGCAGGGGAGATTCTCATCCAACCCATCCATCTCTTCATAGTTGGCAAGATGGGTGGCGATCTGATTATCCACCACAACCGTGGGATGAGGATTTTTTCCGATCAATTGAATCCCCTGCTCAAAAATCATGTATTGGCGCTCCTGGGCTTCCCTGGGACCAATCCCGACGACCTTATAACTCAATGTTTTTTCCAGAACCGTATCATAGAAATTTTTACAACCGATCCACATTCCTTTTTGTCTGACAGAGGTTTGCTCCAGGCCATAATCGGCCGGCCATGAAAGAAAATCAGTGTTGGGCCCATACCCTTCATTTTCAACCTCCGTACCCCGATCAGAAAAAAAGCATTGTAAAGATCCGATACGGAACCAGCGCCACTCTTGACTAAAAGCGTCCTGAACAACACCTGACGATACCATAAGGATTGTTATTAAAAAAGACAGACAGAGCTGATTTCGAATAAATAATTTTATTGTTTTCATAGCAAATTCCCATCTTTGTTGATCATGATTATAAATCGAAGGTAACTTTGAGACCGAAATAGATTTTTCTGGGATTCAGAAACCAGAAAGTTGAAATACGCGGCATATCAATATAGGCTTTATCTTTAAGAATTTGATACATCCTTCGACTTTCGACAATAGTCCATTGATTGTTAACATACTGCCAGTATTGCCCTGTCCTCCCCTCAAAATAGATAACACGCTCCCTTTGCGGAGCCACAGAACGATTAATCTCTGCCCGATATTCCATGGGTTGATAATCCACACCCGGTTTTCTGTAATCGCCAATCTTGTCATTTCCCACAATATTATCATAATCATTACTCTCGGGAAGATGAAGAGAATAACGATAGTCCAGATCATCAGAATAATTCAACCGAAGTGTATTCAAAGCATTATCGATATCCATTAAAAACTGGATTTTAAACATATGCACCTTAAACGTTTTTGAAAACCGCAACATCGTATTCAACCAGTCTCTCGATTTTACATTGTTTGTGATGCGAGGATCATTTTTCGGATTCCATTCGACCCACTCCCCTGCCTGCCAATCCACGAGCATATTGCACATGATTCCGCCGAACAAATGATGTCCCAACAGGGACGGACCAAAATTATCTGGAGAATAAAAACTGAGATTGGCCCTTGCATATGGTCTCGGAATTGGACGATCCTGGTATAAATTAACGGTATCTTCATCATAATCTTTCTGAAGAGCGGGATCCTGATACACTTTATCTCTGCCAAAATGGCCGCTGGTGGATACTTGATACGTGTAATTGGCAAAACCCGACCACCATCGTCCTGCCGGTTTTCGCAATGTCACTTCAAAACCACGAATATCCTTATAGTCATTGTCGGTTGTTCTTTCGTAAACAAGACCGCTGATCGAATTATACTCGGTCATGTCCTGCTGATTGGTGACATCTTTGTAAAAAGCAGCCATCTGAATCAGAAAATCATTCAATAAAACATGATCATAACCCAGCTCGTAAGAAATGGTTTTTGCCAGAATAAGATTCGGATCACCGATGCCCGTTAACTTTTTATCCGATGTGCGCTCCACACGAAACAGGGTTTCATATTGGGGCATCTGCTTGAAGTGGCCGTAATTAAAATAAAGTTTAGAATTCTCTGTAATTGGATGGGAGATTCCCAAACGGGGGCTAAACTGCCACTGGGGTTTCGATTTCTCTCTGGTAAATTCTTCTGAAGGATTATAATTTGAAGAGAAAAAGTCTCTGTCATAAGGATCAACATTCCACCAGTTGGCTCTTGTATCACTGTAATCCAGCCTTAAACCTGCATTCAGAGTAAATCCTTTCGTTTCCATTTTGTCCTGTATGTAGGCAGCAGCCCTGATGGGGAAAATATGCATCTGAACCCTGTTCGAATATGATCTTCCTCCTGATGCGGATGCAATCGTTCCATAATCAAGGTCCAGATCATTATACACAAATTCGACACCTGTTTTGATCAAATTTTTAAAATTAATCTGACTGATCATATCAGCTTTCAAAGTTGTTGATGTAGCAATTGAATTGTCACGTGCTTTGGAAGCATGAGAAGTCGATCCCAGAATAAAACCAACATCCGTATCGGGATAATACCCAAATGGATTCTCATCCCGGTAATATCCAGGAACGACTTCATAGAGAGTTGTTGTATCCCGCCATCGGGTGGGATGTATATAGTAATCGCGTCGAAATTGTTCCAGGGATATTTCATAAAATGTTTTGGGATTTAATGTATGCGTCAGTTTTGCCGAAAGGGAACGGTGCCCGATATCTGCAAGGCAAAGATCCCAATCGGCAAACGTTTCATTAAAAAAAACTGTGTTTACATGACCGGCTACTTCTTCAGGAGTACGAACATACACACCCTGATTCCAGTTATCTGCCATGGTGAATTTTTTACCAATCAGTGTTGAAACCCTTAGCTTCATGGAAGAACTGATGTCCGAAGTCACCTGCATGCTCCAGTCATAATCCATGTAATCAGGACGGGTCATTGGAAAAAGCAATATTTCCCGATACCTGCGATAAGAAGTAAAAAACCTTAAATTCCCCAGCTTTTCACTAATAAAAGGAACCGGGCCGCCAAAGCCGCCATCCACATCATAATCGGGCTGATCATTGACCGGACGTTTTCTTGCTTCGTACATAAATACCCGTTGGGCAGCCAGGGGTGTTAAATTATTGGTGGGATCATTGTCTGTACATAGAAGATTGGAGAATTCATTCCATCCGATAAAATCGGGATACTCGTTCTGGGTGTATTCATCCCACGTGCCATTGCTTGTTCCTGTCCAGCATACCTCGTTATCCAGGTATGGACGCATCCAGAAAGATTCGGTATCAAAAACATCGGGAATCCCATTTCCCCGCCAGTATTTTGGAGCTGGAGGACTGATTTTTGTCGAGATGCTTCCCTGATACATATGTTTGTCGCCTTCTCTTGTGACGACATTGACAAGTCCTGATTGAACATGCCCGTATTCCGCATTAAATCCACCTCTTTCAATCGAAATTTCCTTAACCGCGCTCAATGCCACTTTGGTCACCGGTTCGTTGTTTCTGGGATCCCGCAAAGTAACGCCGTCAAGCATAAAAAGGGCATCTTTACCATCGCCACCCCGTATTGCCAAATCATTGTTAATCCCTGCCTGCAGGCTGACAACACCATCCACATCAAAAACGGGTAAATCTTCAACTTCCTGATTGGAAATAGAGACAACACTGGTTGCTACATCCTTCTTGATGAGAGCACGCTCGGCAACAATCGTGATGGCTTCTCCTTTAAGAGCTTCCATTGCCATATCAACATCTACTCTTGCGGTTTGATCGATGAGGACACGAACATCGCTGACTCTGACTGTTGTATACCCGATGACAGAAACCTGAATTTCAAAAACTCCAGGCGGTACGTGCAGAATCGTATAATTCCCGTTAAGATCCGCTGCTGCCCCCAGAGCAGATCCAACAACGGTTATATTGGCTCCGGGAAGCGGATCTCCGGTGGCCTTATCAATAATTGTTCCTGCAATTTTACCTGTCGTTCCCGACCAAAGTGACAGGGGCAGAACAAGACAAAATAAAAGCACAATATATCTTTTGCCACTCATATATTTCCTCCTTTGAATGTGAGATAATTCAATTGTTAATTTTCACTATTTCTTCTCGAATCATTTAATCAGATTCAATTGGTAAAAAGCCAGATAAGTATACTGACAATAATAATGATAGAAAATATTTCCAAACATATGACAATGACATATTTTTTGGATTTTGTCAATTTCATGGATTGGATTCTGATTTAATAGTATATAAATTAAAAAATCGATAGGAGATATGTTATTACTCATCCCTTCTATACGTTATAATTGTAATATTATTTTAGTGGAAATGCATAGCAATTATGTTTCTTTGTATGGTAATAATGTTTCTTTTCCCAAGAACAGTGCTTTAAAAAGAAGAAATAGAAAATTTGGAGAACTCACACGTTATCTATAGAAGATAAATTGGAGGATTTTTCTTCATTTAATTGGATCTGGTGGATTCTGGCATACTCTGCAGGGGAAGATCCGTATTGATTCCGAAAACATTTGCAAAAATACGACGGATCTTTAAAACCGACACGATAGGTGATTTCAAAAACAGTAAGTTTGCTCGTTTCCAGAAGTTGAGCAGCCCTTTTCAGCCGAAGGGTCCGAATAAGATCGTTGGGTGTTGAATCTGTGAGTGCTTTGATCTTGCGATAAAGTTGAACGCGGCCCAGGCCGATTTCGTTTCCCAAACGGGAAACATGAAATTCAGAGTCTTCGATATGTTCATCCACGATCTGTATAACATGATTCAGAAAACGTTCATCTTCTGGTGTAACCGGAACATTTTTGGGCTGGAGATAAATTTCATGGCTGAATTTTTCTTTCAATTTGTTCCGGGTTTGAATTAAATTGGCGATCCGGGTTCTTAACAGATAAATATCAAATGGTTTTTCTATATAGTCATCCGCACCAAAATCATATCCATCTGTCCGGTTTTTATCGGCTGTTTGTGAAGTCAGCAATATAACAGGAATGTGAGACGTCTGCACATTTTGTTTGATTTTCGAACAAAGCACAAAACCGTTCATCTTGGGCATCTTGATATCGCTTACAATTAAGTCTGGAATAAATTCAATAGTCATTTTATAAGCTTCTTCACCATCCGATGCTTCGATCACACGATAATCTTCATACAACTCATCCCGAAGATAATTGCAGAAATCCATATCATCATCGGCAATTAGAACAAGAGGAACAGACTTGTCCATATCGTGTTTTGCTATAGAATCTGTAATTATTGCTTCATCGTCCGGAATCGAGGGAACGGCCTCATTTTCAACCGAACTATTCTCGCCTTCATTCACATTCTCGGGAGCAAGATCCAGAGGCAGACGAATAATAAAGCATGATCCGCTTCCCTCCCGGCTTTGCACGCTGACACTTCCTTGATGAAGATTGATCAATTCCCGAGTCAACGCAAGCCCCACACCCGTTCCTTTGGACAACGGGTTTTCTTTGTTTTCTATTTGAAAAAAAGGATCATAAATTCGATCCAGATATTTGTCCGGAATACCAATACCGTTGTCCTGGATTTGAATTTCCAGGTAGTTGCGAAATTGAGACGATATCTCCATTCTCTCCCTTTGATCAGCAGCAGTTAGAACGGGCGTGCTGTTCTGATTTCGCAGCACTTTCATTTGAATACGAATAATTCCGCCGTTTTTGGTAAACTTGAAAGCATTGGATAAAACGTTATAAATGATCTTCTCAATCTTATCCGGATCAAACCAGATGTAGAGCTGTTCGACCTCGGATTCAAATTGACAATGAATACTCCGCTGTTCTGCTTGGAATTTAAAAGAAGAATAAATCGATTTGATAAAATAGATGATGTCGCGCTGCTTCAATTCAAGACGCATCCGTCCTTCATCCAATTTCCGGATGTCCATGATTTGATTGATCAAACGGAGAAGTCGTTTGGCATTACGAAACATGACATGATAGTTCTGGAAAAGCACTTTCCTTTTAAAATGGCCCTTTGACCGCAACAATCGATCAAGTACGCCAATGATCAGACTTAACGGTGTCCGAAATTCATGAGAGATATTGGTGAAAAAACGCAATTTAAGTTCATCTAACTCATGAATTCTCTCGGCTTCCTTACGATCCATCAACATTTCATTTTTCAATCTTTCACGATATACGATTAATTCTCTCATCAACATCAGCACGGCAAATGTGACGCCGATATAGATCAATAAGGCCCAATTCGTTTTCCAGAAAGGAGGTTGTATACTGACAGAAATGAAAAGGCCTTCTTCATTCCAGAGGCCGTCACTGTTTGAACCTTTTACTCTGAAAACATATTTACCTCCAGGCAAGTTGGTATAGGTTGCAAAACGTCTGCTCGCATCGGTCACTCTCCAATCCCGGTCAAAACCTTCCAGTTTGTATTGGTATCGATTTTTCTCTGGTGCTGTATAATCCAATGCCGCAAATTCAAAAGAGAACATATTCTGTTTGTACGAGAGCTCGATCGAACCCACATTTGACTCACTGTTCTGTATTTGCTTGATTGGGGCAATCATAACGGATCGATTAAACACCTGAAAATCCGTCAAAACAACCGGAGGTATAAAGGAACTTTGCTTGATGCTGTCAGGATGAAAAATCGAAAATCCTGTTTTTCCGCCAAAATACAATTCACCTGTGAAACTTCTCATGACACCTTTTGTAAATTCACTGCTCAATAAACCGTCATGGATATCAAAGTTGGCAAACCTTTTTGTAACAGGATCAAATTTTGAAATCCCCTCATGTGTTCCCATCCAGAGACTGCCTTGATTATCCTCGACAATGGATAAAATCCAATTTGAAGCCAACCCATCGCGGATTGTGTAAGATTGAAAAACATTTCGATCGGTATGATAACAATTCAGGCCGGACAAAGTTGTAACCCATATCAAACCTTGACGGTCTTCAACAATCGAGAAAATATGATTATCCGACAGACTTGTCGTATCTTCGGAATCATGCAAGTAATATTGAAATTTATAGTTCTTTTTAACGAGATCTTCATGGTGTAATTGATAAAGCCCCCAGACTGTGCCGACCCATATATTTCCGGATCGATCTTCATACAAACACTGAATGTATTTACTTCCTATATCCTGTGCAACGCCCTCAAAGGAATGGAAAAATAAATTCTCTTTTCTGTTATAAATATTCAGACCCGAGATCGTACCGATCCATAGATTCTTTCCAGTGTCTTCCAAAACACTAGTCACTTTACTGCTGGTCAAACTTTTAATATGACCTTCTTTATTTTCGTATCTGATAAATTCATTTCGTGAAATATTGAAATAATTTAGGCCATCCCAGGTCGCCAGCCACAAATTGCCATCATCATCTTTACATATATCCAAAACATGATTGCTGCAGATCGAGTACGGGTTACCCGGATCATGAGTATATTTTTTGAACCCCCCCCGGGCCGGATTAAAAACATTTAATCCGCCCCCATCGGTGCCAATCCATACATGACCGGATCGATCTTCTAAAAAAGCCTGTACAATATCATGGCTCAATCCCTGAGTATTGAAGGGTTCTGTGTGATAATTTTCAAACTGTTTCCTGTTTCGGCACAGAAGATTAATCCCTCCGCTGAATGTCCCGATCCAAAGATTACCCTGTTTATCTTCAAAAAGGGAACGCACCGTATTATTGCCAAGAGAGTTGATTCGCGAAGGCTCATGTCGATATGTCGTGAAAATAAGATGCGACGGAAACGGTTTTTTGAGATCATTAATTTCAAAACGTGAGAGACCGGCATTTTCAAATCCAGCCCAGAGATGCCCTCCCCGGTCTATCAGCAAAGTATATATTGTATTACCGGGAATTGAATTTTTATCATCCGGATCATATCTGTATACGATAAAATTGTCATCCCTCCTGTCGTATAGATTCAATCCTCCATCCATGGTCCCGATCCATATTCTTTTTCGATTATCCTGAACAATCGTCTCAATATCATTGGAGCCGATACTGTTTGGATCGGACAAATCGTGCATGTACCGCTTGAAGCGGTTTTGATTGTAGTCATATTTATAAAGTCCGTCAAAACCGGTTCCGATCCATAAAAATCCTTCTGAATCTTCAAAAATGGCTTTAATATAAGATCCAGATAAAAAATTGAGAAATGAATCGGTTTCCTTATTATACAAACTGATTCCGGTAACAGTCCCGACCCAAAGGCGATCTCTGCGATCCACATACAGACAAATCACAGAATTATTCAGCAAAGCGGTCGAATCATTTTCATCTGCCCGATACTGCTCAAATCGATTTTGATATTGATCCAACCGATGTAAACCCCCGCTATTTGTGCCAATCCACAAACTCCCTGTGCTGTCTTCAACAACTGAATTGATATTGTCATCACTGATACTCAAAGAATCGAGAGGATTATTTTGATAAATTTTAAATGTATATCCGTCGTATTGATTTAATCCGGCCTGGGTTCCAAACCACATCAGCCCTGATCGATCCTGATATATACACGCAACGGTATTATCGGACAATCCATTTGATATAGACAGGTGACGAAATTCTATTCTATGAGATTGTGCGCAAAGTGGAGGACCGACAAGAAACATTAAAAAGAAAATACGAGATTGCTTTTTCATCAATTTTTAATCGTTTACATCAGACGAAAAAAATACTCACAAAACTGTACTCTGAATAAGTTAAATAATTTTATGACATGAACAAATCTTTTTTATTGAATTCAGGAACGAGAAGTTCAAATCGAATAAAAAAGTGGATCCCCTTTTGAGAAGGAAATCCACTTAAAATTGTTAATTATAAAACTTATTTCAGACGAACAAGATTCTCAATATCTATCGATAATGCAAATTAAAATTCTCCCATATCGATTCTTTGTACAGTCCAATTATCACCCATAATCATATAAAGATAACGACTGTTTCCCAATGCCAGTACTGTAGCAGGAGAAGGAAGAATTCCCTTGTACAGAATATCCTGACTGTTTTTATCCGGATCATAGATAAGAATCGGGTCTTCTTCAGAATCGGAACCGACATAAATGATAGTCCCATCTTCATCTTCCTGTACTGCAAAAGTACTGGTTGCATAATCAGCAAACGCGCCTGTTTGTGACCAGTCGAGCACCAATTCTCTTGTACCTAAACTACCGCGGGCATCCAAAATTTCATTTCTCCAGATGGCAATTTCAGGATTGTTTTCATCTGGGTTCTTCAGTGTAACCAATGCATAGACATACTCGGTTCCTTTATCCATTGAAACACGGATACAATTAAATCTGTCTGCGTAATAACCAGACCCCACACCCTCACTTTCTCCTGAAGGCACAATGTACAAATCACTGCTACTGATGCCTCCCGAATAAAGATTTCCGTTGCTGTCCAAATCACCAAAACGAACACTTTTTCCGACCTTCGCATATTGAGTGGCTACTGTATCCCCACCAGCAATATCCATCTGATCAATAACCGCGTTGTTCTTGATGAGTATGAATTTTCCATCCGGACGAATTCGTGCATCATAAATAGATCCACTCATTTGGCCAACCACTGTTCTTGTACCATCACTTGTAATTTTATAAACATTAAATGGCGAATACTGCTGAAAAACATATAAATTTCCAAAAGCATCCTCTGCGATGGCACCCAAGGTTATAGATTCAAAAAAACCTCCAAAGTCTTCATTGACCGGATCAATTTGATAAGGACCATATTCATCAAAAAGAAGTGCATCCTCGGTAACCACTTTCACAGTAATAGAATCATGAACAAGATTGGGACGACGAACTTTAATCGAAGTCGCGGTAGATTCAACTATTTCCCCATTTGCTACAATTTCTTTCTCGTCTTCATCCATGTAAGTGAAATAAACCCAATTAAACATATTATTGTCTGCAAAATTCTCACCAAGAATGGTAATATAATTGAATCCGGCCGGTGCAATCAAATCGGGTTCAAGCCGATTGATTACCGGTGTTGTTGTTGTTGGATCATGTTTTTGATAATACAACGCAGTAGGACCTTTATATTCACATCCTGTTACAATCACAATAAATAGTAGCACAAACAGGAATATCTTTATCAATTGTTTTGTTTTCATTATCACTCACCTCCACATTTTACATTGAGAACCGGACAGTCATCCGCTGAACTTTATCGAACACGCCGAACGGCGTCTGGGCATAGTCGATGGTCACGCCAAAGTAAGTTACACCCATTCCGAATGAGATCCCGCTCTCGTCGTT
>Ga0315542_1002993_pt1 | contig 10068 bp, 6 predicted proteins | sample SalMarSW160120MG_FD_202541 | JGI IMG/M metagenome (GOLD analysis project Ga0315542, IMG submission 202541) | Salt marsh sediment microbial communities from the Plum Island Ecosystem LTER, Massachusetts, United States - Salt Marsh Sediment SW1601-20 ... | reverse complement strand
CGCGATCCAAGAGCTGGGTGTCCTGTCCCTCCGCTCCCTCGAGCTCGTGGGGGATGAGACCACCGGCTGAACGGACGAGGTTCGCCATGGCTGGCTCCGGATCCCCCGACGTCCTGCGGCACTCGCTCGTGGATCGCTGCGCCGGCGGCGCGGGGATCGCGCGGCGACGCGGCGACCTGCGCATCTCGGTGCAGGAGCTGAAGCAGGCGGTCCGGCGGGACATCGAGTGGTTGCTGAACAGCCGGCGGCCCTTGCTGGAGGACCTGGAGGCCTTCCCGGAGGCCAACCGGTCGCTCCTCGCCTACGGTCTGCCGGACTTCACCCAGTTTGCCAGCACGAGCCAGACCGATTGCCAGCGGATCTGCCGGCTCATAGAGGAAGCGCTGCGGACCTTCGAGCCGCGTCTGGCTGCCCGCAGCATCAAGGTGGACACCATGCCCGCGCAGAACGACGTGACCGGGCTGGAGACGCGCTTTCGCATCCGCGGCATCCTGCACGTGGATCCGATTCGGGAAGCGGTAGCCTTCGACACGCGCGTCGAGATGGACAGCGGCGCCGTTGCGGTGGATGCGGCGGAATGATGCGTGACGAGCTGCTCTACTACTACGAACGCGAGCTGCGCTTCATCCGCCGGCTGGCGGCGGACTTCGCGCGGCGCTACCCCGCGGTGGCCGGCCAGCTGCTGCTGGAGCCGGACAAGTGCGAGGATCCGCACGTCGAGCGGCTGATCGAGGCCTGTGCGATGCTGACGGCGCGGGTCCAGATGCGGCTGGACGACGAGTTTCCCGAGATCACCCAGGCCTTCCTCGGCCTGCTCTACCCGCACTACCTGGCACCCGTCCCCTCCTGCACCGTGGCGCAGTTCGTTCCCGACGCCGACCGGGTCGAGGCCACGACCGGCATGGAGATCCCGCGGCACACCCTGCTGCACACGCCGCCCGTGAGCGGCGTGCGGGCCCGCTTCCGCACCTGCTTCCCGCTGACCCTCTGGCCGGTGGAGACGGCGGCGGTCGAGGTCGTGGCGCTGAATCCCGGCGAGCCGGGCTGCCCGCCGGAGGCGACGGCCGCGGTGCGGGTGGTATTGCGGACCCTGGGCTCCCGGCCCTTCAGCGAGCTGGGGATCGATCGCCTGCGGTTCTTCCTGGACGGCGACGCCTCCCTGGCGCACGCGCTCTACGAGCTGCTCTTCCGGGACCCGCTGGGGCTGGTGGTGCAGCCGCGCCGCCAGGAGCGCGGCCGCCGCGGCCGCCGGCCGGTGGTGTTCCTGCCGCCGGAACGGCTGCGGCCGGTGGGCTTCGCCCGCGACGAAGGGCTGCTGGAGTACGGGCAGGCCTCGCAGCTCGGCTACCGCCTGCTGCAGGAGTACTTCGCCTTCCCGGACAAGTTTCTCTTCGCCGAGGTGAGCGGCCTGGCCGGCGAGGCGTTGCAGGCGGCCGAGCGCGAGCTGGAGCTGCTCATCCTCCTGCGGGAGCTGCCTCTCGCGCTGGAGGGCAAGCTGGGCCCCGGCAACCTGAAGCTGGGCTGCACCCCGGCCGTGAACCTCTTCCCGCACCAGGCGGAGCCGCTGCGCCCGGTCCAGACCGAGGCCGAGTACCGCATCGTGCCCGACATGCACGCGCCGCTCGCCTACGAGGTGCACTCGGTGCTGAGCGTGGAGACCATCGATCCGGGCTCGGGCGAAACCCGCCTCTTCCGTCCCTTCTACGCCCTGCGCCACGGCGACCGGCGGGGCGGGGAAGCGGCGTTCTGGCACACCAGCCGCCGGCCCTCCGGACGGGAGGACGACACCGGCACCGAGGTCTGGCTCAGCCTGGTGGATCGCGGCCGGCAGCCGCTCAAGTCGCCGCCCGGCGAGACCCTGGTGGTGCGGGTCCTCTGCACCAACCGCAACCTGCCGCCGGAGCTGCCGCTCGGCGAGGGCCGGGACGGGCTGCAGATCGAGGGCCATCCCGGCGTGGCGCGCGTGCACACCCTGCGCAAGCCGACCCGGCCGCTGCGGGCGCCCCTGGGCGAGGACACCCACTGGCGCCTGATCTCGCTCCTGAGCCTGAACCATCTCTCGCTGGCGGGGGCGGACGGGAACGGCGGCGCGCACGGCGACCCGCAGCCCCTGCGCGAGCTGCTGGGCCTGCTCGACTTCACCCAGTCGGCGGTCACCCGCCAGCGGATCGCGGGGCTGGTGGGACTGCAGTCGCGACGCATCCTGCGCCGCGTGACGGCCGACGGCCAGCGGATCTTCGCCCGCGGGCTGGAGATATCCCTCGAGCTCGACGAGACCAAGTACGCCGGCAGCGGCGTGTTCCTCTTCGCCGCCATCCTGGAGCACTTCCTGGGCCTCTACGCCTCCCTCAACTCCTTCACCGAGACCGTGGCGCTGGTCCGCCAGCGGGAGGGGGTGCTGAAGCGATGGCCACCGCGGGCGGGCGAGATGACGCTGCTCTGAGGGAGGACCTGGCGCAGGAGGGCTACCGCTACGGCTTCTTCCAGGCCGTGCGCCTGCTGCAGCGCCTGTCCCCGGAGCGCGAGCCGGTGGGCTGCGGCGACGATCCGCGGCGCGAGGCCGTCCGCTTCCGCTCGCGCGTCGATCTCTCCTTTCCGCCCAGCGATCTGGCCGGCATCCGCTGGCCCGCACCCCGCGAGGGGGAGGAAGATCCCGCGCCCGAGCTGACCGTGGCCTTCATGGGGCTGGCCAATCCGGCCAGCTTCGGTTCCCTGCCCCTGCCCTACGCCGAGCTGATCCTGGACCGGGCGCGGGAGAAGGACCACGCGTTCCGCGACTTCCTGGACATTTACAACCACCGCCTGGTGGCGCTCTTCTACCGGGCCTGGGAGAAGTACCACTTCGGGGTGGTGTACGAGCGGGGACGGGAGGAGCGAACGGGCTCCTTCGAGGAGGCCCTCTACTGCCTGCTGGGACTGGGCACGCCGGCGCTGCGCCGGCGGCTGCCCTGCGACGACCGGGCCCTGCTGGCCCGGTCCCACACGCTGCGTCCGGGACCGGCCTCGGCCCTGGCGCTGGTCGAGCTGCTGGAGAGCTACTTCGCGGTCCCGGTGCAGGTCGAGCAGTTCGTGCCCGCCTGGTACGTGATGGAGGATGAGGAGCGCAGCCGCCTCGGCCGCCGGGCCTGCGAGCTGGGGCGCAACCTGAACCTCGGCGCCCGGGTCCAGGTGGGCCAGTCCCGCTTCCGCGTGCGGCTGGGGCCCCTGGACTGGGACGACTTCCGGGACCTGCTGCCGGCCGGCACGGCCTTCACGCCCCTGGTGGAGCTGGTGCGCCTGGCCACCGGCCCCGAGTTCGACTGCGACGTCCAGCTCGTGCTGAGGGCGGAGGCCGTCCCGCCGCTCCGGCTGGGCGTGGCCGACGAGCAGGGGGCCCCCTACCTGGGCTGGTCCACCTGGCTGCGGTGCACAGGACGGATGCAGGACGCCACCGACGTGATCATCGCTGCCGAGGCCGCCCGCAGCGGAGCCTGGAGCGACCCGGCGACGAGCGAGCAAGGGGGAGAACCTTGAGCCTGAACCTGAAATCCCTGGTGGGCAAGCTGACGGATGCCGCGCGCCGCGGTCTGGAAGGCGCCGCGGGTCTCTGCCTCTCCCGCACCCATTACGAGGTGGAGGTGGAGCACTGGTTCGTGAAGCTGATGGAGCCGGTGGACGGCGACATTCCCCGTATCCTGCGTCACTTCGAGATCGCCCCCGACCGCTTCCTGCGCGATCTGGACCGGGCCCTCGACCAGTACAAGACCGGCAACGGCGGCCGGCCCCAGCTGTCGCCGAGCATCGAGGACCTGCTGCGCGAGGCCTGGGTGCTCTCCTCCATCAACTACGGTCTGAGCCGCGTGCGCTCGGGAGCGCTCTTCCTGGCCGCCCTGAACGATCGCGGCCTGCGCCGCAACCTGCTGGAGGCCGCCCCCGATCTGCGGAAGATCAACCTCGAGGCCCTGGAGCGGGACCTGCTGACGATCGTCGCCGGCGCTCCCGAGGACCGGGAGGCGCTGCACGCGGCCGGCCCGGCGCAGCGGGCCGTGCCCGGCGGCGCCGCGGCGGCGGCGGCCGGCGGCGCCACGCCGGCCCTCGACCAGTACCCGGTGGACCTGACCGCCGCGGCCCGCGGCGGCCGCATCGATCCGGTCCTGGGCCGCGACCCGGAGATCCGGCAGATCGTCGACATCCTGACCCGGCGCCGTCAGAACAACCCGATCCTGACGGGCGAGGCGGGCGTGGGCAAGACCGCGGTCGTGGAGGGCTTCGCCATGCGCATCGCCGAGGGCGACGTGCCGCCTCCCTTGCAGCACGTCATCCTGCGGACCCTGGACCTGGGCCTGCTGCAGGCCGGTGCCGGGGTCAAGGGGGAGTTCGAGAACCGGCTGAAGCAGGTCATCGAGGAGGTGCGCAGCTCCGCCCAGCCGGTGATCCTGTTCATCGACGAGGCGCACACCATGATCGGCGCGGGGGGTCAGGAGGGGCAGAGCGACGCCGCCAACCTGCTCAAGCCGGCCCTGGCCCGCGGTGAGCTGCGGACCATCGCGGCCACCACCTGGGCCGAGTACAAGAAGTACTTCGAGAAGGATCCGGCGCTGACCCGCCGCTTCCAGGTGATCAAGGTGGAGGAACCGACGGAGCCGGCGGGCGTGGAGATCATGCGCGGCGTGGCCGCCAAGCTGGAGCAGCATCACGGCGTGCGCGTCCTGGACGACGCGGTCATCGAGTCGGTCCGCCTCTCGCACCGCTACATCCCGGCGCGGCAGCTCCCGGACAAGTCGGTGAGCGTGCTCGACACCGCCTGCGCGCGGGTGGCCATCGGCCGCTGCGCCATCCCGGCCCCGATCGAGGACCTGCGCCGGCGCCTGGACGCCCTGGCCACCGAGCGGCGGGTCCTCGAGCGCGAGCAGGCCCTGGGGCAGGATCACACCGAGAGGCTGGAAGCCCTGGCCGCCGCCCGCGACAAGGCGCAGCAGGAGCTGACCGCTCTCGAGGAGCGCTGGTCGAAGGAGCAGGAGCTGGTCGAGAAGATCCTCGAGCTGCGCGGGCGCCTGGAAGCGGGCCGCGAAAACGTGGGCGAGCCGGTGAGCGCGGAGCGCGCGACGGGCGCCGGGGACGAGGACGTCGAGGCGAGCGAGGAGAGCGAGGAGGGCGACGCGGAGGAGGAGGCCGCCGCGGCCGCCGCGCCCCTGGGCGAGGAGGAGGCCGCCGCCCTGCGGGCGGAGCTGGACGGCCTGAAGAGCGAGCTGGCGGCGCTGCAGGGGGAGAACCCGCTGGTGCAGTACGAGGTGAACGGCCAGACCGTGGCCGAGGTCATCTCGGCCTGGACCGGCATCCCGGTGGGCCGCATGGTGGCCGACGAGATCCAGACCGTGCTCACCCTCGACGAGAAGCTGCGGCAGCGCGTCATCGGCCAGGACCATGCCCTGCAGGCGGTCGCCCAGCGCATCCAGACCTCGCGCGCCAACCTGGACAACCCGGCGCGGCCGGTGGGGGTGTTTCTGTTCGCGGGTCCCAGCGGCGTCGGCAAGACCGAGACCGCCCTGGCCCTCTCCGAGGTCCTGTACGGCGGCGAGCGGAACCTGATCACCATCAACATGTCCGAGTACCAGGAGGCCCACACGGTCTCGAGCCTCAAGGGCTCGCCCCCCGGCTACGTCGGCTACGGCGAGGGCGGCGTGCTGACCGAGGCGGTGCGCCGGCGCCCCTACTCGGTGGTGCTGCTGGACGAGGTCGAGAAGGCCCATCCCGACGTGATGGAGCTGTTCTTCCAGGTCTTCGACAAGGGCCTGCTGGAGGACGGCGAGGGGCGGCAGATCGACTTCAAGAACACGGTGATCCTCCTGACGAGCAACATCGGCTCGGACACCATCATGAAGCTCTGCGCCGATCCGGACACCGTACCGGGACCCGAGGCCCTGGGCGAGGCCATCCGCTCCGAGCTGCTGCAGCACTTCCCGGCCGCGCTGCTGGGGCGGATGATCGTCGTGCCCTACTACCCGATCCTCGGCGACGCGCTGGGGCAGATCATCCGCCTGCAGCTCGGCCGCATCCAGCGCCGCATGCGGGAGAACCACCGCGTGGAGCTGGCTTACGGCGACGAGCTGGTGGACGCCGTGGCGGCGCGCTGCACCGAGGCCGAGAGCGGGGCGCGGAACATCGACCACATCCTGACCCGCTCACTGCTGCCGGAGATCTCCGCGGAGTTCCTCGCGCGCATGGCGGCGGGCGAGATGTTCGACCGGGTGACCGTGAGCGTGGACGAGCAGGGCGCGTTCTGCTACGCGCTCTCCTGAGCGACGAGCGATTGGAGCCGCGATGGCCTACACGCAAGATGCCAGGATCTGCAGCCTGACGACCGAACTGGGCGCGGACGTGCTGCTCGTGCGCCGGCTCGAGGGGGAGGAGAGGCTCTCGCACCCCTTCCACTTCCGCCTGGAGCTGCTCGCGGAGAATGCGGCACTCGACTGCGGCAGCCTCATCGGGCGTCCGGCGACCCTCCGCTTCCAGCTCGGCGAGAGCGAGTCGCGCCCCGTGCAGGGCATCGTGATCCGGTTCTCGCAGGCGGGCGCCGACCGGCGCTTCACGGTCTACCGAGCCGATCTGGTGCCGTGGTTCTGGCTCACCAGGCTGCGCGCGGACTGCCGGATCTTCCAGAACAAGACGGTGCCCGACATCGTGAAGGACGTCTTCGATCGCCTCAAGTTCACGGACTACGAGTTCCGGCTGAGCGAGAGCTACGAGCCGTGGGTCAACTGCGTCCAGTACCGCGAGAGCGACTTCGACTTCGTCTCGCGGTTACTGGAGACCGAGGGGATCTTCTACTTCTTCGAGCACGACGAGCAGGCGCACAAGCTGATCATGGCGGACTCCCCCAGCCATCATCCGGTCGTGCCGGGTCCGGCACCGGTTCCCTACGACCCGGAAGGGGCGCTCCGCGGGGAGGCGGTGATCGACGGCTGGGAGACCGACTACGCAATGCGGCCGGGCAAGTACGCGCTCTGCGACTTCAATTTCGGCGACCCGGCGACCGAGCTGCTGGTCGAGTCGCCCAGCACGCTGACCTTCGGCCAGAATCCGCAGCTGGAGATCTACGACTATCCGGGCGGCTACGTGAAGCTGGGGACGGAGGAGGAGGGCAAGTTCAGCAAGGGGGAGGCCCGCATCAAGATCCGGCGGCAGGAGGGCGACGCGCAGGCCCTGGTCGTACGGGGCAGCGGCGGCTGCAGCGGCTTCCAGGCCGGCCACCGGTTCGACCTGGACCGCCACTACCGCGACGACGCCAACGCCGCCTGGCTGCTGACCGGCGTCCGGCACCATCTCGATCAGTCCGGCAGCTTCGAGACGGGTGCGGGCGGGCCCAGCCGCTACGAGAACGAGTTCACCTGCATGCCGCACGGCACGCCCTTCCGGCCGCCCCGGCTGACCCCCAAGCCGCGCGTGGACGGGCCGCAGACGGCGCTGGTGGTCGGGGCCAAGGACGAGGAGATCTTCACCGACAAGCACGGTCGGGTGAAGGTCCAGTTCCACTGGGATCGCGAGAGCCAGGCCGACGAGACCAGCTCCTGCTGGGTCCGGGTGGCCCAGCCCTGGGCCGGCAAGCAGTGGGGAGGCGTCTTCCTGCCGCGCGTGGGGCACGAGGTCGTCGTCACCTTCCTGGAGGGGGATCCCGATCGGCCGCTGATCACCGGCTCGGTCTACAACGCCGCGGCGCCGCCGCCCTACGAGCTGCCCGCCAACGCCACCCGCTCCGGGATCAAGAGCCTGAGCAGCAAGGGCGGCGGCGGCTTCAACGAGATCCGGTTCGAGGATCTGGCCGGCAAGGAAGAGATCTTCATCCACGCCCAGCACAACCAGGACATCCGGGTGGAGGCCGACTGCCGCGAGACCGTGGGCAACGATCGTCACCTCAAGGTGGAGCGGGACCTCTACGAGCACGTGGAGAACAACCGTCACGCGAAGATCGACGCCGATCACTACGAGGAGATCGGCAAGGATCGCCACCTCAAGGTCGCCGGCAAGGAGGCCAAGGAGATCGGCGCCAGCCTCTCGCTCAAGGTGGGCGGCGACGCCGGCTACTTCTGCCAGGGCAGCCACGCGGAAGAAGTCTCGAACACGCTCAGCGTCAAGGCCAACGAGGTCGTCCTGGAGGGGCTGAGCAAGCTGACGCTCAAGGTGGGCGGCAGCCACATCGTCCTGGACCCCAGCGGCATCAGCCTGGAGTCGGGGGCCATCATCAACATCAACGGCAGCCTGACCAAGCTGAACTCCGGCTCGGGCTCGGGGGCCGGCAGCTCCGCGAGCCCCAGCCTGGTGGAACCGGCCGCGCCGGACAAGGCCGCCGCGGCCGGGACCGCGGAGGCCGGCGACCTGCTCACGGTCAAGCCTCACAAGCCGCCCCAGGACGGGGATGAGCAGGAGACCAAGACCAGCTGGCTCGAGATCGAGCTGGTGGACGAGGAGGACGAGCCGGTGCCGGGCGAGCGCTACCGCATCGAGCTGCCGGACGGCACGACGGCCTCCGGGACCCTGGACGAAAAGGGCTTCGCCCGCATCGAGGGGATCGAGCCGGGCAGCTGCAAGGTGAGCTTTCCCGAGCTGGACCAGGACGCCTGGGAGAAGGCGTGATGCCGGAGCGGGAGCAGCCCGGGACGACCGCGGCGGAGGACGGGGGCCAGGGACCCGTGGGCGACGGCGAGCACGTCGTGCGCCAGGGGGAGTGCCTGACCAGCATCGCCGCCGCGCACGGTCTCCATCCCGACACCATCTGGAACGACGCCGCCAACGCCGCGCTGAAGCGCGAGCGCAAGGACCCGTCCGTCCTGCTGCCGGGCGATCGGCTGCACGTGCCCGAGCGCCGCCTCCGGCAGGAGAGCGGGGCGACGGAGCAGCGCCACCGCTTCCGGCGCAAGGGTCTGCCCGCGCGGCTGATCCTGACCGTCCGCCAGGCGGGGCAGCCGCGCGCCGACACGCCCTACGTGCTGGCGGTGGACGGCCGGACCCGGGAGGGCACCACCGACGGCGAGGGCCAGCTGGACGAACCCATCCCCGCGGGCGCCCGGGCAGCCCGGCTCGTGGTGGATCCCGGCGGCGAGGGCGAGCAGGTCTTCGAGCTGGACCTGGGCGGGCTGGATCCCGTCACCGAGGCCGCCGGCCTCCAGAAGCGGCTGGACAACCTGGGCTTCACCTGCGAGCCGACCGGCGAGCTGGACGAGCAGACGGCGGCCGCCCTGCTGGCCTTCCAGAAGGAGCACGATCTCGAGCCGACCGGCAATGCCGACGCGAAGACCCGCGACAAGCTGGTCCAGGAACACGGATCCTGAGCCGGTGCCGCAGATCGGGAGGCCGCCATGGGCAAGGGTGTCAACCGGGGGAAGGGCAAGGGCTCGGTCCTCGACAGCGGCTTCCGCCTGCACTTCCTCGAGCGAACCTACCAGGGAGCGCCCCGCTGGCTCCTGCAGCGCTCGGTCGCGCGGGACCACGCCGGCAAGGTCGACGGCAAGGGCCGGCTGAACCGGGAGCTGCCCGTCCGCCGGAAGATCCTCGATGCCCACCAGGACCGCTACGACGGCCTGTTCCTGCTGGACAGCTGCATGAACCCGGCCTGCGAGCAGCGCGATCAGCGCTACTGGCCGTACCTCGCCTGGACCCTGCAGAAGGACATCACCAAGCGGATGCGCCTGGACCTGATGTGGCTCGCCCGGGCCAACCAGGGCAAGCTGCAGGTCGCGTGCCCCACCTGCGGGCAGAAGATGCACGTGATGCCCTGCGAGGGCGTCTACCGCAAGTGGGTCTACGTCCTGAAGGACGACGGCAACGGCAAGACCCTCACGCCGCACCTGGAGATCCGGGCCGACAGCGCCAGCTCGGGCGTCCTGCACGCCAAGTACGACAAGGGCAAGAAGCGCTTCGTCGGGAAGGGTCGCAGCTTCACGGGGGGGCTGCACCTCGGCGCCGGAATCACCAAGCACACCTGGCACTTCTTCCTCTCGCCGGTGCGGCTGGGGCCCAAGGCCCTGGATCTGCTGAGCAAGGCGCCGCAACGCCAGCAGCAGCTGCAGCAGGAATGCCAGAAGTACAAGCCCG
>Ga0315542_1002992_pt1 | contig 10068 bp, 7 predicted proteins | sample SalMarSW160120MG_FD_202541 | JGI IMG/M metagenome (GOLD analysis project Ga0315542, IMG submission 202541) | Salt marsh sediment microbial communities from the Plum Island Ecosystem LTER, Massachusetts, United States - Salt Marsh Sediment SW1601-20 ... | reverse complement strand
TCGGGAACCGAAAGTGCCGCCCGCCCCGACGGGGGATGGGTGAGCGACCCGGATCCGGAGCGCGACTTCCGGCTCAACATCCTGCTCCTGCACGATGACAGGCAGGCCGGGAACCCGGCCTTCGCGGCCGCGCTGAACGGTGCCGGGTACAACTCTACGGGCCTGTACGCCACCGCCACCGGCGACGGCACCGCGGTGCTGTGCGCGGCCTGCCACGGCTCCAATGCGCTGCCGGGCACGGGCCAGGCGGGCGTGAAGCCCCTCACCGAGGCCCTGCACGCATCCCACGCCGGGGTGGTGAACCCCGCCAACGGGATGGTGCTGAACGCCTCGGACAACCGCACCGCCTGCTACACCTGCCACCCGGGCTCGGAGACCCGCTGCCTGCGGGGAGCCATGGGCAACGCGGTGGCCAGCGACGGCAGCCTGGCCATGCAGTGCCAGAGCTGTCACGGCGTGATGAGCGACGTGGGCGCCACCGGGAGGGCGGGCTGGTTCGACGAGCCCACCTGCCAGCAGTGCCACACCGGCACCGCCACCAACAACAACGGGCAGATCCGGTACACGAGCACGTTCGACAGCAACGGGCAGCACCGGCAGGCGGTGGACTCAACCTTCGCCACCAACCCCAACACGCCCATGGCCGGCACCTCCCTGTTCCGCTTCTCCACGGGGCACGGCGGGCTGCAGTGTGAGGCCTGCCACGGCTCCACCCACGCGATCTTCCCCACCAGCCACCTCAACGACAACCTGCAGAGCCTGCAGCTCCAGGGCCACGTGGGGACCCTCGTGGACTGCACCACCTGCCACCAGAGCATGCCGCAGACGACCTCGGGAGGCCCCCACGGCATGCACCCCGTGGGACAGGACTGGGTGAGCCGCCACGAGTCGGCCGCCGAGCACAACCGGTCGCAGTGCCAGGCGTGCCACGGTACGGACTACCGCGGGACCGTGCTCTCACGCGCCCAGGGCGATCGGGCAGTGCGGACCGAGTTCGGCGACAAGACCTTCTGGCGCGGCTTCCAGATCGGCTGCTACACCTGCCACAACGGCCCGGACTCGGAGAGCCGGAACCGCAACCAGCCGGCCGTGGTCAGCGACCTCGCGGCGACGACCGCGCAGGGCACGCCGGTGGGCGTCGCGCTCCAAGCCTCGGACGCGGACGGTGACACGCTCCAGCTCCGCATCGTCTCCCAGCCGCACAACGGGACGGTGGGCCTGATGGGACGCCAGGCAACCTACTTCCCACCGGCCGGCTTCACCGGCTCGGAGACCTTCACCTACGCCGCGTGGGACGGCTCCACCGACTCCAACCTGGCGACGGTCACCGTGACCGTGGGGGGCGGCGCCGGCTGCACGGTTGAGTGCGGCGCGACCGTGCCCGGGACGGGGACCGCCGGCGAGGCGGTGACCTTCTCGGCGACGGGGAGCTCGAGCTGCGGCGGCCAGGTCAGCTACGCCTGGACCTTCGGCGACGGCAGCCCGGCGGCGAGCTCGCAGAACCCCACGCACACCTACGCGTCGGCCGGGAGCTACACCTGGACCCTGACGGTGACCGCGGACGGTGACACCTGCACGCGCTCCGGCGTCATCGAGATCCAGGCGGCGCCGACCTGCACCCTGACCTGCACCGCCGAGGTGCCGCGATGGGGCCGGCGGGGCCGGGCCGTGACCTTCCACGGCGAGGCGCAGGGGGAGGGATGCCCCACCCCCGTGCTCTCCTGGGACTTCGGCGACGGCAGTGGTGCGGTCCAGGGGAACGAGGTGAACCACTCCTACTCCGACCGTGGCATCTTCGACTGGACCATGCTCGCCACCGCGGGCGGCGCCCGGTGCGAGAGCTCCGGCGTCATCCGCATCGGAAGCGAAGACGAGGGACACAGCTATCGTCGACCGGGAGGTCGCAGGCGGTACTGAGCCTCCGTCGAAGCATCGAGGACCTTTCGGGACCCCGGGTCCGCAGCGGCATAGCGCCGCCGCGGCCTGGGGTCCCAGGCCTTTTCGGGGGGTGTGCCGAGGGCGCTCGCGGGGTGCATGCCGTCTGTCCAACCCGGTGGATGGCGGGTGGTAGGATCGCTCACCGGGGCGTGTCGGAACGGGGTGGAACGTCTTCGAGGCGGCCCCGGGGACGCGGGAGGAGGCGGGATGAAGCGGAGGATCGGATTCACGCTGAACGGCGAGGGAGTCCGCGTGGAGGTGGACGACCAACGGATGTTGCTGTGGGTGCTGCGCACCGAGCTCGGGCTCACGGGCACCAAGTACGGCTGCGGAGAAGGGCTGTGTGGAGCGTGCACCGTCATCGTGGACGGGGAGGCGGTACGTTCGTGCCAGCTTCCCATGGCCAAGGTGGCGGGGAAGAGGGTGACGACCATCGAAGGGCTGGCCACCGACGGCGCGCTGCACCCGCTGCAGGCGGCATTCGCCGAGCATGACGCCCTGCAGTGCGGCTTCTGTACGCCCGGCATGATCCTCAACGCCTACAGCCTCCTACACGCCAATCCAAAGCCGTCGCGGCAGGAGATCCTTGACGGCATGGAGGGCAACCTCTGCCGGTGCGGGGCCCACACCCGGATCGTCACCGCCATCGAGAGCGCCGCGCTCAAGATGCGCGAAGGGGGACGGTCATGAGCAGCTACGACGACATCCTGCACCACCTCGACCTCGATCCACCGCCGCCGGTGAGTCGCCGCGACTTCCTGAAGGTGCTCGGCGGCGGCATCATCATCACCATCTCGGCCGGGGATCTGTTGGCCCAGGGGGAGCCCGTCCGGCCTCGCCTCGGACGCGAGCTGCCGACTGACTTCAACGCCTTCCTGCGTATCGGCGAGGACGGGCGTGTCGAGTGCCTCACCGGCAAGATCGAGATGGGACAGGGGGTGGTCACCTCCCTCGCCCAAGAGCTCGCGGACGAGCTCGAGGTGCCCCTGGAAGCGGTGGACATGGTCATGGGCGACACCGACCTCTGCCCCTGGGACATGGGCACCTTCGGCTCCATGACCACCCGCTTCTTCGGACCACCGCTCCGGGCGGCGGCGGCGGAGGCGCGGGAGGTCCTGATGGAGCTCGCGGCCGAGCGTCTCGAGGTGCCGACGGAGCGTCTCGAGGTGGAGGACGGCAAGGTCTTCGACCGGAGGGATCCGACCCGCCGCGTGACCTATGCCGAGCTCGCCAAGGGGCAGCGCATCACGCGCCACCTCGACCGCAAGGCGGTGCTGGAGTCGGTGTCGAGCTTCACGGTGGTCGGGAAGCCCGTCGCCCGCCGAGACGCCGAAATCAAGGTCACCGGTCAAGCCCAATACTCCGGCGACATCCGGCTGCCGGAGATGCTGTACGCGTGCCTGCTGCGTCCCCCGGCCCATGGCGCCAAGCTGCTCGGGGTAGACCTCGCGGGAGTTGCCGACGTGGAGGGCGCGAAGGTTGTGCGGGACGGTGACCGGGTGGCGGTGCTGCACTCCACTCCGGACGGCGCCGAGCGGGCTCTCGAGCAGGTGAAGGCGAGGTGGGACGTGCCCACCTCCTCCCTCGACCCGGACACGATCTTCGACCATCTCCTCGAGGTGGCCCCCGCGGGTGAGGAGGTGGCCGCCGGAGGCGACCTGAAGGCGGGTCGCGCCGCCGCCGCGACCAGGATCGCCGCCACGTACGAGGACGGCTACAAGGCCCACGCGGCCATCGAGACCCACACGGCTGTAGCCCACCTTGCCGACGGTCGCCTCACCATCTGGGCCTCCACCCAGACGCCGTTTCCCCTGCGTGCGCAGGCGGCCCAGGAGCTTGGTCTGAGGGAAGAGCAGGTGCATGTGAAGCCGCCGTTCGTGGGCGGTGGGTTCGGCGGGAAGAGCTTCAACCAGCAGGCCCTGGAGGCGGCATGGCTGGCCAAGGCCACGGGCCGACCGGTCCAGGTCTGCTGGAGCCGGGCGGAGGAGTTCTTCCTCGACACCTTCCGACCGGCGGCGGTGGTGAAGATCGATGCCGGGCTGGGCGAGGACGGGCGCATCGCGTACTGGGACTACATCACCTATTTCGCCGGCGAGCGCGGCGCGGCGCAGTTCTACGCCATCCCCAACCACCGGACGGTGGCGTCGCCCTCGGGCTGGAGAGGGGTCCCGGGGGCCCATCCCTTTGCCACCGGCGCCTGGCGCGCGCCCGGCAACAACACCAACACGTTCGCCCGGGAGTCCCACATGGACGCCCTGGCGGCTGCCGCCGGCGTCGACCCGGTCGACTTCCGTCTCACTCACCTCGAGGACGCCAAGATGCGACGGGTGCTGGAGACCGCCGCCAAGAAGTTCGGCTGGAAGCCGGCGCAGGCGCCGAGCGGCCGCGGGTTCGGCGTGGCGTGCGGCGTCGATGCCGGCACCTCGGTGGCGCTGGCCGTGGAGGTGGTCGTCGACGAGGCCTCCGGACGGGTGCGGGTGAAGCGGATGGTGTGCGCCCAGGACATGGGTCTGGCCATCAACCCGGAGGGCGCCACCATCCAGATGGAGGGCTGCCTGACCATGGGGTTGGGCTACGCCCTGGCCGAGGACGTGCGCTTCGAGGGCGGCCGCATCCTGGACGACAACTTCGACACCTACGAGATCCCTCGTTTCTCGTGGCTGCCTGAGATCGAGACGGTGATCGTCGACGCCCGCAACGATCCGCCCCAGGGGGGCGGGGAGCCGGCCATCGTCGTGGTGGGCGCCGCCGTGGCCAACGCCGTGTTCGACGCGACGGGGGCCAGGGTGCGCCGCCTCCCCCTCGACGCGGAGCGCGTGCGGAAGGGGATGGCGGAGGCGGAGAAGGCCTGACGGCGACGCGCGCGGGTGCCGCCATCATCGACGGGCCGGCGACCAGCGTCAGGTGCAGCCATCCGCAACGGCTGTCAGGGGCGGCGATCAGTGCCAGTAACCCGCGGCGGCGCCACCCGCGTCCGCGCCCGCGTCCGCGTCCCATAAGACGCCTCCCCGTCACGACTCTGGAGCTCTCGGGGAATCCTTCGCCTCGCTCCGGCGGACCTCCGCTCGCTCCCAATGACATGGCTTTCTCCTGTCACCCTGAGCGAGCGGCCCTCGGCCGCGAGTCGAAGGGTCCCCCGATGTCTCCGGTGTGGCGAGCCTAAGGTCCGGGCCTCGTTCTCTCAGGGGATCCTCCACTCGCTCCGGCGGACCGACCCTCGCTCAGAATGACAGGCAACTTGGACGTTCCACCGTCTCCGCGCGGCCCCGTGTCATTCCACGTAACACCGCCTCGAGGGCTTGGCGATGCTCACCACGACAGAAGGTGGGGGTGTCGTCGAAGAAGGCTTCGGGAGCGCGGGAAAGGGTGCCGCCGGACGCTGCCGTCGGTCACGGACGCTGCGCGCTGCCGCCGGACGCTGCTGCCGATCGCAGTCGCTGTTTGTGGTTCGCGACGCGTTTGTCGGGCGCGGACGTGAGCGGGAGCTCGGAAGCAGACGCGGACGCGGATGCGGACGGGGGCGTGGCTCCGGCCTACATCAGCCGGGTGTCGTCCATGACCAGGGTCTGCTCGCTGTCGAGGGTCTCCGGCGGGGTGTCGTCTTCCTGGTAGACCAGTACGTAGGTGGCGATGTAGATGCGGTCGCCCGGGACGAGCGCCTTGCGGCCGTGGATCATCGTGGCGTTGACGCGGGTCCCGTTGGTGCTCACGTCCTCGATGGCGAAGCCGCCGTCCTTGGTGGGGGCGATGGTCGAGTGGTGCCTGGAGACCTGCTCCGAGGGAAGCTGGAGGTCGCAGTCGGGGGACCTGCCGACCCGCAGCGACTCACGGCCGAGCTTGAACGACAGGAAGCGCTTGTAGTCTACATAGACGTCAAGTCTCGGCATGGCTCGTCCCTCTGTTCTCAACCTAGACAGTCACGTCGGCGGGGTCAAGCCCAGGCGTAGCGTGAGGCGGCCGTGGCGCGGAGCTTTGTCAGTTCTTTTGCATTCGCGGGGATCTGAGCGGGTCGTATGGCGTGGTTCAAGGTGGGTTGGGAACGCCGTGAGAAGAGGTCGGCGACAGGCACCGCGCCAGCCATCAGCGGCGGGAATCAGGGGCAGCAGCCAGCGGCGGCGGCAGCGGACAGGGGCGGCGACGGGATGCCCACATCCTGGGCACGGGAGCTGAACGCGTCAGCGCGACCGGACCCTGTCACGGCGCTGCGCGCGACCACCGGGAGGCGTCGCCGCTCTCGAAGGCGTCGGCGAAGATGAGACCGGACTCGAAGGCCCCCAGATCACGGGCGCCGTCATCGGGGCGCGGGGCGGCGCCACGGTGGCGCACGTACTGCCAGACGGGGGCGTGCTCCGGCACGACGGCGTCCGCCAGGGGGCCGCCCGCGTCCTCGCACACGCTGGCGCCGGGGGCCAGGGTGAAGTCCTGGTGGGCGAGGTCGGCGAACGAGGGGTCGATCCCCTCCAGGTTGGCGTCGTAGCCGGTGAGCACTCCGGTGAGCGTGCCGTGGGTCGCGACCCAGCCCAGGGGCAGCCAGTTGTCGCGCAGGTCCAGCATGCCGGCGCCGTCCAGCATGGCGAGCCGGGAGCCGCCCGCAGTGGGGTAGACGATGTTGTCGCGGACGTCGGCGTGCTCGTCGTTGGTGGAGAGGCGCAGCAGGGTCGTGTTGCCGGTGCGGGTCGAGACCACCGTGTTGTGGTAGAAGTGCAGGGTGCCCTTGCGGTAGTCGGCGGTGGCGCCGCTGTCGCCGCCGTAGTGCACGATCTGGCTGTTGCCCTCGCCGTCGGGCTCGATGAGCACGTTGCCGTAGACCAGCGTCGTCCGGTAGTCGGGGTGGTCCACGAGCACCTGGCTGTCCTCGGCGTCCACGAGATCGAGCTGGCGGTTGCCCCCTTCGATCCAGTTGTAGCGGACCACCAACCCCGCCGAGCGGTCCTTCAGGTTGTTCCCCCCGCAGTCCGGCCGGAGACGTCCGTAGCGGTTGAACTGGAAGGTGATGTGGATGGCGGCGGTGTAGCTGTTGTGCTCGTAGTAGCTGCCCTCGATGCCGTTGTCGTGGATCCAGTTGCCGTGGATGAGGATGTCGGAGGTGGCGCCGTCTGCGGCGCCGATGAAGAGGCCGTTGCCGGAGTCGCGGAGGATGCAGTTGCGGATGGTGAGGTGCTCGGCCTTCTCCACGTAGATGGCGGCGGCGTTCGTCGCGTAGGTCTCGGTCCCCCCATCGGTGTTGGTGAAGGTGTATGGCGGTCGCCCCGAACGGACGTCCAGGTTCTCGACCAGGATGTGGGCGGGGAGGGTGTCGGGGGGGATGCTGGCGCCGCCGATCTTGATCACGCCTCGGACCTCGTTCCAGTAGTCGAGGGAGGTGCGTGTCGTCGCGTCTCGCCCGTCGATGACGGGGAGCGCCCCACCGGGTCCCGGCACTCCGGAGACCACGATCGGCGCCTCCGCGGTGCCGCGCCGGCACAGCACCCACTTCTCGTGGTACGGGGTCTCCCGCCAGTGGATGAGCACCCGGTCGCCGGGCATCAGGCTCTCCCACGGGACGTCGCCGACGGCGCCCAGCATGCCCGGTTGCGGTCCCACCTCGTAGTCGGCGGCGTGAGCGGGCAGCGCTGCCGCGACCATCGCCGCGGCTGCCGACAGCAGGCAGTACCTCACGCGCCGTTCCATTCTCGATCGTTCCGCTCCCACGCTAGCGCGCTCGGCGCGGGCCGGGGGTGACTGCTGTCACCGCGGGGTTCGTGGATGGCGGGAGCCGTCGTCCCCCAGGTGACCGAGAGACCCCTCCTCCAGGGAGGCGTGACGGTTCGTGGTGATGGTGGTTGTGGGGTCGTCGGTCCGGCTCTCCAGGTGAGGGAGCGGGCGCCCGTCACACCCCACCGTGGGCGGAGCTCACCACCCGCACCTGCCGGATACGCGTGGTCCGGGTCCCGTCCCCGAGCTCCAGGAATAGACCCGGCGCCGCCACGCAGCGGGTGAGCACGGCGTGCCCGCCGACGGAGCAGCCGACGACGTCGACGGTGACGGCTCCCCGGCCCGTCCGCTCGAAGACGCCGCCGGTGACGAGGAACGACCCGGTCTCGCGGAGGGTGAGGGAGTAGATGGAGTTCCTGGTGGCCACGAGCAGCCGGTCGCCGACAGAGAGGTCGTCCCGGCGCACCCCGGGCACGTCATCCGCTGCACGTACGAGGTCGTCGAGCAGGATCGCGGGCGTGTCAGCATTCTTCATCCGCCGCCTCGGAAGGGCCTCCGCATCGGAAGGACCGAGATTGGTTCTCGGTCGTGGTGACAACCGGCGGCAGCGCGGGAGGATTCCCGGACCAGGCCGGAGGTCAGCCGTTGACGAAGGCCATGGCCTGCTCCGGGTAGCGCTCACCGGCGGCCGTGCCCCTGGGGATGAGCTCGTCGATGCGGGCGAGGTCGTCGTCGGTCAGGTGGACCTCGAGCGAGGCCACGTTCTCATCGAGACGGGCTCGGCTGCGGGTGCCCGGAATGGGCACCACGTCGTGGCCCCGGGAGAGCACCCAGGCGAGGGCGAGCTGGGCCGGGGTGCAGCCCTTGTCGGACGCCATCTCCTGGACCCGGTCCACGAGCTTGAGGTTCTTCTGGAAGTTCTCGCCCTGGAAGCGGGGGTTGTGTCGGCGCCAGTCGTCCTCGGCGAGGTCGTCGATGGAGCGGATGGCGCCGGTCAAGAAGCCGCGGCCGAGGGGGCTGTAGGGGACGAGGCCGATGCCCAGCTCGCGACAGGTGGGGATGATCTCGTCCTCGATGTCCCGGCTCCACAGGGAGTACTCCGACTGCAGGGCGGTGATGGGGTGGACGGCCATGGCGCGGCGCAGGGTCTGGGCGGAGGCCTCGGACAGGCCGAGGTGGAGGATCTTGCCGGCCTGCACGAGGCCCACCATGGCCCCGACGGTGTCTTCGATGGGAACCTCCGGGTCGACCCGGTGCTGGTAGTAGAGGTCGATGTGGTCGACGCCGAGCCGCTTGAGGCTCGCGTCGCAGGCCGAGCGCACGTACTCGGGGCGGCCGCTGACGCCGATGGGCGTGCCGTCCGGCGCCCGCCGGAAGCCGAACTTGGTGGCCAGCACCACCTGGTCGCGGCGGCCCTTCAGGGCCTTGCCCACGAGCTGCTCGTTGCGGCCCATGCCGTACATGTCGGCCGTGTCCCAGAAGGTGACGCCCAAATCCAGGGTGTGGTGGAGGACGTCCAGGTTCCGGGCCTCGTCCGCCGGTCCGTAGAAGTCCGACATGCCCATGCAGCCGAAGCCCATGGCCGACACCTCGAGACCGCTGCTGCCCAGGGTGCGCTTCTCCATGCTCCACCTCCGCTTCCCGCAACGACGCCGGCCCCGTCCGCATTTCGGTGTCGATGCCGACCCGGAGCCGCCGTCCGCCCCCGGAGGAAGACAGAACGCAAAGACGCGAAGACGCAAAGCCGCCGCCCACCCGAGAGGAATGAACGCAGAGGCGCAGAGGCGCGGAGCCGGAGAGCCCCCGTCCGGGAGAAGAAGGTGCCAGGAGACGGGGAGAGCCAGATGGTGGCAATGGGCATGAACGGGCGTCGCAGGGCATGAGGACCGGCTGGGCGGCATGAACGGCCGTTTGAGCGAATGGCGCCCCGACGGTCAGATCCTCGGGTTGAGGAGCCGCCACGTCATGGCGCGTACCTTATCGAAGCCGTCGATGACGAGCTGCGCTGCTGACCGACGGACGGCTCCGGTCGCGGCGAGGAGCCGCACGTGTGAGTCCACCTCTTTGGCCGAGGCATAGGCGATGCGCCAGTGGTGCACCCGGTCTCGGCCGGACCGTCCGTGGCCTTCAGCGAGATTGGCCGGGACCGAGCTCGCGGAACGAATCACCTGATCGCCGATCGGCTTCAACGGAGCCGGCAAACTCATGACGAGCTTGATCGCAGCGCCGGCCGCTTCGAGCGCCAAGTGATGAGCAGTGAGACCAGTGCTGGGGATCGCGTTGGGCATGGTCACCTCCGGGTCGTTCATGCCCCCCGTTCACAAGCCGGGGGCGGCCCAGGTCAAGGGTGCGAAGCACCGGGCTCCGAGCCCGGCTTGCCCTTGACATGGGCCGGCCACCGGCTACGTTCTCAGAACAACGACCCGGAGTGACCAT
>Ga0315542_1002990_pt1 | contig 10070 bp, 9 predicted proteins | sample SalMarSW160120MG_FD_202541 | JGI IMG/M metagenome (GOLD analysis project Ga0315542, IMG submission 202541) | Salt marsh sediment microbial communities from the Plum Island Ecosystem LTER, Massachusetts, United States - Salt Marsh Sediment SW1601-20 ... | reverse complement strand
AGGCCGACGACGAAGCCGAAGACGGCGCCGAGCGAGAAGGCGATCAGCTTGTCGCGGCGGGACATGATGAACGGCTCGTCGCTCGACTGCATGCCGCCCTTCACGAGCGAGCGCGCCAGGAAGCCGATGCCGCCCACGATGAGCGCGCCGCCGATCACGTACTGCAGGAAGGTCTGCGCCCCCGAGCCGTAGTGCTGCCGGAGCACGTAGGCGAGGCCGACGCCTCCGAGCGAGAGCGGCCCGGAGCCGGCGAACATCCAGAAGGTCAGGTGCGCGTGCACCGTCCCCAGCCGCCGGTGCCGCATCGCCCCGAAGAGCTTGAAGATCGCGCCGTGGAAGATGTCGGTGCCGACTGCGAACGTCGGCTTGAAGCCGAAGATGATGACGAGGACCGGCGTCATGAGCGAGCCGCCGCCGACCCCCGTCAGGCCGACGATCGCGCCGAGCACGAGACCTGTGATCGTGAACTGCCAGGTCATCCGCGCAGGCGTCGGGGGGCCGACATCACGTCCTGTAGGCCTCGATCAGGATCTGCGCCACCTCCGGGCGCGAGAACTCCGCCGGCGGCAGCTCGCCCTGTCCGAGCAGCTCGCGCACCTTCGTCCCCGAGAGGTGCACGTGGTCGTCGCCCGGATGCGGACACGTCTTCGCGCTCGCCATCGACCCGCAGACGCGGCAATAGAACGAGTGCTCGAAGAACATCGGCTCGATGTCGAGCTCGTGCGACTCGAACTCGTCGAAGATCAGCTGCGCGTCGTACGTGCCGTAGTAGTCGCCGACTCCGGCGTGGTCGCGCCCGACGATGAAGTGCGAGCAGCCGTAGTTCTTGCGGCAGATCGCGTGCCAGATCGCCTCGCGCGGCCCTGCGTAGCGCATCGCCGCCGGGAAGGCGGAGACGAGGACGCGGTCACCGGGGTAGTAGTTGTCGACGAGGACGCGGTAGCACTCGACGCGCGTCGCCACGGGGACGTCGTCCGACTTCGTCTCGCCCACGAGCGGATGGATGAGCAGGCCGTCCACCGTCTCGAGGGCCGTCTTCGTCAGGTACTCGTGCGCCCGGTGGATCGGATTCCGCGTCTGGAAGCCGACGACACGCCTCCAGCCGCGCTCGGCGAAGTGCGCGCGCGTCTGGGCCGGATCGAGCGCGAGCTCCGGGAACTCCGGCTGCGGCCGCTCGAACACGGTCACCCGGCCGGCGAGATAGAGCTCCTTCTGTGCGTAGAGCCGCGCGACGCCCGGATGCGCCGCGTCGGTCGTGCGGAACGCCGCCTGCGCCTCGCGCTCCTTGTCGTAGGGGTAGACCTCCTCGACCTCGAGCACGGCGACCGGCCGGCCCGCCCCGTCGGCGAGCGCGACGCGCTCCGACCGCGGCGCCGCATCGACCGCGAAGCCGACCGGCAGCGACCACGCCAGCCCGTTCGCGAGGTGCATCTCGTCGAGCACCGACTCGTAGTCGGCGCGGTGCATGAACCCCTCGAGCGGCGAGAGGGCGCCGGAGGCGATCATGTCGAGGTCCGACAGCTCCCGCTGCGTCAACGGCAGCGACTCGAGGTCGGCGAGGTCGTCGGGTGCGGGCCCCGTCCGGTCGACGAGCGTGCCGCCGTGCGGCCGTACCAGCTTCTCGGTGGCAACCTGGGTCATGCCGCCACCTCCGCGGGGACGAGCCCGAGCTCGACGAGCTTCGCGACGATGAGGCGCGCCGACTCCTCGGGGTCGTGCTGCTCGGTGTCGACGACGAGCTCCGGCGCGGCCGGCGCCTCGTAGGGATCGTCGACCCCGGTGAAGCCCTTGATCTCGCCCGCGAACGCCTTCGCGTACAGCCCCTTCACGTCGCGGCGCGCGCACTCGTCGACGGACGCCTGGACGTGCACCTCCACGAAGGAGCCGAACTCCTCGACGAGCTCGCGCGCCTTGCGGCGGGTCTCCTCGTAGGGCGAGATCGCGGCCGCGAGCACGGCGGCGCCGTGGCGGGTCAGCCGCGAGGCGACCCAGCCGATGCGCTCGATATTCGTGTCCCGGTCCTCCTTGGAGAAGCCGAGTCCCTTCGACAGGTGGGTGCGGACGGTGTCGCCGTCGAGGTACTCGACGATCTGACCGCGCCGGTCGAGCTCCGGGCCGACGAGATGGGCGATCGTCGACTTGCCGGATCCGGAGAGGCCGGTGAACCAGAGGGTGAAGCCGCCGCCCCGGACGCGGTCGGACTCGGGATGCTCGTGCGCGTAGATGTGGTCGACCTGCCGCGCAGACTGGGTGGAAGAGGTCTCTGTCATTCGTTCCTTTCGCCTTGCCTGGGCCGTTGCGCCGCCGGACGGCGACGGAGGGTTGCCGCGCTCCAGTTTGTCGGAACCGGCCCACCGCCCCGGCCCTTGCTGCTCGTCCGGACGGTCGGCTCGGCGTCCGCGTCCACCGCGAGCCGGGCGGCCACAGAGTAGTGGCTGCACGGGTGGCGCAGGTCCCCTCCGCACTATCCTTGCGCCCCATGCGCTGGCTCGCGAAGGCCGCCCTGCAGCGCGCCCTCGGGCTGCTGCCGCAGCAGGGCGAGCACCTCAACTACCTCCTCCAGCGGCGCGTACTCCATTCTCTTCCGGCCGGCGACGCGACGTTGCGCCAGAAGTTCGCCCGCGCCGTCCGCCACCTCGAGGCGTACTCCGAGCACGGCCCCGCCGTGCCGCCGGCGGAGGCGACCTTCTTCGAGTTCGGCGCCGGCTGGGACCTCGCCATCCCGCTCGCGAACGCGCTGCTCGGCGTCGGCCGCCAGATCGTGATCGACATCCGCCCGAGCGCGCGCGTGGAGCTCGTGCGCGACACGATCGCCGCGTTCGAGCGGCTGCGCCCGGAGCTGGAGGCGGCGGCCGGCGGACGAGCGCTGCGCGAGCCGGGCGGCGGCCCCGTCTCCTCGCTCGCCGAGCTCGAGCAGCGGTTCGGGATCCGCTACCTCGCCCCGTGCGACGCGCGCGACACCGGCCTGCCGGCGGACTCGGTCGAGTTCGTGTCCAGCACCGACGTCTGCGAGCACATCCCGCCCGCCGACCTGGCGGCGATCTTCTCCGAGTGCCGGCGCCTCCTGCGGCCGGGCGGAGCGTTCAGCTGCCGCATCGACCTGCAGGACCACTACGCGTACTTCGATCCGGCCCTCTCGCGCTACAACTTCCTCCGCTTCTCGGATCGCACCTGGGCGCTCGTCAACTCGCCGCTCCACTTCCAGAACCGGCTCCGGGCGCCCGACTACCTGCGGCTCGTGCGCGAGGCGGGGCTCGAGCTCGTGCGGGAGAACCCCTCGGGCCCGAGCGAGCAGGGGCGGGCAGAGCTGCAGGCGCTCCCGCTCGCACCGCGCTTCCGCGGCTATTCGGTCGACGACGTGGGAGTCACGGTGCTCTCCTTCGTGGCACGCGCCTAGGCCGTCTCGCCCGGCCACGGCTCGTCCAGACGGCGCCGAAAGAGCCATCTTGATTGTCAGGACTGGCAACGCTAGCTTGACCTCCTCGCATCCGCCCACGACGAGGAGGTCACGATGTCCAGACGAATCGCCGCAACCGCCGCTGCGCTCGCGGCGGCGGCGGCCGCTCTCTGCTCGACCGCGTCGGCGGCGCCCGCATCGGCCGGGCCGCCGCAGCCGCCGCTGCCCGTCACCCACGGCGCCGCCGTCCCCCTCCCACCCGACGAGGCCGAGGCACTCGCGACGGCGCCGGCAGCCGTGCCGAGCGGCGAGACGACGGTTCCCGTCTCCCCCGCCGTCGCTCTCGGGGCCTCCTCCCTGCCCGGGGCACACACGGCGGTCGAGTCCGGGCTCACCGAGACCGAGGCCGTCGGTCTCGCCGCTCCGGAGGAGGCGAGGCCGAGCCCCGACTACTCCTGGGCGATCCAGATGTGCTGGGCGGACCGGGCCTGGTGGCAGTGGGGAACATGGCCCTACCAGCAGCGGCTGGTCAACACGACGTACTGGTGTGCCGTCTACGGGCAGCGGATCACCTACCGCACGACGACGGTGACGACCTCGGGGACGCTGTGTGGCACGAACTGGAGGGCGGACCAGCTGATCGGAGGCGGCATCGGCTATCACGGCATGACGATCCGCGCGTCGGCCGGCTTCGCCTGCCCGACCGCGATCCCCTGGCTCACCCTGCACCCCAGCCACCACCTGGACGTGTTCTTCGGCGACCGTGGCCGGGCGGTCATCACCGGGAGCGGTTGAGGTGCGCCCCACCCACGTCGGATCCCAGCGGAGGATCATCCTCGCGGTCGTCGCGGTGCTGCTGCTCCTCCTGGCGGTCTCGGCCCTGCTGACCTACCTCGGCGGCGGCGGGCACGGGATCGTGAGGATCTTCTCGGGAAGTCAGTAGACGCTGCGGAGCAGCTGCTCGATCTCCTGCGGGCTCGCCGGCTGCGGGTTGGCGAGGTTCCCTCCCCGCTGTGCCGCCGCGGCGGCGAGCTCGCGGAGGTCGTGCTCGGGAACGCCGAGCTCGCGCAGCGTCGCCGGTCCCGCGAGGCCGGCGAGCTGCTCGACGCGGCTTGCGGGATCGTCCGCCGCACCGATCGCCTCGCCGAACCGCCGGATCGCCTCCGGCGCGAAGGCGGCGTTGAAGCGGAGGGCGGGCGGCAGGCAGATCCCGTTCAGCGTGCCGTGGGGCAGCCCGTAGCGGCCGCCGATCGCCTGTGCCAGCGCGTGTCCGAGCGCGAGCATCGCTCCGCCGAGAGCGGCCCCGCCGTGACAGGCTCCGCGCAGCAGCTCCGTCCGCGCGGCCAGGTCGGCGGGCTCGGCGACGACCCGCGGGAGCCAGTCGGCGATCAGCCGCGCGCCTGCGAGCGCGTGCTCGTCCGCGGCGGAGTTGTGGCCCTGCACGTAGAGCGCCTCGGCGCAGTGCGCGAGGGCGTTCATGGCCGTGCCGACGGTCGTCTCCACCGACAGGTGGAGGGTGAGCTCCGGCTCGTAGACGATCGCGGCCGGGCGCGCCCCGCCGCCGCCTCCGCGCATCCGCCGCTGCGGGTCGCGGACGCCGAAGTACGTCGTCCACTCGGCGCCGGAGTAGGTGGTCGGCACCGAGACGAGCGGCAGGCCGGTGCCGGCGGAGACCGCCTTGCCGAGGTCGATCGCGCTGCCGCCGCCGAGCGCGAGCACGCCGTCTGCGCCCTCCGCGGCCCCGGCCGCCTCGCCGACCCGGTCGGACGGAACCTCGCTCCACCTCGCGGCCGCCTCGAGGGGCAGCTCGAGCGCGTCCCAGCGCGGGCTCGCGACGAGGAGCGGCGCCGAGACGCCGACCGATGCGGCCACCTCGGGCAGCGCAGGGAGACCCCAACGAACGATCACGACCGTTCTTATAGCTACCGCCCGGCAACCGGCCGGCGGCCGGCCCCTCTACGATCCGCTCGTGCCAGACGAGACGCGGATCGAGGATCTGCTCGTCCGCGGCTACAGCCAGCTCGCCCGCGAGACGCCGGCCCGGCCGCGCGACGTCGTCCTGCGGACGCTCGACGTCATCCTGTCGGGCCTCTTCCTCCTGCTCTCGCTCCCCCTCGCGCTCGTGATCGGCGGGCTCGTCGTCGCGACGAGCGGCCTACCGGTCCTCTACCGGGGGGAGCGTGTCGGTCGCGGCGGCCACGTGTTCACCATGTACAAGTTCCGCACGCTGCGGCGAGGCGCCGAGGACCGCCTCGGGGCCTACCTCGGCGAGGAGCTCGTCCGGCGCACGCAGGGGGAGTTCACGCGGCTCGGCCGCTGGCTGAAGGCGACGCAGCTCGACGAGATCCCGCAGTTCGTGAACGTCCTCCGCGGCGACATGAGCCTCGTCGGGCCGCGACCGATCCGGCCGGTCTTCTTCGAGGAGCTCGCGCACGAGCTGCCCGCGTACTGGCAGCGGCTCGTCGTGCGACCGGGGCTCACGGGCTTCGCGCAGGTGCGGCGTGGCTACGAGACGTCGATGGCGGAGAAGCTCGCGCACGACCTCGAATGGATCGCCGACCGCTCGGTGCGCCTGTACCTCCGCACCGTCGGCGCGACCGGCTGGCGGGTGGTCAGGCAGTCGCTGCGCGGCCTGGCCCGGCTGGACGGCGGCACACCTCCGTAGAGTTAGCCGCGTGTGCGGGATCTGCGGGATCGCGACGCTAGAGGGCGCAGCCGATCTCGGGGCGCTACGGGAGATGAGCGAGCTGCTCGTCCACCGGGGGCCCGACAGCGCGGGGGAGTACGCCGCCGGAGGCGTGGCACTCGCGGCCCGGCGCCTCTCGATCCTCGACCTCGAGCACGGCGACCAGCCGATCGCGAACGAGGACGGCAGCTGCGTCGTCGTCCAGAACGGCGAGATCTACAACTACCCGGAGCTGCGGCGGGAGCTCGAGCGCGCCGGGCACGCGCTGCGCACGCACTGCGACACCGAGGCGATCGTCCACCTCTACGAGGAGCACGGCGTCTCGTTCGCCGAGCGGCTGCGGGGGATGTTCGCGATCGCGATCTGGGACGCGGGCCGGCAGCGGCTCGTCCTCGCCCGCGACCGCTACGGGATCAAGCCGCTCTACTACCGGCAGGCGGGCGGCGAGCTGCGCTTCGCCTCGGAGCTGCGGGCCCTGCCGCGAGGCGAGATCGACCTCGAGGCGCTCGAGGCGTTCCTCGCCTTCAACTCGATCCCGGCGCCGTACTCGATCTTCCGGAAGATCCGGAAGCTGCCGGCCGGGCACGTGCTCGTCTGGGAGAACGGCGCGGTCTCGCTCGAGCGCTTCGCACGTCCCGCGCCGGCGCCCGCCGACGAGCTGCGGGACGGCGACGAGGCGGAGCTCGTGGAGGAGCTGCGCGCGCGGCTGCGCGACTCGGTACGGGCGCATCTCCTCTCCGACGTGCCGGTCGGCGTGCTCCTCTCCGGCGGGGTCGACTCCGCGGCGCTCGCCGCGCTCGCGGCGCAGGAGACGTCGCCCCCGTTGCACACGTTCACGATCGGCTTCGCGGAGCGGAGCTTCGACGAGCGCGCCGACGCGCGGCTCGTGGCCGAGCGGTACGGCACCGAGCACCACGAGCTGCTCGTGCGGCCGGACCCCGAGCTGCTGCTGCAGGCGCTGGCCGAGGCGTTCGACGAGCCCTTCGCCGACTCGTCCGCTCTGCCGACGTATCTCGTCTCGCAGCTTGCGGCGGAGCACGTGAAGGTCGCGCTCTCGGGCGAGGGAGGGGACGAGCTGTTCGGCGGCTACTACACGTACGCGGCCGACCTCGTCGCCGACCGCCTCGCACCGCTCGCTCGCGTCGCGCGCCCGCTCGTCGAGGCGCTGCCGGCCTCCACGCGGAAGGCGAGCCTCGACTACCGGGCGAAGCGGTTCGTCCGGGCCGCGCACCTGCCGCCGCTCGAGCGGCATCACGGCTGGAAGGAGATCTTCTCGGCGGAGACGCGGGCCGAGCTCACCGGCCGCCGGCCGGACTTCGACCCGGTCGACGTCTACCGGGCGCGCTACGCGGAGACGGCGGGGGCTCCGGAGCTCGCCCGGCTGCAGGACGTCGACTTCGGCGTCTATCTCGTGGACGACCTGCTCGTGAAGACGGACCGGGCCTCGATGGCGCACTCGCTCGAGGCGCGCGTCCCCTTCCTCGACCCGCTCGTGACGAACCTCGCCTTCGCGCTGCCGACGCGCCTCAAGGTGCGCGGCCTCGCGAAGAAGGTGCTGCTGCGGAAGGCCGTCGAGCCGCTCCTGCCGCGGGACGTCGTGCACGGCCGCAAGCGCGGCTTCTCGATCCCCGCGGCGGCCTGGCTGCGCGGCGAGCTCGGGCCGTTCGCCCGCGAGACGCTCTCCGCCGACACCCTGCGGCGGCAGGGCTTCTTCCGGCCCGGGCCGGTCGAGCGTCTCCTCGACGAGCACGCCGCCGGGCGGGAGGACTGGAGCCGGCAGCTGTGGGGGCTGCTCGCGTTCACGCTCTGGTACGAGCGGCACGTCGAGCAGGAGCCGCCGCAGGTGCGGTCGGCGCGCATGGAGGCGCTGCTCGCGTGAGGGTCTGGATCGACATCACGGCTCCGGCGCACGTGCTCGTCTTCCGTCCGCTCGTCGAGCTCATGCGCGGGCGCGGCGACGAGGTCGAGATCACGGCGCGCGACTACGCGCAGACGCTGCAGCTGCTCGAGCTGCACGGCCTCGACGCCACCGCGGTGATGGGCCGCCACGGCGGCCGCTCGCGGCTCCAGAAGGCGCGGCGGATGACGCGCCGCCTCGGCGAGCTCCGGCGCTGGGCGCGCGGCCGCGACTTCGACGTCGCGCTCGCGCACGGGTCGCACGAGCTGACGATCACCGCACGGCGGCTCGGCGTCCCGAGCTCGACGACGTTCGACTACGAGTTCGCGACGTTGCAGCACCAGCTCGGCTGCCGCGCCGCGAGCCGGGTCGTCGTGCCGGCCGCCATCCCGCCGGAGCGGCTGCGGCCGTACGGCGTCCGCCCGCCGAAGCTCCTCCAGTACCCCGGGCTGAAGGAGGAGTACTACCTCGCCGGCTTCGAGCCGGACCGGACGCTTCTCGACCGCTTCGCGGTCGATCGCGAGCGGGTCCTCGTCGTCCTCCGGCCGCCGCCCGACGTGTCGCTCTACCACCGCCACTCGAACCCGCTCTTCCCGCAGACGCTCGAGCACCTCGGCCGCGCCGAGCACGTGCACGCCTTCGTCCTGCCCCGGACGGAGGAGCAGCGCGAGTACGTGCGCGGCCTCCAGCTGCCGTCGGTGATCGTGCCGGACGGGGCCGTCGACGCACAGAGCCTGATCTCGCTGGCCGACCTCGTCGTCTCGGCGGGCGGGACGATGAACCGCGAGGCGGCGGCGCTCGGGATACCCGTCTACACGACGTACGGCGGCCGGCTCGGCGGAGTCGACGAGGAGCTGATCAGGGACAAGCGCCTGAAGCCGCTCACCGACCCGCGGGCCCTCGAGATCCGCAAGCGCGACCCCGAGGCTGCCCCGCGGGTGCGCCGGGACCCCGCCGAGATGCTCCGGCTGCTGCTCTCCGCCCTCGACGCCTGACGCCGCGGTCCCTACGTGGGCTCGACGCGCGGCTCGGCCGAGAGCGGCGACGGCGCCTCGGCGGCCGCCGGTCGCGACTCGGCGGCCCGCGGCGCGGGCACCTCGACCCGCTGCGGCGAGCGGACGATCGCACCGAGCTTCGCCACCACCTCGAGCGTGTCGCCCTCCTCGGCCAGGCGCTCGAGCTCCGCGAGCTGCACGTCGAGCCAGGCCGGGTCGACCGGCGGCCGGCTCAGACGCAGGATCTTCGGGTGCGCCGTCTCGGCCACAGCCTCGTCCTTGCTCCAGAGCTCCTCGTGGAGCTTCTCGCCGGGCTTCGAGCCGACGAACGCGATCCGGACGTCCCGTGCGGACGTCGCCTCCTCGTTCGGCAGGCGCGGCTGATTGCCCGAGAGCCGGATCATGTTCCGGGCGAGCTCGAGGATCTTCACCGGATCGCCCATGTCGAGGACGAAGACCTGGCCACGGCCGCCGATCGAGCCCGCCTGCACGACGAGCGAGACGGCCTCCGGGATCGTCATGAAGTAACGCGTCATCTCGGGATGGGTCACGGTGACGGGGCCGCCGCGCTCGATCTGCTTGCGGAAGATCGGGATCACGCTGCCCGACGAGTTGAGGACGTTGCCGAAGCGGACGGCGACGAAGCGCGTGCGGATGTCCCGCCGGTGCCCGAGCGACTCGACGATCCACTCGCACAGGGCCTTCGACTGGCCCATCACCGTCTTCGGGTTGACGGCCTTGTCGGTCGAGACGAGCACGAACCGCTCGACCCCGAACTCCGCCGCGAGCTCGGCGACGACACGCGTCCCGACGACGTTGTTGCGCACCGACTCGACCGGATGGGTCTCGAGCATCGCCACGTGCTTGTAGGCCGCGGCGTGGAACACGACCGTCGGCGCGTACTTCTCGAACACGTCGCGCCGCAGCACGGTCCGGTCCTTGACGTCGACGAGCTTCGTCACGGACGCAGTGAAGTCGCGCTCCGACACGAGCTCCCGCTCGATCTCGAACAACGGCCCCTCGGCGCTGTCCACGAGGATGAGCCGGGACGGGCGGACGCGCGCGATCTGGCGGCAGAGCTCCGAGCCGATCGAG
>Ga0315542_1002989_pt1 | contig 10070 bp, 10 predicted proteins | sample SalMarSW160120MG_FD_202541 | JGI IMG/M metagenome (GOLD analysis project Ga0315542, IMG submission 202541) | Salt marsh sediment microbial communities from the Plum Island Ecosystem LTER, Massachusetts, United States - Salt Marsh Sediment SW1601-20 ... | reverse complement strand
CTTTTGCACTTTTTCTGAACTCCTCACCTCTTCAAATTGGTATCTTATCTTCTTTAGGAAACTTGATATCACCTTTAGGACAAATTATTGGATCACGTAAGATTGAAAAGAACTCAAGAAGATCAGTTCTAATGACAGGAATTATAGGTATGGGTGCAATTTGGCCACTTTATACAATCTTAATCATTTTAGATCTTGTAAAATTTTTAATCTTAATTCTTCCCTGGATTTTAATAAGCATGTTTTTACTATATATGCTTTTTTCAGGCATAATGAATCCGGCATGGTTTTCAGTTATGGGGGATGTTGTTCCTGAAAATTATCGAGGAAGATATTTCGCGAAACGCAACCTTATAACTAATGCAATTGCATTAATCGGCATATTATCCTTGTCTTACATGTTGGATTGGTTTAATACCTTAGGATTTGTTTTCTTTGGTTTCATTCTCATATTTTTTTTCGGTTTCATTTCCCGTGGGATTTCCGCATTTCTTTTTACAAAACATTATTATCCACCGTTTGATTTTGAACAAAAAGATCACGTAAAATTTAGCAAAATGATTAAAGAGATTCCAAAAAGTAATTTTGGACGATTTACATTGTTTGTTTCTTTATTAACGTTAGGTCAATGGATAGCAGGACCATTTTTTTCTGTTTATATGCTATCGGATTTAGGTTTTGATTATTCAATTTTTATTCTGGTGAATGTTTTTTCATCTATTATCGCATTATTTATTTTTCCAGTTTTAGGAAAAATATCAGATAAGTTTGGAAATGTTAGATTACTTCAAATTGGCGGAATTATCATCCCTTTACTTCCAATTTTATGGATATTTTTTAATACTCCTTTAGGATTGATCCTTGGACCACAATTACTCGGAGGTATTGGTTGGACTTCATTCAACTTGGCCACTTCGAACTTTATTTATGATAATATCGCTGGAAAAGTGCGAGGAACTTATATTGCATTCTATAATTTTATATTGGGAATTTCTATCTTGATGGGAGGGCTGACAGGAGGATTCATAATTACATATATCCCCATTAATTTTATGAATAAATATCATTTTATATTTCTAATTTCTGGGGTCTTGAGAATAATTATTGTCATTATAATGCTACCCATGATTAAGGAAGTAAGAGTAGCAACAAAACCTGTTTTCAATTTGAAGAATCTAAGCATTTACAAATGGCTTTATGATTTAACGCTAAGAAACTACGATAAAAATAAAAAATTAAAATCCAACACGAAGAATAAAAACCAGAGTTAAAAAATCTAATATAAAAGTAAAATTGAATTTAACCAAAGATTTGGACATGTGGAATAGCTAAATGATCTTGAACTTCTTGTATCTCTTTACTTTTTTGTTGATGAGTATCATATTCATCTAATTTTCTTTCCATCATTATTATACTTCTTTCAATTTCATGTAATCTTTTCTCAATCTTTTTTATTTTTTCAATTAAGGTTAAGTTTTCAACTTTCATAGTAATCTTCACCTCTCTATTTTTTTAGACTCATGCATTATATGGATTTCCATATTTAAATCTTTTATTGTCTCATTCTATGAAACTAAAGCAAGTATTAGGCAAATTTAATATAAATTACTTTGTTTAAATAGAGCTAATTAAGTACAAACAAATTTTTTATGTGTCTAAATCCCTCAAATGCAATTAAAATTAAAAATGTGCCATAAATTTGTTAAAATAATTATACTTCGATTCGTGAATTAATGAATAAAAAGATCTAAGTTTTTTTTAATATAATGAACAATGCACCTAATTCTCCAGTAATCGTATTTTGCAATGAGATTTCTTCGTAATTTTGATTAAAAATTCCAGCAATTTCAAATCCACTTAATTTAGTAAATTCCTTGAATTCATCAAATATCCACAACCTTAAATCATGAGACTCTTCTATATCAAAAATTTCCCCCTTATCTAGAGCTCGCATTTTAAAATCTACATGTCTTATCCTTTTCTCAAATTGATACCAGTTAATCGCCCAAGTCACTTCAAGCTCTATATCCACATTTTTAACATGCCATGTATCATCAATTCTCTTCTCATTTTTAATATCATCACATTTAAAACTTATTTCAACTATGTAAATTCCCCCGTCATTAAGAGAATCATTCATATTTTGAAAATGCAATAAGATATCAATATCATATTTTAAATATCCTAAACTGTTAATACAAATAAAAGCAGCATCAAATTTTTGATCAAATTTGGCATTTATCATATTGGCAATGACTGCATCGGCACTATTGGTTGTTATTTTTTGATCCTTTAGTCTCTCTTTGGCGAACATGATCATAGCAGGATTTAGGTCATATCCTAATATAAAGAATCCAAATTTGGGCACACTAGCTAAAAACAATCCTGGCCCACATGCAGGCTCTAAAATGTTTTTTACTTCATGATCGCAATATCGTTTAAAACAATTAATAAAAAACTCAATATCTCGATCTGCATCTCTTAAGAAAGCTAAATCATAATACTCTGCCAAATTGTAGAACTTATGCAGTTTTTCTTGCTCTAAGCCTAAATTAGGATTAGTTGTATCAATTTGAATAGTTTGACTTGAAATTATGTCGACTTCACTTTTATAATCAATATTTGAATTACTTAGATCAATAACGGGATCACTTGCTTGTATTTTCACAGAATTAACCATAACCAACACCTCAATTCTTAACATATTTTCTTTAAATGAATCTGTGTATAAGTATAGGTAAAATTCAGAAATTATAATCATATATTTTTATTTTTGAAATTAACTTAACTACATGATCTCTTTAATTAGATCATCAGATTCTAAGTATTATGTAAATTTAGCGAACTATTAAAGCTTTTCTATTGAATTCTGAAAAATTTACTACCAAAAATTAAAAAAGAGTAATTAAAGCACTTGTAAGAAATAAAATTGTGAAACAAGAGGTAATAATTATCATAATAAGATCCACATTTGTTTCTTTATTTAGATACGATGATTTTAGTTTCCTATACTGTTCTATCGATGTATTACCTGGATCCCAAACTTCACCCATTCTACCTGGTTTAATTGACATTCTACTAAACAAGTTAAAAGTTGCTGGATCATGGTGCAATGGATTTGGATTTTTATTTGCTTTCATTTTATAGTAATAAGAGTTACTATCAAGCCAACGAAGTAATAAGAGAAAATAGATTATTAGCTCTGGCATGATTAAAAAGCCAAGTAATGGCATTATATAAACAATAGGAATACTACAGATAATGATGCCGATATAAAAGTAATAGTAATAAAATTTACTGGTAAAAAATGTGTAAAGCGCTAAAAATATCAAACTGGTGCTACTTACTATACTAATAATTATGAAAACGAAATTAAACGGGCTTTGATATATATAAAATGCAAAAATAAATGCGTGTAATGCGATGAGGATTAGATAAATACTGTTTTTTAAATCGGAATCTTTTCCTTTATACAATTCTAAAATCACTCTAAGATAAATTTTAAAAAATTGATTTCTATTCCTTTAATTTTCTAGAGTAAATTTGATATTTAATTCTATTTGCTTGAAACACATAATTGATCACGTGCTTGGAACAGCTGCAAGTGTTACTATTGCTTTTGAAATTCGAGACTCTTTGCCTTCTGTAACTATATAAATGTTAGATTCAGCAACGAGAATTTTTTTACCGTGATTAATTACTTTAGATCTACAGATTACCAAATTGCCAATAGCTGGTTTAAAATAATTGATTTTAAATTCAATCGTAAGAATTCGGATATTTTCCGGAACAATAGTGTAAGCAGAATATCCTGCAGTATGATCCGCCATCGTTGCAATCACGCCAGCATGGACGAATCCATCTTGTTGACGATGTTCAGAACGAACTTTTAAAATTGAATTAAATGTACCATCATTAACCTCTCCGACTTTGATGCCACAATATGCAGGAAAGCCTTGAACATACTCTTCTTTTAAAAAGTTTATTCTATCTTTTTCCATTAATAGAGTAGTAGCTTAGCTAATTTTTAGATTTTTTTAATTTTTAAAAGGAATCCTTTTGATTCGGATAATTTGTTTTGTGAACAAATATTGGGTTGATTATAAGAAAATTAAAGGATTAGAGTGAATTGGTTCTTAAAACGAGAGCAGATTAATAAAAAAAAAAGTTAACTCTCTTATTGAGAGCATTATTATTAATAAAATTATCAATATACTGAATCGATTCTAAACCAAATAGTATATCGACAATCTCCTACATCATACCGTGAACCAGACCAATACCATCCATTATTAACATATCCGTGCCATTGACTTGGACTGAACCACCACTGAAAGACGGGATAGCCATCATCTCCTGAAGTGGAATCATATTCCGATGCTTGAACTCTTACTTTACTATATGAATTATATGAAAATAGTGCGTAGTGATAATTATTCCAGTCTAAAGCTTCTCCACTGCCTGCTGATACATAATGATCATTTGCATCATCTATCTTATCAAGATGATTATCATTTAAATAACCTCCCGCCGCACAACTCGGGAAGTATGCTTCGCCTATCCAAAGTTTAAGATACATTTCTCCATCTCCCATTAGCCAACCTTCATGTTCATCATCATAATATACCTCATCTATGAAGACAGTTAATTTGTAGAGATCATTGGATGCATCGATCGCATATGCACCACCTGGTACGCTATTTCCGTTTGGATCAGAATTCATTTCTAATGCAATTACTTGGGCATATTGAGACCAATATAGGTCTTCAGGCGAAACTCCAATATTGAAAGGTGAAAAATCACCATCTAAATCAATGCCAATTACTGATTTGTAAGCCGCCCAAGCTAATTCTGAGCAATAATAGCCATCTGGAGCAATTTCAGGATCAGCAGTATCGATTCCTACCTGTTTACCTAACCAGTTCCAATCATATCCCTCGTCAAGACCAATCTTAGAGACCGCGAAATTGACAATTGCAGACCGTTCAGAGCTTGATAAAAGTCCGCCTCCAGGTTTCAAAATTCTCATGGCTACAACATTTCCAGCGTGATCATTTACCACGTTATTAAATCTCGAGGTTCTTAAGCCAGAATCTATATCATCCTTTGTAGAATGGACAACCCAAGTTTCCCCTTGAGGAACCCATGTACCTTCCTCAGTTGCCCAAATTTCATGATATCCAGCTACCCCACCAATAATAACCGTATGCGACCATTTTCCTGGGATGAGATAGTCGAAAAAGGTATCATCAGTACCTAAAAGAACTATATCCCCTGGCAAGAGATTATCAGGACTCATATCATTAGTTCCAGAACTTGCGAAAGAAGAATGAAGTTCTGAATCAGAAGGAGCCATCTCATTACTAGGTGCCACAATATTTGGAGGATTTACTATAGAAAACGATGCGAAAACCATCATAATGATGTAGATGCATAAGATCAAAAATTCTTTTTTTGAAGTGATTTGTTTCACAAATATCACATTATAATAAATTTAGATTAAATAATGTAGGAGATTTTCTCATATTTAAAACTTAATCTTAGTGGGAAAATATCTATAAGATCTAATCCACATATAAATAACTATTAAAAGTCATTATATGTTTTAAACGACAATCTTAAAAGTATTTGAGAAATTACTTTAATTAAAAATTAATGGTTGAAATATAATGTCATGTCATGAGCTAAAAAAAGGGGACGTTCTTGTATGTCCCGATTGTGGGTTAGAAGTAAAAGTCACCAAAGCATGTAATTGTGCCGATGAAGGGGCTAATGCGTGCACGGATGAAGGTTTTAAGTGTTGCGGTGGACTTATGCAAAAAAAATAGAACAAGTTCATTTTTTCTTTTTTATTTTTCTTTCAAAGATTAATCTCACATATAAAAATACACTTATTTAATTTAATATTAAAGGAATTCATATATAGATATATGAATAGTTCCTCAATTTTACTGAAGTTGTGGTAATAAATGATTGAAACGAATAGATTGATTTTGAGAATGATGAGAGAAGAAAACTTTGCGGACTTGCTCAGAATATTTACTGATAAAAAGGTATTGAAATCCTTTAATCTAGAGTCATTTAGTCAACAACAAATGCAGAATTGGATGGATAGAAATTTAAACCATCAAAAAAAATATGGTTATGGATTGTATTCAGTGTTTTTGAAATCCAATCAAGAATTAATTGGTGATTGTGGGTTAGAACATACGGAATTTGAGGGGAAACCTTGCGTTGAGATTGGATATGATTTCCTAAGCAAATATTGGAACCAAGGTTATGCCACAGAAGCTGCAGGAGCAATAAAGGATTATGCAATAGAGAAATTACAAATTGATTCAGGCGAAATGTGTAGTTTCATTCGTATAAAAAATAAAGCCTCACAGCGCGTTGCTGAGAAAATTGGTATGTTAAAATTAAAAGAATATGAAAAAAATAAAATTAAATATTATCTTTACCTATTCTCAAGCGATTATTTCATTTGAAGTTTTAAGAACCTAAAATTTGAAGTAGATCAACCCAAATATTTAATTCAATTTAATTAAATTACTCTAACAAGTTAAAAAAAAAGAAAAGAAATTTTTTTAATTAATTTCAAACCCTTCTTTTTCTAAAGCGATACGTGCTTTTTTTATATCATCTACACCAATTACTATCCTATTATTCTCAGCTAAATATATCAAATCGATATTCACTCCATAATCTCCAATTTTACGAGCCATTTTACCACCCGATCCTGGCTTTCCAGCAACGTGGCCGATACTTAATACCAAGACTTCACGTACTGCTCTTACCTCGAAACCAGAGTCTTCAAGAGCCCAACGAGCCGTGCTATCATCTTCAACTAGAATATGAATAATACCTTCATCTTTTGAGGGAAATCCACAAATTCCTTCCATGTTAATTCCCGTTTTACCTAGTTTTTCTCCCATATCCGCTAAAGCTCCCGGACGATTTTCCAATATGACAGTTAAGTCTTTCATTTTATGACAATCCTTTACATGTTAAATTGAATTTCAATTAGGTTATTTTGCATTTCTAAATTATGTTAATCCAATATTTAAGCTTTGTTTCAATGATTAAGAGAAAAAATAAACTGAATTCAAATTTTGTTCTATTATAATATGTACAAAATTAGTCGTTTTTCGTTACTAAGTGACAAAATCCATAAATCTCAAAAATATTAATAATGTTGAGTCTATGTTAATTATCTGAGATAAATAATTATCAATGACTTAACTTAATTTTATTACAGGGTTTGGTATATAATGGTTTACTTTCAAGTCAGTCGGATAGGTTTTAATTGCGGTAAAGATAAAGAAGAATGCACTTTCTACCCAAATAAGTGTAAGGAATGCGTGATAAATTATTTTACACAAGTAGGATTCGATACGAGTCAGAATATAAAAGTAGCCATCATGGATTCGGAAGAAAAGCGAATTCAGATGCATCAATCCTTAATTTGGTATAAATTTTTAGATGTATTGAACATCAAACACATAATCTTATTGACCAAAGATTCTGGCCTCCTCGTGATAGATTACCCCGTCTCGAGTGGAACCTTGGATGTAGATCTTTTAATTGGCTTCATTCAAGCAAATATAACTTTTTCTACGTCTAATAAAGCAATAGATACCCGCGCTGGAGTTGTGAGCCCTCCGAAATTTTACGAATTCCAGTACGAATCTTTCAACATCCTCTTAAAGAGTGGTGCCTTTATTAGGGTTTGCTTAGTTTTAGATCAACAAGCATCTTCTAATCTTAAAAATCTTTTATCGGAATTTTTAAAAGAATATGAAAAAGTGTATTATAATAAAATAGAGCGATTATTAAGAACAGGTCAACTCGATTTTGAAGATACATTCAGCTTCATTATCGAAAAGTTTAATATCAAATTGGTTTTTCCAATGATCCTAACACACCAATTATTGCCAGATGATATAGAAGAGATAAATCGAAATTCAATTCAAAAAGCGATAGTAGATTTTGCTAACGAGTTCTTAGTAGCAAAAAAATTCTTTTTTATTAATAACTTACTCAATAAGGTACAATCAGTTCTTCAAGTGAGCCCTCACGTCATTCTTTATGAGATTTATCAATTATTGGAAAAAAATATCATTATTCCATCAAATTTAGAAGCAATAGAACAAGAAGTTAGAAAATTTCAAGAAGTAAAAGCGCAAAGAATTGCAAATAATGAATTGATATCCCCTATAATTGCAAATGATAATGCAATAAATGAATTGAAAGAAAATATTCGAAATATGAATTTGGAGGAAGCGAAAAAGTTGATGGAAAATTACATCAAGAAAGGAGAAACTGCTGATAAAGCCTTAGCATACAAGGAAGCGCAGAAAGAATATGAAAAAGCGCTTTATATCGCAACTGGTTTTAATTTAGAGCCTGATATTGGTAAAATCTCATTTATGGTTCTTGAATTAGATAAAAAGATTAAATCAATCGAAATTGGGTTCGAATTAGAAGCGGGAGAAAAAGCAGAAAAGAAAAAAGATTATGTAAATGCAATTCAACACTTTAAACAAGCAATTAAATTTCTAGATAATGATGGAAATGCTAACGGAAATGATGCAAAAATCAAAAAATTAGAAAAAAAGATCTTATCTCTTCAAAAACAGCTCTAAGTTCGCTTTAAATCGACTAAATCTAGAAGTATGGATTCAGATGTTATTTTCTTTTTTCGGGATAGGCAACTTTCGGGCGTTTTATTATAAAAGAATCATCCAAATAATTAGCCATACGTTCCGCAAATTTAATAGGAATGCCCAAAGATAAATAATTTTGAGGAAACCAATAATTTCCCGTTGGATCAGTAGGTCCAAGGATCAAGTCATTATTTTGCTTTACTGTCAATCCTGCCGGGTAGGTAATAAAAGAAGCACAGGAAGGACCCCACGGCATTTTTACAAGAGATCCTTTCTCTGGTTGAAAATAAGCTAAAGAACACAGGTTTCTTATTTGTTCTGAATGTCCAAAACATAAAAATTCTTTTACATTAAGATTTTGATCACTTATCGAATTAAACTTTTTTACTACGGTGTAATTATCAATAGGAGTAATGTTTCCAATTGAATTTAATTCTTTCTCAGCTATATCTGGACTAGCAAGTAAAAATTCAGCGGCTCCATTCCTATAATTCTTCGATCCTGTTGAAATAAAATATTTTAATTGAGAATGAAAGGATTTATATCCTAACCATGCTTGACCTCCTGGACAACAGCCCTCTAAAGCACCATTTCCCACATAAATCGAGTCAATTTCGTTATTTATCGATAGATCAAAAATCGCATGAGCTATGCAACGATTTATATCTTTAATTGGAACTCCATTCGATGGAATTGTTTCTGATCCATAGATGTATAATGGATTTGTTTCTAATCTTCCCGCCACTTTCAATTTAGATCCAATTTCTTTAACAACCTTGCCAATCATAAGCATCTAATTGAAAATTAATATTTAATACCATTTAGAATTTCCGATTAATCAATTAGTTTATCGTCTAAATTATAGTTCCGATAATAGCGAATAATGAGCGTAATTTAAATTTTATGCATTATATTGCCTTTTTGAATGCTAAGATCCCTCCAAATTGATTGAAACGATCAACCGATGGATCTTCAATGGATATAATTTTTACTTTTATTCCCTTATTATTTGCGATTTGTGTAAGCCTATGGATTCTATTCTTGTTTTTTTGATTATTAATGTAATTTTGAGTGACAATGATAAGATCTAACTTTTTTGCGGCGGATTTGTCCTTTTTACCCCCTTCGTAAACAATTGCTTCAATCTCATCCAAATTGTATAATAATCTTTCATTAGGATTTTCAGCATTAACAATCTTTTCTAATCGCTCATTTAAATGGGAAATCTCTTTAGAAATGATTTCATTAACAACTTGTTTTGATTCTTCTGTAGATACCAAATTTTTAGCACTTTCAAGAGTATTAGCCCTACCGATAACTTCTCCAAAACTCACTCGATTATAACCTTTTAAGAGCCATTGATGATGCTTAGTTACATGTTCCATGAACTGACTCCAAAATTCCTTC
>Ga0315542_1002988_pt1 | contig 10072 bp, 9 predicted proteins | sample SalMarSW160120MG_FD_202541 | JGI IMG/M metagenome (GOLD analysis project Ga0315542, IMG submission 202541) | Salt marsh sediment microbial communities from the Plum Island Ecosystem LTER, Massachusetts, United States - Salt Marsh Sediment SW1601-20 ... | reverse complement strand
GCGGAATAGTTGCTCTGGTCCTGGGGATAATCGGCATCATTTTTTGGTGGGGATATTTTCTTCAAATACTGCGGGGGAGTATTCCGCTCATTCTTCTGCTGGGCGGTGCACTGGCCACGTACCTCGGATTTGAAGAGTTGAAAGATAAGCGAGCGGCTGATACCTTTGAGGAAACGAGCACCGACCTCAAACAGGAAGTGGATTCCCTGAGGGAAGAAATCAAAGAGCTGAAAAAAGAGGATCCAAAGCCGGAAGAAGAAAAGAAGGACGAAAGCAAATAGGTAGACCAAGACACTGCAGAAGGGCCTCCGGACCTCGTCGTTCAACCGGCCGGAGGTCCTTTTATTCTCAGTGTTCCATTATTTCCAGTGCGTTGAAAAAATAGCCTATTTCGAACCTTGCCGTCTCTTCGGAATCGGATCCGTGCACCACATTTTTTTCGATATCCGTCGCAAATTCGCGCCGTATGGTCCCTTCCTCCGCCTTCTTGTAGTCGGTCGCTCCCATCAGGGTCCTGTACCTCTGTATGGCGCCCTCTCCCTCCAGGACCAGCACAACACACGGACTGGATGACATGAAATCCGTGACGCTCCCGAAAAAGGGTTTTCCTTCGTGGACCCTGTAGAATCCCTTCGCCTGATCTTTTGTCATCCTGATCATTTTCATCGCGACGATCTTGAGCCCTTGATCTTCAAGGCGAGTGAGAACGGCGCCCACCAGATTTCTTGAAACACCATCAGGTTTTATTATTGCCAGCGTTCTTTCTTCCATAAATCGATAATCCTCCTCCGGTTAATTTCGTTGACCTGGACCTTTACCGTTGTTAAAGTTAAGTCTTTATATAAAGTGGAAGAGCGTCCAGTAGTCAAGCGATTTATGGAAATTCCGGGTTACCATCAAGACTCCATCTTCGCGCTGAGAAGAAATTTTTCGAAAGGGAAAAATGCAACATGCCTGACAAGACAAATACGATGGAAAAAATAGAGAGAATGGATGCGGACCATGTTTTTCAATTCAACTGCTCCCCGGGTTTGGCCTGTTTTACCCAGTGCTGCCAGGACGTCACGATAGTGTTGACTCCTTATGATGTTCTCAGAATGAAGAACAGCCTGGGTATCTCTTCAGAAAAATTTCTGGACGAGTATACCCTGATCTTTCAGAAAGGCAGCAAACTCATCCCGCTGGTTGTTCTCAAGATGGGGGAGCAGGACAAGAGATGCGTATTTGTAACCGCGCAAGGGTGCTCCATTTATGAAGACCGGCCCTGGCCGTGCCGGATGTATCCCCTGGATTTGAACGATGACGGCACATTCCGGATTATCGCCGACAAAGGCCGGTGCCTGGGGTTGTCGGCCGGTGAAAGATGGCCCATTTCCGAATGGCTCGTTGATCAGGGTGTAGCTATCTATCAGCAGATGAATGATCTTTTCTCACAGGTTACTACCCCCCTGCAGGCAGCGGATCTGGATATTGACAATCCCAAAATATACCAGATGACTTTCATGGCGCTTTACAACCTGGATAAATTCAGGGAATTTGTTTTCAAGAGTACCTTTTTGGATAAATTTGAGGTGGATCCAGCAACCGTCGAAAAGATCAAGAGAAGCGATATCGAACTTCTGAAGTTTTCTTTCGACTGGGTCAAGTTCGGGATTCTGGGACAGAAGACCCTGACAGTCAAACAGAAGCAGGAAGCGTGATTCAACGGATACCGAATATATGCAACTCACGGATACTGAAAACACAACCAGCATTTTCACACCGCTGACAGGAGAAGTCTTCCATTTCAACTGCCACAGGGACGTATCCTGCTTCACCAGCTGCTGTGCAAAGCTCCGGTTGATCCTGACGCCCTATGACATCATCCACATGCGCAAACGCCTCGGCCTCTCCTCCGGCGAATTTCTGGAGCGGTACACGGACACCCTTCTCCGTGAGCACCCTCGTTTTCCCATGGTCAAACTCAACATGCGGGATGACGAAGGCCGGCGTTGCCCGTTCGTTACCGCGGAAGGCTGCTCCATTTATGAAGACCGTCCCGGCTCCTGCCGGCTCTATCCGCTCGGACGTGCCTCTACGCTCGGTCACGGCAAGCAGGCTGGTGCTGCTGCCAGGGAGCAGTATTTTGTAGTCCGTGAGGATCACTGCAAGGGCTTCAAAGAAGAGAGAGCATGGACACTTGAAGACTGGCTTTCACACGAGGGATTCCGCACGTACATGGATGTAAACGACAGGTGGATGGAAATCTTGAACTCGCCGAAAAGTTTGGGGCCTGAAAATTACCTGGCGAAGAAACATAAAATGTTTTTTATGGCTTCCTATGACATTGATCGATTTCGCAAATTCATCTTTGAAAGCAGATTTTTTTCACTGTTTGAGTTTTCATCCGAGAAGAAAAGGAAAATAGCAGCAGACGACGAGTCCCTGCTCTTATTCGCATTTGATTGGCTGAAGTTCAGTTTGTTCGGTGAAAAAACCCTTACCCCTCTTCATCCTTTCTGACCCGCGAACCGATATAGCCGGGGCGTTCGCAGATCATTGCATCTATCTCCCCACTTTTTTCCGACAGGAATCGAAGAATCTGATCCGATTTCGTCTTTATTGCCGGGGGATTCTGTTGCGTAATGTCCACTCCTTTTATGAGCAGCCCGTTGTCGTACAGATAGGCTATGATCATATCATCCGCATCCAGCTCCACCCGAAATTGATCGCGCAGATACTCCAGCCAGTAGCCGAACTCATGGGGATGTTCCACATGTTCGACCGGGATTCCGAGTTCGAAGCTCAGGGGTTTGGCAAGGCCCGGCATCAATTTGGATCCTGCCAGGTAGTCAAACACGTGGGCCAGTTGGTGGATAAGAGCGCTGTCGCCAATGGCGGGAGTTATGGCAATATAAATATTGTCCGGATCACTCATGGCGGTTTTTTGGATATTCACCATAACGCCGCCGCTTCCCCCCTCCCTGCGATCCAAAAGACGACCATCGCCGAGACTGAGCGCCTCATAGGCCGCGTGGTCTATAAACCGGATTCCAAAATGACTCCCCGTAAGATTTTTGATATCCAGTGCATCAAGCATCTCTTTTGAGCGGCCATAGGCCACTTCCGGAAGGCTGGTGATCTTCTCCCCCATTTCATCGGAGAATTCGCTCTCGCCCCCCGAGAACAATTCATCTTCCCTTCCGAGGTGGCACTTCTTGAATTTTTTCCCGCTCCCGCAGGGACAGGGATCATTTCTTCCGATCTTTCCCATGACTCGGCCTCATTCATCGATGATACTGTCTTTGTGCGCTTCGTCGGACCAGCACGGCAGGGGCCCTCTTGATCCTGTTTTCGGGTCCACGCGATTCCGGTACGAGGCCTTCACATTCTGTGTTTTCATCATGTGATCCCATCCGCGGACAAAATAGGGACACTCATCGTTAAAGCAAACCCACTGAAAACCTGTGTCCGCCCACGTTGAATTGCTGGGAGGCCGCCATTTCTTCATGGTTTCGCCACAGTATTGACATTTGGATCTTTCAACTTCACTCATGGTTTCCTCCAATTACAAAAAAGAGAACCAAACCCTTCAAGACGGAGCGCCGAGGGTTTGGTTCTGATAACGAGCGAAAATCGCCTTCTTTTACCCGACGGCCTCTTTCAATATGGCTTCAGGTGGAATGACGTTGCGGTCCAGAGCAGCATCTTTTTTCAGATCCAAGCCAAAGGCTACGGCCATCAACTGGGTCAGGTACACGATCGGCACGTCCAGCTGGATGCCGTATTTCTTGTTGATTCGATCCTGATACATCTCCAGGTTCATAGCGCACATGGGGCAAACCGTGGATACCAGTTTCGCCCCGTGACCGAGAGCGTCTTCCAGGATATCCTTCACCAGTCCCATGCAATAGTCCATTTCCGGAAGAAATATTCCGGAGCCGCAGCAGGAAATCTTCTTGGCAAAAGGGACAGGCTCAGCCCCCAGTGCTGCCAGAAGACGATCCTGGACAACGGGTTTGACCGTGCTGTCATATTCCCCGTATGGACGAACAGACTGGCAGCCCACATAGCCGGCAATCTTGAGCCCGTTCAAGGGCTTGGTCACCCGTGCCCGTATCTTTTCCACGCCGATATCGTTATAAAGCACATCCTGAATATGCCGGACCCGTATGCCTCCCTTGTAGTGCAAGCCGCCCTCTGCAAGGCAGTCATTGACCTGCTTCAGGAGATCCGGGTTTTCCTTGATCTCGTGGTTCACTTTGATCAACTGGATGTAGCACGAACTGCAGGGCGCCACTATATCGTAATTTCCTTTTGCCTCGGCCATAGCGAGGTTCCGGGCATTGAGGACCTTGATGGCCAGATCACTGGCGCCTGCATAGGAAACACTCGCCCCGCAGCAATTCCAGTCCTCGATCTCTTCAAACTCCATCCCAAGGGCCTCGCAGGCGGGCCTCAGCGACTGGAGAAAATTGGCACCGGTCCCTTCCAGACTGCATCCCCAGTAGAGATAGTATTTCATGCCTCGGTACCCCCTTTCCCTTTCTTCTCCGCCTTATCCAGCATCTTCCTGAGCGACTGGATTCCTTTGATTTTTCTCTCCGGCAAAAGCTTCATCCTTCTGTGGAGAAGGAGTTTGATTCCCACGTCCATGAAGTCAAGCATCTTTTTTATCCCGTTTACAACTCCATCAGCAAAAAAGACACGCCTCGGGAGGTCTTTTTCATCAACACGGCCAAGCCTATATACCTGCTTCCAGAATTCCTGCCCGAAGCTTGCGGTGTCCTTGCGGGAAACATATCCCTGTGCCAATGCATAGTGCGCCAGCCCGTGCATCACGTCCATAACTGGAACCTTTCTGGGGCACTTCACCACGCACGTGTAACAGGATGTGCACAGCAAAATGGCCTTGCTTCCCAGGACCTCCTCCCGTTTCCCCGCCCTGACCAGGGAAAAGATCTGCCGGGGAGGATAATCCATCTGGTCTCGCAAAGGACACGAGCCGGCACAGACACCGCACTGCATGCACATCTTTATTTCGTCCCCGAAATCCACTTTTCCGGAGACTTCCTGCGCAAAAGACGGTTCATAAGCTGCCATTATTTTTTCCTCTCTTCATTTGAATGTGTACGGTCCCGCTAATTAGTTTCCATCCATAAATGGCCATTTTTCACAATCTCATCGTCAATCTGCGGGTTCACTTGTGCCACGTACTAGTATAACTAGTACGGTACGTCTCAGCGTAATCCCTTGATTTCCTTGATCTTGCAAAAAATACTCGTTTCTGGGTTGGAAACCAAACGGTGCCCAAATTCTATTTTGTGGATGGGCACCAATTAGGGCTGTCGGGTGCATTACCACCCCTTATAGGGATTCGGTCCAACTTTTTCTATGGTTTCCATGACTTCATCGATAATCCCCGGGATCCTGTCATAATCGGTAATGCTCACCTCCACATATTTGACTCTCTCGGATTCCAGAGCGAGACGATCCAGGGTCTCGGACACCTTGCTCAACCGCGTCTCGGCGAGTTCGCTTCCCTTGATGAAATGGCACTGGTAGTCATCCCCATGCCGGCATCCAAGCAGGAGAATGCCATCGATGCCGCGAGACATGGCATCAGCCACCCAGACCAAGTTCACTGATCCCAGGCATCGGACCGGGATGAAGCGGATATAGGGGCTCCATTTCATTTTCTTGATACCAGCCATATCGAGGGCCGGATAGGCATCATTCTCACAAACAAGCGCCAGGACCCTCGGTTTTTCCTCGTCTTCTTCAGGCACCTCGATTGCCTTGATCATGTTGCCGATCATGCCGACTGAGTAATTCTTGAACGATATGATCCTTTCAGGACAAGCGCCCATGCAAACGCCGCAGCGCCGGCACCTTGTGGGGTTCGGAAGCGGGTTTGACTTCTCATCTTCGTTGAACACGCCGAACGGGCATTCTTCCGTACACCGCTTGCACTGGGTGCAACGCTGCATAGCGATTTCAGGAAAGGACATGTCTCCTGCGCGGGGGTGAACCGCGAATCCCTGAGCCGCGGCTTCAGCGCACTGGATGGCCTTCATGGCCGCGCCGGCGGCATCGCTCCTGGCAACATCGGTCTCCATGGGCCTGCGGACGCAGCCCGCAGTGTAGATGCCGGTTCGCCTCGTTTCATAAGGAAAACAGATAAAGTTGGAATCAGGGAACCCGTACTTGAGGGTGGGCAGTTCAGGACCCTGGCGATAATTCAGGTGCAGGGTCGGCGTTGCGAAGAAACCCGAATCCGGAAGAACTTCCATCATCCCTTCTTCATCGGCCCCTTCCGCGTCGGCGGGGGCCTTGATCCTGGGAGTAACTTCCGGCTTCGCCGCCGGCACCATACCAACGGCCAGAACCACCAGGTCCAGATCCTCCACCTTGACCTTTTCTCCCAGGAGTTCATCGTCGGCCTCCACATAGAGTTTTTCGCCGGCTTCGCCCACGTCCAGGACGGTCCCACGGATGAAGATGTCCCCGTCATTCTGGCCCTTGCGATAAAAGTCTTCCGCCTGGCCCACTGTCCGTATGTCTTTGTAAAGGATGTAGTTGACCGCTTCCGGGTTCTGTCCCTTCACATACGCGGCCTGTTTCAGGGAGACCAGGCAGCACACGGAGGAACAGTACGGGAGATGTTCCTGATCTCTTGATCCGGCACACTGGACGAAAAGCACGTTTTTCACTTCCTTCCCATCCGAAGGCCTCGCAATCTTCCCGGCGGACGCCATGTCTTCCATTTCCACATTGGTAATCACATCCTTGAATTTCCCATATCCGAGGTGGCCCAGCTTGTTGGCATCATAAGGCACCCAGCCGGTAGCCTGGACAACGGCGCCCACTCTTTCATTGTTCACGTCTCCGCTGGATTTGATTTCCACAGAAAAAATTCCGGGCCCGCCGCTCACCTTTTCCACGGCCGATCCGGTATACACCTTGATTTTGGGGTTGTCTTCCACCGATTTGATCAGATCATCAATATCGGGTTCACTGAGTTCCTTATACGGGCGAGTTACCACGCTTTTCATCCGGGACATGAAGCCGCCGAGCTTGTCCTCTTTTTCCACCAGTATAGCCTGATATCCCGCTCTCGCCGTTTCCAGGGCCGCGGTCATACCCGTTACGCCGCCCCCCACTACAAGAATATCCTTGGAATATTCTTCATCCGCTTTGTAGGGTACCGGCAATTGGATATCCTTGGCCTTGACGCACCCCATTCTCAAATTGTCTTCGGCCAGCATTTGAGTGTCTTCGTTCCCGGGTTCGTGGCTCCAGACAACCTGCTCTCGAAGGTTTACCCTTTCTACAATCTTGTCCGGTCCGAAATCGAAAACATCGTAATTCACGCGGAGGGAGCATGCCGCGACAATCACGGTATTGATTCCTTCTTCTTCTATATCTTTCTTGATCAGCTCCACCCCTTCCGGGCCACAGAAGGCGGGATGATTCCTGCAAACCGCAGCACCGTAATCATCAGTGGCTATTCCCGAGAGCTTTTCAATATCAAGGGCGTCTCCTATGCCGCAACCGGTGCATATGTACACTGCCGTCTTCTTATCCATCAAGTTACCTCCTCGCGATTGATTGGATCGCCCTCAAAGCTGCTGCCGTAGCATCCTGGACACAAGACGCAACATCCGTGGGCCTCCTTACACAGCCGGCGCCATAGATTCCGGCCTTTTCAGGGTCATAGCTCAAAAAGCCATAGTCGTCATAGGAAACCTCCGGAGAGGGTTCAAATTCCATCTTGTTGGGGACCATGCCCGTCGCCAGGACAACCATGTCAAATGTCATCCTGATCTGTTTGCCGGAACGGGTATCCTCTCCTTCGACCAGGAGATCGAGGCTTTCCTCATCTTCCGTGATATTTGCAATCTTGCTCTTGATGAAATTGACTTTTTCATCCTCCTGGACCTTGACATAGAAGTCTTCCAGTCGATCAAGAGCACGTATGTCAATGAAAAATATCGTAGCCTCACAGTCAGGATACTGCTCCCTCAGATACGTAGCCTGCTTGAGTGAAGCGAGACAGCAGATCCCGGAACAGTAGGGTAGATAATTTTCATCCCTCGAACCGGCACACTGGATAAAGGCGACATTCTTGACTTCTTTCCCGTCGGACGGGCGAAGTATCTTCCCGCCGGTGGGCCCGTTCCGGGAGGCGAGCCTCTCCATCATCACGTTGGTGATGACATTCTTGTACTCCCCAAAGCCGTAATATTCTACTTTCGCCGCGTCATAGGGTGTCCATCCTGCAGCCCATACAATGGAGCCGACTTTCAGGTCGAAGGTCGATTCCTTCATATCCAGGTCGATCGCACCGTACCCGCAGGCCTCCTGGCATTTCTTTCCCTCCTCCGTTCCGACTATGGACGGATCGAGCACGTACCGCATGGGAAACGCAAATTCGTGCGGTAGATAGGCTGCCTTGATCTTGTCCATCCCATAGTTGAAGGGATTGTCGATTTCCGCTTCGCAGGCTTCCGCACATTTTCCGCAACAGGTACATTTTTCATTCACGTACCGGGGCGAAACCTTTACCGTCACGTCATAATCCCCTTCCTGCCCGGAAACTCCCACCGGTTCGGTCATGGTAAAAAAACGGATCCGGGGATTTTGCTTTATCCTTCGGAAATTGATTTCCAGTCCGCAGTTCGGCGGGCACAGCTTGGGAAAATAATGATACATCTGGGCAACGCGACCACCCAGATACGGGTTTTTTTCCAGGACAACCACTTCATAGCCGGCCTCTGCAGCTTCAAGCGCAGCCGTGAGGCCGCTCATGCCTCCGCCGACCACCAATATACTCTGGTTTGTCGTTTGTGCATCTGCCATTGTCTCCCTCCAGGGTTCTGTTTTTGATGTGTGCCTCGTCAATACCCATTTCCTCGCAGGAAATGTCCATTGACCAGACACGCTTCCTTCTAAGTCTCAGCCGCCTTCAGGACGGCGCCCGCGGCCTCCATCACACCCAGATCAAGGAAATGCACCAGACATCAAACGGTGATGTCTGGTGCATTCTTTTTACGGGTTTACTTTTTAGACACCGGGAATATTCCACACATCCCGTTTCATCATCTCCCACTCACCGGTTGCAGGATCCCATTTACAGTTGGCGAAGCAGTGCCAGTTAGCCTCGTCCATCTTGGGCGTGTCGGCCCTGAAGTAGTACCCGGGCCACCTGGTCTCCGTGCGGAACAGCATGGTGCGTACATGGGCCTCGCCCTGCCACATCCTGTGCACGTTCTCCCAGCACCTTTCCAGTTCATACAGGTCACGGGCTGCCAGTTTCTCAGAGTCTTCTTTGAGAAACACGAATAATTCCATGGCCCTTTCAAGCAAGGACTTGCTGGTTTTGAACGCCGAGGTCACACCGCCGGCATACTCGTCCATGATCTTCTGCAGACGGAACATGAACTGCCTGGGCAGGATATAATTGGTGTTGATCTCGGGATCCGTGGTCTCTTTGCAATGGGCGTTCCACATATCCAGCGGGGCAAGTATCTTGGCCTTCAATGCATCCACCTTGCCCGTATCGATGGCCGGCGCGGCGCCCTTTTCAACGATGTACTTGATGGCCGCCTTCCCGGCAATCCGTCCTTCGGCATGGGAGCCGGAGGAAAACTTGTGGCTGGACGCGCCGGAGCCGTCACCGGCTGCGAAAAGCCCCTCGACGGTGGTCATATTGGCATATCCCCACTTGTAAGGGGTATCCAGGTCCTCGGGACCGCTTACCCAGGCGCCGGAGGCACCCGAGTGAGAACCGATAAAATAGGGTTCACATGCGGCGATCTCGGAGTGTTTTTCTTCGGGCTTCACATTCTGGGAGGCCCAGAGGATAGCCTGGGAGATGGTCATATCCAGGAAGTCCTCCCATGCCTCACTCTCCAGTTCCTTCATCTTCTTCTTGAAGGCCTTGGGATCATCCTTGAACTGATCGGCGATTTTGTTGATGGCCTCACTGGTCTCCATGTACAGGGGACCCAGTCCTGCGTCCATATCCAGCATGCCGAGATAGTTCCTCAGGTTTGCCGGGATGGGCTTTGCCAGGCCATAGGGGGCCCAG
>Ga0315542_1002987_pt1 | contig 10076 bp, 7 predicted proteins | sample SalMarSW160120MG_FD_202541 | JGI IMG/M metagenome (GOLD analysis project Ga0315542, IMG submission 202541) | Salt marsh sediment microbial communities from the Plum Island Ecosystem LTER, Massachusetts, United States - Salt Marsh Sediment SW1601-20 ... | reverse complement strand
GTCGTCGTAGTCCTTGCCGAAGCCCGAGATGTTGGTCGAGTCGGCTAGGTCGGCGCTGCAGACCAGGAACAGCGGCCGCCCGTACTTCCGCCGGCAGGTCGCGTTGATCCAGGAGCCCCAGCGGGCCAGGGCGGCGCGGTTGGGCTGGTTCTCGCCGGGCTTGGCCCACATCGACGCGGGGTACTTCGTGAAGTCCAGCAGCTCCGGATCCGCGAGCGGATTCTTGGCTTCCGGCAGGACGAAGCCGGGGATCTCCTCGGGAACGCTGTCCCCCAGCTCCACCAGCCGGTCCGCCAGGTAGGTGACCGTGTCCTCGTCGTTGCGCAGCACGTCGAGCGCGACCTTCAGGTAAGCCGCCAGCTGGGCCCGCTGCCCCTCCTTGTCACCGGCGGCGGCCCCGCCGGAATCGGGCCACTCCACGCCGTACTTGTCGGCGAAGTCCTTGCGGCAGTGCCAGAAGTTCTCGTCGTTGCGCTTGTGCGGCGAGCCGTGGCTCGCGTTGTCGTACTTGTAGTACCCGCGTCCCTTGCGCGTCTTGCCGAAGGCCATGCCGGGCCGGCCGGCCGGATTGTCGCCGTGGACCATCTCCAGCAGGGCGCGGGTGACGTCCTCCCAGCTGCTGCCGTCCGGGGCCTCGTGCACGTGCCAGCCGTAGGGTGCGAACCAGTCGCGCGGCGTGCCGTGGACGATGGAGGAGATCCGGTGCGGGTCGATGCCGTAGTCGTTCCAGTCGATGATCATGTTGAGGTTGTCGAGGCCGAGGCCGTAGGCCGAGTTCTTGGTCTCGTGCCAGCAGCCGGCGGTGTGGCCGCCCTCCCCCTCCAGGCCGAAGACGCGCACACGACCCGCCCCGGCCCGCTTGAGGGCCAGGGCCTCGCCGGCGCAGGGGGGGGCGCCGTGACCGCTCGGCCCCGTGTTGAACTTGCAGAACAGGTTCTTGCCGGCCATCTCCACGTGACCCGGCAGACCTCCGTTGTCGCGGAAGTGCAGCAGGTCCTCCCAGGTCAGCTGCCGTGCGGGTGCTCCCGGCACCTGGTACCTGGCATCGCCGGTCCTGGTGTGCAGGGTGCGCAGGGCCTCGTTGAAGACGGTCAGGGTGGCGTAGACGAGAGGGGCGGTGTGGCCGGCGACCAGGATGAAGCGGTCCGCGAAGCGCCTCGCGGGGCGGCGGATGTCCCAGCGCATGGCGCCGCCGAGCAACAGGCTCACCAGGTAGTGCACCTTGGAGCGGCTGCCTCCCGGATGACCGCTCTGCCGGTAGTTCAGCATCAGGTCGATCATCTGGTCGATGACGTCCTTGATGAGCTCCCAGCGCTGGAAGTTGGGCTTCTGGGCCTCGAAGAGCTTGTTGACGTCAGGCACGGCTCGACTCCTCTCGTGTGGATGACGCCGTCGAGGACGCGCGCAGCAGATGGTCCCGCAACGCCCCCGCCAAACATGGTCCCTGAGAGCAGGCAAGGCAAGCGGCTGCTCCGGCCGTCGGGGCCGCCGCAGGGGGCGGCGGTCGGTCGGTTGCCGCCCGTTTCAGACGAGGGGCTGGCCCAGGTGGAAGACCTGCAGAACGGCCGCGGCAGCCCGGGCGTCGTCGACCGCCCGGTGATGGGCCAGGGAGGTGTCGATGCCCATCTTCTCGAGGATCGACTCGAGGGTCAGCGCGGAAGTGCGGTGCCCGCGCTCGGCCAGCCAGACCGTGGCCACCGCCCGGATGTCCAGGGCCCCGCCGGCGATCTGCCGCTGGAAATCCAGGCCGTACCGAGCGCACTCCTTGCGCAGGAGCGGGATGTCGTAGTAGGCGCCGAAGGCGGCGATCATGGCCTTGTTGCGCGGACCGTACCAGCGCAGGAAGCGGGAGCCGACCGCGCCGAAGTTGTCGCAGTCGGCCACCATGGCGGGCGTGATGCCGGTGATCTCGGTGATGAAGGGGACCAGGGCGTAGTCCTCGGGGCGGACCAGCTCGCTGAAGGCGTCCGTCACCTGCAGACTGCGCCGATCGAGCCGAACGGCGCCGATCTCGATGATGCTGCTACGCTCGATGGTGTTGGCGCCCCGGTCCTCCGGGGGACAGGTCGCCTCCAGGTCCACCACCACGATGTCGGTGCTGTAGCGCAAGACGTCTCCCGGTTCGGCTCGGAAGGAGGACGGCGCGGCTCCGCGAAGCTAGCATCGATGACTGCAGGGAGCAACGGACGACTGCCGGAGCGGAAGCTGCTCGCGCGGACATGCGCGGCGGCCCCGCGTCGCGAGGGAGACGGGGCCGCGGCGGCTCGCGGGAAGCGGAGGCTCCGCCCCTAGTTGTAGAGGTTCTTGATGGCGCCCCAGGTGACGCTCTCGAGGGGGCGCACCGAGGCCTCGTCGCCGGGGAAGGTGCAATCCAGGATCTCCTGCCCGCTGGTGACGCCGTCACCGTCGGGATCGAAGGCCTCGGCCGGCACGATCCCGTGATCGGCAATGCTCTGGCCGTAGGAGTTCAGACCACCGCTGTGGCACAGGCTGCAGCTGGACGCGGCATCCCGCAGCGTCTGGCAGGCATCCGGGTAGTTTCCCAGCCAGTTATCCTGGACCTGGGGATTGGCGGCCGCCGTCGTCGCCATGCCCAGCAGGGCGAGCACGGCCAGGAGCAGGGTGAACGGAATCACTCGCTTCATCGAAGTCCTCCTCACGGGTGAAAAGCCCTCTATTTGGATAGGAGTAAACCTATGTGCAGGCGGTATGCCAAGTCCATCAATATCGCAGGAGATTGTTGATTATTGTGAATCACGATTGTAGAATATTCTTCAACCAGCTTCTGGCCTTTGCCCGCCTTGTCGTATAACTAATTGATAAACAATAAGTTAATTGCATGGCACGGGGGCTGCATTAGCGGGTCGCAAGACAGGTCACGCAGCTCCGGAACGGGAGGTGGACTCCATGTTCGCCATCGCCATCAACTTGCTGGTCCTGCTGCTTCTAGCCTTGCTGGGCTGGTTTTGCACGCATCCGTCCTCGCAGGAGGACAGCGGTCGATCCCTGCGATCGGGGTGGTCCGGGGAACCCGGAAAGCCTGGTCCTGCAGAAAATACTGCAAATGCACGGCAGCGAGCATGGCCGGCGCCGCGACGGTCCGGCCGTGCGTGAAGTGGATGGAGTGAAGATGAACAAGCAACCCGGCCGGCTGTGGAACCGCTGCCGCCGCGCGCCTGGCGCCGCATCGGCGATCCTTGCCCTGGCGCTGCTGGTGACGTGGCCGGGCTTCGTTCAGGCGAGTCAGGCCGCCCTGCAGACCACCGGAGCCGCTGACAGCATCCTGGCGGCGATCGCGGAAGTCCCCGCACACGACCTGCTCGCGGAGGTCCTGGCTCAGAATCCCGATCTGGGGGCCCAGGCTGCCGCCGCCGGAGCGGCAGGGGAGGTGGTGCACCAGGCGGGTGCCCTGCCGGATCCGACCCTGGGCCTGACGAGCTACCTGCAGGATCCCGAGACCCGCGTCGGGCCGCAGCAGGCGGTGCTCTCGCTCAGCCAGAAGATTCCCTGGTTCGGCAAGCTCGGCCTGCGCAAGCGGGCGGCGGCGCACGACGCGGAGGGGGCGCGGGCCCGCCTCGAAGCGAGCCGGCTCCAGCTGCTCACCCAGGCGCGCGGGCTCTACTACGAGCTGGGCTTTCTCGACGAGTACGAGCAGGTCGTCCGGGCGGATCGTGCCACGCTGGATCATTATGAGCAGCTGGCCCGCACGCGCTATGCGTCGGGCGTCGGGCTCCAGCAGGCCGTCGTCAAGCTCCAGGCCGAGATCACGCGTGCCGACGCGCGGCTCCTGGACATCGCAGCAAGACGGGCGGACCTGTCCGCCCGGATCAACGTCCTGCGGGGCACACCGCTGGCCGCGCCCGTCGCAGCTGCACCCGTGCCGCGGTTCCCGGAGTACCGTCCGGATGCCGATCTCCTGCGCCGCCGGGCCCTCGCCGGGCGTCCGGAGATCGAGGAGGCGGATGCGCAACTCGCCAGAAGCGAGACCCTCGTCGGCCTGGCCCGCAACGAGTCCGCCCCGGACCTGAGCATCGGTCTCACCTACGGCTTCATCGCCGATCGCAGCGATCCCGCGGGCCGGCTGAATCCGCCACCGGACAACGGCAAGAACGTGCTGGGGATCACGGCGGGGATCACCCTGCCTCTCTGGCGGGGCCGGATCTCCGCCGGGGTCGCGGAGGCGCGCCTGCGCGCGCGCGGCAGCGAGGAGGCCAGACGGGCGGTGGTCACCCGGATCGAGCAGAACCTGAACGACCTGGTGCAGCGCCTGCCGCTCATCTGGGAGCGGGTTCGACTCCTGGAGGATGAGCTCAGCATCCAGGCGGAGCAGTCGCTGCACTCGGCGGAGGCCGGTTACGCCGCAGGGACGGCGAACGCCCTGGATCTTCTCGACGCCGAGCGAGTTCTGCTGGACGTCCGGATCGCGAGCGCGCGGGCGCGCGCGGATTACGCTGTCGCCCTGGCTCAGCTGGAGGGCGCTGTGGGTGCCCCGCTGTCTTCCTTGGCCATGCAAGAGGAGCAAGAGTGATGTCGGATCTCGAATTCAAGAACGCTGGCGGCGAGATCGGTGCCGGCCGCCCTGGCGGACGCAGGCGTATCGGTGGTCGCAAGCTCCTGGCCGGGGCCGGCGTGCTGATCGTCGTGTTCCTGCTGCTCGCGGTGCCGTTGCGGGTCCATCCGCTCGACGGCTGGATTCACGGCGCACTCGGCAGGGATGATCCCGCGGTGGTATCCGCGGGCGCTCCTGCGGCCAAGCAGCTCTGGACGTGCGGCATGCATCCCCAGGTCATCGAGGATCATCCCGGCCAGTGCCCCATATGCAAGATGGACCTGGTGCCCCTGCGGACGGCCGCACAGCCGGACGCGACCCCGGCGACCGCGACCACGGTGAGCACGCCGGCGGCGGGCGGCGAGCAGCACGGTAAGATCCTCTTCTACCGCAATCCCATGGATCCCACGATCACCTCGCCGGTGCCCCGCAAGGACGAGATGGGCATGGACTACGTGCCGGTCTATGCCGACGAGGCGACCGCCGAGTCCGCGCAGGGCGCCACCGTCACCATCGATCCCGGGATCGTGCAGAACATGAACGTGACGACGGAGACCGTCGAGCGCCGGGACTTGCAGCGGCGCATCCGGACGGTCGGCTACCTCGACTACGACCAGGAGAGGATGGTCTCGATCACCACGAAGTACAGCGGTTTCGTCGAGAAGGTCCACGTCGACTACATCGGGCAGCCGGTACGACGAGGGCAGCCCCTGCTCGAGATCTACTCTCCCGAGCTGGTCCAGACCCAGCAGGAGCTTGTCTCGGCGCTGCAGTACGAGCAGCGCCTGCGGCAAGCGCCGGAGGATGCCCATCGCCGGGCCGCGGCTCTGCTGGCGGCGGCCCGCGAACGGCTCGCCTACTGGGACATCGCTCCTGCCCAGGTGGCCGAGCTGGAACGCACCGGGCGGGTGCAGCGAACTCTGGCCCTGGTTGCGCCGGCCAGCGGCGTCGTGATGGAGCGGATGGATGGGCTGGAGGGGATGGCCGTTAAGCCTGGAATGGAGCTGCTTCACATCGTGGACCTCTCGACTCTCTGGCTCGGGGTGGAGGTCTTCGTCGATCAGCTCCCCTGGGTGGACAGGGGCAGCGAGGTGAAGGCGACCATGGCCTACTTCCCGGGTGAAGTCTTCACGGGCCGGGTGAGGTACGTTGCACCCCAGGTCTCCGAGAAGACACGCACGGTCCAGTTGACGCTCGAGATCCCCAATCCGGACGGGCGCCTGCAGGCCGGGATGTACGCGACCGTCGAGTTCAACCCGGTCATCGTGCACGACGCTCTCGCCGTACCCAACCAGGCGGTTCTGCGCACCGGTGAACGCGACCTGGTCGTGGTCGCCCTCGGCAACGGTCGCTTCGCGCCGCGCCAGGTGGTGCTGGGCCCCGGCGGGGACGGTCTGGTGCAGGTCCTCTCCGGTCTGGAGCCGGGGGACCGGATCGTCACCTCCGGACAGTTCCTGATCGACTCCGAGTCCAACCTGCATGCGGCCATCCAGCAGATGATCGCCGAAAAGCAGCACTGAGGGAGCGCGGAATGCTCAGCAAGATCATCGAGTGGTCGCTCAAGAACCAGTTCTTCATGCTCATCGCCCTGATCTTCGTCGTGCTCGGCGGCTTCTGGGCGATCAAGCAGACGCGCCTGGACGCGATTCCGGACCTCTCGGACGTGCAGGTGATCATCTACACCGAGTACTCGGGGCAGGGACCCCGGGTGGTGGAGGATCAGGTCACCTACCCGATCGCCACCAAGATGCTCTCGGTGCCCTACGCCAAGGTGGTGCGGGGGTACTCCTTCTTCGGCTTCTCCTTCGTGTACGTGATCTTCGAGGACGGGACGGATCTCTACTGGGCCCGCTCGCGGGTTCTGGAGTACCTGTCCGGGCTCGCCTCGCAGCTGCCGCGCGGTGTCTCCCCGCAGCTCGGTCCCGACGCCACCGGCGTGGGATGGGCCTTCATGTACGCCCTCAACTCGCCCCGGCGCTCGCTGGCGGAGCTGCGCTCGTACCAGGACTGGTACCTCAAGTACGGTCTGGCCGCGGTCGAGGGCGTTTCCGAGGTCGCCTCGGTGGGGGGCTTCGTCCGCCAGTACCAGGTCGAGGTGGATCCGGTCAAGCTGCGCGCCTTCGACATCCCGCTCGGCAAGATCAAGACGGCCATCCAGCGCTCGAACAACGACGTCGGCGGCCGGCTCGTGGAGATGGGGGAGCGCGAGTTCATCGTGCGCGGGCTCGGCTATGTGAAGAAGGTCCAGGACCTGGAGAAGATCCCCCTGGGGACGGGACCCGGGGGCACGCCCGTCCTGCTGCAGGATGTCGCCAATATCACGATCGGTCCGGAGATCCGCCGCGGCAGCGCCGAGTGGAACGGCGAGGGCGAGACGGTGGGCGGCATTGTGGTGGTCCGTTCGGGCGCCAACACCCTGGCCACCATCTCCCGCGTCAAGGAGCGCCTGGCGGAGCTGAAGCAGGGGCTACCCGCCGACGTCACGATCTCCGTGGCGTACGATCGCACGGCGCTCATCCATCGCAGCATCAAGACGCTCACCCACACGCTGATCGAGGAGTCGATCATCGTGGCGCTGGTCTGCATGCTCTTTCTCTTCCACTTCCGCTCGGCTTTCGTCGCGATCTTCTCCATTCCGCTCTCGATCCTGATCGCCTTCGTCATCATGAAGATCCAGGGGCTGGGCGCGAACATCATGTCGCTGGGCGGGATCGCGATCTCGATCGGCGTGCTGGTGGACGCGGCCATCATCATGGTGGAGAACGCCCACAAGCACTACGAGGAGTGGCGCGGGAAGCGTTCGCACCTGGAGATCATCATGCGCTCGGCCCAGGAGGTCGGCCCCACCCTCTTCTTCACGTTGCTGGTGATCACCGTCTCGTTCATGCCGGTCTTCACCCTGCAGGGCCAGGAAGGCCGGCTCTTCCGGCCGCTGGCCTTCACGAAGACCTATGCGCTGGCGGCCTCCTCGGTGCTGGCGATCACGATCGTCCCGGTCCTGATGTACTGGTTCGTCCGGGGCCGGATCCACAGCGAGCAGAGGCATCCGGTCTCCCGCTTCCTGCGGGCCGTCTACACCCCCCTGCTGAACCTGGCGCTGCGCTGGCGCTACCTGGTCGTCGCGATCGCCGTGCTCTTGATCTTCTCGATCGCCTATCCGCTCCAGCACCTGGGCTCGGAGTTCATGCCTCCGCTGTGGGAGGGGGACCTGCTGTACATGCCGACGACCTTCCCGGGCATCTCGATCACCAAGGCCAAGGAGCTCCTGCAGCAAACGGACAAGATCATCAAGACCTTCCCGGAGGTCGTCTCGGTCTTCGGCAAGGTCGGGCGGGCCGATACGGCCACCGATCCGGCGCCGCTCTCGATGATCGAGACGACAATCGTGCTCAAGGATCCCGCGGAGTGGCGGCCGGGCATGACGAAGGACAAGCTCATCGCGGAGCTGGATCGCGCCATTCAGTTTCCGGGGCTGACGAACGCCTGGACGATGCCGATCAAGACCAGGATCGACATGCTCTCGACGGGGATCAAGACACCCGTCGGCATCAAGATCGCCGGACCGGACCTCGACGAGTTGCAGCGGATCGGCGAGGAGGTCGAGGGGGTGGTCAAGCAGCTGCCGGGGACCCTCTCCGCCTATGCGGAAAGGGTCATGGGCGGCAACTACCTCGATTTCGCTATCGATCGGGAGGCCACGGCCCGCTACGGCCTGACCGTCGGCGACGTGGAGGACGTCATCCAGTCGGCCATCGGTGGCATGAACGTGACCTGGACGGTGGAGGGGCTCGAGCGCTACCCGATCAACATCCGCTACCCGCGGGAGCTGCGGGACAACCTCGAGACCCTGACGCAGACGCTGGTCACGACGCCGGGCGGGGCCCATGTCCCCCTGGCGCAGCTCGCCACGATCCGGATCCACCAGGGTCCCCCGTCGATCAAGTCGGAGAACGCGCGCCCGAACGCCTGGGTCTTCGTGGATCTGCGGGGCATCGACGTGGGCACCTGGGTGGGGCGGGCGCGCAAGGCGGTGGCGGAGCAGGTCCAGCTGCCGGCCGGCTACACGATATTCTGGTCGGGCCAGTTCGAGTACATGCAGCGGGCGAAGGCGCAGCTGCTGGTCATCGTGCCGATCACCCTCTTCCTGATCTTCCTGATCCTGTACATCAATACCAAGTCGCTGACCAAGACGGCCATCGTGCTGCTGGCGGTCCCCTTCTCGATCGTCGGCGCGGTTTGGTTCCTCTACCTGCTGGGGTACCACTGGTCCATCGCCGTATGGGTGGGGATCATCGCCCTGGCGGGCCTGGATGCCGAGACCGGCGTCGTGATGCTCCTGTACCTGGACATCGCCTACGAGCGCTGGCGGCGCGAGGGACGGATGGCGACCTACGAGCACCTCACGCAGGCCGTCGATCACGGAGCGGTACAGCGGATTCGCCCGAAGATGATGACCGTCATGGCCATCCTGCTCTCGCTGGTGCCGATCATGTGGGCGGAGGGAACGGGCGCCGACGTGATGCGCCGGATCGCCGCGCCGATGGTCGGCGGCGTCCTGACTTCCTTCCTGGGCGAGCTGGTCGTCTACCCCTCGATCTACTTCATCTGGCGGTCGCTGAAGCTGAAGGCCGGACCGCTGTTCCCCGTCGGCATCCGCACGCCGGCCGAGGGAGGTGAATCAACATGAAGGAGCTGAAGGCCTATGTGAGGACGAGCGTGGTGGACAGGGTCGTCGGAGCCCTGGAGCAGGCCGGGACGCCCGGGATCACGGTCTCGCGGGTTCACGGCGTCGGCTACGGATACGACAGGCTTCTCTTCACCCTGTCTCCCAGCGAGCTGAAGCAGGCTCCCGAGGTGACCAAGATCGAGATGGTCTGCCGGGACGGAGACGTGGACCGGCTGGTCGCCACGATCCTGGAATCGGCACGGACGGGCTCGGCGGGGGACGGCATCGTCTTCGTCACCCCCGTGGAGCGGGCAATCAAGATCCGGACGGGCGCGACCGGCCCCCTGGCCCTCGAGCTCTGATCCGCCACGCCGGGGGTCCGGCTCATTTCATCTCAGGGCCAGGACGCCGCCGATGATGCCCAGGACTCCGGCCAGAACCCCGCCCGTGCCCATGATCATGGCGATCACCGAGGCCACGATGATGGTGATCCCCCATTTCGAGCGCGACGAAGGCTGGGCGTACACCGCCACCGCGCCCACGATGACCAGGATGCCCGCCGCGAGCCCGATCCAGGACCACCAGCCGCCGGGCCAGAAAGTGCTCATGAGCCGGTGGTGCCACATCCAGGTGCTGGTGCCGCCGTAGCCCTGCCAGCCCATCATCCTGCCACCCATCAGGCCGGTCCAGCCACTGCCGGCCATCATCCAGCCGCCGGATGCGAACATCCACAAACCGGCGATCAGCGAGACGATGAACGCCGCCACCGGCCGCTCCTCGTGCGGGGATCCGGATGCATCCATGATCTCCACCCTCCCTCCGGAAAAAGGAATCCCTGCCGCCCTCGCGGCGGATCAGCCG
>Ga0315542_1002986_pt1 | contig 10077 bp, 12 predicted proteins | sample SalMarSW160120MG_FD_202541 | JGI IMG/M metagenome (GOLD analysis project Ga0315542, IMG submission 202541) | Salt marsh sediment microbial communities from the Plum Island Ecosystem LTER, Massachusetts, United States - Salt Marsh Sediment SW1601-20 ... | reverse complement strand
GTGGGCAAACGTAGAAGTCGAAAACGACGGCGACAGCTTCTCGGTGCGCTACCTCGACGAGAGCGAGCGCCTACTGGCGGCGCTCGTCGCCAACCGCCCGAGTGACGTGGCGGCGCTACGCCGCGAGCTTGCCTTCAGCCGCATTCCCTCTGGCGAGCCCGAGCTGCAAGCCGCTTAGCGCGCCGACAGGCCGTTAGCGTCTCTGCGCGCTCGCGACCGCACCGTGTACGGCTGCGACTATCTCGCCCAGTTCCTGGTCCTTGGTCAGGCAGGCATAGGCGCCGGCGTCGATCAGCGCCTGGCGCTCGCGCTCGGTGGCGAGCCCGGTCAGGCAGACGACGGCCAGCGAGGCGAAGCGCTCGAGCAGGATTCGCGTCGCCTCGACGCCGTCCAGGCCGGGTAGGCGGTAGTCGAGCAGCACCACGTCGGGGCAGCTTTCGGCGCAGAACTCGAGCGCCGCTTCGGCGTCGGCCACCGAGCCCGCGATCTCGACGTCCGGGCGCAGTCCGAGCAGGAGCTCGAGCGCCTCGCGATAGACGGCGTTGTCCTCTACCAGCAGGATGCGCGGGATCTCGCTCATCGTTCGGCGTCGCGGCCGGAGATCGCCCTGGTCATCGTTTCATATTTCGCTAGCACGGTTCTTTCGCCTTCGTGACGACGCATCGGAAGAGGGATCGGCACCAGAGGGCGCGGCCGATAGCAGCTAGGACGAAACGAGCTTGAGCGCCGGCACCTCGACCACGGCGGGCTCGCCGGCAACCGCGCGGGCGATGGCCCGCAAACAGGCGAGTAGGCCCGCCGCCCCGGCATCGACGACGCCGGCCTCGCTCAGAATCGGGCTCTGCTCGCGCGTTCGTTCGAGCGCCTGCTCCCCGCGCTCGACCAGCCCGTCCAGACGCTGCTGGAGCGTTAACGATTTGCGCTTACGCCTGCGCGCCTCGTCGGCCAGCTCACGCATCAGGGTTAGAACCGTTCCCTCCGCCGGCTTGGCGACGGCCGAATACGCGGCATCGCGCGAGCGCTCCAGCATCGCTGCCAGCGCGCGCCCGTCGATGGATCCGGAGACGGGAGCGGCCTCCACGGCCCCGCGCACGATCTGCGAGAGGATGACGCCCGAGGTGCCACGCGCTCTCATCAGCAAGGCACGGGCGAAATCCCGGCGAAAGGTGACCCGCCCGCTCGATTCGGTCGGCCCGAGCTCCTCGACCAGCGCGCGGACGGTGAGCACGAGGTTCATCCCCGTGTCGCCGTCGGGGACCGGATAGACGTTCAGGCCGTCGATCCGCTGCCTCTCGCGCTCCAGCGCCTCTAGCGCCGCAAGCGCCAGCCGGCGCACGAGCGCGAGCTCGGCGCTAGCTCTGGCCGAATCAATCCCGAGATCGGACATCGTCGATTCGCACCTCCACCCGAGCGACCTCCAGCCCGGTCACCCGCTCGACCTCGTAGCTAACGCGCGAGCGCACGGTCGCCGCCACCTCGGCCAGATTGAGGCCGTAGGCGATCACCACCGCCAGCGTCAGCTCGACTCCACCCTGCGCGCTCGGTATCACCTCGACGCCGTGCCGGCGCCTGAGCGCGAACGCCCGGCGAATGCGCGCGCCGCGTCCAAGCCCGACGACGCCGTAGCACTCGTCCAGCGAGCGCTCGGCTATCTGAGCGATCGCCCGCGAGGAAACGAAGAGCTGCCCGAGCGCAGTCTTCTGTAGCTGCATGGCTTCCACGGGTTCTTAGACCGCGAAGCGGGCGTGACGGTTGCTAAGGGAAAAAACAGCGAACGATTCTCGTGGGCACTTGAGTTGGGATGGCCCGTCCCGGTGGGAAAGGTCATCGGCGGGACATGGCGAGGCAGGGTCAATGGATGAAGATTCGACGGCTGAAAAAGGGCGACGGCGCCCTGTTGCGCGATGTCCGGCTGCGCGCTCTGAGAGATGCGCCTTACGCGTTCTCGTCTTGGTTTGAGCGAGAGGCGGATTACGCTCCCGCTGTCTGGGAGGACCGCGTTGCCCAGAGCGACTTAGGACGGGATGGTGCGGTGTTCGTGGCCGTCGAACGGAAACAAAGCCTGGGAATGGCAGCCGGCTATTTCGCCGGTGAAGAGCACGAGGTTGCGATGCTGTCTGGCATGTGCGTGAACGCGAGCGCGCGGCGCCGGCGGCTCGGGCGGAAGCTTGTCGAAGCGGTTGCCGCCTGAGCTCGCGACCCTGGCGCTCGTCGATTGAGGCTACTAGTGACGGATTGCGACGCGTCCCGGCCAGCCGCTGCGCTCTATCGCGGACCCGGCTTCGTCGAGACGGGTGAGCGCGAGGAGCTCGCATCGAACCCGTCGTACAGCGCGCTAATCATGCTTCGCTCGCTCTAGCGAGGTTTATGAGCCCGCTACTCGCCGTCGTGCGCGCGAGCGGGTGACTGACCCCGCCTCGGGCGGATGGAACGAGACATCCAAGCGCGATCGAGGACGGCGCACTAGAGGTTCTTTAGGCCTTCTCGACCTTGCCCGAGCGCAGGCAGCGCGTGCAGACGTAGGCGCGGCGGGCGACGCCGTTCACCTTGATCCGCACCCTTTGCAGGTTCGGGTCGAAGCGCCGCTTGGTGGCGACCATCGAGTGGCTGCGGTTGTTGCCGAAAGCCGGCCCCTTGCCGCAAACTGAGCAAACCTTGGACATAGCCGGGGCAGTCTAGCTGAGAGCTGTCCTTGGGCGCCTACCGAAACGAATCACTTCGCCGCCCGGTGCGGTCGGCGGGTCTTCGTTCCGTTACGCGCGGTTGAGCGCGGTTCCCTTGAAGAAGGTGTAGGAGAACGTTCCGCCCGGATCTGTCGCCCTGTACATGTCGGCGATGCCCTTGTCCCAGCTCGACTCGTCCATCAAGCCCAACTCGAGCGCCTGCTCGCGCACCCCTTCGACCATGGCGATAAAGGTGTTCTTGGAGAAGCCCTCGACCAGATCGGGGCGGCTGTCGTCTACATAGACCAGCCGTGGACTGACGTGGACGGTGTGAAAGCCGGCGCCGCTGAGCAGTGGATAGAGGCGCCGCCCGATCAGTGCATCGCCGCCGTGACGGGCCTGGATCTCGACCAGGCACTCGACCGTTCGCTCGGCCTCGGGCGTAGAGGGATGGCAGTACCAGGAGCCGTGATCGCCTTCGATCGCCGTGATCGAGCCGCCTTCGGCGAGCACGCGCCGCAGCTGAGCGAGCGCCCGCTCGGGCTCGGGCACGTGCTCGAGCAGGAAGCAGACGAAGACGTGGTCGAAGCTCTGCTCGGCGAAGGGAAGATCGAAGACATCGGCGATCTGGTAGCTGACGTTCGTGTAGCCGGCGGCCTGTGTCCGCGCTTTCGCCCGCTCGAGATGCTCCGGCGAGATGTCCACCGAGACGACCTCGGCCTCGGGACTGGAAGCGGCGAGGTGGACGGTCTGCGCGCCCGTACCGCAGCCGCACTCGAGCACACGTGCCCCGACGGGGTAGTGGGTGCCGGAATGGAGTAGCTCGGCCAGCGTGTCGGCCTGATCGGCGAGCCGCGCGGCCTCGCGCAAGGAGTAACCGTGAACGTAACCGGAGTCGCTCATCTTGCAAGACCTCTCATTGCGGGCGCTCGGGAGATTATCCGCCGGCGACGACGCGCAGGCGCGCGAAGGTGTCGGCCATCTCGAGCGCACTCTGTACGGCCTCGGCGCCCTTGCCTAACCTTGCTTGAGCCTGCTCCAGCGTATCGACGGTAAGTACGCCGAAGGCGACCGGCACGCCGGTCTCGATCCCGGCCAGAAGGAGGCCGCTTGCGGCCTCGCTGGCTACGTAGTCGAAGTGAGGCGTCTCGCCCCTGACGACGCAACCGAGCGCGACCACGCAGCTGTAGCGGCGCGATTTGGAGAGCGCCATCGCCGCCAGCGGCAACTCAAAGGCGCCGGGCACCGGCATGATCGTGATCGCGTCGCCGCCCACACCGAGACGCCCGAGCTCGCTCAGGGCGCTCTCCAGTAGCGCACTCGTGATCTCGCCGTTGAAGCGGCTGACCGCGATCGCCACCGAGCGGCCACCACCGGTGGGAACGCCCTCGATCGTGTGATAACCGGGAGGAACGCTCAGCTCGCCACCTGCGTGCTCGCTCGGGTACTCGGGCTCGGCGCCGGCCTCGGCCGCCGCGAAGGCCGGAGCGGCGTCATCTCCGGCTGCGGACTCCTGCGGCGACGCGCTCTCGGGATCGAGGGGAGGCCTCAACGCCTCGTAGCCGGGCTGTCCCGGCCAAGGATTTTGATCGAAGGGGCCCGGTTGGCCCTGGTCGGGTGTCGGCGGTCCCTGTGTGCTCACTTCTCAGCCTCCAGCTCCGTATCGAGGTGTAGCCCTTGGTGGTGCAAACGATGTCCGAGCTTATCTCGTTTGGTCGCCAGGTAGCGCTCGTTCTCGGCGTTGGGCGGAATTACTATCGACACCTGCTCGACGATGGTCAGCCCGTAGCCCGCGATGTTGAGCTTGCGCGGGTTGTTGGTGAGCAGGCGGATGGTAGAGAGCCCGAGGTCGACGAGTATCTGATTGCCGATCCCCCATTCCCGCTCGTCGGCGCCGAAGCCTAGCTCCAGGTTGGCCTCGACCGTGTCGTATCCCTGCTCCTGCAACTCGTAGGTCTTGAGCTTGTTGAGCAGGCCGATACCGCGTCCTTCCTGGGACATGTAGAGGAGGACGCCACAGTTCTCCTCGGCGATGCGGGCGAGCGCGTAGTCGAGCTGCTCGCCACAGTCGCAGCGCAGCGAGTGGAACGTGTCTCCGGTCAGGCACTCCGAGTGGACGCGCACGAGCACGTTCTCGACGCCGTTCACCTCGCCCATCACGAGCGCCAGGTGGTACTTGCCGGTCAGCTTCTCGCGATAGGCGACGCATCTGAACTCACCGAAAGCGGTCGGCATCCGCACTGTCGTCACACGCTCGACCAGCATCTCGGTGGCGCGGCGATACTCGATCAGGTCGGCGATCGAGACGAGCTTGACTCCGTGCCTCGAGCAGTACTCGATCAGATCGGGAACGCGCGCCATGGTGCCGTCTTCCTTCATCACCTCGCAGATGACACCGGCGGGGATCAGTCCCGCCAGCTGCGCCAGGTCAACCGCGGCCTCGGTTTGACCGGCGCGCTCGAGCACGCCGCCCGGACGAGCCCTGAGCGGGAAGACGTGACCCGGCCGGACGATATCGGCGGCGTCCTTGCTGGGGTCGATCGCAACCTGGACGGTATGCGAGCGGTCGTGGGCGGAGATTCCGGTCGTGATTCCCTCGCGGGCCTCGATCGAGACGGTGAAAGCGGTCTGGTTGGGCGCCTCGTTACGCTCGGTCATCTGCTCCAGGCCGAGCGCGTCACAACGTTCCGGCGTGAGCGCCAGACAGACCAGTCCGCGCGCATTGGTGGCCATGAAGTTGATCGCCTCGGGGGTGGCAAACTGGGCCGCGATGGTCAGGTCGCCCTCGTTCTCGCGATCGGCGGCATCCACGACCACTACGAAGCGCCCGCTCCGGATATCTTCGATCGCGTCTTCGATCGAAGCGAAAGTGATGCTCGGACTCTCGCCCTTCGCGTCCGCTGTCATCTCTCCAACCTCCCCGCTATCAAGCGCTCGACGTACTTGGCGATCACGTCGGCCTCGAGGTTGACGGCGTCGCCGGGCTTCGCCTTGCCAAGCGTCGTCACCTCGAGCGTGTGCGGGATGAGCGCCACGGCAACCGCATCGTCTGCCAGTTCGGCGATGGTCAGCGACACGCCCGCGACCGTGAGCGAGCCCTTCTCCACGCAGTAGCGAAGAACGTCGAGTGGGACCTCGAGCCACATGCGCACGCCGTCGCCCTCGGGCTCGATCGAACGCACACGCCCAACCGCGTCGACGTGACCTTGCACGTAGTGTCCTCCAAGCGGCTCGCCGACACGAATCGCCGGCTCCAGGTTCGCGCCCTGCCCTACGCCGAGCGAGCCGACAGCGCTACGCGAGAGCGTCTCGGCGCTGAGATCGAAAGCGAGCGCCTCGCCCTGCCTGCCGACGACGGTCAGACAGCAACCGTCGACGGCCACCGAGTCGCCGATCTCGAGCTCGCCGGCGAGACCGGGCGCAGCGATTACAAGGCGCGCCTGCTCCTCGCCGCCCTCGAACGAGACGACGCTACCGAGCTCTCTGACGATGCCTGTGAACACTCCAGCAAGGCTACTAGCAGCGCGCCCTTCGGGGGAAGGTAGGGTGCCTCGAGAAGAGGCCGGAACGCCGTGCAGCGCTCCGGCCTCCAACATACCGGCGTTTTCACGCTCGCACTGGTCGGAGACCTCGGGCACTCTCGAGGGGAATCACCAGAGTCCTCGACGCCCTCGCCTCCTCAGCCTGTGTGCGAGCGGCGTCTCTGGTTAGAACCAAGGAAGCTTGCCTCTCACGAGTCTCACCTCCTCCCCTGGCGTCGGTGCTGGGAAAAGGCCCAAAAAGTCGAGGAAAGAAGTAGAATGACAATTGACAGCTAGTTCATCGTTGACTTGACGCTGAGGGCTTAGCCCCGGTTGAATGGAGCTCATGAACGACCCGAAGAGAGAGCCGACAGAGACGCTCGGTGAGCGACTGCGGCGGCTCCGAAAAGAGCGAGGCCTCTCGCAGCAGTCGATCTCAGGCCCAGGCCTGACGACTGCACACATCTCACGCATCGAGGCGGGCTTGCGGCGCCCGTCGGTACGAGCGATTCGAGCGCTCGCAAAAAAGCTCGATGTGACTCCCGAATATCTCGAGACCGGCACGCAGCTTGGCCCGCGCGGCGACCTCGAGCTACGAATCGCCGATGCCGAGCTTGAACTGCGCATCGGTGCCCATCCGGAGGCGACGGCAGAGAACCTGTGGCGTCTCATCTCCGAGGCACGTGCCCTTGGCGACCCGCTGATCACGGCTCGAGCCGTGGCCGCACTCGGCGTCGCGCTCAGTGCGACGTCCTCCTATACCGAAGCAATCCCACTACTGGAGGAAGCGATCGCTTTCCCCACGATCAGACCGGCCCTACGACCCGATGTCTACTTAGCCCTTGCACGCGCGCAGAGCGCTGCCGGGAACCCCGCGGAGAGCATTCGCGTGCTCGAGACGTCGCTCGGCTTCGTGCGCGAGTACGCAAGCGAGTACGTCGGCGCCTACATGCGCTTCGCGGTTCACCTGAGCTATGCACTGACCGACGCCGGACGCTTCGAGGAGGCGCGAGCCGTACTCGAGAAGGCGATGGAAGAGCATGGCGACGACTGCGACAGGCGTGCCCAGGTGTCGAACTACTGGACGCTGGCGCGTATCGCGGCGATGTCCGGCGAGACTCCCGCCGCGCTTGATCACATGCGACGTGCGATCGCATTGCTCGAGGCCGACGAGGACTCACTCGCGCTGGCCAAGGCCGAGGGTGCCTACGGCCAGATCCTCGTTATCGACGGTCGCTTCGAGGAGGCTCGTGGTCCTCTGGACAACTGCGTGAGCGCCCTCGAGCGTGCCGGAAGGAGCGACGACCTCGGCCTGTTCGTGACCGATCAGGCGATCTGCGCCGCCGAGCTTGGCGACGTGGACGAGGCCGAGCGATTGGCCAACAAGGCACTGAAGCTGCTCGAACAGAGCCCGCGTGAACAGGGTGGAGCCGTTGGCGCTCTGGCCCTTGCGCGTGCCTTCAAGAAAGACGCGACGGGCGCTGAGCCGCTCTTCGCGCGGGCAGTAGATCTACTCGAGCAGGACAGTCAGTTCGCGGAAGCGGGCCGGTTCTGTCGTGCCTGGGCGTCACTACTAGGCGATCAGGATCGCCGTGACGAGGCGGCGAAGCTGGTTGCGAGAGCCGACGAGCTCGAGAAACGAGTGAGTCCGCACTCGCTACGCCCCTCGAGCTGACAAACGAAACCCACGAAAGCCGCCGGCGATGAGCGGGCCGCGAAAGTAGAATCGCGGCTCGCCTCTCGCACGCTCGATTCGGGGGATAAATTGGAAAAGGCAAGGCTCGACAACGTCGCTCCGGTGCTCGTCTCGCCCAACATCAGGCGGACCGCCGATTACTACCGTGACGTCCTCGATTTCGACTTGGTGGAGCACTACGAGAGTCCCGAGCCGTTCGCCACGCTTTACCGAGACAGCGTCGAATTCGTCGTGGTGCAGGCCGCGCGGGGCCGGGTCGAGTCCAACAGCGCACGCTACGGCGCCGGCTACGACGCCTACCTCGACCCCGAGACCGTCGCCGGGGTTGATCTGCTCTACGAGGAGTTGCGCGGAAACGGCGCCCAAATCGCCGCCGCTCCGGCGATGACGCCCTACGGCAGCTACGAGTTCGTGCTCGAGGACATCGACGGCCGGCGAATCGGGATCGGTCGGATCAAAGACGAGCACGTCTTCTTCAAACGCTGAGCCCGAGTAGCGCCCCGATCGCCACGTGCTGCGTGGCTGCAGCGTAGGATCCGGGCGCCTATACCCATCCCCACTCTCCCACGGGGCGGGAAACGGTATCGAGAGAACACGTACGCAGAGGCGACGACTTCGTGCCGGTTTCAGCCCTGCGAAGAGTGAGCGCTGCTACCCCGGCGCCCCATCCAGCCGGTCTCGTCCCGAATCAGGGTTCGTGAATGTAGGCGCCGATCAGCACGTCCTCGCCAATTCGCTCGGTACTCACGCGCGAGAGCCTGAGCGGATGGGCCAGCTCGCCGAAGAGCTCGGGCCCGGCGCCGGCGAGGTGCGGCGTTACAAACACGAGCAGCTTGTCGATGAGGTCGGCCTCGACGAAGGCGGTGGCGAGCGTGGGCCCGCCTTCGAGCAGGAGCGACTGCACGCCCTCACGCGCCAGCGCCGAAAGCTCCTCGGTGATCGGGCCGGAACGGAGCTCGAGTTCGGATCCCTCCGGCAGCGGCCCCTTACCGAATGCCAGGCGCCGCGGCTGGCGCTCGGCGCCAACATCGCGAGCATCCAGTCGAGGCGAATCGCTCAGAACGGTGCCCATCCCGACGCCAACCGCGTCGGAAGAGGCACGCAGTTCGTGCACTAGCCGGCGCGACGCCTCACCCGATAGCCAGCGTGAGCCAGGCAGGGTCACGCGTCCGTCCAGCGTGGCCGCGACCTTGTAGGTGACGAAGGGGCGCCCGGTAGAGATCCACGTGCGCCAGGCCTCGTTCTGCCGGCGGGCGCGGAAGGCGATCTCGCCTTCCGCCACCTCGACCGCCAACCCGGCCTCGCGCAATCTGGCCAGCCCACTTCCCGAGACCTTGGGGTTCGGGTCTTCGGCAGCCGCGACGACCCGCGCGATGCCGGCCTCGATGATCCGCTCGCAACAGGGGCCGGTGAGGCCCGTGAAGCAACAGGGCTCGAGCGTGACGATCATCATCGCTCCGCGGGCGCGACCTGCGGCCTGCTCCAGCGCGGCAATCTCGGCGTGCGGCCCGCCCGCTCGCTCGTGCCAGCCCTTCCCTACCACCTCGCCGTCTTTCACGATCAGCGCTCCGACGATCGGGTTCGGCTGTGTCTTCCCGCGCCCTCGCTCGGCCAGCTCGAGCGCCCGCTCGATCAGCTCTTCCTCGCCCTGGCTCTGATTCACTGCGGCAGCGCCCCTCAGGCCAGCGCCGTGACCAGCCGGCGATAGGCGCGAACGACGTCCTCACGACCAAAGATGCTGGAGCCGGCGACGAACAGGTTCGCTCCGGCCTCGTACGCCTGGCGGATCGTGTCGGGACCGATTCCACCGTCGACCTGAATGTGCATGTGCGCGGGGAGGAGCTCGCGCAGCTCGCGGATGCGCTCGAGCGACTCGGGCATGAACTTCTGGCCCGAGTAGCCGGGATTGATGCTCATGCAGAGCACGAGGTCGACACCGGCCGCGATCGCTGCGGTCGCCGCCTTGGCCACCCGCGTCTCGGGATTGAAGGCCAGCCCGACCTCGAGACCGTGCTCGCGAGCCTGGGCAACGACGTCGCGTAGACGATCGCCGACGACTTCGTAATGGACGGTGACGCTGTCGCCGCCGGCCTGGGCGAAGGCGGCGAAGTGACGCTGGGGCTCGACGATCATCAGATGACAGTCGACCACGCCGCCGGCGGCGTGAATGACCGGCGCGATCGACTCGAGCACGATT
>Ga0315542_1002985_pt1 | contig 10082 bp, 24 predicted proteins | sample SalMarSW160120MG_FD_202541 | JGI IMG/M metagenome (GOLD analysis project Ga0315542, IMG submission 202541) | Salt marsh sediment microbial communities from the Plum Island Ecosystem LTER, Massachusetts, United States - Salt Marsh Sediment SW1601-20 ... | reverse complement strand
TGACCGCTTTGGGCCAAACCAAAAAGTCGATCAACAAACGCTCCTTGGTCATAGAAACACCATCCTTTCACATACTAAAGAATCCTTGCCTTGCCCTACCTAGCATTACCATACCCAACTTGACCTCACACCACTCAGCCGGGCTGAGCTTATCGCAAAAACAATACCACAACAGCTACGGTAAGTAAAATAACCCAGACAAAGATTAAAAGGTGCAGCTTGTTCTGCGTAGCCTGCCGTAGCGCCAACTTGACAATATTATGCATGTTTTGCCGAGCAAGCTCTAAGGCTACGTAGCCTTCACCCTTATCTTTCATGGCTTGCTTAATAGACTTGGTGTTCCAATCGACGCTCATTTTTCGTCACTTATTGATGTTGATTGTCACAGCAGCCGCTCCGCTGCGCACGACGCGATTTTTCTCGTAGTCCACCTTCACCGGACCCGGGTACACTGTCACCTTGGATTCGATGTAGTGAGGCTCAACCACACCACCCGCGCCGATGCACATCACCCATGTAGCGCTTGTATTGGTACTGGCAAAGATGCCGTTTGGTTCGGCCTGTCCGACTGTAGCAAGACCACAACCACCAGCCTCACAGACACGAAGTCCACGCTTAGGGTTCGTCAGGCTGGTATCGTACGGGATTCCATAGCCCATGCTGGGGCAGTCACCCTCGATGGTGCCGTAATTGGAACGCCACACCGAGTGAGTGGCCACACGCTGATTTCGAATGCGATACAACTGGATAACAAGATCGCGCTCCAACGACCAATCGAACGTCGGGATGGGCTGGGCTTTTCCGTACTGAGCTTGCTGTCGGTCTACTGCTTTTTGGTCTTTCCGTTCTTGGGAGCTGCTACAACCACAGTCTTTGTCACCAGTACACGCAGCGCTAAGTGCGAACATAATAACGATGGTGCGGATGCTATAGTTTTTCATGACAGTCTCCTTTTTAGCGTTGGGTTGCGGCGCGCAGTTGAATACGAATCGCCGCTTGCTGTGCTTTTAGCTGCCGTCTTGTCGTGGAGTCCAGTTTCGGGTCCAACAGCTGCGACTCGATTTCAGCCTGCTGCGCACGCAGCGCGGCAATTTTCTGCTTCTGCCCCGCCTTGTACTGGTAGGACTTCTCGTAAACCTTCCGCTCCACGTCGGTCTGAAAGATGATTCCAGCGTAGCTCAGGCCAGTGAAGATGATGACCGTAATCACCGTCAGCACCAATCCAATAAACCACCACTTAAATATCATCTTGCCACTCGGTTCCATATCAGACATTCCATCCTCCTTTTGTCGCATCATTTTCTCGATGCTCATTAAAAACTCCTTGCCTTGCCAAGCCTTCCGTGCATCACGTCGCCTGGCGCTACCTCACCCGGCTGTGCATCGCTATACTTTTTCCTTTTTCAGTAGCGCCCGTACTTTATCCAACTCCTCGTCGGTATGTACTACCCCACCCGCGTTGAGCTCGAGGTACCATTGGAGCACCTCCGCTCGCGTCTTCAGGTCGTTGATGTGGAACTTGAACCTGCAATCTGCGATGCGTAGTCTGTCTGTGTACTCCGATATTGTGGACCCAAACGCACGCAACTCGCCGCTGATGAAAGCACGCGCAGCGGTCAAACGCTGTTTGCCGTCAACCAGAACTACTGGGTGCATTCCTGTGTTCTCGCGCCAGTCGTGACAATTCCAATGGAGCATGTTGGTGGACTTCCCTCCTCGTAAACAGTGCTCTACGTAGGCTATTTGCTGCGCCTCTGTCCACACATGTCCACGTTGGAAGTCTGGGTCAAGGTCTAGTCCCATGTCGTCTGCGTAGTGTGCAAGTTGGTGCTCGAGGTAGTCCCACCCCACATCGACAAGGTAGCTACTCCAAGGAGTGAACTTGGGGATGTCTGTAAACTTGGTGTATACTTTACTGCTCATGAGGGTTTCCCCAATTTTCTTTGGATAGTAGGCAAAGTATAGTTTGCGTTCCTCTCGGCAAGCAGTTCTACAAGAACTTCCTGGTGCTGCTCGACCAGCGCGCCCAGCGCAGTAATAAGCTCATCCTGAGTCTTAACACGTGCAGCCAACGTAGCAATTCTCTTGCTCTGGTATATAAGATTGTTGACAATTTGACCGATAAGCATGGTGTTTCTGGTGCTCATCTAAATAATCCTTGCCTTGCGTTGCCAAACAGTACACGGCTTAGCCCCGCACTACAGTGTGAAACCGGACGGTGCACTATACTGTTGATTCACCTGCATCTTGTTCCTGTTTCTTTAACAACGCTCGTGCTTCACATTTGGCCAGTTCCCAAAGGTGGGCCATTGGTGGAAGATATCCAGCGTAGACACATATAGCTATTTTACGTTCTGTAATTTCTTTGGCCAATTTCTTGACCTTTTGCTCGTACTCCCACTGTTCCCGTGTCTGGCTCATGGGTTACCCTTGCTGCTCCTTGTTTTCCTTCTCGGCAAAGAACGCTACGGTCTTATCGTAATTCTCTAGTGCGCTCTTCAACCCCGTCAGTCCTTGAGCGATATGCTGCAGAGTACGAAACACACCATCAAAGTCACCAACAACGTCACACGCAGAGAGCTCCCGGCTCCATTTGAGCACGCGTTCTATGGCTTCTTGTAAAGCGTGTTCTTTCAGCTCGTCTGCGGGCAGTATATTCTGATCCTGTTTCATAGAAACTCCTTACTTATCCTAAGCCGAGGATCTGGGTGATTAACGGTCAGTCCTTTTTCCTTGCGCTCGCAGGAAACACACCACTCCTGCACCACACCTTCGTGGTCCCGGATACACCGGGGGCAAACGAACTCACCACAAATATTACACGCACAAAAGTCCTCAGAGAAGGGTATGTTAACATACTTGGGATTAAGTCGAGCTGCCTCCGTCTCCTCCACCGTGTCAAACGCTAGCCCAACACGACTACAGCTAGGGCAAACGTACCAGGACATCATCAGAAATACTCCTTATGCATGTCTCCAGTCAGGACGTATTTCCTCAAAGGCATCGCACTGCCAAGGGCCGTCTCTTCTATCCCTGTCTGGTAGAGTTTTCCACGGACCTTCCACCTTTTCTTTGTACAGGCTAGCTCGAGGCTCATCGTCCTTTTTTCCGAACCACACCTGCTTTTCTCTTAAATGGCAGTACTCGTTAAGATGGTCGCCGCTAGCATCACCCCAATGAATACAACGTCTACACAAGCTATTCGCCATTTAAAATACTCCTTGCGTTGCATTACTCAGCCAAGCTTTGCCCAGCCTCACACGGCAAAACCATGATCAACAGTTGTCCAGCTTGTGCCAGCAATCCAAACACACTTTGCACGTAGTTTGAGGAATCATCCCCTTACCACACTTTTCACAGGTAGCACCGTTACTATCCTTTTCTTCACTACGAGGAGAAAACTCTTCAAGAAGAAGCCACAGTGAGAGAACCGCCTCGGCATCGTCGGATGCTCTACGGGGAGCACCCATCAACCCACGAGCGGCACAAAACAACTTCTCGAAGTCCTCATAGCGTACCCAGTGACCCGAGTCATCTGCAATCGGCACTGCACCAACGTCATTTCTGGCCATGCGGTACCGTTTAAGATTTTTAATGTGCATCGATTAAAAACTCCTTGTCATCAATAATAAGCCTTGCGTTACCGAACCGCACCGTGCCTTGCCTGGCTTCGCCCAACCAGACCCGACGACACCTTAACTCTCCTCTATCAGAACAGTCTCTATCCCAATGGGGCCCAGCGCTTCCAACGCCGCCGTCACCTCACGGAAGGCAGTGAACAAGGGAAGGTGCGGCTCTGGGAGCCATAGCTGATCCTCAATTAGACATGTAAGCCTATGGAGCGACCGCAAAGCTGTCATTCGAGCAGCATCAGCAATCTCAGCAGGGAGTTTTTCTGTTTGGGCCATTAAGTCCTCCTTGGGCAGCAAAAAGGTTACCTTGCCTCGCAACGCCTAGCCATGCCTCACGTCACCACGGTGTGCAGCGCCGAACGCCATCACAGAACACTTCCTTCATGACATTCATCATGGGGTGGCTCGTGTGTGCGGCCTGGACAATCAGGGTGAGCACAATAATGAACATGCCCCTCAGAATAGGTATCATCTTGCGGCAACACCTTCCCACCACCACCGGAGTAGCTTTCCACCAGCGCCAGGGTGGCGTAGATAGACTGGACGAGCTCCAGCCTGCCCTTCCGGTCCAGCAGGTGATACGGGGTATTGTGCGAGGGGCACTCCAGGGCAGCACAGAGGAGCTCGAGCTCCTTGAACAGGGTTTTCTGGGCTAGTTGCTGGGCGCCCTTGATAGTGGTGATGCTCATTGCTTATCGTCTCCTTTTTCAGCGCGTCAAGTACTCAACCCCTCTAGTCGTTTGACCAGCTTGAAAATCAGCCGGTGATGGAGGACGATGGTTGACCACAGGAAAGCGAAAAGAATCTTGCGGTCACCCTTCATCTCGTACTCATCCCATGCTTGCGCTGCCATGTGCACGAACTCAGCGCCTAGGGTTTCAACGTCCAGGATTGCGGGTCTCATTCTCCATCCCCTTCTTCATCGGTATCGGTAATAACCTCCGGTTGCGGCTCCGAGGTGCCACCCTTTGCCCGCCGTATCAAGTCCATTTTTTTCTTGCATCGTCTGCGGCTTCCGAGTAAAAAGCCGGTCTCCAAAATCTGGATGATGGACGCAATTCTCGCACTCGTTATCATCCCCTTGCGGCTCCGGGGCGCCGACCACAGTAAACAGATTCCACCGCTCACCGTCCTGCAGCTCTGGTTTGGATGCGCAGACGGTTATGGGCAGGTTGTCCTTGTCCATCAACACCCACACCTCCCCGATCCGCCTCCCCGCTGCGGCGGCAATTTTGAGGATATCATTCCTGTCCATAAGGCAACCCCCATTTTTCTTCCGCGTCGAACTCTGGGATCAGCAGATTGTCTACGTGACATCCGTCATAGATTCCCTTCGCGGTTTGCCTCAACGCGATGATGGCTCGCTTGCACAGCATTTTTTCCAACTCCGCAGCATCGGCGTTGAACTGCGTTCCCCTCATACCAATTAATCTCATCCCTTTTTCAACGTTTGCCGCCGCCCCCATCAGATATGAAATCACAGCCTGCCGCTCCCCAATCTCCGTTGCCGTGGTAGATGGGCGGGAGACGGAATTGGCCATCTTGCAAAACTCACAGCTAGGAAGGAAGTCATGAGGGTCAACATCGTGCCCGCACACCGTACAGACGTAGCGAACCCTACCGGGGGCCACAACCGGTAAAATTTTCTCAGTCATCATTCCCCTCCTTTTTTCATTTCTCGTAACTCACGGACAGTGCGCAGTGCGTCGGTGAGGGCAATCGCGAGGAATATGGCGCCCACTGTTTGCCAGCCGAGCAGGAAGGAACCAACGGTCAAGATCGTTCCAACAACGAGGCCCAACCAGAGCCCGAATCGCAGACGGCTGCGCCGTCGGAGAAAGTCGTGGTGTGAAGCTATCGCCTGGGCGCGCAGATACTTTATTTCCTTTTCACTTGTGCTATCACTCATCGAGGGCTCCTTAATGATCGTGCTGAATTCCACAGGAACAAACCCACGGCAGCGAAAAATAGCCACGGCAGCCACAGGGGCACTCTATCCAAACTAGTCGCAGTTTAACCATGCGTCGTATCCGTTCCTTCATCTCAGCTCCCGGTAATCCCAGAGGTATTGCTCAGCCGCCTGCAGCCCCTCGACGCAAGACAGAAAGAAATACTCCTCAATGCACTCGAGGATCATCTGCACGGGTACACGCACATAGTGATCCTTCAGCTCCAACCGTATAGGAAGGTTCGCATCAATAAGCTTCCCACCAAAGTACAGGGAATGCCAAAGATCTACCCTATTGTTCTTACGACCAAGGAGGCCAAGCTCCATTCCCGCAGCAGCTACATTCCAAGAACACGGGATGTACCCATTGCACTGGCGCTGAGGACCCAGGGTTGCGCGACCACACACCACGAAGCTCAGGAGGCGCTGCAGTAACGACGCACTCACCAACATGGCCCCATCGTGGTCCCTTTGGGTCCATGAGTGTCGCTGCGCTTTTTCGTACTTTTTCTTCTGGCCGAGCGCGATACTCTTTAGTAGCTTCAAATCTACTCGATACGTCGTCATGGCTAGCTACTCCTACTTCCAAGGTACCCAGAGCACCATTGGTTCACGTGTTACCGCTTAAACTTCTCCGCAACCTTGGACGTCACGACTCCACGCCCTTTGCAGCATGGGCATTCGACAAGGTTGTTCTTTTTCGTTAGCTGGTTGTACACTTGACGGACAGTTCCATACCAGCCGCACTGGTCGCCATCAACCAACGCTTCGCATTCAACGTCGGCTTTCATGACAAGCCACCCTTCTTCAGCCAGTGGTGCCTCCTCATATTCATAGTTGGGATCGTACACAAGAATACCAGGTTTGCGGGTGCCACACTTCGGGCATGCCCACTGCTCATCTGGGATGTAGCAGAGCGTCACACCACCGACCTTTTTCATCTCGATTTCTTTCGATTTATTTTCCATTGGTGGTTTCCTTTCCGTAACGATACCCAATCCAGTCTATTACTACGTAAGTGAGGCACGCTACTCCACCTAACATAAAGACAGTTCCTTCCACGGCGTAGTAGAGAGCAAGGTTAGTCATCGTTCTCGTCATCCAACTCGGCCCGGGTCATGATTGCATTATCCTGGGCAAGCCGTATACACTCATCTCGGGTAAGTCTAACCCCGGTTCCCTTTTCCGCAGCATCTCGTATTTTCTGCCACGGTGTACGACGTCCTTTCTTTACTATACTTTTCACCATAGCACGTCAAGGGATTCGTTGTCAGCGGCTTCCTTGTGCAAGGGGCACACATCTATCCATTCCCCCTCTGGACCGCGAATGAAACGCCAGCCTATCTTCTTCAGTTCTGCCCTGCTTAATCTACGCTCTGGTCTATCAGAGGTTGCTCCGTGCTCCCATTGCCCGCACACATCACAGAAAATATCAGTTGTTATTCTTGCGGTCATTTATCCAGGACCCCGATCAGCATCCCACTTCTCCAGCGCGTCGAGCGCGGGTCTGCACAGTCCAGGCTCCCCCATCTCGTCTACCAGTTGTTTGTACTCCTCTGCAGCTGCCCTCAACAACCGCACCTCATCCGTCTCTCCCGGCGTGTGCTGATTCCACAACGGCGAATCCAGAGTGGCGATCATCTCGCGGACTTCTTCGATGCGAACCCTGGACAACCCCGATTGCAGACCTGCCCACTTGCGGACGTGTTCCACCTGCGCCGCCAACTCCTTGCAGCGCTTGCACTCCCCCGGCGTGTAGCGGGATAGGCGGTCGGCAAAAAGCCGCAGTTGATTCACCATCCGCTTGTATCCCAAGCCCGGGCCAAGTAACACATAGGTGTCTGGCCTATCTGCTTCGTCCGCTGCATCCTTCATCTCCCGCGCAATCTCCCCCACCTCATCCGGCGGGGTCGGGCGGGGGAGGCGGTCCCAATGAGACCTGAAACAAGAGAACCCGCATTCCGGGCACCTTGCGTTCCCCGGCTGTGATGGGCTTGGGTAATATCCTTCACTCCCGCACTGCGGGCACGGTTTCAGCTTGTTCATCTCTCGCCCCCTTCCAGGCGGTCTGCCCACTTATCCAAAACGTAATCGCTCGGGCGATCACACTCTCCAGAGCGTATCCCATTGGCGTGAGTGCGGATATTGGCCACCACCCCGGAAACGTCTGGGGCATTATCCTTCAACGCATCCCGCTCACGGCGCAGGGTGTCAACTTCGTCAAGCAGCACATGTAGTCTATGCGCCGGAACCATCGCATGTGCCCCGCCCGCAGCATGGGCCAGCTCCCGCAGTCGTTTTAACTCATCCTTGTTCATCTCTCGCCCCTTTCCAGTCGAGTGTCGCGCCGCAGTGTTTACAACTCATCTCGCCCCTCCAATTCTTCCAGCGCGTCGAGCGCGGGTCTGCGCAGTCCGGGTTCGCCCATCTCGTCTACCAGTTGCCTGTACTCGTGGACAGCTGCCCTCAGCAACCGCACCTCCTCAGTCTCCCCCGGCGTGTAGCGGGATAGGCGGTCTCTCCACCTTGCTAGCTGGTCACGGTATGGCCCGTTCATCACGGGCGAGCGCATGTGATCGTCTATTTCCCGCACCACGTCCCCCACCTCATCCGGCGGGGTCGGGCGGGGGATGGCCTGCAACCCCTCCACCTCCTCAACCAACTCGGGCTCACTGCGCTGCCCACATTGTTCTAGGGCAAGGCGGGCAATTTCCCTCATGCGGACGTACAGAGTGTTATGCGCGCGTTTGTTCACATCCATACATTTTGCGTGTTCGCGATAGTGTGCATCGCACAGGTTGCTTGGTGGCCAGTTGTTTTGCCGCGCGCGCTCACACCCTGGGCACCCAAAGTTGAAATCGCTAGGCAACTCATTATATTCTGGCTCAAGCTCCACAATCTTCCTCAGCGCCGCCTTCAATTTCTCCCTCACCTCATCCGGCGGGGTCGGGCGGATGTCATCGTATCGCACCCACTCGCCGTAATCGTCGGGTAGCATGACTGCAGTGCATTGGGAATTGCTATAGCGCTTGATCATGGCTTGCCTCCAAGGCGGTTAATCCATCGGTCTAATTGACCATCATGCGCCCCGTTTCCGTTTGCAATCGCTTCCTGCATCTCCGCCACCACCCCGGAAACGTCTGGGGCGTAGTAGCCCCAATCTGGAAAAGACCACGACTTGCCGCACCTACAGTCAAAGACGGCTTCACCCTGTTGCTCGCACTCCCCACCACACTCCGGACACATGGGGACGGTGGCCCGTTTCAGTTTCTCACTCATCTCGTCTCTCCACGCGTTGCCACACAGAGCCAGGGTACGCATGGGCCTACCCTGACAGGTCTTTATTATTCTATCTCAGTACCATCCAGTTAATACTCATGGTGATATAAATCCTTGCATTGCCTGTCCATACCCCACGCCACCATGCCACTGCTCACCTTGGCGCTCCGTGTTTTATTTTATTTACCCACCCTCTGTCTTTTTGCCGACATCACGTCCCTCCAGACAGTCGGCCCAACGGTCTAACACGTAATCACTGGGGCCAGCACATTCCCCAGAACGCATCCCCTTCGCGTGAGTTCGCAGACAGTACACCACCTCCGCCACCTCTATAGGTAGGCGCCCCGCAATACCGTCCAGCAAAGTAGCGATGGACTCGAGAGCGTCAGCCCACCTGCGAAACTTTTTAGGAACGGCAGCTAGCCCCAAGGACTCCCACAGGTGATTCGCTTCACAGCGAAGATATTTGGCTACCTCAAGAGCTACACGACCAGGAGGCTCAGGGTCAGGGGCACGGCGCGCAAGATAATCAGGGTCACAACCCGGACAATAAAGAACCCCGTCCACCCGGATGCCCCCGGTCAGCTCCTTGTCACAGCGTCCGCACTTCTCAGTAGTACTCATGGGGGACTATTATTCCTTTCTAGCACCTGTTCCACAGAGGGAAAAGAAGATGCTTACCAAACCTTGCCTAACTACACATCACACCGCGTCAGCGCACCACACCAGGCCTCACATCGCACCGTGGTGCTCTGGCTAAAACCTCTGCGACGCTCCACTTAGGAACTCCAGTGCGTCCATGACACGAAACTCCTTGCTCTCACCCGTCCAATTTTTCCATTTGATGGGCACCATCACCTGCCTGTGGAAGTCCGGGTACTCAGTGGGAAGCTCATCACAGCGTTTCACGAGCCACCCCATTGCGTGAGAGATTGCTTCATAGTAGGTAATCATGACCCACTTACCACCAGGATGGTCTACTTTGAACGCCTCGATTTCCACCGTGTCGTTTCTGAATCTTTTACCCTGCATATAAACTCCTCTTTACTATTTTTGATGACGGTGCTCCTGCTCCCCGGAGAGGAAGCGATAATAGAACGTAATAATCGGGGCAGTATATTATGCTGCTGCTCCCAACCGGCAACTATTTTCTGAGTGACCGGTTTAATGTGTCCATCGTAAAGAACGTGCTTGCTGTTGTCAAGTTCTTTTTAGTAGGGTGG
>Ga0315542_1002984_pt1 | contig 10084 bp, 5 predicted proteins | sample SalMarSW160120MG_FD_202541 | JGI IMG/M metagenome (GOLD analysis project Ga0315542, IMG submission 202541) | Salt marsh sediment microbial communities from the Plum Island Ecosystem LTER, Massachusetts, United States - Salt Marsh Sediment SW1601-20 ... | reverse complement strand
AGGCTGGCCTAATTTCATTAATCGTCTTGGAATGCAATTAAAGGGCATGGATGTCAGCAAAGCTGCACCCAACGCCATTACCCTTGGAAATCATTGTTATTTTCCGGTGCGCTTACTGGAAAATCCAGTCCCCACCGGGGATTCTGAACATTATAAAATTTGCTGGCTGATGCACGAACTCACACATGCCTGGCAGTACCAGCATATGGGCTGGCGCTATTTGGCGATGGCTCTATATGCTCAAATGCGCTACAAAGGAGCGGCTTACCAGTATGGTGGCGAGAAAGGGTTGTTGGAGAGCTTTAAAGCTGGACGGCTCCTGAATTCTTTCAATCTCGAACAGCAGGGAGACATCACACGTGATTATTACCAGCGCCTGTGCGTTGCAGGGGATGTAAGCGCCTGGCTGCCTTATATCCACCAGATCCAAAGAGTGGCCTGACCTGAAAAATTTTAATCTTGTGGATTTTATCTCGATGCGGTATGCTTAATCTCAGTGGGGGTGGTTGGGTCCCGGTGGGCTCCCCGGTCTTCAAAACCGGTGGCGGGTCGCGTTGCGGGCCGCGGTGGGTTCGACTCCCATCCACTCCCGCCAGGATTGATATACTTACTGCGGACGGTTACGTCCGCTGATTGTTGTTTTTAGAGAAAACTATTCATCAACCATTGAATTGGTAGGTAATGCGTTTAATATGTTAACTGCTACTGAAATTGAAACCGACCTTTATACACCGATCATAAATCGCGTCTTTGAAATTGAGGACATAACCACCGGCGGAGGCAAACAGAATTTCATGATGCGCTACCGCGGCAGGCTGCGCGTTGATTCTGCACTTGCATACGACCAGTTGACTTCCAGCTTGCGGCCCTACGATATCACCCCACTGTTTCGCACCGAAAACGAGCGGCATGTAATTTTGCTGCTTTCAGGGACGATCAATGCCCGGGCTTCCAATCCCTGGATCAATCTGATCATGTTCCTGCTGACTCTGTTCAGCGTGATCTACGCTGGAGCCATGTACACTTACAACGGTCCGTCAACAACCAGCCTGATGCAGTCGTTGCTGGCACCGCTCAGCAATTTATGGAACGGAATACCTTTCGCAGCCAGTTTGTTGGCGATCCTGCTGGCGCACGAATTCGGTCACTACCTGGCTGGACGCTATCACCACACCCACGTAACTCTGCCTTATTTCCTGCCTTTTCCGATCAGCCCTTTCGGTACGATGGGCGCCTTCATCCAGCTCAAAGAACCTCCCAAGAATAAACGCATTTTGCTTGATATCGGCATAGCCGGACCCCTGGCCGGGCTTGTGGTGGCGATTCCGGTTCTTTTGTTTGGCCTGTCGCTTTCCAGGATCGACTTACTCAATACCCTGGCACCGGGCCAGGGCCTGCAATTGGAAGGCAACTCCATCCTGTATCTCTTCTCCAAGTTCATCATCTTCGGCAAGCTGCTGCCAGCGCCGATCAGCTATGGCAATTTGCCACCACTGATCTATTGGGTGCGCTACTTTTTCACCGGCCAACCGTTGCCTTGGGGTGGTTTGGATGTGCAGCTCAACTCCATCGCCTGGGCTGGCTGGGCCGGGCTGCTGGTGACCGCGCTCAACTTGATCCCCGCCGGACAGCTCGATGGCGGGCACGTCATGTATGTGCTTTTTGGCCGCCGGGCTCGCCTGCTACTGCCCTTCATCCTGGGAACGCTGGTGCTGCTCGGATTTGTCTGGCCCGGATGGTGGCTGTGGGCCTTCTTGATCTTCCTCCTGGGCCGTCTGTATGCAGAACCGCTCGATCAGATCACACCGCTCGACCCGCGCCGCAAAGCGATTGCGATCCTGGGTTTAGTGGTTTTTGTGTTGGTCTTTACCCCTGTACCGCTCATTCAGGTCTTTGCCGGCGGATAACCCAACTATGGCGGTTGAATCTACCCTTTGTATTCATCACAATGATGCCGATGGGCGCGCCTCGGCGGCAATCGTCAGGCGTGCGCTTGGCCCAGACGTGAACCTGTATGAAATGAATTATGGTGATCCTATCCCCTGGGAAACCATTTTCAGTGTAGATCGGGTGGTCATCGTTGATTTTTCACTCCCCCAGGGTGATATGCAGCGCATTTCCCGGGAGAACGATTTTATCTGGATCGACCACCACATCAGCGCTATTGAAGAATTGTCTGGGATATCTGAAGGCTGGTCTGGCATTCGAGATACGCGCGAGGCGGCCTGTGTGTTGACCTGGCGCTATTTCTTCCCCAATCAGCCGGTGCCTCGCCCCATTGTTTTGATCGGCGACCGCGATGCCTGGCATTGGCGAGAGGCGGAAACCGGCGCTTTCGATGAGGGGTTGCACCAACAAGATACCAACCCGCAAAACGATGCATTGTGGGGACCGCTCCTGGAAGACGACCCACAGTTCGTGGGCCAACTGGTGGCACGCGGAGAGATTTTACGGGAAGCGCGTTTGCAAGATATCCAGCGCCAGGTCGACAATTACGGTTTCGCAGTGGATTTTGAAGGTTGCCGGGCTTTGGCAATCAACACGCGTGGCAACGGCGATATCGGCTCTTATATCCAGAAATTAGGCTATCAGTTGGCTTACTGCTACGTTGACAACTGCCAGAATGGGAATCTGATGACCTTCGTTGGCCTGTATTCTTCCGATGTGGACGTCTCGGAAATCGCCAGGAAATTCGGTGGTGGGGGTCATCGCGGAGCTTCGGGATTTTCTTTCGAACGCTCCTGCAGCCCATTTCCAGAAAAAGCCAGCGTGCGTATGTAAAGATCAGGGGCGCGCTTCCAGCAGAACATCTACGCTCGCTATCGCCGGACCCAGGCTGTACACCGTAATTTCAAAATCGCGATGTTTACCAGGGGGAATCGCTTTAGCTGCCTCCCATTTGCGTACACCAACGATATTGCCATCCTGGTCGTAAGCCATCGCTGCCAGCCAGACGGTTTTAGCTGGAGGCGATGGCTGGGGCGTTGTCTTCGTTTGAACGCCTGGGGTAACGGTTACAGAAGCGGTTGGTGTGGCGACGGGCAGTGAAGCATCTTGAGGGTAGTCAACTCGACCCTGCACCGTCGCCTGGAGGCCGGAAGCAGCGATCATCTTCTGAGACACCTGTACCTCAAGCGGCAGGTAGCGCCCGCCATCCGCAGTCACAGGAAACGCTGTAATCAGCTCTGCTTGCGGTACAAATGATTCAAGCGTACCCGTTAGCGCGGATGAAGGGAAAAAAGCGAGCAAAGGGATCGTTTTGCCACCTGGCAACAGGTTAAGCGGTGGGTAGGCAACGGTGCTGGTTACGACATCGCCGTTCGAATCGAACAGGTTGATCCAGGCGGACAGATTTTCAACCGCCTGAGATTGGCTGTTGAGCACTGAGGTCAGGCACCATAAACCGCCATCCGCAGATGGAAAACAATCCGGAGCATTCATCTCCACCGGCAGCGGTGTCGGCGTGGGCTGAACACCCTGTGTCCCATCTTGCTCGTTGAGCGGGATTACAAGACGGGTTCCAACAGACATGATCCGTGGGTCAACATTCGGATTGGCCGCCTGCAGATCTTCGAGCTTGATGCCATGGTTAATGGCAATCGCGAGCATCGTATCACCCTTTTTTACTTCATAGGTAAAGGGGGTCGGGGTCGGAGGGATCGTTGCCGCAGGTGTGTGCGGCTGAGCTGCTTTCCCCTCAGCGGAGGCAGCTATGGTGGCAGCAGGCGTGGATGTCCGGTAAGGGATCAATAACGCCTCGCCGGTCCTGGTCGGTGATGTTTGCTTGACAGCCGGACTGCAGGCAGCCATCCCCAGTAAAAAAAAGAACCCGAGCGCCAGGAAACGTTTCAGGATTGATTGGGCAGATCTGTTTTTCCAAACAAAAAAGCAAACCATAAACCGGATTATACCCCGTACAATATAGTATCATTCTACACTTGTCTGCCGTCCAAGGCTATGCTAAACTCGCGTTCACAGGAAAGCCCATGTCTGAAAACGTAATGTTCCAGGAAGCGATTGACGCCGCCCGCCAGGGACAACGCATTCGTGCCCGCGACCTCCTGACGCGCTTGCTGCGCGCTGACCAGTCAAACCCGGAGTATTGGCTGTGGATGAGCTCAGTGGTCGATTCACAAAAGGAACAAATCTTTTGCTTGCGTTCGGTCTTGAGATTGGACCCCTCCAACCGGGCAGCCGAGCAGGGTTTGATCTTGCTAGGGGCTTCTCAGGCAAACCAATGGGTGCAGCCGGTACCACCCCAGCGGCGGCAATGGCAGCCGGCACTCGAAGATGTGCCAAATCCCAGCGGGCTTAAAGCTATCTGGGCTAACCCGGTTCTGCGCGCCCTGGCCTTCGCCGGCCTGGCGATCATTGTCATCGGCTTGATTTACGCAGGCATCTTTGGATTGGGGAACAGGCGCAGGGTGGTGGCATATATTCCCACCCACACGCCCGGCCCATCACCTACCGTAACCGAAACCCCGACATTGATCCCCATGACGCGCGTGGTTGTGATCACCACACCTACACCAACTTTCATCGGACCTACCCCACTCTGGATGCTCCTGGATGCGACTTATACGCCCACACCGGTGTACGTGAACACCCCGCACCCGGTAAATGAGGCCTTCAGGGTTGGTTTACGTGCTTTCGGACAGGGCAATTTAACAACCGCTCTGCAATATATCCAACAGGCCAGCAAGGTGGATCCAAAATCGGCCGATATTCAATATTACCTGGGTGAGATCCACCGCATGCAGGGGGAATATGAGCAGGCATTGGATGATTATGCAAACGCGCTCAAGCTGGATGCGAATTTCGCACCGGCATTCCTTGGCCGCGCGCAGGTGAATCTGGCATTGAATAAAAAAGCTGATGTGAGCGATGATCTGAAATCTGCGATCGAAAAGGACTCCAAATACGGCCAGGCTTACCTGGCAGAAGCGGCCTTCTACCTGAGCAGAGAAGATCCCGAAGCCGCACTCGGAGATTTAAAGGTCATTGAAGACCTCCTGCCGGATTCGCCATTACTATTCCTTTACCGTGGACAGGCTGAGCTGATGCTTGGCGAGAACGAAGCTGCCCTGCAAAACGCCCTGCGTGCCGTTGAACTTGACCGCACCTCACTGCCGGCTTTCTTGCTGCTCGGGCAAACTTCTGCGCTGAACGGCGAATTCGATGCTGCCGAACAGGCTCTACAAACCTACCTGACCTACGAACCCGGACAAACCAGTGCGTGGTTGGAACTGGGTAAGGTATACTATCTATCTGGCAAGAATTTTCCAGCGGCAATTGACGCATTGGACAAAGCTTTGGAACTGGATGACGAATCAGGGGAAGCTTACCTGTATCGCGGGCTGATCTCCCTGGAACTTGGAAATGGACAGGATGCGGTCAACGATCTGATTACCGCTCGAAAATTTGATTCCAGATCCTTCCTTATCAACCTGGCGCTGGGTCGAGCCCTGCTGGTCGCTGAAAGGTTCAACGAAGCATATAACCAAATCGATGCGACGGAGAATCTGGCCGAATCCGATGAGGAATTGGCTCAGGTCTTCTATTGGCGTGCATTGGCATTAGAAGCCAAAGGCAGCGACGCGGACGCCGTAACGGAATGGCGAGCGTTATTGGATCTTCCCAAAACATCCTACCCAACGCAATGGCCGGCCACCGTGCAGGCACATCTGGAAGCGTTGTACACTGCCACGCCTACGGCGACTTTTACAGCGACATTCACGCCAACTCCAACCCAGACACCCACGCGGACTCCAACCCCGACGCGCACAAAGACTCCCACCAGGACATTCACACCCAGCCCGACGATCACGATTTCGCCGACATCCCGAGCTTCTGCCACACCTTCAGCGACGTTGACATCGACGAAAAGGGCACAGGTTACGAATACGCCAACCCCTTGAAACAGGCAGGAGCCAGCGCGTTTTAAGTGCGGTCGAGATGTGGAATCGCTGTGAAACATCTTGATACATTATGAGCAAGCCAACATCTGTTAGCGTTTTTCAAAGGTCGAATATCTCGTACTACCAGTTAGCAGTCATTCTGATTGGAAGCGGACTGCTGCTTTGGGGTACTCTTTTTGCGCCACCACCCGCGGGCTGGCCCTGGTATAGCCTGGTCATTGCCCTGTTTGTCGCTTTTTTAGCCAATTTTCCTCTGACAATTTTCGGCAGAGAAGTTTTCCTGTTCCAGGTGATCACACTTGGAGGTGGTTTGCTGTATGGACCCATGACGGCTGCCTGGGCCGCGGCAGCGGGAATACTGTTGGGGTTTGCAATCCGTTCTTCAGGTCAAATCGGAACAGCATCTCTACCAGCGGCAAAACCTACCGGTTGGTTTGAGCGCATCTATATCTTGAGCAGGCATAACGCAGCCTTGCTGGATGCACTGTTTATCTCCAGTTTTCGCACCGGCATTGCGACCAGTGCAGCCAATTCAACAGCCACACCAGACTGGATCAATATTGGCATTCCACTTCTCGTCTTCCCACTTCTGCATGCTGTTTTGTTTCTGGCAGATGCCATTTTACGCAGCCAACGGACAATTCTGCCAACTAAGAGAGATTTGGTGATGCTCATTCTGGTGGAACTTCTTCCTCTGCCATTTATTCTGACCATCGTCATCGGCTATTCCGCTATGGGGATCGGATCTCTGATCATCCTGGGCAGCTTCCCGGCACTCGTAGCGGTACTTTTGAATGGGATGAGCAGTACGCGCATCGATCTTGATCGCCATCTGCAGGAACTCTCGACATTGAACCAGGTCAGCCAGGTGCTGCGGGTCAGCCTGGATCTGGATAATTTGCTCAACGTGATTCACGTTCAGGTCAGCCAGCTACTGGATGTGGACAATTTTTACGTTGCCCTCTATGAGCCCGAAGAACGGCGTGTTTGGTACCCGCTTTCCATCAAAAACGGGAAACGCGAACAATGGTCTGAACGCGGAATTGAGGATCGGTTAACCGAACGTGTCATCCTTCAACGCAAACCGATTATGATCTCGCATTATGGCAGTGAGGAAAACGCTTCCATTGATGGGATCGATCTACCCCCCTCCTCTGTCACGCCCATTGCCTGGATTGGTGTACCCCTAATCTCGTCAGACCGGGCGATTGGTTGCCTGGCGCTGTTTTCCCTATCGCAGGAAACCGAATTCAGCCAGTCCGATCTCGACCTGCTGATGACCCTTTCAGGACCGATCAGTGTCGGGATTGAAAATGCTTTGATCTTTAACCAGGCTCAACGCCGCTCAGCTCAACTGGAGACATTGAACCAGATCAGCACTTTAATTACTGGCAGCCTGGATCCACAGGAAGTGCTGGCAATGGTGTGCAAATCTGTGATTCGCGTGGTCGGGGGCAGCCGCAGCGCTATTTATCTGCTTGATCCTGAAGAAAGCCAGGTCTGGTTGGCATACGGGCATGAGCTTTCTGAAGAGTTTATGCGCCAGAATCAAGCCTTTTCCATCGCTCAAAACGGGCGCACTCGTTGCCTGCGCACCGGGCGTCCCGTTTTAACTGCTAGGCTCACTGAGACCACCCTGGAGCAAACATTCCTGGATTCATTAGCGCCCGAAGGAATTAAAGCTTTTGGCGATTTCCCCTTGATCACTCCGGAAGGGCAGATTGGTTTTCTGTCGGTATATTTCAACGACGAGCATAGATTCAACGCTGAAGAAATCGAACTCCTGCAGACCTTCGCTTCCCAGGCCGCCCTGGCGGTCTCTAACGCACGCCTGCATGCCCGGACAGACCTGGCATTATCCCGGCGCGCACATCAATTGTCCATTCTAGAAGCAGTGGGGCGCGAGTTGAGCGCGGCCACGCATTCCGAGCGGCTTTTCGAAATGATCTTGAACTATGCTCGCGAAATCACCAACTCACCCTGGGCCAGCCTCGGTCTGTATAACCCCGCATCAGGCACGATCGATATCAAAGCCTGTAAAGGTTACAGGGAGGATCAGCTCAACTTCTCAGTTGACCAGGGAATATCCGGACGCAGCGTACGAAGCAAACAAACCATCTACGTCGAAGATATCCAACTTGACAGCGATTATATCGATCTGACCAATGGAGAAGCGCGCTCACAACTGAGTATTCCTTTGATGCACGAAGGCCGGGTGTTAGGAGTCCTGAGCATGGAAAGCCCCCAAGCGAATGGTTATTCCACGAACGACCAGGCTTTCGTCAGCCAACTCGCCACGCAGGCTGCCATTGCCGTGGTCAACTCCGAACTGTACACCGAGACCCAACGGCGTCTGCGGGAACAATCGACGCTCTACCTGGTCAGTGCGAATTTAGCCACCAAACTGGATCTGGAAAGTGTACTGCACACCATTCAACGGGCAATGGAAGCCGCCCTGGAGAAATCGATCACCGGCATCTATCTGTGGGATGAAATCGATCGGGTGTACACACTCCAGCCCATTTCATTCCTCAGCGAACAAGGCCTGCCCAACAACTGGCAGGAACACCCGTCTGAGCTGCTCGATGAAGCACCGACCAGGCCGGTCAACCAGCACCTGCCGGCTGAGATTGCAGAAAATGCACTCACAAATCTCGCCAGCTCCCTGCTTGGACCGGAATTAATTCAATTCTCTTCAGGCAATGAGATCCCCGGGGCATTGCTCAAAGGTTGTTCGGGTTGTGGGCTGCTGGTTTTCCCGCTGATCGCAAACCAGCAACGCCTTGGAATGATTGTGACGCATACCTTTGATGACAGCCGGCCCCAGTCGGACGAAGAACTGCAACTCCTGCGCGCTATCGTAGCACAAGGCGCGATCTCGATCCAAAATGCCCTGCTGTTTTATGACGTCACCCATGGGCGTGATCGACTGGCGGCGGTGCTCAATTCAGTCCATGAGGGCATTCTCATGATTGAAGCTGGTGGACGGATCATGATTGTCAACGAATCGATTCGAGACACGACCGGATTGCTGCCAATCGACCTGACCGGGAAACGCCTGGTTGACCTTCCTGATCATACGCTGCGCATCTTCGGTTATTCTCCCCAGGATGCCGAGGAGTTAACCAGCAATTTGGAAAATGGGCAGGTTCCGACCGAACCCAAAACCACGCTTAAGGTTATGGAAATCAAGCCTGAACGGGTACTGGAACGCACTTCACTACCGGTCTGGGGACGCGGGGGCAGGGCAATCGGCTGCATGATCGTTCTACGCGACGTTACGGAAGAGCACCAGATTACAGAGGCGCGTGAATTGATCACCGAGACCCTGGTGCACGATCTGCGCTCTCCACTGAGCGCCGTGCTGGGTGCCCTGGACGTGATGGAAGAAAGCGCTGCCGAGAACCAGCAAACCAGCACCATTATCGTACAGGCGCTAAACGTGGCCCGGCGCAGCGCCAGGCGGGTGCTCGGTATGGTCGAGTCGATGTTGGACATCTCGCGTATGCAATCCGGGAGTATGGAAATCAACTTTAGCGAGATCGACTTGCACGCCCAGGTATCCACACTGCTGGCGGATTTTATTCCCCAGGCCAATGAATACGGGATTATCCTGCGCAACGAGATTCCCGATGATTTGCCGCTCGCATGCGTAGACCAGAGCAAATTCACCCGTGTGCTGACCAATTTGTTGGATAACGCTTTAAAATTCACTCCTTCCGGAGGACAGGTTACGCTGGCAGCCGAACGGTATCTTGAGAATATGGTTGTGCTTCGTGTGAGCGATACGGGTCCGGGAATCCCGGATGGCTACCGGGAAAAGATCTTCGAACGTTTCAGCCAGATACCCGGCCAGAGCGGCAGGCGGCGCGGCTCCGGCTTAGGGCTGACGTTTTGCCGCCTGGCAGTCGAAGCGCACGGGGGCCAAATCTGGGTTGATCCACGCCCAGGAGGCGGCAGTATCTTCACCCTCACCCTGCCGCTGGCCTGAGAGACTCTTAATCTCGATTCCTGGTTTTTCGATTTTTCGTCACCTTGCAAAGCTTAATAAGGCGCGATATAATTATCTGTTGCTAAAAACAACTTACTTTTAGCAGAAGGGTTTTTATGCCAATATACACTTACCGATGCGAAAATTGCGGTTTACAGTTTGACCGACAACAAAA
>Ga0315542_1002983_pt1 | contig 10085 bp, 13 predicted proteins | sample SalMarSW160120MG_FD_202541 | JGI IMG/M metagenome (GOLD analysis project Ga0315542, IMG submission 202541) | Salt marsh sediment microbial communities from the Plum Island Ecosystem LTER, Massachusetts, United States - Salt Marsh Sediment SW1601-20 ... | reverse complement strand
CAACACACCACCAGGCACATCCCCGAGCATATTAGGAGATTAAGAATACTTCATGTTGAAAAAATGGTTTTTTCTGTTTTCCAAGCAAGAACGTAACTTGCTGCCACGCCCCTGAACATATTAGACTCCTAATAGAGGTACATTGTTGAAAACAGTATTTTTTCTGGAAAACGTGGAAGCATAAAGGCTTGCTATTATTGCTGTTTTTTGCGGTTGATTATTTCTCTGCATTTGTCTGCGAATTCGCACCAGTCTAGACATGAAGCCTCTTTTTCGGGTCTGCTCACTATTTTGCCGCAGATGTCGCACTCGGCAGTGTCTTCGTCGCTCCAAATCTCCACGCTTCCCGCACAGTTAGGGCACTGAATATACTCTGGTTTTGGGCGAAGGAACTTTTTGATGCCCGGACACGACTCCGAATTAGAACTTGCCAACCTAATCTTCTCCCTTACATTTTTTATGAAAATTTTTCTCCCTTAATGCTTATTGTTTCCTGCCGCAAAGGAACACTCTTTCCAGAAAGCTCCAAGGCTTCCTGGACGAGACGCTTTAAGCCGAAGCAGCAGGGCACCTCCATGTTGACTACCGTGACGCTTCTTATGTTGGACTCCCGAAATATCGCAGCCAGCTTGTTTCTATAGAGGCTCACGTCATCAAGTTTAGGACAGCCAATAGCGAGGACTCTATCCTTCAGCATGTCCTCATGAAAGTCTGCATAAGCAAAGGGCACACAGTCAGCAGCTATCAGCAAATCCGCATTTTCAAAGAAGGGCGCATTGGGCGGCAACAGTTTCAGCTGGTATGGCCAGTTCGAAATCCTCGACTGCCTACTCTCTAAACCTTTCGTAGCCTCCTCTTTCTGTCCGCTTTCAAACTGCGTTGGCTTTGTTGATGGACAGGCCATGTGGGGAGCTGGTTGCTGTTTTTTCATGTGTTCTTCTGCTGCTTCCTTGTCGAATTCTTTTGCTTCTCGCTGTATGATGGTTATGGCGTCTTGGGGGCATTTTCCGAGGCAGGCTCCTAAGCCGTCGCAGTATACGTCTTTGACGAGTCGGGCTTTTCCGTCTATTATCCTGAGGGCTCCTTCGGCGCAGTTGGGTATACATAAGCCGCAGCCGTTACATTTCTTTTCATCGATTTGAACGATGTTTCTTAGCACCATCTTGTCTTTCTCCCTCTTTTTTAGTTGTGATTACGATAGCAGGGCTCTTTTGCTGTGTCATAGATGATGTCTGCATCTGATTTATGTTCCTGTTTGAGTGTTGCCTCTTTCCTTTGTGCTTTGGGGTTTTGTGTCGTTTTGGTGTTTTCTCCTTTTTTGTGACTTGCAGGTTTGTTTGAGACAAATTTCATATGAATATATATTCATATGTATTTTATAAGCTTTGCGGCACCCCAACAGCATTCACCAAAAACAAGCCAGAACATACAAAAAATTTATAACAGCGTTATAACAAAGCTATTGTAGCACAAAGGTTGAATTTTATGACCAAACAAAAAAAACTTGCACTAATCATTCACAGCGGCACAATAGACAAGCTTCTATGCGCCTTCACACTAGGCTCCACCGCAGCAGCCATGGACATCGAAACCCACCTCTACTTCACCTTCTGGGGCCTCACCATGCTCAAGAAGGGAGCCATGGAACAGGCTGGACTCCCAGCAACCTACAAACAATACGAAGAAATGCTGAAAACAAAACTGAAAGAAATGAATTACCCCACCCCCTACGAGATGCTGAAAAGAATGAAGGCATCAGGAAACGTGAAAATCTACGCCTGCAGCCCCACCATGGAAATGTTCGGAGTGACAAAAGAAACATTAATTCCTGAAGTGGACCAGATCGCAGGAGCAGCCGCCTTCCTAGACATAGCCGCAGACGCAGACATAACACTGCTGATCTAGAACCCAAAAATCTCCCTTACTTTTTCTTGTTTTCCCAAAGAATTTGATTTGCTGTTCAAGTCCCTGAACATATTAGGAGACTAATAATACTTCATGTTGAAAACAGTATTTTTTCTGGAAATTCTGACTGCCACAGGTTGGCTTTTTTGCGGTCATGTAGTTGTTTCTATTCGCGTTTAGCCCATAGTTCTTTTTTCAGCATGTCTCTTACTGCTGCGCGGATGGCGGCGCTTCTGCTGGGGTACATTCCTGACCTTACAAGCTCGTCAAGCCCAGTCAAGTAGGCTTCTGGAAGAAGAACTGTTACAAGCTTCATTCAGCTTCACCTTCATTTGGCATGTTATTTACCTAATATGCAGCTATAGCCTTAATAGAGTTTACCTAACAGATTCAAACCCACCCTGTTCAGTTATGTGTCTTTTATGCTTCTGATGACTGTTGGCGTGGTGAGTCCTATTCCATGCTGTTTGCATGACTCCAGAACAGCTCGTTTTAGGTTAGAATCGATTAGCATCATACGTTTGATGTCGTTTATGAAAACATAGAGCGTGAACTGGGCAGCAAAGTTTCCAAACTCGGTAACAAAAACATATGCCTCTGGATTTTTCAAAATGTCCTTCGTTTCCACCAACTTGTTTGCTGCGTCCAACAGCGCAGCTTCTACCTGTTCCGCGGGAGTATCATAGTTAGCCGTAATTGAGCAGCCTCTCCGGACAACAGACTTTTTTCCGTAATTGTCTATCTCAGATTTCAGCAATTCCTGATTTGGAATTGAAATCAAAACATTGTTAAGCGTACGCATCTTGGTGTAGATTAACTCAATTGCCTCCACATCAGCAAACTGACCATTAAAGAATATTCTGTCTCCCACCTTGAAGGGGCGGCTGGTCATAACGATTAAGCCTGCGATAGTGTTTCCAAGAGTGTTAATCGACGCGAAACCTATGATGGTGCCTCCGATAACCGTCAAGAGCCCAGAAACCGTACCCAACGTTATATCAAACTGCGCCAAAACAATCGATAAAACCACAGCCATGGTGAGCCATTTCAGGATTCGGTTCAAGGTGTAGGCGGCGTGCTGCTCCAGCCTATTCTCTGCTCTCAGAGCCTTTATCTCTCGGGCGACAAGTTTGATGATAATGTAACCTGCAATGATTGTTGCCACAGAAAACACGATGCTATAAAGCAGCTTAGCATCAATCCACTGGACTAGGGGATTAAGGAAATCTAACAGGTTCATTCCAAAACTTCCTTTCAAATCCAAACTATAGCTCTGAAATCTTTAAAAGCCTTCTACCATCAACACAATATTAACCGTGGATAGTGTGTCAAATTGATGGTCTACAGCATACCCCTCTTGGCTGCATCCTTGATACTGATTATGCTAATCAGCGACCGCATCATCAGATACGTACTAGTTATATCCAAAGCCTTGGGGCTATCCGAAATGGCTGCAGGCTTCATTCTACTCTCCATCATAACTTCGCTGCCTGAGCTTTCAGTCTCCACAGTTGCCTCCCTTGCAGGAGAAGGCGGACTTTCAGTCGGTAACGTTCTGGGCTCAAACGTTGCAAACCTCACCATAATCCTTGGGTTGGCAATACTTCTTAGCAGAAAAGATGTGCTGATTAAGGGACAGTCCCAAAAAGAGCTTGTGCAGTTCCTCTTCATTTCCTCCATAATTCCCCTTTTTATTGTTCAACGGGGCACTTTAGGTCCAGTTCTGGGAATCGTGCTTTTGATTCTGTTTGCCTACTTCGGCGTGACTGTTTCCCGAAAAACCGAAAGCAGTAATGCCGTTGAGGCGCCCCAAAAACAGGAAGAGGAAAACATTGTTGTTGTGGGCATCAAATTTTTGGTAGGTGTTGTGCTGATAATAGTGCTTTCCAAGTTTGCGGTGGACAGCTCTGTTGATATTGCAAGTTTCGTAGGTTTGCCCACGTCCATTATAGGTGCAACCATTATTGGTTTTGGAACCTCTTTGCCTGAGCTTGCAACAACCCTTCAAGCCCTGAAACAGGGACTGGTCAGCATGGCTCTTGGAAACCTGCTGGGCAGCTGCATCACCAACATCACTCTCATTCTTGGTGTTTCGTCGTTGCTTTCTTTTTCTGAGGTGAATGTTGTGGCGGTGCAGAGCATCATGTTCTATGTTCTGCTTTCGTCATTAAGTGTCTGGTACATGGTGGGGGCAAGTGAGCGCTTAACCAAAAAGGGCGCCCTGTTCCTCTGCATGGTTTACGGGGCATTTATTCTGCAGCAGGTGGGCTTTTCCGTCTTCATTTTCTAGATGAGACCTGTTGAGGCTCCGTTACATTGACTTCAAAAAAAGGTGAATCGTTGACACTCAGAAAACCTAAAAGAGACGCCAACATCTAGGAATGTGCCGAGGAACCGTTCATGGTTGTCAGTATCCACGAACTAATCGAAAACCCAATTCTGATTCTTGGGATGATCTCTACGGTAGTTGGCGCCTTTTTAATAGTTGAAATATTCAATACATTAATCGGCAGAATTGAGAAGAGAGGCGACCTAGAGAAAGGAAAACTTGTTCACATGAGGCGCTTCTTTCAGATAATAATCTACACCTCAGCTGGTTTCATAATTCTATCCATTTTGGATGTCGACATAACTGCGATGGTTGCAGGTCTTGGGGTAGGCGCCTTAGTGATCGGGTTTGGCTTGAAGGACATAATAGAGAACTGGGTTTCCGGTTTGTTGATAATGTGGGGTAAAACGTATGCCATCGGCGACGTAATCCGAGTTGGGGACCTGACTGGAACAGTCACGGATATAGCTCTCAGAACAACCAAACTGAAGACCTACGACCGAAATGAGATAATAATTCCCAACTCTGTGCTTATGCGCGAAAAAGTAATCAATCTTACAAGCGGAAACAAAGAGGCAGTGGCATCAATAACCTTCGCCATAGACTATATGGCTGACGCTGAAAAAGCCAAATCCATAATAGAAGACATCCTGAAAGACCACAAAGCTGTAATCTTCAACTTGAAAAGAAAACGCGAAATACGGTTTATCCTGCGGAGCCAAGAGTGGACAAACCAGCTTGAGACCCTGTTTTGGATAAACGACCCATCCAACGAGGAATTCATCAAATCAAACATCAGAGAACTAATCCTGACCGAATTCAAGAAGAATCGCATACTGCCCCCGATTCCTGCCATTATACGAAAAGAGTATCTACCTGGACAAAGTACAGCAGATGAGCGTCAATCAGAGTAAGCGACAGGTTACGTTCTTGATGTGCGGTTATAGTGGCAGTTGGGGCACGAAAAGAATGTCTGCTTTTTTCCCCTTAGTTTCCGCACAACCATCTCAGTCTCGCATCTTGGGCACTTCATAGCAAAGCCATCCGACAATTCTACGTATTATATTTTTCTATAGCCCCAAATGTTTGCAGTTGCTTACGGATAGTCTTGGTTCATTCTGAACTAACAAAAACATCGATTGACTACTTGTTCATTCTCGGCCTGTTTTGCTTATAAGTCCAGAGAACATAAAGGATATTCAGCAAATTCAGACGAGAAGTGAAGAAAAATGAAAAATTATGCTTACGTCGTCTTGAATCTAGAAAAGTTTTGGAAACGACTCTGCAGCCAAAACAGGGCAGGCAAGTCTGCACACGCCTTTGTGCGCAGAGGAGCCGTGGGACCCAAAAACACGAAACATCTATTCTTTTACGTGACACACCCTCACAAGGACATTCGGGGGTACGCCGATTTCGTTGAACGTGTCACGGGCAACGCTAAGGACCTGTGGAAGGCTCTGGGTCACGAATCGCTGCTGAACTCGTATGACGAATACAACGATTTTCTGCAAGGAAGAAAAAAAGCCACCTTCGTCAGGTTCAGAAACCTGAAAGAATTCCCAAAATCTATTGACACAAAAACGTTGGCGCAAATCATCGGAAAAGAAAGAATGCCTCAACAAGGCATGTACATAACAGAGAAAATGGCGCAACAGCTAATATACGCAGGAGGTGCAGAAACTTGACTGACTTTGACCCAAAAGAGTTTGTGAAACAACAAACAGAAGCAATCAAGAAAGCTGTCGGAAACGCAAGAGCACTCATAGCGGTTTCAGGAGGAGTAGACAGCACAACATGTGCCGTGCTTACTCACCGTGCCCTGAAAGAAAACCTTCTCTGCGTTACCCTTGACACCGCCTTCATGCGAGAAGGAGAACCTGAGAAGGTTGCAGATACCTTGTCTCAGCCTCCTCTGAATTTGCCCATGAAAGTGGTAGAGGTTCAGGAACGTTTCTTACAGGAAATGAAAGGATTACGTGATGCTGAGGAGAAACGGAAGAAATTCAGAGAGACTTTCTACAGGGTCTTGAGCGAAACCGCTGAAAAGGAGGGGTGCAGGTTTCTGGTTCAGGGAACTATCCAAGCCGACATTGTGGAAACAAAGGGCGGCGTCAAGACTCAGCATAACGTTCTGGAGCAGATTGGAATAAGCACCAAGAAACTTTACGGATTTCAGGTTATCGAGCCTGTTGTCTCATTATACAAAGGGGAAGTGAGACAGGTAGCCAGATACTTAGGCGTCCCAGCAGAACTTTCTGAAAGGCAGCCTTTTCCTGGTCCAGCACTTTCTGTCCGAGCTGTGGGAGAAATCAGAGCAGACAAGCTGAAAGCGCTTAAGAAAGCCACAGCCATAACTGAAGAAAAATTCGCTAAACACAGTCCCAGCCAATACTTCGCAGCCATCATCGACAACACGGAGATGCAGGCAGACCATTTTGTGATACATATTCAGGAAGCGGCAACCAGATTCCTCACTGTCCCGAAAAGTAATCTCTCTGTGAAGGTCTTCGAGGCAAAAGCCACTGGAATTACAGAAGGCGAACGACGCTACGGAGAGATTGCCGCAATCACCGCTCGAACACCAGAAGGCACAGTTCATCAAGCTCCAATCAAAGACTTGGTAACCCTTCAAACCCGAATCATAACAGAACACCCCACCTTCACAAGAATCCTTTATGCCATCAAGGAGAGAGCTGAAAAGCAAGCATACGTGATTTCTTTACGGGCAATCCAAACCAACGACTTCCTAACCGCAGAAGTATCCGACATTCCCTGGAAAACACTCTCTGAAACGGCGGAGCTGATTCTGGCAAACTGCTCCAACGTTTCCAGCGTCTACTACGATGTAACGCCGAAGCCCCCCGCAACCATAGAGATGGAGTGAGCGCCTCAATTTAAGAAATGTATAAAGCCTTCTGGCTGTATGGTTAGCTGGAGTGATTACTGTGACACGCGTTAGAGTGCAGAAAATTGAGTCTATACGGGACCCTGAAGGCAACCTAGGCAAACGTATCGAACTGATTGAGGACCGGGTGATTCCCCGCTTTGCTGTTAGACCTGCAACAGAAGAGGCAAGAATGGTTCAAGAAGTCATGAAGAGCCTCCAGCAGCAGCTTCCCATGATTGCTGCTCAAAAAACCCAGTTTGCTCTCCCAAAAATGGTCCTGTTTCTCACAGAAAACGAATACGAAGAGCTTGGCATCAACTTTGATGTAAATCAGCTCTACGAGCTAGACCTGTCAGGGCAATCCATCAAATTCAAACCAACGTCTTAACAGAAAACGTGACCTGTTAAAAAGCTTATTTTCGTCTTTTCGCTAGTCAACTATATGTAGACGCTACTGGTCGATGACCAATGTGAATGTCCGAGCTCACGTTCTCGTAAGTGGCAGAGTTCAAGGCGTATTCTTTAGGGTGGAGACCCGCCATGAGGCAACAAAAAGAAACGTTGCTGGCTGGGTTCAAAATACCTTCGACGGCAAAGTAGAAGCCGTCTTTGAGGGACAAAAAGAGGATGTGGAAAAACTTGTTGAATTTTGCAGAAGAGGACCCTTAGGAGCCAGAGTCACAGACATAACTGTTCAATGGCAAGAGTACAGCGGAGAGTTCAAGGACTTTAAAATCCGAAGAAGCACCTACATCTAACATTCAAAGACTATCATAAAGAATCTTCTTTGATGGCTACGATGATGAGAAATTAAAAGGAGGATGGGGGACTTGGCGCATGCGCGCGTATGCGCCGACGATCGCTCAAGGAGAGGGTAGGTCTCTTGGCGAATGGAGAATAGGGGTATTTTCTCTGCGTCCCCTCACCATCCATCAAGAGCGACAAAAGCATCATCATGCAATATAAAGTTATTGTAAATAGAATATGTATTTTTAGCCCTTCAAAAGCTGCCCAGCTCTGTTTAAAGACGTTTTTGGGGTCAGGTAAAGCCTAAACTGTGAAAATGGAGGCTAATTCAGGTGGAATCCTGAGAAACCCCTGAAAACCCAGTTGTATACACTTTTGTTTCGCCCTAGCGGATCCAGACGAGCACTATTTTCAGTTCCAGTCTGCTTGCGGTCCAGTTTTGGCTGCTTTTTTCCAGCGTTGTCAGTTCCTACTTTGACTGCGGTCACGTATTCTGTGAATGTCAGGTCATTTCGTTTCGAATAATGCTTGAATTTGTAGCCAACTTTCTTGAAGAGAGACTTCATTATCTGTATCTCAAGTATTCTGGCTCCTTTTCCAAAAATCTTCTCAACCGCATCAGTGAACTCTTCAATTCTGTAGGGGATGTCCCGCCTGTTCATCTTAAAGGTCTTTTCTAAATGGAAATAGAATGCCTGCTTTGACGATTCCCCAAGCACAGAAAGCCCTTCATCTATTGCCTCCAACAAAACTTCTTCAAAGTTCTGTGGTTTCTTTTCAGCATCTAGGTTCTCTGCCTCTCCGCTTCTTTTTGTTCCAAAAATTCTTGTTACTGTTCCAGAGTTTTGTGACTCTGCTTTTTTATAATTTGGATGTAAATACGTTTTGTATAGATACCAATTTGTTGTGAATACTCCCATCCTTTTCCCTCCATTTGTCTTTCTGTTCAATTGTGGCATTGTTCTACTCCAATACATATTGTATCGTGTAACTTAATATACGCTATTTCATTTGTTAATACGTTACGAAACGTGATATATGTACACTCACAGATACATAACAGAATGCTCTGACACAGCCACTGGAACCACGCTACAATTTCTTTAGGTTCCTGAATGCAAGAATACTCTTAAAATAACGGAGTTGCTATCTAAAGCATTCTGTGAGGTATCGTCTTGCCGACAATCTTGGTAATCAACGACGATGGCATCAGTTCTGTGGGTTTAGCTGCGCTTGTGAAGCGGATGGAGAGGCTGGGAGACGTGACCGTGGTCACTCCTGGGGATGAGCGGAGTGGGGTCGGGAAATCTCTTAGTATAGGTCAAGTAGACATACAGGAGGCATGTTTCGGCGACGGAACAAGGGCGTACGCCACATCTGGTACTCCCGCGGACTCTTTTCTGATAGCGGTGAACAAAATCTTGAAGCGGATGCCAGACTTGGTTGTGTCTGGAATAAATATCGGTCCAAACCTTGGAATAGATGACCTGCTGACTTCAGGAACGTTAGGAGCCGCCTTTGAAGCCGCCATCCACAAAGTGCCAGCTATCGCTGTTTCCTATTGCTTGTCCGAAATCACTGACAGGATGCCTGAGAAGACAAGGGTTTCGGTGGAGGATTTGGAGCCTGCAGCAGCTGTTGGCTACAAAGCCGCAAAACATGTGCTGGAGCAGGGGATGCCGAAGGGAGTGGATATTGTCTCCATAAATGTGGCGGAAAAGGCTGACTGCAGCAAAGTGAAGCTTACCAGTTTGTGCTATGATGGTTACGGGGACATACATACGGAGACAGAGGGCGGATACAGAATCAAAAGCTGGACCCTACGGCACTATCCAGACGGAGCCCCGGGAACAGACCTGCATGCCATCAAAAACGACGTGTGCGTTTCAGTTACGCCCATCAAAGTAGAGTTCATCCACAACAAAGACGCAATGAAAGACTTGCTAGACTCACTTCTAGACTAACACTAGCCCTTGGAAACACAGCATTTTTCCAGTAAATCAGTTTTCTAGATTTTGAAGGCTGAGGGGCAAATTTTGTTTAGGGTGCATATGCTGCATTTGGGTTTTCTTGCTTGGCAGACGTTTCTTCCATGGGATATCAGCAGGTTTGTGATACTTTTCCAGTGACTCTCAGGAACTATCTGCATGAGGTCAGCTTCAATCTTGTCCGGGTTTGTGTTCTCTGTTAGCCCAAGCCTCTTGGAGAGCCTGCGAA
>Ga0315542_1002982_pt1 | contig 10087 bp, 8 predicted proteins | sample SalMarSW160120MG_FD_202541 | JGI IMG/M metagenome (GOLD analysis project Ga0315542, IMG submission 202541) | Salt marsh sediment microbial communities from the Plum Island Ecosystem LTER, Massachusetts, United States - Salt Marsh Sediment SW1601-20 ... | reverse complement strand
GATCCAGCGCCTCGCGCTCGACGAAGCGGACTACCGGGGCACCCTCTTCGGCGACCACGACCGTCCGCTGAAGGGCGCCCACGACGTGCTCTGCCTGACCCGTCCCGATGCCATCCGAGGCATCCACCGTGCCTACCTCGAGGCCGGCGCCGACATCATCGAGACCAACACCTTCAACGCCACCTCCGTCGGCCTGGCCGAGTACGGCCTCCAGGACTCGATCCACGCCATCAACAAGGCGGGCGCCAGGTTGGCTCGCGAGGAGGCGGACGCCGTCGCCACGCACGACCGGCCGCGCTTCGTGGCCGGATCCATCGGACCCACCAACCGCACCGCGAGCCTGTCGCCCGACGTCGAACGGCCCGGCTTCCGGGCCATCACCTTCGACGAGCTCGAGGGCGCCTACGCCGAGCAGATCCGGGGCCTGGCCGACGGCGGGGCCGACCTCCTGCTGATCGAGACGGTCTTCGACACGCTCAACGCCAAGGCCGCCCTGGCGGCCGCCGAGCGCGTGTTCGAGGAGCGCGACGCGCGGATGCCGGTCGTCGTGTCCGGGACCATCGTCGACGCCAGCGGCCGCACGCTGTCCGGGCAAACGCTCGAGGCGTTCGTGATCTCGCTCGAGCACGCCCGACCCTTCGCCTTCGGCCTCAACTGCTCGCTGGGCCCCAGCGGGCTGGCCCCCCATGTGGAGGAGCTCGCCGGCCTCACCGACCGCTTCACCCTGGCGTACCCCAACGCCGGCCTCCCCAACGCCTTCGGCGAGTACGACGAGGGACCGGCGGAGATGCTCGCGGTCATGGAGAGCTTCCTCGCGCAGGGGTGGGTGAACGTCATCGGCGGCTGCTGCGGCACGACCCCCGAGCACATCCGCGTGTTCGCCGAGGCCGCCGCGCGCCACGCGCCGCGGCGGCCGCCGAAGCGCCGCGCGCAACCACGCTTCGCCGGCCTGGAGCCGCTGGTGGTTCGGAGGCCCGGCGACTTCATCAACGTCGGCGAACGCACCAACGTGTCGGGCTCGCGCCGCTTCGCGCGCCTGGTCCGCGAGGGCGACCTCGAGGCCGCGCTCGCCGTGGCCCGGGACCAGGTCGAGGGCGGAGCGCTCATGATCGACGTCAACATGGACGAGGGACTGCTCGACAGCGTCCAGGCCATGGCGACGTTCCTCGATCTGATCGCGTCGGAGCCCGACATCGCGCGGGTCCCCGTGATGCTCGACTCTTCCGACTTCAGGGTGCTCGAGGAGGGCCTGAAACACCTCCAGGGCAAGGGCGTGGTCAACTCGATCTCCCTGAAGGACGGTGTGGACGAGTTCCGACGCCGGGCACGCATCTGCCGACGCTTCGGCGCCGCCATGCTGGTGATGGCCTTCGACGAGCACGGGCAGGCGGACACGTTCGAGCGCCGCATCGCCATCCTCGAGCGCTCCTACCGGATCCTCGTCGACGAGCTCGGGATCCCCCCGGACGACGTGATCCTGGACCCGAACATCCTCACGGTCGCCACGGGCATGCAGGAGCACGACCGCTACGCCGTCGACTACCTGCGGGCCGTCCGCTGGGTCAAGGCCAACCTTCCCGGCGCCCTGGTGTCGGGCGGGGTGTCGAACGTCAGCTTCTCGTTCCGGGGCAACCAGACCGTTCGGGAAGCCATGCACGCCGCCTTCCTCTACCACGCTCGCGAGGCCGGCATGGACATGGCCATCGTCAACCCCGCCATGCTGGAGGTCTACGAGGAGGTCCCGGAGGACCTGCGAACGCTGGTCGAGGACGTTCTCTTCGCGCGGGCCCCCGACGCCACCGAGCGCCTGCTCGCCCACGCCCAGACGCTGGGGCCGGGGCCCCGTTCCGAGGCGAAGGCGCTGGCCTGGCGCGAGGCGCCGGTGGCCGAGAGGCTGCGGCACGCGCTCGTGCGTGGCGTGGCCGACTTCGTCGAGGAGGACGCGGAAGCCGCACGCCAGCAGCTCGGCTCGCCCCTGGCCGTGATCGAAGGTCCCCTCATGGACGGCATGAACGTGGTGGGCGACCTGTTCGGGGCCGGCAAGATGTTCCTGCCGCAGGTGGTCAAGAGCGCCCGCGTCATGAAGCGGGCGGTCGCCTACCTCACGCCGTTCCTGGAGGCGGAGCAGCAGGAGGCCCGCAGCGCCGGCCGGATCCTGCTGGCGACGGTCAAGGGCGACGTCCACGACATCGGCAAGAACATCGTCGGGGTGGTGCTGGGTTGCAACGGCTTCGAGGTGGTCGACCTCGGCGTGATGGTGCCGGCCGAGCGCATCCTGGAGACGATCCGCGAGCGCCGGATCGACGCCGTGGGCCTCTCGGGCCTGATCACACCCTCGCTCGACGAGATGGTCCACGTCGCCCGCGTGCTGGACCGGGAGGGTGTCGAGCTGCCGCTATTGATTGGTGGGGCCACCACGTCGCGCGTCCACACGGCCGTGAAGATCGCGCCCGCTTACCGGGGCGCCATCACCGTGCACGTCCCGGACGCCTCGCGGGCGGTCTCGGTGGCGGCCCGCGCGCTCGACCCGCGCGCGGCCCCGGAGCAGCGCGCGGAGGTGGAGGCGCTCTACCACGACCTCCGCCGGCACCACGCCGAGCGGGGCGCGGCGCGCCGGCTGCTGTCGCTGTCCGAGGCACGCGAGAACGCGCTCCCGTTCGACCCCTCGACCGCCGACGTGCGGCGCCCCCGGATCCCGGGGATCACCGTCTTCGAGGACTACCCGTTGGAGGAACTGGCCCGCGCCATCGACTGGGGCCCGTTCTTCCACGCCTGGGAGATGAAGGGGCGCTTCCCCCACGTGCTCGACGATCCTGTGCAGGGCGAGGAGGCGCGCAAGCTCTACGACGATGCCCGGGCGATGCTGGACCGGATCGTCTCCGGCCGGCTGCTCAGGGCGCACGGCGTGATCGGCCTGTGGCCCGCCAACCGTGCCGGCGACGACATCGAGGTCTTCACCGATGAGAGCCGCTCGAGGGTTCGGGCCGTCTTCCACGGCCTCCGCCAGCAGGGCCGCAAGCAGAGTGATCAGCCCAATCTGTCGCTGGCCGACTACGTGGCCCCCACGGGCACGCCCGATTGGATCGGGGGCTTCGCGCTCACCGCCGGCCACGGCGTCGAAGCCCTCGCCTCGCGCTTCGAGCGGGAGCACGACGACTATAGGGCGATCCTCGTCAAGGCTCTGGCCGATCGTCTCGCCGAAGCCTTCGCCGAACGCTTGCACGAGCGCGTCCGCAAGGAGCTGTGGGGCTACGCCGAGGACGAAGCACTCAGCGCCGACGATCTGCTGCGCGAGCGCTACCGTGGCATCCGGCCGGCCGCCGGGTACCCGGCACAGCCGGACCACACCGAGAAGCGCACCCTGTTCGAGCTGCTGGACGCCGAGCACATCGCTGGCATCCATCTGACCGAGTCGATGGCGATGCTGCCGGCGGCATCGGTGGCGGGCCTGTACCTGGCTCACCCCGCCTCTCGCTACTTCGCGGTCGGCAGGATCAGCGAGGAGCAGGTTGCGGACTACGCCTGCCGCAAGGGGCTGGATCGCTCCGAGGTCGAGCGCTGGCTGGCTCCGATCCTGGCGTTCGAGCCCGGCGTCCGCACCTGAAGCGGGCGCGTCACCCGGACAGCAACGCTAGACCCCCCAGGTTCAACCACGCGGCGACGATGGCGCCGTGGAGCAGCACGGCCGGCCATAACGAGCCGGTCCGCTCGTACAGCACGGTGGCCGTGATCCCGAGCAGCAGGGCCTCCACCAGGAAGGCGGGGGCGTCGAACACGCCCCGCGCCGCCGGACGCAGCAGGGACGCAGCGATGGGGTGGGCGGCGACGTACGCGCCCAGCGACACCAGCCACCACCGGGCCCGACGTTGCAGTGGAACCCCGCGGCGCCGCGGATGCGGCAGGAGCAAGCCGCGGAAGACACACTCCTCCAGCAGGGCGGGGGCCACGAAGGGCAGCAGCACCGTCCGCCAGAGTCGCCCAGCGGTGCCGGGGTGGAGCTCGATCAACCCGCCCGCCCACCCCAGCGGCGTCGCCAACGCCACCAGGAGCAGCGCCCAGACAGCGCTCTCGAGCCACCCGCGCCGATCCGGGAAGGTGCCGAGCGCCTCCGCGAGATCCCGCCACCGGCCGGCCCACGCCGTTGCCACGGTTCGGACCATCGCCCCCATCATGCCGTGACGCCGGCCGAAGGGGCGTTCTTCGATGTCACCTACCGCAGCTCGCGGGTCCTGTCGACCTAGGACCCCTCGGGGCCGTCGAGGATGCCCTCCAGGTAGGCGCGCGGACCGACGCGAATGGGCATGAAGTAGATGCTGGCATCCCGCTCGCGGGCGAAGCGCAGGGCGCCGAGCGCGAGCCGCCGGCTCCAGCTCAAGCCTGGCTCGAAGCCGGCCGGGAAGACCACGCCGTTGCGGGTCTGCCAGTAGCGAGCCGAGCGCTCGCCGACCACACTGGTGAAACCCCAGAACACCGGCACGTCGGCCATCAGGTCGGCCCACACCTCCAGCAGGCGCAGGTCGAAGAACGGCTGGGTGAACAGCCCCTCGGCGCCGGCCTCCAGCTTCTGGAGGGCGTAGGTGCGCTCCCGCACGAAGCCCTGCCGGTACGGGTCGAGCGCCGCGTAGACCTTCACGGCGGGGTGCTCGCGCTTGATCTTGCGGATGACCTGGATGGGGCTCGAGCCGTACACGGGCCGGCTCATGTCGCTGGGCAGGTCCCCAGCGATGACCAGCACCTCGTCCAAAGCGCCCTCCCCGATCCAGGGGCCGGCCTCCAGCGGCCGTTCCAGATCGACGTCGATGGCGCGAAGGTGTGGGATGGCATGAGGCAGGTAGGCGCGTGCCTGGTGGCACCCCTCCCAGCTGCGCACGGGGAAGCGCACGATGTCGGGCAGGTTCACCGTGTCGACGCCGGGGAACGCGTCGACCATCTCACGGAGCTGCTCCTCGAGCGACGCGGCGCTGCGGGGGACCAGCTCGATGGAAACTCGCATCCGCCGATTGTAGCGGTCCCTCGCTCCCCCCGCAACGTCAGCGACGCACGGCCGGCGCACGTAAGAGTTCTGTAAGGCCGTAGCGTTATCCTCGCCGCGAGGAAGCGATGAAGCCCGATCTGCATGTGGGCGCTTGGATCGGGTGGAGCTAGTAGCGCAACCGGCCTCATGTCCAGGGATGGCACCGTGGTGCCGTTCCCACGTGAACCGCCTGTGAAGCGCCCACCGGACGTTCGGTGCGGCGCCGTTGCTCGTGGGGCGGCCGCGCGCATCGCTCAGAGAGGTTCGGAGGCGATGAACCGAGACTCCCGAATTGGGCATCATGGGACTCGGGGAGCCAGTGATGCAACCGGCCGGACCTGGTACCGCATGTGCGGGCCCGACAGCCCGTTGTTGCGTTGGCCAGCCATTCCGGGGTTGCATCCGTCCACGAAGGGGGACGACGGATGCACCGCTTCGCCACCACCACACTGATCGTCGTAGCCGCCTGCCTTGCCGCTCCGACCCTTGCCGCAGCCCAGGCCACGGCTCAGAGCACCGTCACGGTGCGCATCCCGACCGTCTTGCGCCTGCGCATCGATCGGACCACCGCCAGCGACGCGCGCGCCGTCGACTTCCAGATCCACGGCGGCGAGGTCGATCCCGGAAGCCTCGAGCTGCAGGTGTTCGCCAACACCGCCTGGACGTTGACGGTCGAGGATCGCGGCGGCGACGGGCCGTCGTTGCAGTATGAGAGGACCGGAAGCGGGTCCTGGCTCGCGCCGGCGAACCACCCGCAGATCGCGACCGGCGGTCCGACCGGAGGCTGGCGCAGCATCCCGCTGAGCTTCCGTGCCGACCCCTCGGAAGCGCTCGTGCGCCCAGATGGGCATCGCACCTTGTTGTTCACGCTCACGCGCCCCTGAGGGCCGGCGCTGGGTCCGAGCGTGGCCGCCGGACCGGTTGTTCGGGGGCTACGTCTCGTCGACCTCGTCGGTGCCGTCGTCGTCCGGCTCGGGCGGCGGCGCCGGCGGCGCCGTCCGCACCGTCCACCACAGCAGCGCACCGATCACCAGCACCACCAGCGCCACGCCCAGTGGATTGCCGTGGAACACATGAACCGCTCCCGCCATCTGCAGCAACGCCAGCACCGCGAACGCCGCGCCTACCACCAGGAACAGCCGGGCGAGCATGGAGTAGCCGCGTCGCGCCTCGTCGGTCATGGAGGGCCATTATAGCTGCGCCCCGAGCGCGACCCGTCGCCGCGCGTCAGCCGATCAGCTGGGCGTGCCGGAAGCAGTCCACGATGTGATCGTTCACCAGCCCGGTAGCCTGCATCCACGCGTAGACCACCGTGGGCCCGACGAACCGGAAGCCGCGCGCCTTGAGATCACGAGCCAGCGCCACCGCCGCCTCGGTGACGGCCGGGACCTCGGTCATGGAGGCGCGGTGGCCCTGGAGGGGGGCGCCGTCCACAGCTCGCCAGATGTAGGCGTCGAAGCTTCCGAACGCCTCCTGGACCTTCAGGAACGCCTCCGCGTTGGTCACGGCGGCGCGGATCTTGGCTCGGTTCCGCACGATGCCGGCGTTTGCGAGCAGACGCGCCTCGTCCGCTTCGTCGAACGACGCCACGCGTGCGGGCTCGAAGTTCGCGAACGCCGTCCGGAAGGCGTCGCGCTTGTGCAGGATCGTGCGCCAGCTCAAGCCCGCCTGGAAGCTCTCCAGGACCAGCATCTCGAACCAACGTCCGTCATCGTGGACAGGGACGCCCCACTCCTCGTCATGGTAGCGGCGCATCGCCGGGTCCTCCCCGGCCCAGGCGCAGCGCGTCATGCTCATGCCGTCCCCGCCACGTGCAGGACCAGGGCCGCATAGACGAAGTCGTTCACAGGCGTGGGAACGCCGAGATCCCGGCCCCACCGCGACGCGGCGCCGTTGAGGGCCTCCAGCTCGAGAGGCTTCCCCGCCGCCAGGTCCTGCGCCAGCGACGACGTCATGCCGGGCTCGAACGTCCGGGTGACGAGCTCCATCGCCGCGTCGACGGCATCTCCGGGCAGCGTCACGCCCGCGGCCGACGCGAGGTCGGCGATCTCCTGCATGGCGGCCCGCAGGAGCGATCGTGTCTCGGCGCGCTGCACCACAGCCCCGATCGGCTTGCGCGTCAGCGCGGTCAGGCCGCTGAAGGCGCAGATGAGCAGCCACTTGCGCCACACCGCCTCCATCGGGTCTTCCACCAGGCTCGCTTCCACGCCCGCCGCCGTGAACGCCTCGAGCGTCGCGTCAGCCCGCGGGTCGGGCCCGGCGAGCGGACCGAACACGACACGCGCGAACGGGCTCTTGTGCACGATCTCACCCGGCCCCTGGATGACGGCCTCGAGGTATGCGACACCACCGAACACGCGCTCCTCGCCGAAGGCGCGCCGCAGCACCTCCACGCCATCGATGCCGTTCTGGAGAGTCAACACCCGCGTCTCGGGGCCGACGATGGGGGCGAGGCTGCGGGCCGCCGCTTCGCTGTCCTGTGCCTTGACCGCGAACAGCACCAGATCGGCCGTGCCAGCCTCCGCCGGGTCCTCGATGACCGTTACGGGCTGCAGATGCGCGTCGCCCAGGGTGCTCCTCAGCCGCAAGCCGTTGCGACGGAGGGCACGTAGATGGTCGCCACGAGCCACGAAGCACACGCCGTGACCCGCGTGGGCCAGCCGTGCCCCAAAGGTTGCGCCGACGGCTCCGGCGCCCATCACCACGACGTTCATGATCCGGAGGATAGCACCGTGCCGGCCGGCCTCCACGCCGACCCGGGCCGGCGTCAGCCCGCGCCGGGCCCGGCCGCACGCCCACGCTTGTGCTCGTACATGCGTTCGTCGGCCCGCCCGAGCAACGCCTCGAACGACTCGGCGTCGTCGGGATAGAGCGCGGCCCCTACGCTCGCGCTGAGTTGCACGGTGGTGTCCGCCAGATGGATCGGCTCCTCGACCGCATTGATCAACCGCTCCGCCACGCGGTCCAGGGTGGATACATCGGCGTCGCCCAGCAGCACGGCGAACTCGTCCCCCCCGATGCGGGCCACCATCTCACCGGGCCGGACGTTCTGCTTCAGGCGCTGGCCGATGACCCCCAGAACCCGGTCGCCGCTTTCGTGTCCGTGCTCGTCGTTGACGGTCTTGAAGCCGTTGAGGTCGAAGTAGATCAGGGCCATGCGCAGGCGACGCTTGCGCCAGACCCAGAATCGAGACTTCAGGTTCCGACGGTTGGCCAGGCCGGTGAGGTCGTCGTGGTTCATCAGCTCGACCGCCTGGCGCAGCACGTCCTTGTAGTCCGTGATCGACCGGAACAGCACCACGACGTGGTCCTCGCCGGAGGGAACGACGGTGACGGCGTACCACCAGGCCGGAGGCGGCACGGGCCCTGCCCCCGTCTCGCCCTCGGCCTCGGAGTCGCCCGCCGCCACCCGCTGCGACCGGAACGGCGGGACCGGAACCGCGTACTCGAACTCGCGGGGCCGCCTACCGTGGAGCGCCGACGCGAGCCGGCGCAGCAGGCGGGGATCGAGATGGTCGGGATAGACGCTACGCAGGCTGTTCCCGAGAACGTCCGCGGGCGACACGCGCAGGATGCCCGCAGCCACCGGGTTGATGTCGACCCAGACGAAGTCGCGCAGCCGGCCGGCGTCGTTGCGAAGCGCCCCGAACACGATGAGGCCGTGCGGCAGGTTCCGGAAGAAGCCCTCCCAGATCCGGCCCCCGTACTGGTCTTGGTCGCCGTCCATCATCCGTGGCTTCCCATCGTATCCTCCAGCGCCCGCACGCTCAGGCGTCCTCCTCATCGCCCAGAGCGACGGGCAGGTCGTCGTAGCTGCACCAGTCGCTCCACGATCCCGCGTACAGCCGCGCGTCGCGGATGCCGGCCACCTCCATCGCCAGGATGGTGTGTGCCGCGCTGACCCCGGAGCCGCAGTAGCTCACGACCTCGGACCGATCGGCAGCGATCGCGAACTGCTCGCGAAGCTCGGCTGGCGACCGGAACCGGCCCGACGCCGTCATCGTACGCTCGTAGGGCCGGTTGACGGCCGACGGGATGTGGCCCGCCTTCGGGTCGATGGGCTCGATCTCGCCGCGGTAGCGCTCCGGGGAGCGAACGTCGAGGATGAGGACCTGCGGATCGTACAGCGCACCGCGCAGACGCGTGATATCGGTGGCCATCTCGGGGCGGAGCCTGAGGCTCATCGAGGCCGGCGCGAAGCCCGGCTCGTCCATCGAGATCGGTCCCCCCGCCTCCCGGTAGGCACGATACCCGCCGTCGAGGACCCGCACGTTGCTGTGACCGGCGTAGCGCAACAGCCACCAGGCGCGCGCCGCGAACATCGTGCCCCCCTGGTCGTACACCACCACCTCGTGCTCGTCGCCGACGCCGTTCTCACCCATCCATGCCACGAACGTCGCCATGTCGGGAAGCGGGTGCCGCCCGCCGTGGCGCCCGGGCGGTGCCGCCAGGACCTCGTCCAGATCGACGAAGAGCGCTCCGGGAACGTGGCCCTCCAAATACATCTGCCGCCCCGCCGGCGGATCGAGCAGCTCGAAGCGCGCGTCGAGGATGCGCAGGCGCGGCGCATCCACCCCTGGATCGTCCAGCTTGCGCAGCAGCGTGTCGACGTCCATGAGAGGGTCCATGAGGTGAGTCTACCGGCAGGAAACGGCCGTGCCCCGTCGTTACAATGCCGCATGCACGGCGCACGCCGTATCGACAGCGCCCGTAACCCCCTGGTCAAGGCGATCGCCTCCCTCCGGACCCGGCGCGAGCGGGACCGCACCGGCACCACCCTGGTGGAGGGCCTGCGCGAGGCCGAGCGTGCCGTAGAGGCAGGGATGCAGGTCGTGCGCCTGGCGCTTGCGGAGGAGCTCTGGCCCGCAGAAGGCGCGGCCCGGGCGGAGGCCCTGCGCCGTGCGCCGGCTCTTCGGGACGCGGAGGTGGTGCTGCTCTCGCGCGAGGCTTTCGAGCGCATCAGCCTCCGCCAGCACCCCGACGGCGTTGCGCTCGTGGTGACCTCACCGGCGCGTGGCCTGGAGCACCTGGCGCTCCCTCCCAAGCCCCTCATCCTCGTCCTCGACGGGATCG
>Ga0315542_1002981_pt1 | contig 10089 bp, 10 predicted proteins | sample SalMarSW160120MG_FD_202541 | JGI IMG/M metagenome (GOLD analysis project Ga0315542, IMG submission 202541) | Salt marsh sediment microbial communities from the Plum Island Ecosystem LTER, Massachusetts, United States - Salt Marsh Sediment SW1601-20 ... | reverse complement strand
ACTGCTGGATTTCCAGCCCGTTTCTCTTGGGGTGCTGGAGCAGGATTTACGGATGTTTGCAAGGCCAAAGCTTCCCGCCGGCGATGTCCCTTCCTTCGATCATCTCCTCCTCTTCAACGAAGAAAATCTGTCGTTAGGGTTGAAGAAGGGTCCATTTTCACCGGAGAGCGATTCAGACCTCGCATGGATCATGCGATATGTTCGCGGTGAGGAAACAGCCGATCTCAAAGGCGTAGATGTTTTCAAATTCCTGGCTGATCTGGCTCAGGACAAAGCGCAAGCAAAAAAAGGACAAAAAGAAATCGATTTGGGAAAATGAGAAATAGAGGTAAAATAAAAAGGTAGCGCTTATGACATCTGTTATCAAATATTATGAGGGAATCGACTCGGTTGCCGTAATCGGCAACTATCTGCCCCGCCAGTGCGGTATCGCAACCTTCACCACGGATTTGGTTGAAGGCTTATCAGAGGAAGCCCCCGATATTTACTGCTGGGCGGTTGCCATGAATGATAAACCTGAGGGATATCCATATCCGGAAAAAGTGCGCTTTGAGATCAACCAGAACAAGTTGACCGATTATAGTGTCGCAGCTCAATTTCTCAATATCAGGCAGACGGATATTGTCTGCGTGCAGCATGAATACGGTCTTTTCGGCGGTCCGGCCGGCAGCCATCTGCTGAAACTATTGGGTGATCTGCGCATGCCGGTGGTGACGACGTTACATACGGTTTTGAAGGATCCCGCGCCTGAATATCGTGCCGTCATGGGCAAGATTGCCGATCTGTCTGACAAACTGGTCGTGATGAGCCATAAGGCTTTTGACTTCCTCACAGATATACATGCCGTACCCGAGGATAAGATTGTCTTTATCCATCACGGCATCCCGGATACGCCTTTTATTGATCCCAGCTTCTACAAAGACAAGTTCGGCGTGGAAGGTAAAAAGGTACTGCTCACGTTCGGTTTGCTTTCCCCAAATAAGGGCATTGAAAATGTATTGCAGGCGCTTCCGGCGGTCATCAAAAAACATCCTGATGTGGCCTATATTATCCTGGGTGCAACCCATCCTAATATTTTGAAATCGCATGGGGATGCATACCGTATTATGCTGCAGCAGCTCGTGCGCAAACTCGATATCGGCGAGCATGTCATTTTTCAAAATCGTTTTGTTGAACTAAAGGAGTTATGTGAGTTTCTCGGCATCGCCGATATTTACGTAACCCCTTATCTTGAAGAAGCCCAGATTACCTCCGGGACCCTTGCCTATGCCATGGGCACAGGCAAAGCCGTCATATCAACCCCATACTGGTATGCTACCGAAATGCTTGCCGAAGGCCGAGGCCGGATTGTACCCTTCAACAATCCGGATGCCATGGCGGAACAAATTGTCGGACTTTTGGACAACGATGTCGACCGGCACGCCATGCGCAAAAAAGCCTATACATTCAGCCGTGAAGCGGTTTGGAAGGAGGTATCCCGAAAATACCTCCAGGTTTTCAGTGAAGTGCGGCAAAACCGCACCCGGAACCCCCGTCCTCGTCATTCCTATGTTGAAAACATCAAGGCCATCACGAAATTCGAGCTCCCGGAGATCAAGCTCGATCACCTGAAAGCCTTTACCGATGATACCGGCATCTTGCAACATGCCAACTATACCATCCCCGATCGCACCCATGGTTACTGCACCGATGATAATGCCAGAGCACTGCTGGTTGCCGCCATGGGTCAAAAATACCTGCATACAAACGGCTTGGGGCTTGATATTCTCAGCGGTCATTATCTCGGCTTTCTTCTGTATGCCTATAATGAAAAAAATGGGCGCTTTCGCAATTTCATGTCTTATTCGCGGCAGTGGGCGGAGGAGATCGGGTCCGAGGATTCGCATGGCAGGGCGCTCTGGTGCCTTGGTAAAGCGGTGGCTTTTCTTGACGATCCCGGGCATCTCGCAATGAGCACAACCCTTTTTAGCAAGGCACTGAAACTTTCAGAGAATTTTCATTCACCCCGTGCTGTCGCTTTTTCCTTGGTGGGTATGCATGCTTACCTGGAAAAATTTTCCGGCGACAGTGATGTGCGCAGGATCCGGGAAGTTCTTGCCGATAGGCTTTTTAATCAGTTTAAAGACAATGGAACAGATGATTGGCCCTGGCTTGAGAACGCTCTAAACTATGCTAACGGCAAACTGCCCCATGCCCTGCTGCTGTCCGGCCAATGGATGCAGCGTCGCGATATGATCGATATGGGACTCCAGTCCCTCAAGTGGTTGGTCTCTATCCAGACCGAAGAAGGCCACTTTGTACCCATCGGTAATAACGGCTGGTATGAAAAAGGCGGCCCCAGAGCCCGTTTCGATCAGCAGCCCGTTGAAGCCAATGCCATGGTCGAAGCCTGTGTGGAAGCCTTTAATGTCACCCGGGATAAAACATGGATCGACAATGCGGTCATGTGCTTTAACTGGTTTCTAGGGAACAACGACCTGAACATGCCGCTCTATGATCCCAAGACCGGCGGCTGCCGAGATGGGTTGATGGCGGACGGCATCAACCAGAATGAAGGCGCCGAATCGTCCCTTGCCTGGTTGATTTCGCTGATGGCATTGCAAAAGCTTTATGCTGACGAGATTTTAAAACAGTCATCGTCCCAATCAACCGATTCAACTTAAAGGATTACCGATGCACATTGCCATGCTCTCGCCCATTGCCTGGCGCACCCCACCGCGACATTATGGACCCTGGGAAAACGTGGCCTCCCTTTTAACCGAGGGGCTGGTATCGTGCGGTCATGATGTCACCTTGTTTGCAACCGCGGATTCGCAAACCAGCGGCACACTGTGTGCCGTTTGCCCACGGGGCTACGAAGAAGACCGCTCTATGATACCAAAAGTATGGGAGTGCCTTCACATTTCGGAAGTCTTTGAGCATGCTGAAGTTTTTGATATTATACATAACAATTTTGATTTCTTGCCCTTGACCTATACTGGCCTTACCACCACACCGGTGGTGACCACCATTCACGGTTTTTCATCGCCCGGGATCCTGCCGGTCTACAAAAAATACAACGGAAAAGTATTCTATGTCTCCATCAGCGATGCCGACCGGTCACCGGAGCTTGATTATATCAAAACCATCCATCATGGCATTGATATCAAGCAGTTTGATTTTCAGCCTGATCCGGATGATACCCTGCTTTTTTTCGGACGCATTCACCATGACAAGGGTGCCCGGCAAGCCATTGAAATTGCCGGGGCCTGCAACAAAAAACTGATATTGGCAGGTATTATCCAGGACCAGGCTTACTATGACCAATATGTCGCCCCTCACATAGACAACGACAAGGTGATTTATGCCGGCAGCGTCGGACCCGTTGAGCGCAACCGGCTGCTCGGCAAAGCCTACGCGCTGTTGCACCCCATACAGTTTGATGAGCCTTTCGGTCTGTCCGTTATCGAATCCATGGCCTGCGGTACGCCCGTGATCGCATTTGACAGGGGCAGCATGCCTGAACTTATCAAAAACGCCAAAAATGGTTTTTTGGTCGACAACGTAGTCGAGGCTGTCCAGGCTGTTGCTCGTATTAAAGAGATTGACCGCGCAACCTGTCGTCGCCATGTTGAACGGCGTTTCACCGTCGACCGCATGATCCAGGAATACATACAAGTCTATAAAATGATTCTAAAGGGCAGACCACTATGAAAACGCATCATCCAGTCATCACACGTTTTAAAAATAACCCCATCCTGACAAGAAAAGATGTGCCCTATCCGGTAGCTACCGTTCACAATGCAGGCATCGTCAAACACAACGATCGTTACATTATGCTTTTCAGGTCGCATCTGTTAAACGGGCGCTCCATCATCGGCAGGGCCGACAGCGAGGATGGTTTTTCCTTTACGGTTCAGCCCGAACCCTTTCTGATACCGTCAGCGGACGGCATTTTTGCGGAATATGAGGCGTTTGGGGTCGAGGACCTCAGAATTTGCACTGTAGAGGGAGAGTACCTGCTGACCTACAGCGCCTATTCCCGTCACGGCGTGCGGATTGCCCTGGCGCGCACCCGGGATTTTGAAAAAGTGGAACGTATTGCGCTGATCACTCAGGCTGACCTCCGCAACGTGGTCATTTTCCCTGAAAAGTTCGGAGATCGGTATGTACGTTTGGACCGGCCGCATTCGGAAATTTCGCCCTGGTCCATCTGGATTTCCTATTCTCCCGACCTGGTTCACTGGGGCGATTCCCGAGTGATTATGAAGCCGGTGGCCTATCACTGGGATGAAATGAAAATCGGGCCCGGCGCACCGCCCTTTAAAACCGACAAAGGCTGGCTTCATATTTATCATGGCGTTTTTAAGACCATGGCCGGGGCAGTCTATCGTCTCGGCGCGGCCCTGCATGATCTTGCTGATCCAGCCACCATCATCGGCGTTTCGGATCAGTGGATATTACAGCCTGAGGATCCTTGGGAGGTAACCGGCTATGTCCCCAATGTTGTCTTTACCTGCGGTACTGTTCCGGAAGACGACGGTACGGTAAAAATATACTGGGGCGGAGCGGATACGGTCATGTGCGCTGGCACGGCACATATTGATGACCTTGTGCAGTTATGTATCACAAGAAAACGGCCGCCGATGTAGGCTGTTATCAGATGGCATAATTTATTAGGGAGCCAGTGATATGGATGAAAAGAAACGGCTAAAGCCAAAAGTTAAAAGAAAAAAGAAGAAAATTCAGGGCGACCCTTCACGCGTTATAACCCGCCCTCATATTCCTGACGGCGGACATCGTATAAGAAAAATTATTCAACGCATAATGGATCTGCACGACATGGATGCCGAGAAACTTCTTGAAGAAATTATGCTTGATTTTTCAGAGCGGCACAAAGACATCAGACGCGTTTTTGAGCGTAGCCTGAATGAGGTAAGAGATCATGTTCCTCGGGATACCGTGCTAAGCGAGACTAAAAGGGCTCTCATCGGGGCCTATTTTACCATGGAGTACTCCATTGAATCGGCCGCCCTTTTTAACCCTTCCATCGTCCTCCACCCTGATCAAAGCCATCTGGACAAAGGCAGCTTGCGCTTTGTCATGAGCCTGCGGGCAATCGGCGAAGGCCATGTTTCCTCTATTGTGTTTCGAAGCGGCGTCCTTGACCGGGACAATACCTTTATCTTCGACCCGGTCAGCGATTATGTCGAAAGGCCTGACGTCCGTTTAAATCCGGTTTACGACCGGCATCTCTTCGAGCTGAAGCTCAATGAAATGGGGGCTTGCAATGAGGTAACAGCTCATCTTTTTGGCCAGTTGCCGGAAAATTTCACCTATAATGAATTAAAAGAAAGAATTGGAGCGCTACGTTCAAAAACCGTTTTCTCTGAGGAGCGCCAAAAGGGAACTTTCGAGATCATGTACTGGCTTGCCAACTCCAATTATGAGATGAATTTCCGACCCGATCACCGAATATCAGAACGGGTTATCTTTCCCGTCTCGAAAAACGAAAGCGGCGGCATTGAAGACGCCCGGTTCGTGCAATTTTTTGATGATAACGGTGAGGTTACCTATTATGCGACCTATACGGCTTATAACGGCCTTACAATCCTGCCGCAGCTGATAGAAACAAGAGATTTTACCGAATTTAAAATTATGACCCTCAACGGCAAAGCAGTAAAAAACAAGGGCATGGCGCTTTTTCCGCGGAAAATTGACGGCAGCTACGTCATGCTATCGCGCCAGGATGGTGAAAACAATCATATCATGTTTTCAGACAATATCCATTTCTGGCAGGAGACCGAAATCATCCAGGAGCCTGAATATCCTTGGGAATTCATCCAGATCGGCAACTGCGGTTCCCCCCTGGAAACCGATAAAGGCTGGATCGTGCTTACCCACGGTGTCGGGCCCATGCGGAGGTATTGCATCGGCGCCATGCTGCTCGATCTTGAAAACCCGGCAAGAGTCATCGCTCGCCTTAAAGAGCCGTTACTTGCACCGCGTGAGGAAGAGCGCGAGGGGTATGTCCCCAATGTCGTTTATACCTGCGGTGCGATTTTTCACAATAGCGACCTGGTCATTCCCTATGGCATGTCTGATATTACATCCGGCATAGCAACTGTTGATGTCAGAGAATTAATTGACTGCATGCACGCGGTAGCTTAGTAATTTTAAGATTTGCGTATGCAAAACCTCAGGCGGTTGATCAAGTGGGATTAAAATGAATGATCACCTTTTTGCTTCTCCTGGTAATTATCATCACTGCCATACAAAACAGTATGCCTTTGGACTTCAATTTTTTTACCTGGAAGTTACAGCTATCTATTACAGCCTTGATTTTTTATTCCTCTCTCATTGGCGGAGCAATTGTGGCGGTTTTGGCCTTACCAAAGCTGGCAAAGAAATTCCTTCATGGAAGGTGTATGAACAAAGAGATCAATCAATTGAAGGAAAAGATCCTGGAGTTGGAAAAGAATAATCTGATCATGAAATAGGAGACCGAATGACATCCCCCCCAAAAGTTGTGTTCCTGATGGACGTGGACAATACCCTGCTCGACAACGACCGCGTGCAGGATGACCTGAGAAACCATCTTGAGCGCGAGTTCGGGGCTGAAACCCGGGACCGGTACTGGGAAATATTTGAAGAGATGCGCACCGAGTCTGGCTACTCGGACTACCTGGGCGCTTTGCAGCGCTACCGGCTCGAGGACCTGTGCGATCCGCGACTGCTGATGATGTCTTCTTTTCTGGTGGATTATCCATTTGCAAACCGGTTGTACCCTGGTTCGCTCGATGCCCTTGCGTATGTTCGCGCCTGGGGAGAAACGGTCATTCTGTCCGATGGAGACGTGGTCTTCCAGCCGCGCAAGGTTCAACGTTCCGGGCTGTGGGAGGCGGTCGAGGGCCGGGTGCTGATTTACATCCACAAAGAACAGATGCTGAATGATGTTGAACGGCGCCACCCAGCCCGGCATTATGTTATGGTGGACGACAAACTGCGCATTCTGGCGGCGATGAAAAGGATATGGGGAGACCGGCTGACGACCGTATGGCCGCGCCAGGGAAAGTATGCGCTCGATCCTCAAGCGATCGCCACTTATCCGCCGCCGGATCTCGCGATTGAGCGCATCGGCGATCTGATCAACTATGACTTACCCGCCTTGCTTGGGGCCGCAAAAGCCGACGATGCACTATAGGGAGAAATCATGAGCAAGCCAACACGTGTCATTAACCCCATATACAGTCTTCTGCCTACGGAAGTCGAGGGATACGATTCATTGGCCGAGTTGGCCCTGGACATGCGCTGGTCGTGGAATCATGCCGCCGACGAAGTGTGGCGGGAGCTTGATCCCGCGCTCTGGGATCTGACTCATAACCCCTGGGGCGTTCTTCAGACGGTCTCGCACGACCAGATCGAGAGCGTCTTAGCCGATCCCGGCTTCCGAAAAAAGGTCGATGACCTCGTGGAAGTCAAGCGGCAAGGCACGGAGTCAAGGGCGGCGACCCGGTGCGGCAGGAGATGAAGCGCGTTCGCCAACCGGCGGGCTCGGCAGGCGGCTACCTTTACGGTGCGAAAGTGTCAGCGACCCGCCCGGCGACGGATTATACGGCGCGAGTCATTCCGCAGCATGATGGCGTTTCGGTTCCCCTGGAAGCCGCCCAAATCCTGTGGCAGCGATGATTTGAGGCCACTCGCAGGGTTGGCGAATGATCGCGGTGGCGAGGAGCATGCACTCATTGAGCATAAAATCAACACAGAATATTCCAGGAAGGTGACGTGATGAGGAATACAGACGACAGACAACACCGCTCGATCCTGCAAAGAATTGCCCATCGAGCCATGCTCGAAAGAGGACTTTTTCCGGATTTTCCGGTCCGGGCGCTCGCTGAACTCGACGGAATCCACGGGCCGGCGACGCGAGCTGAGGAATCGACGCGTGATCTCCGGAACCTTCTCTGGTGCTCCATCGATAACGATGATTCGCGTGATCTGGACCAGCTTACCGTTGCCGAAGCCATGCCCGATGGGGCTGTAAAGGTCCTGGTCGCCATTGCCGACGTTGACGCTGTCGTCAAAAAGCGATCGGCCCTTGACGATCATGCCCGCCAAAACACCACCTCGGTCTACACGGTTGCCGAGACGTTTCCTATGCTGCCCGAGAAACTCTCCACGAATCTTACCTCGCTCAACTATGCATCAGACCGTCTTGCCATCGTTGTAGAGATGGTTCTTGCCGGGGATGGATCGCTTCAGAGTTCGGACCTTTATGGAGCTGTGGTGCGTAATCGTGCAAAGCTTGCCTACGAAAGCGTTGCCGGCTGGCTGGAGGGTGACGGACCGATGCCGCAAGAGATCGGCACGGTCAGTGGTCTCGACGAGAACCTTCGACTCCAGGACCGCGTGGCCCAGAAACTGAAAGCGCTTCGGCACCTGCACGGCGCGCTTGATCTTGATACCATACAAGCACGTCCGGTCTTTGACGGAGATACCCTCAAGGACTTGAAAGCCCAGGAAAGGAGCAGGGCCAAAGACATTATTGAAGACTTCATGATCGCTGCCAACGGCGTTACCGCACGATACCTCGCGTCCAAAAAGTTTCCGTCGCTGCGGCGTGTGGTTCGCACACCCAAACGCTGGGCCCGGATCATCGAGCTTGCCGCAGAGCGGGGCGCAACGTTGCCCAAGGAGCCCGACTCAAAGGCCTTGGATCAATTTCTGGTATCGGCGAAAGCTGCTGATCCTCTCCGTTTTCCGGATCTCTCTCTCAGTGTCATCAAGCTCATGGGTGCGGGCGAATACGTCGCCGAACTTCCGGGAGCCAGTGGCGCCTGGCACTTCGGTCTTGCGGTCAAGGATTATGTTCACTCCACTGCCCCGAACCGCCGATACCCCGATCTGATTACACAGCGACTGTTGAAAGCGGCAATGGCGGGAAATGCCCAGCCTTACGAGAACGACGAATTGGAAGCGCTTGCACAGCACTGCACTGAATCGGAAGACGCAGCGAAAAAAGTTGAACGGCAAATCACAAAATCCGCAGCAGCAATACTCGTGGAATCAAGGATCGGCGAGCAGTTCGATGCCATCGTCACAGGGGCATCGAACAAAGGCACGTGGGTCCGTCTTCTGCATCCACCCATTGAAGGAAGACTGGAGATCGGGTTTGAAGGCATGGATGTCGGCCATAGGCTCCGCGTGCAACTGGTCCGCACGGATGTGGAGCACGGATATATCGACTTTAAGAGAGTGGTGGAGGAGAAGCGGATTGCAGAATGAGGCAGTAATCATCCATGAAACCGGCTAATCCTCGTATCCTGACGATCAACTGCGGCTCATCGAGCGTGATTTTCTCGAAGACCGGCCGGGTCCCCGCCCGTGTCATTCATACGGACGAGGAATGGATGACCGCGACCACGGTCTACCGTGTTCTCGGCCTTGGCTGAAAAAGGGAGAATTGAACCATGAAGGCAAAAACGCTTTCTCCGGAACTGCTCCACAGGATGGACGCCTACTGGCGCACCGCAAACTATCTGTCGGTGGGCCAGCAACGACCGAAGCGTTGCGCCAGACATGGTCATGGCCTGCTGTGGGGATGTGCCCACCCTGGAAACGCTCGCCGCCGTCTCCCTCATGCGCCGGCATCTGCCCGACCTGAAAATCCGGGTGGTCAACGTCGTCGACCTCATGAAGCTGCAGCCGCAGACCGAGCACCCGCACGGCTTGCGATATGGATTTCGACGGGTTTTTCACCAGGGACAAGCCGGTCATCTTCGCCTACCATGCCTACCCGTGGCTTGATTCATCGGCTGACCTACCGCCGTACCAACCACGACAACATCCACGTCCGCGGCTACAAGGAAGAAGGAACCATCACCACGCCCTTTGATATGACGGTGCTGAACGATCTGGACCGCTTCCACCTCGTGATGGACGCCGTCGACCGGTTGCCGCAGACCGGCGACAAGGGCATTTATCTGAAGCATCTGGGACATAAATTCTATAAGGGGGAAAAGGAAAATGAAAACTCAAGAATCAAGAAAGGCTTCTCTGGTGTTCATCACGGCTGTCTTTTTCGCGATGGGGTCACTTTCCTTCGCGGCA
>Ga0315542_1002980_pt1 | contig 10090 bp, 8 predicted proteins | sample SalMarSW160120MG_FD_202541 | JGI IMG/M metagenome (GOLD analysis project Ga0315542, IMG submission 202541) | Salt marsh sediment microbial communities from the Plum Island Ecosystem LTER, Massachusetts, United States - Salt Marsh Sediment SW1601-20 ... | reverse complement strand
ATGTGTCTCTCTTGATCCTTCCTTCATCCTCGTAATCAAGGTGCAGGAAGTGGCACCCGCCGCACCTGCCGAAGACAGGGCACTGTGCCTCCCTTCTCGACGGGGAAGACTCGATGACCGCCGTGATCTCTCCGAAAAGGCAATTCTTCTTTCTGGCGGTGACCGTGAACTCGACCGTTTCTCCTTCCGAGGCGTAGGGGAGGAAGAGGGTCTTGTCCTCGAAATAGGCCAGTCCCAGGCCCCCGTAGACGATCCTTTCTATCCGCGTTCTGCCGGTCTTTTCATCCATAATGGCGACTATATGCCAGAGCGGGCTCAAAATCTACTCTTTACCGCCCGGCCCCCGGCGCATATTATTCCCCAATATGCCGACCTGATGTTGACATCACGGCGCTTCCTGGCGCCGCCGCTGCGGGAGTACGACTTGCGAATCGGAATGATCCTCCAGGCTACGATCCCTCCAAACGATATACGGGTGGAGAAGGAAGCGGGGACCCTTGTGCGTGCCGGGCACGAGGTCCATCTCCTCCTCGAGCGGGCAGGCGACCAGTCCCGCGAGGAGATATGGGAAGGGATGCGCCTGCTGCGGGGAGTGAGGATGAGCCCGGTGAGGGAGAAGTTCCACAGGTACACGTTCAATTTTACCTTCCGCGACGGCCTCTGGAGACGCGCGATCACCAGCTTCGTCCGCGACAGGAAGATCGACGTGCTGCACGTGCACGACCTGCCGCTTGTAGGCGAGGCGGTCCGTGTCGGGAAGGCGGAGGGTATCCCGGTAGTCGCCGACCTCCATGAGAACTTCCCAGGAGGGCTGCAGGTCTGGTACACGAGCTGGCTGAAGAAGAAGACCATATACGACTTCAAACGCTGGGCCCGTTACGAGCGGGAGATCCTCGGTGAGGCCGACGCGGTCATAGCGGTCGTCGAGGAATCGAAGAGGCGGCTCGAGGGGATCGGGATCCCCGGAGAAAAGATATACGTTGTCCCGAACACGGCGCATCGTAAAGGTGAGCAGGCCCCCGTCGATCTCGGGATTCTCGAGAAATACCGCGACAGGTTCGTGATCTCGTACGTAGGCAAGTTCTCCACGCACAGGGGCCTCGACGTGATGATCAGCGCGATGCCCCAGTTGCGTGAGGCCGTGCCGGAAGTGCTTCTTCTCCTGGTCGGCGACAGGAACAGGCCCTATATGGATTATCTCACCGGACTCGTCGAGAGACTCGGATGCGGCGACGCAGTCGAGTTTACCGGCTGGCAGGACTTTGAAAGCATATGGAGTTACATACACGCGAGCGATGTATGCATAGTGCCGCACCAGAGGAATCCCCACACCGACACGACGATACCGCACAAGATATTCCAGTACATGATGCTCGGCAAGCCGGCGCTGGTCAGCGATTGCCCCCCGCTGGCGAGGGTAATAGAGGATTCGGGGGGCGGGCTCGTGTTCAGGTATAACGATCCGTCGGATTTCGCCGCGAAGGTCAAGCGGCTGCACGACGACCCCGGCCTGCGGGCGAGGGTCTCGTCGGCCGGCAGGGAGGCGTTTCTCGACAGATACAACTGGGAAAGCACCAGCGGCGGGCTTCTGAGGCTCTATGACAGCCTGGCCGGCCGGACGGGAGGCGACGTTTGAAGGTAAGACTGCTCGATCTTACGGCGCAATTCGAGAATATCCGCGGCGAGGTGATGGAGGCGGTGACCGAGGTCTTCGAGTCGCAGTACTTCATCCTGGGTCCGAAAGTGACCGAGCTCGAGGAGCGCATCGCGGAATACTGCCGTACCGGGGAAGCGGTCGGCGTGGCATCGGGGAGCGACGCGATCCTGCTTACTCTGATGGCTCTCGGTATCGGGCCCGGGGACGAGGTCATAACGACGCCCTATACATTCTTCTCGACCGTCAGCAGCATAACGAGGCTCGGTGCCAGGCCCGTCTTCGCCGATATAGACCCTGAGACATACAATATCGATCCGGCCGAGGTCGCGGACGCGATGACGGAGAAGACGAAAGCTGTCCTTGTCGTCCATCTTTACGGCCAGCCGGCCGACATGGACCCGATACTCGAGGCGGCCCGGGAGCGCGGGATACCGGTGATAGAGGACGCCTGCCAGGCGATCGGCGCCGAGTACAGGGGGCGCAGGGCCGGTTCTATGGGTCTTGCCGGCTGTTTTTCCTTCTTTCCGTCGAAGAATCTCGGAGGCGCGGGCGACGGCGGAATGGTCGCCACAGACAACGCGGGCCTCGCCGAGGACCTGCGCAGGCTGAGAAACCACGGTGGCAGGGAGAGGTACTACCATGACGATGTCGGGATCAACAGCCGGCTCGACGCCCTGCAGGCGGCAGTGCTGCTCGTCAAGCTGCGGTATCTCGACGCCTGGAGCGAAACGCGCATCGCGAACGCCGCCCGGTACGACCGCATGCTGGGAGGGATAGAGGAGCTGGTGACTCCGGCGGTCATAGAGGGAAACCGTCACATATACAACCAGTACGTGATAAGAGTACCGCGGCGGGACGAGCTCAAGACGTTCCTGCAGGAGAGCGATATCGGCTGCGAGATATATTATCCCGTTCCGCTGCATCTCCAGAAGTGCTTCTCATTCCTCGGCGCCGCGAGGGGGGATTGCCCCGAGGCGGAGAGGGCAGCGCTCGAGACGCTGGCGCTTCCAATATTCCCGGAACTCACGACGGAGATGCAGGAGTACGTCGCGGAAAAGATATCGGAGTTCTACAGTCAGGTCTGACATCGGAGGCCCTCTTGAAGATCGTCTGCTTTTCGGAGATCCAGTGGCGCTATGTCAGGACGCGCAAGCAGCAGATTTTGTCGAGGTTCCCGTCCGATGACAGGATCCTTTTCCTTTCCACGGTAGTCAGGGGAAGACGCAGCAATTTCAGGCCCGTGAGGGACGGCAATGTCCTCCATGCCTGCGTGCCCGTCCTCAAGAATTTCCCGCAGGGATGGGCAAGGGCGCTGTTCTCCTTTCCGCCGGCGAGATTTCTCTGGAACGCGATGCTGTTTCTCTGGCTCAGGATCCTGCTGGCCGTGACCGGATTCGGCTCGCGTGACAGGGTCCTCTACGTATCGAACGTATACTACGCCCCGTTGCTTCCACTGTTCCCGAGAAGGCTTATGTTGTACGACTGCAACGACGACCCTCTCTCGTTCCCCGGCGCGCCGGGTTGGGTGGCGGGCTGTTTCCGGCAGGTGTCGAGGGACGCCGACGTGGTGACGGCAGTAAGCGTGGGGCTCGTAGAAAGGCTTAAGGAAGCGGGGGCGAAGGATCCCGTGCTGCTGGGCAACGGAGTCGATTATGAGATGTTCCAGCGGTCAGCGGCCGCCGGCATCCCCTCAGACATGAAGGGCCTCGGGCGCCCGGTAATCGGCTATGTGGGTGCCATCGCGCAGTGGTTCGATTTCGGGCTTGTGGAAGCGATAGCGGAGAGGTTTTCCGGGGCCTCGATCGTCCTTATTGGCCCGGTGTTCCGGGATGTGGAAGGGGACGCGCGGCGCCTGGCGGAAGAGAGAAGGAATGTCATCTTCATGGGAGAGAAGGGCTACGATGACCTTGGAGCCTACCTGTCGTCTATGGACGTATGCATCATACCGCTCGAAGCCAACGAGCTGAGGCGCCTGGCCGACCCCAACAAGCTCTACGAGTACTCGGCGGCGGGACGGCCGATCGTCACGATGGCGTTTTCCGAGTACGTAGAATCCCTCGACGGACTCGTGTACGTGGCGAGGTCGCGCGGGGAGTTTGTCGACAGGGTCGAGGAAGCCCTCGAGAGAGGATGCGACGCTGAGGCGCTGCGGGATTTCGCACGCGCGAGAAGCTGGCAGCGCAGGGCCGACGAGATGAGAAGGCTCATAAGCGCTGGGATTGAGGGGGCTTTGTGATATTAAGTGACCGGTCAGACGGTGATCATGGACAGCAACCGTGAAGCATCATGAAAGGAGCAGCATGAGAAAGGCCATTCCGTCCGCGGCGGCCGTACTATTCGCCACGGCCGCCGTATTCCTGGTCTGTATCCTGCCTTCCTGTTCGGGAGACAGGGAAAAGACCGGAACATCGGATCTCTATCTTCTCGAGGAACTGGAGACAGCCCGTTCGGTTGATGACGCCGACAAGAAGATAGAGAGGCTTGAGATCTTCGCGGCCGACAATCCTGACCACCCGTACAGGGCTATGGCCTATGAGGGCATCATGGAGGCTATGGCGGTCGACAAGGGCGATCTCGACGGGGCGCTTGCCTATTTCGACGGATTGATGGAGAAGGAGAATGACCCGGCCATCCGGGGCAGACTCCTCTTCGCGGAATTCGAGTATTTCTGGGAGACCGATTCGCTCAGGTCCGTCGAGCTCGCGAAAAAAGTCCTCGACAGCGGAGAGTCGGACTTCAGACTCCTGATGTACATGAGCTATTACCTGATGGGCGCCAAGGGGCAGGAGAAGGTCGCCGACGAGCTCTTCTCGCGCCTGATCGAGACGGCGCCCGACGAGCACAGGAAGAACCATGCCCGCACCGTCTATGCCGAGTTCCTCGAAGCGCAGGGCCGGGAGAAGGAGGCCGAGGAGATCCTCGAGCTCGCGTCCTCGTATACCTTCGCCAACGAGCTTCTCGGGCGCATGCTCTGGGAAGAGGGGAAGCATGAAGAGGCCCTGGGCAGATATATATATCTGGCGGCCGGCGCGCCAGGCTACAGGAAATATATCAAGCTCGACAGCCTCTACGCGACTGTTTATCCCGAACCGAACGATCTCGGATCGAGGATCGCGGCTCTCAGGGTGATCGACGGCCCGCAGATCCCCGACAGGGAATTCGTCGACATAAGGGGCATGCGCCATTCGATCTCGGGATACCGCGGGAGGAAGCTGGTGATCACCGTGTTCAGCCCCACCTGACCTCCCTGCATTGCGGAGTTGCCGCAAATGGAGGAACTCAAGAAGAAGGAGAAGGCCCTCGGATTCAAGCTGCTGATAATCGACGGGAAGGGGATGCTCGGCAGGACCCGCGGCATCATGAAGGACAAGGGGATCACGGTACCGGTGCTTCTGGACAGCAGTTCCTACTCCAGGGATGTCCTCGGAACGATGTACACGCCGAGTACCTACGTGATTGATGAAGAGGGCAGGGTGCGAAGCAGGCTCGTGGGCCATTCGGAGGACTTCAACGATATCATCGCCGATATCCTCAGCCGGATATGACCGGCGACGGGAAAACCGTCACGCGGGATCATGGCCACCGTGGTCCGGTTTCCGCGGAGTGTCGTATCCTGTTGAAATGAAGTGAGATAATAAAGGCGGAGGTCCGAGCCTTAAAAAGGGGTAGGGTTCCCGCCATGCTGTCCGTCGAAGTTGCTTCGCAGTCCCAGGCGGGAACCCCGGAGGGGTGTTCCCCGAACAATTGGGTCTCGCACTGAAAAGATAACAAAGAATAATTATAAGTCAAGGATTATTATATGACCAATATTGTAGGTATTTATACTCAGCCTGCGTAACCCCCGTTCCGGCCCCTTTTACCGCCTGGCGGAGGCCCCGTCAGGCACCGGCTCCCACTGTCTCGCCTGCCGCGGCGATAGCGTTTCTCGCTTCCGATATCTGCTCCTGCAGCTCAGGGCCTATCTCAAGTCCCACCGCCCTGTCCAGCACAGCTGCCGCCTCCCGGCTGTCTCCAAATTCCGAATCCAGGATCTTCGCCAGGGCCAGTGCCGATTTTGCGGTCACCGGGGGAACGGTATTGCAAGTCATGATGAACCTGTGGATATCGACAGCCTCGGGGAAATGCCCCTGCGACGCGAGCCATTTCGCCGACCTCAGCAGCAGCTGTGGGTTGACGTCGACCGACGCCGGCGACCTGTCTTCGATTATCTCGAGTGCCAGCCTCGCCGCGTCCTCGTCCTTGGACTTTATCAGCAGGTTTTTCAGCACCCTTTCGTTCATCTCGCAGCAGTCGTCGCTGAGGCCGTTTTCCCTGTACAGTACAGCTATGTCACGCTGAAGCCCGAGGTCGTCCGGACGCTCACCGGTGAGATCGGTGAAGAGAAGCCTGGCCCTTTCGACGTTTCCAGAGGCGAGGAGTTCGCATGCCTCGTCAAACCTTGGATCCTTGAGGACCCCGTAGTCGATCCTTGCCTTCTGCACCGCGGGGTCGATCCATCTCGATTCGAAACCGGTCGCCTTGAAGACGAGCGCTGCTGTGACGCCGCCCATGTAGCCTGCGATGTGAGCGACGTAAGCCACGCCGGAACCGCCCATAAAATCTGAAAGCTCCTTGAAGACGACCTGCTCTATGAACCAGAAGGGGAGGAATACGAATGCCGGCAGATAGAAGGTTCCCCAGAAAGGCCTGAATAACAGGAGGAAGAAATAGAAGAACTTAATTTTCGTCATGAAATGCCGTACGGTGAAGGCTCCCATCGCCGCGGCTATCGCCCCGGAGGCGCCGATCATCGGAACGGACGAACCGGGCTCGGAAAGGCAGTGCGCCAGCCCGGCGAACACTCCTCCGGCCAGATAGAACGCCAGGAATGTCTTCCTTCCCCACGTGTCCTCGAGAAGGCAGCCGACCACCCAGAGGAAGAGCATGTTTCCCAGCAGGTGCCATATGTCGCCGTGAAGGAACATGTGGGTGATGAAGGTATAGACCCGGCCCATCCTCGCGGGCACGAGGCCGAGCGCGTAATTGACATGGCTGTCGAGGACCTTCTGCTCCAGTTTCTTGAGCCTCTTCCAGTCGGCCAGATCGTTCGCCTCCTGGCTGAACTCGGGATAGTACGACGCGTCCCTTCCCGCCAGTTCCTTTCCGAAGTCCTCGATGTCGTCGATTGCGCTGAAAGACCCACCCATCGCTGAGACGAGGCCCGCCTCGAGTTCATAGTAATCCTCGGCATTCTCCATCTTCTCTATGCCGCTGGCCGCCGCGGGGCTGATGAATCCAGGGACGCCGCCATCCCGGCTCCTGTCCATGATATAGAGCCTGACCTGTTGTGTGTATAGGTCCCTGTGGACCTCGAACATCTCCCTGCCGGTATGCCCCGACATCGTCGAGGTGAGGATGTACACGATAACGCAGGCAGCGATAAGTCCGATGGTGACCTTGGGCTTGAGGGCCAGATCAGCCCTCGTGCCGATCGGGATGATCATGAGAAGACCTTTCTCAGGGCCGCCCTCCCCGGGGGGCAGGCGGATGTTGCAATATGAGACTGCCGCCCGGGCAGGCCCGCGCATGGCCGCCGGGCTGATTGTATAACAGAAATATTATCAATATGTTATGTTGCTGTTCCTGGCCCGGCCGGCCTTTTCGGGGAGTGTTCTGCAAGAAGGGTTCCAGACAGGCCGGTGGCGGAAAGGTGTGGTCAGCGTGATCCGGCGGCCTTGTGGGCCAGTGCCAGCGGTACGGGGATGCGGTGCCTGGGGGAGCAGGCAAGGACCAGCCTTTCTGACGTGCGCAGGTCGATCATGTGGCCGGGGGACACGTAGACCGGCCTGACTCTTTCCCTGGTCCTTAGCACTGAACCGATCACGCGTTCCGACCTGTCCCTGACCGGCGACCTGTCGCCGCGCTTCGGTCCGGGCTCCTCATACAACCCGAAGAGATGCGATTTGGCGCAGCCGATCGAGGGGAGCCCGAGGGTGATGCCGATGTGGCTGGCCAGGCCGAGTCCCCGTGGATGAGCCGTGCCGTGGCCGTCGCAGAGAAGCAGGTCAGGCTCGCTCCGAAGCCGTTTCCACGCCTCCATGATCGGTGGGATCTCGCGGAATGAGAGCATGCCGGGTATGTAGGGGAACGAGGTCTCGCTGTCGGCCACGATGGATTCGACCTGCTCGAGCCCGGGGAACGAGACGACTACGAGCGCCGCCCTGGAGACCCCTCTGGAGGGGAAATGTACGTCAGCGGCCGCGATCGCGCGGACGGTGCGCCCGTCCCACTTTCTGACCACGAGTCGCCTCAGGCTCTTCTGCAGTTCTATCGCGCCGGAAGTATTTAACATCCGCTTTCAGCCCAGTTCCACTTCCTCGCCGGGTTCCGGCAGGTGCGCCGGGTACCCGTCAGCGACGAGCGTGTCCAGCAGCGCGCGCGACTGTTCCTCCTCGCCGTGCACGAGGAATATCCCCTTTACCGTACCTTTGAGGGGTTTGACATACTCGAGCAGGTCGTTGCGGTCGGCATGGGCGCTAAAGGTATGCAGGACCTCTACCTCGGCCTTCAGCTGGTACTCCTCGCCGAAGATCTTCACCACAGGCAGCCGGTCGGCGATCTTCCTGCCCAGCGTGTTTCTCGCCATAAAGCCCACGATGAGCACCGTGTTCTTCGGATCGCTGATATTGTTCTTCAGGTGATGGAGTATCCTGCCCGCCTCGCACATGCCCGAGGCGGAGATGATGATCATCGGCCTGTGGTCGCTGTTGAGCTCCTTTGAGCGTTCAACGTCCTTGACGAACTCGAAATTGACCGTTCCCAGCGGATCCTGGCCCGTATTGAAGGACTTGTACATCTCTTCGTCGTAGACCTGCGGGTGATGGGCGAAGATCTCCGTGATCTCAGTGGCGAGCGGACTGTCTATTATGACCGGTATATCAGGCAGCCTGCCCTCGATACGCAGCTGGTTAAGGAAGTAGACGATTTCCTGTGTCCTCTCCAGGGCGAAGGAGGGGATTATGATCTTGCCGCCACGGGCGACAGTGCGAGATATGCATTCGGCCAGCTTGTCCTTGCCGATATCGATGGGATCGTGCACGCGGCCGCCGTAGGTGCTCTCGAGTATGAGCCAGTCGATATCGGACGGCTGCACCGGATCGTGGAGAATGGGGATATTCTTCCGTCCGAGGTCGACGGCATAAGCCAGCCTGACCCTGTTTCCGTCGGGGCCGATCTCTAAGAGGGGAGTCGAGGACCCCAGGACATGGCCGGCATCGAAAAAGGTCACGTCGATGTCATCGGTCACATTGACCCTCTGGTCGTAGGGGTGGCCCGAAAAGAATTCGAGCGACTGCTCCGCCTCCTCTTTCGTATACAGCGGCTTCACCGGCGGGAGCCCTTTTCTCGCGTTCAGCTTGCTGACGTATTCGGCGTCCGATTCCTGGATATGCCCGCTGTCAGGGAGCATCGCTCCGCAGAGGTCTCTTGTCGGGTCGGTCGCGATTATCCTTCCGTCGAACTTCTGTTTTACGAGGTTGGGGATGTTGCCGCTGTGGTCTATATGCGCGTGGGAGAGGATACACGCTTCTATCTCCGGCGGCATGAAATCGAACTTCGAGTTCTTTTCGAAGAAATCCTGCCTGTGCCCCTGGAAGAGCCCGCAGTCTATGATAACCTTCGAGATGTCCGTCGTAATGAGGTGATTCGAGCCGGTTACCTCCCTGACCGCGCCCATGAACTTGAACTTTATCGACATCGTTCTCCCTTCAGGGTTTATCTGTATTAACTAAATGTAAGGTTCCAGTACCAGCGCTGCACCCTTTTTTTCTCTGCCCCTGATCAGATCGACTTCGAGCGTATCTCCGTTTTCGCCTCTCAGCAGTGAGAGGATGCGTTCGATGTTCTCCCCGGCGCACTCGATCCCGCCGATCCTGTCCAGGATATCGCCCGGGTGGATGCCCGCCCTGGCGGCCGGCGAACCGGGGATGACCAGCCTGACTACGACAGCGCCATCATCGTCCGCGGAGATCTGCATCCCCGAAAGGTCCGGCCAGAAAGGTTCGCCGGATAAGCGATCCGGCTTCAGCACGACTATCTGGTTCCCATAGTCGAGCCAGACGGTGAACCGTTCGAGGATGTCGTTGCCTATCACTCCTGAGATCCCCTCGAACGCGCCGATCCCTCTTCCGCCGAGAGGCACCGTGAATACGGGGCTATCGAGTCCGGTCTCCCCGATATGTATCGAGGAAAAGCGCGCGACAGACGCACGGTCCTCACCTCCGGCGCCGGCTACTGATATGTCGACGGTCTTTCTCCCGTCCAGCAGGCCGTTTGCGTCTACGAACGGTTTCTGTAGGACCGAGGAATTGGCGCCCGTGTCGATGAGGAACGTTCCTTCGTATGTCCCATCCAGAATCGCGGCCACCGAGAATAACTTGTGCAGGAGGGGAGCCT
>Ga0315542_1002979_pt1 | contig 10090 bp, 7 predicted proteins | sample SalMarSW160120MG_FD_202541 | JGI IMG/M metagenome (GOLD analysis project Ga0315542, IMG submission 202541) | Salt marsh sediment microbial communities from the Plum Island Ecosystem LTER, Massachusetts, United States - Salt Marsh Sediment SW1601-20 ... | reverse complement strand
ACCCAATCATCGATCTGCAGGCGGGTTACCAGGCGCAGTCCGTTTCTCAGCACTGCTGCACTAACATCGTCTACCTGCTCATCCAAGATGCCAGAAAGTACTACCTCACCATCTGATGTGAGCAATTTTCCCAGGCCTTCATCCAAAAGACGCGCCAATACCGGTGCCAGAATATTTGCCAAAACCAACTGAGCCTGATGGATTGAATAGGTTTCATTAAGAATCTCATCCAACGAACCCAGCCCAAATTCAATCCGTTCAACCACGTCATTGGTCTGGGCGTTCTTCCGGGCAGATTTGATCGCATCTTCATCAATATCCACACCCAAAGCATGCGCAGCGCCCAGTTTCAAGGCTGCCACGGACAATATCCCGGAACCGCAGCCGAGGTCGATCACCTGCACCTTGCTTCGCTGCTCAGCGCTATCGATGATCTCTTCCACCAATTCCAGGCATAATTGAGTAGTCGGGTGAGTGCCGGTGCCAAATGCCATGCCCGGATCGATGCGGATCGGAATACGCTCCGGTTTAGGGTTGTCCATCCAGGCCGGCACGATCACCAGGCGGCGGCCTACCTCAATCGGACGATAATGCTGTCGCCAGGTCTCGGTCCAATCCACCTGCTGAATAGGATGGTAGTCGGGTGACGGAAGGGGACGAATCCGTCCCAAGTACCATAGCGCCTCTTCGAGGCGCTGGCGCTTCTCTTCAACCTGGGCGTCCAGTGGAAGATAGCAAAAAACCCGCAGCGGTCCTGCAGGCCGACCTTCCCCTTCCGGGTCCGGGGAAATCTCGGTGCTTTCAATAACAACGCCATCCGGTGCGAATCTGGCCAAAACATCGGCAACCGCCTCGGCCATTTCACCGTCCACAATTAAAGATACTTCTAACCAACCGGGGATTGCCTGGTTTGCTGAAGTCAAGGCTTCCTCCCTGATTTACAAACGACTCACTCAATTCCCAGATACTTCCTATACGCCCCAAGGTGCACCAACGAAAAAGGACGAAGGACGTAAACCCCAAAAGGCGCCCGCGCCATCCGTCCTGAAATCATCTATTGAAGCGCCCGAATTTCCCGGCTCTTATACCGAAAAACGATCACCCCCCCAGCGCTTCTTTCAACCAATCCAGGAAACCGCGTTCCTGAGGGCGAACTTCACTGCCCAGGCTTTTTGCAAGCTGTTCGAATAATTCGCGCTGCTCCTGGTTCAGGCGGTTTGGAATTTCGACATTGACCACCACCAGTTGATCCCCTCGCCCATTGCCGCGCAAATGTGGCACGCCCTTATTGCGCAGGTGCAGCACCTTTCCAGGCTGGGTTCCAGCAGGAATGCGCAAGGTATCGGGACCATCCACTGTTGGCACTTCAACCTCAGCTCCCAGGGCTGCCTGAGCGACATTGACGTTCAGATCCATCAGTATATCGTACTCGCGACGCCGGAAATACTTGTGCTGTTTCACCTGGATCACGATATAGAGATTGCCGTTCGGCCCGCCATTGACACCTGGTTGTCCTTCACCAGCCAGACGAATTTGCGTCCCCGTATCCACGCCAGCCGGGATATTGACAACCTTCTTGCGCGTCTTCCTCACCTGGCCGCGACCCTGGCAGGTGTGGCAGGGGGTATCTATGGTCTCGCCTTGTCCATTGCAAGTTGGGCAGGTTGCCACTTGAACCATAGAGCCAAGAATTGTTTGACGCACCTGGCGAACTTCTCCTGCGCCATTGCAAGTAGGACAGCGCTTAGGCGTTGTGCCCGGTTCGGCCCCTGAGCCATTACACGTTTCGCAAACCTCATCACGTGAGATTTCGATCTCTTTTTCGACGCCGAAAACGGATTCTTCAAAGGTCAGATCAACCCGGTATTGCAGGTCGCCGCCACGGCGCGGTGCGTTGCGTGCACGCCGTGAGGAACGGCCAAAACCGCCAAAACCGAACAGGTCGCCAAAAATATCGGCAAAATCCGAGAAATCGACGTTGATATCTGGGCCTCCTCCCGGACCGCGCACCCCTGCATGCCCAAAGCGGTCATAGGCAGCCCGTTTTTCGCTGTCCGAGAGCACGGCATAAGCCTCATTGATCTCCTTAAAGCGCTCTTCGGCATCCGGAGATTTATTCACATCCGGATGATATTGGCGGGCCAGCTGCCGAAATGCCGACTTAAGATCATCCGGCGACGCATTTCGAGAGACTCCCAGGATTTCGTAATAATCTCGTTGTGTCATAAATCCTTAAACCGTTAAATAGCCAGAGGGTTGGAAGGAATCCCTCCAACCCAAAAGCTGGAATATGTTTCTTATTCTGCGTTGCGAAACTCACCATCCACAACGTCTTCCCCTTCGGGCCCGCTATCGCCACCATCCGAGCCATCATCCGAACCGGGTTGGGGTCCTGCCTCTGGGCCACCAGCCGCTGGGCCGCTCTGCTGGTAGGCAGCCGTGCCAATCTGCTGTAGAACCTGATTCAACTCTTCTGTGGCCTTGCGGATCGCCTCCACATCATCCCCATTCATCACCTGGCGGACATTCGCGACCTGTTCGTTCACTTTCTTTTTCATATCTTCAGGGACTTTATCGCCCAGATCGCGTAAGGCTTTCTCGGCTGCATAGGCAGCATTATCGGCGTTATTGCGCGTTTCAATCAGCTCCTTGCGATGCAAGTCATCTTCCGCATGGGCCTCAGCTTCTTTACGCATGCGCTCAATTTCCGCCTCGCTCAGACCTGATGAAGCGGTGATCGTGATATTCTGGCTGCGTCCGGTGGCCTTATCTTGCGCGGTGACTTTAAGGATCCCGTTGGCGTCGATATCAAAGGTCACTTCTACCTGTGGCACACCGCGCGGCGCGGGCGGCAGACCATCCAGGATGAATTTTCCCAGGGACTTGTTATCATTCGCCATTGGGCGCTCGCCCTGAACAACGTGAATCTCAACTTGCGACTGGTTGTCGCTGGCTGTAGAAAAGATCTGGCTCTTACGAGAAGGGATTGTAGTGTTGCGCTCGATGAGCGGTGTCGCCACCCCTCCCAGCGTTTCGACAGACAGGGTCAGAGGCGTCACATCCAGTAAAAGGATATCTTTTACCTCACCGCCCAAAACACCTGCCTGGATGGCCGCGCCAATGGCAACAACCTCATCCGGGTTGACGCCTTTATGCGGTTCTTTGGAGAACAATTTGCGCACCGCCTCCTGGACGGCAGGCATGCGCGTCATCCCACCTACCAGGACGACCTCGTTGATCACAGAAAACTGAATATCAGCGTCCTTCAATGCCTGGCGCACCGGGCCCAGGGAATGTTCGACCAAATCGCCGGTTAACTGTTCCAGCTTGGCCCGTGTCAATGTCATCACCAGATGCTTTGGTCCGGTGGCGTCGGCAGTGATGTAAGGTAGGTTAACCTCGGTCTGCAGCATGCTGGAAAGTTCGATCTTCGCTTTTTCAGCAGCTTCCTTAAGACGCTGCAGGGCTTGGCGATCGCGACGCAAATCTATTCCGTTGTCGCGCTGGAATTCTTCAGCCAGGAAATCGATGATGCGCTGATCGAAATCATCACCACCCAGGAATGTATCGCCGCTGGTGGAGCGGACCTGGAAAACGCCATCTCCAACATCCAGTACGGAAATATCGAACGTACCACCGCCCAGGTCATAAACTGCAATCACCTCATCCGCCTTCTTATCCAAACCGTAGGCCAGGGAGGAGGCAGTCGGCTCATTGATGATGCGCAGAACTTCCAAGCCGGCAATCTTACCGGCATCCTTGGTCGCGTTCCGCTGTGCATCATTGAAATAGGCGGGAACGGTAATAACCGCCTGGGTAACCGTTTCGCCAAGGTAAGCTTCCGCATCTGCCTTGAGTTTAGACAGGATCATCGCAGAAACCTCCGGTGGAGAATATTCTTTGCCATCCAGAATAACGCGGATATCCCCATTTGGTGCTTCTGTCACCTTGTAAGGCACGCGTTTAATCGCTCGTTGCACTTCCGGATCGCTGAACTTACGCCCCATAAAGCGTTTGATCGAGAAAATAGTGTTCTCCGGGTTTACAACAGCTTGATTACGGGCCACTCGTCCCGTCAAACGCTCATGGTTTTTATTGACTGCGACGACCGAAGGTACCAGCCGCTCGCCTTCTGCCGAAGGGATAACAACCGGTTCACCGCCTTCCATAACAGCTACTACGGAGTTTGTCGTTCCCAGGTCAATCCCAATGATTTTTGCCATAATGAATTCCTCCAGGTGATTTCAATTTTGGATCAGCAAACAAGCGTACCCTGATTACCTGGCCACCCTGACCATCGCAGGGCGCAGCACACGGTCACCAAGCATATAACCTTGTTGCAGCACTTCGATAATTTGTCCGCTCTCGTGTTCGTCGCTTTCCTCGGAAGTGATCGCCTCATGCAAATTGGGGTCGAATAACTGGCCCTCAGCCTCCATTGGAGTAATCCCTTCACTTTCCAGGATCGATTTGAATTTTCTATAAATCAATTCAATACCATTCGCCCAGGCCGCCCCCTCGCCTTCCTGAGGACGGTTTTTCAAAGCGCGCTCCAGATCATCCAAAATCTCGAGGTAACGTTTAATAATTCTGCCAGCCGCATTTTGCGATACGGCAAGTTGGTCACGCTCAATACGTTTCTTGTAATTAGCAAATTCTGCCCGTGAGCGCTGCCAGCCGTCTAAATACTCATCGGCTTTGGTGCGGCTTTCGGCCAGTTCAGCCTGTAAGGCTTCGATCTCAGTGCGCAACTCTCCAACCATCATTTCCGACTGACCTGAGAGTTCCTCTTGCGATTCATCAACCTTTGGCGCAGTTGAATCCATTTCAGATTGCGCCTCAACTTCAATTTCTACAGGTTTCACATCGTTCTTGTTTTTATCTTGGTTGTGATCCGTCATCGTTCGCTTTTTCACTCCTTCGGTAATTTATTCATCGCAGTGAAGTGCTACTCCTAAAGCGATTATTACGGAGCCTCACTCTGAATGCATTTCAATAACCATATCACTGAGCAGGCCTGCCACAAAGCGTACGGTCGAGATGGAACGTCCGTAAGCCATACGTATTGGCCCCAGAACTCCTAAAGTGCCTGTTGCCATTCCTGGTGCACCATAACGTGCCAGAACTATCGAACAATCACGCAGTTCTTCCCAGGTGCCCTCACCGCCAATCAATACCTGTACGCTGCCCATCTCGTTGGTGAGCACGGTGCGCGTCAGTAAATCTTCAAGCAGCGGGCGCTCCTCCAGGACGCGCAGCGCGTTACGGGCCACTTCCATCTCGGCAAATTCCGGTTCTGCCAGTACGTGGGTTAAACCATCGCGGTACACTTCGCCAGCCAATATTTTGCTCGCCTGGTGCATATCTTCCAGGATCAACCTGATGATATCCTGCTCAAGAGAGTCGACCTGAGCAGAGAGAGCCAATATACCATCAGCATCCAGGCCCTGGCAAATTTCGTTCAATTTTTGTGCCGCAATGCTCAACTGTTCTTGAGAAACCGGTTCGGCTAACGCCAGCATTTGCTGGCGAACTTCTCCTCCCGCCAGGACCAGGACCATCAGCACCTGTCGGCCGCGTGTTCCGATCAGTTCCAGGTGTTTGAAGTGCACATGCTCCTGGTATGGCGCCGTTACCAGCGAAGCAGCCTGAGACTGGTGAGCCAGGACTGAAGCCGCCAAACGCATCCAACGATCAACATCCAGGCCGGCCTGATAAAACTGGTGAACAATGGTGCGCTTGGTTGGGCCAGGCAAATCCGTTTGCCCCATCAACTGGCGCACGAAATAACGATAACCATCTTCGGATGGCACCCGCCCTGCAGATGTGTGCGGCTGGCGGAGCAAACCCATCTCCGTTAAGGCCATCATCTCATTTCGCACAGTGGCGGAACTGACATCTAACCCAAAACGCTGCACAAGACGGCGTGAACCTACGGGTTGTGCTGTTTCAATATAGTCCCGGATCACTAACGCCAGGATCAGTTTTTGCCGCTCTGTCAGTCTGTCCATTGTTACTCTATCATTTTAGCACTCTCGCATCGAGAGTGCTAATTTATTGAATACGATCATACCACGCGCAGTCGCGTACGTCAAGAAATCACCCCCCCAGGCTAAACGATTCTGATAAGGGTTTAACAATCAAGGTTAAGCAGGCTGCGAGTATTTACGCAAATTACGCAGTGCCGCCTGAAAATCTTTTGGATAAGGTGCCTCAATTTGTAGAGATTCCCCGCTCATGGGATGTACAAATGAGAGTCTTCTGGCGTGCAGTGCCAGCCGATCCAGCAGCGGGAGTTCGTCCGACCGGCCCGCTCGATAAGCGGGTTTTAGCTGGGATAGAAACAGGCCTGACCCATCTCCGTACAAACCATCTGCCAGGATTGGATATCCGACGGCAGCAAGATGGACACGGATCTGGTGTGTCCGGCCGGTTTGCGGTCTCGCCTCGAGCAAACTCCTATCTCGAAAACGCTCCAGAACGCTCAATTTGGTCACGGATGGTTTGCCCTGCCTGGCATCCACTACGGTGCGATGCTTGCGATCGCCGTTCGGGCGCAGCCGCAGGTTTACAATCTTCTCTTCCCAGTCCGGAACACCTACCACCAATGCATGATACAGTTTCTCAACCTGGCGCTGCTCGAATTGTGTGTTAATAGCGCGATGGGCCTCTGGCGTACGCGCCAGCACAATGACCCCGCTTGTATCGCGATCCAGGCGATGCAGCATCCATAGCGGGCCAAAGACGGGTGCTAAGACGCTTTTTAAATAAGGCGCATCCGGATCATAACCATCCGCTAAAGCAGGTAAACCGGCCGGTTTGCAGACCACTATGATAGAGGCATCTAACCAGAGTACCATCTCCTCGGCTTTGAGATCAACGCCCGCCTGCATCAATATCTATCCTCAAACCGGTTTCACTCGTAACCGTTCGGATTATGAGACTGCCAGCGCCAGGTGTCGGCGCACATCGCGTCGATGCCCCGAACAGCCTCCCACCCAAGTTCTTCGCCCGCTTTCGACGGATCAGCATAGGAAACAGCCACATCCCCCGGTCTACGATCGACGATCTCGTAAGGGATTTCCTTCCCACAGGCATGCTCAAAGGCAGCCACCATCTCCAGTACGCTGTAGCCCTGCCCGGTCCCCAGGTTATAAGCGACCGCGCCCGGATTCGATTTCAGTTTTTCAATCGCTTTAAGATGCCCTATAGCCAGATCGACAACATGCAGATAATCACGTATGCCAGTTCCATCTGGTGTGGGATAGTCGTTTCCGTAAACTGGCAGCCGCGCCAGTTTTCCAACCGCCACCTGGGCAATATAAGGCACCAGGTTATTGGGAATGCCGTTGGGGTCTTCACCTATGTACCCGCTTGGATGAGCGCCCACAGGATTGAAATATCGCAAAAGAGCGATATTCCACACAGGATCCGAATAATAAAGATCCCGCAAGATATCCTCGATCATCAGTTTGGAGCGCCCATAGGGATTCGTTGCAGAAAGGGGAAAATCCTCCTTTACAGGAACAGTTGGGGGATCCCCATAGACGGTTGCTGATGAACTGAAAACCAGATTCTTAACATTGTGGGCTTTCATCGCTTCGCAAAGGATCAGGCTGCCAGTCACGTTGTTTTGATAATAACGCAGCGGCATGACCACCGATTCGCCGGGGGCTTTCAAGCCCGCAAAATGGACCACAGCTTCAATTTCTGCTTTGTCGAACACCTGGGTTAGCCCGGGTTGATCGAGCAGATCAACCTGATGGAATTCGAGCGATTTTCCAGCCAGCTCCTGTACCCTTTTCAAGGATTCTGCCTTACTGTTGGAAAGGTTGTCCACAACGACAACTTCATAGCCCGACCTCAAGAGTTCCAGGCAGGTATGGCTACCAATATATCCTGCTCCACCGGTGACTAATATTTTCATCAATGATCCTCTTCGTGGATTTTATACGAAAGCTATTACCTGCTGTTTGTTTTACAACGCAACACCAGATCTGGCTCAAGCCTCAACTCGCCCGAGTTCTCCAGAAGCTTCTGCCAAAGCAGTTCTTTGTTCTTTAACTCGCAGCATAAACACACCTGCAAGCGCCATGAAAACGGAAGCAAAAACAAACATGATGCGATAGTTGCTACCACTCAGGTCAATCATGAAACCTACCACCTGAGGTCCGGCAACCGCAGCGACATTCGAAGCGAAATAGTACAACCCTGTGAACGCACCGATGCGGGCGTCCCCACCCACATCGTACACCATCGGCAGCGAATTCACATTGATCAGCGCCCAGAAAAAGCCGGCCGGGATCAAGAAACTGACCAACATCAGTTGGTTTTGAATCAACAATCCATACACAAAGAGCAGAGTCAAACCGGCAATTCCCACCAGGATGACCCGTCGCCTCCCAAAGCGGGTAGCAATCAAACCACTTGGCAGCGCGAATATTACGAACATTAATGCCAGGCCGGAAGTTAGAATTCCCATCCGCCCCACATCGATCCCTAAAGCAAATGTGCCGAAGGATGAGATCCAGGTTTCCAGGGCGTTATAGCCCATAAACCAGCACAAAATCGCCAGCAGGATGAGCAGTCCAGATCGATCGGAAGACTGCAGGACCTGGCGAACATTGCTGACGAAACCATCTTGTCCGAGCTCTTCGGGCCTCTCCTGCTCTGATTTTGTCTCTACTGGTTCACGTACAAACAACAGCACTAATGTGATGGCAGCGAGCATGATCAAACTACCAAACACAAACGGCGTAATTCGCCCGACCTTGTACAGCAGCCCACCGCCCAGAAAAGCCAGGATGGCGCCCAAACCACCCATCAAATTGATGATGCCGTTCGCCGTGCTGCGCTGCTGGGAAGGGAACAGGTCGCCCAAGAGCGCTACCGTCGGCGCACGAAAGAGCGCCATACTCAGGTTGGTCAGCAAAATGGCAAACATAATCCCTACAACCGAGCGCATCATGGGCACGAGGATGAAGAAAACAGCTGCCAGCGGCGCCCCAACCAGCATCCAGGGCTTACGCCGCCCAATGCGCGTGCGGGTCTGGTCAGAACGCTCGCCAACTACTGGCTGCACGAACATGTTCAAATAATTATCCCAGGTCATAACAAAGCCAATCAGGGTTGCGCTCAGTCCAAATTCATCCTTCAGGAAAACAGGTACAAAGTTATTGAAGATCGGCCAGATCAGGCTGATGCCAAAGAAGCCAAAACCAAGCAGGAACGTTTTAGCATATGGAAATCGCTGTTTCATGGGTGTCTCCTTGAAGCGGCATAGATGATTTGCGCCTGGTTTCGCATGCCCCAGCGGGAAATAATGGCTACCTTGGCAGCCACTTTCATCAATTCGTTTCCTTCGCTTCCAGGCGCTCCAAGAATTCCAGATCCTGTTTACTGAGCTGAGCTGTTTTCAAAAGATCCGGCCGGCGCTGCCTGGTCCGCAGCAATGCTTGCTCTCGCCGCCATCGAGCCACCCTGGCGTGATCTCCGGAAAGTAATACATCCGGAACCTTCCAGTCGCGAAACTTTGGTGGGCGAGTGTAATGTGGGTATTCTAGCAAGCCGGAAGCATGTGAATCGTCCCAGGGTCCGTCCGGGTCTCCCAACACACCCGGAATCAGCCGGGTCACTGCGTCGACCACAACCATAGCCGCCAATTCCCCACCGGTCAGGACGTAATCACCGATCGAGATCTCATCGCTGACCAGGTTGGCACGTACGCGCTCGTCAATGCCCTCATAGCGCCCACATAACAAGGCCAGACGGTGAACGGCATCGCTGCCTGCGCCAGATCCTGCATCAGGCACCGCTTTATCCGCAGTCTCGCTCTGCGAAGACCATTGAGAACGACCCAAAACCGGGATATCCCCCACCGGACGATCTCGGGTAGGGTAACCACTTGCAGGATAGTCCAGAGCTGGGCCAGCTAATTCCCTGGCGATCGCCTGGGTAAACAAACGACCTTGTGGCGTCAGAAGAATTAACGGACAAACCGGCGGAGCGCCTAACAAGCTTTCCACGGCAGCGAAAATCGGCTCCGGTTTCATCACCATCCCGCCCCCACCGCCATAGGGCTCATCGTCAG